>ENA-OZKW01000002-OZKW01000002.1-human-gut-metagenome-genome-assembly--contig:-NODE-2-length-177086-cov-42.888827_pt1 | contig 177086 bp, 129 predicted proteins | sample MGYA00244833_ERZ653778 | MGnify/ENA primary metagenome ERZ653778 (study PRJEB26926, sample SAMN06165284) | human gut metagenome | biome: ENVO:00009003; feature: ENVO:2100002; material: ENVO:00002003... | reverse complement strand
AAATAAGGTGTCCAGTTGCCCCCACTAGGTGTCCAGTTGCTCCCATTTAGGTGTCTATTTGGTGGGCAACTGGACACCTTATTAGGTTCACGCGCAATAAAAATGGCTCTTTTCTCTGGTATTTTACAAAAAACAGTAATTTCTGCTTTTTATCTTCTCTAGCTGAATTTGTAGCCAGAAAGTCACTCTTTTCCGTCTCTCAGAGCCTCCAGAAAGTCCGTTTTGCGTAATGCCAACAATAAGAAAAAAGGGGCAGCATGTTCGTTATGCTGTCCCTACATGTAACCTTTGTTAGCCTGTTTTGATTCAATCTTCCGCACTCTTTCGAAAGATAAAATTGTAAAGATACTATACCAAATGAAAACTTGCCGACCTTTACCTCTTACGCCTGACGTTGCCATTAATCCCCTTTCGGAGCAACGCTTAGTTTGCATAAATTACTCATTGCATAAAGTGGGATTACATCTACGTGGCGACAGGCATTTTGAGATTCTTTATCAATGTATTCAAACTCTCCAAAATTCTCTAAGGATGTACGAACTGCATGATGGAGCGCTTTCTTTCTCATGAATAGCCATAAACTTTGCATACTGCCCCTGGTAGTAGCTTTCACTTCAATCGGTATAACCACACCATCTTTCGCTTCCAGATAATCAATTTCTGCATTGGCTCCTTTTGACAGATTCTGCCAATAGTACATCTCTGCCTTTTGGAAACAGTCGTGATTCTTGACGAGTTCCAAGCCAGCGAACATTTCTGAAGCCGCCCCTTTATTGACAAAATCAACATCCGAAGCCAAAAGGATATTAGCTGCAGGAGTACCCAACATGGTTTGCATCAGCCCCAAATCTAAGAAAAGGTATTTTCTGTAGCTACTATTCTCTTCTGCACCAAGTGGAACTCCATTTCCATCAGTATGGGTTACCGGCTTTATGAGTCCTGCTAATGTCAATAGATGAAGTGCATCTTTGATGACCGAAGAATGAACATCATCGGCAACCTGTCTATAAACAAACTTACTGCCAGCCTGCAAAGCAACGGAACGCAAGACCTTTCTCAATAAAGCTGGAGATATACGCGACTTATACTTGGCAAAATCGTCCTGATAGGTATCCAGAATATCGTTATGGACATGAGCGCATTCCAAATAACTTTGGGTCTCAATCCATTCTGTAACTGCTGCAGGCATGCCACCCACCAGATAGAAGGTCTTCAGCTGGGCTACCAGTTTGTTGTGAACGGCATCAGGAAGCGGAGATGAGGGTGATGCCTGCTGCTTGTAACTTATAGTGGTATCCAGTCCCTGTGCCATGAGAAATTCATCAAAGGAAAAAGGGTACATGTAGAGTGAACGTATTCTCCCCACTCCAAAGGAAGGAAGCTCCTCTAAGGTAAATTCCAGTAATGAGCCGGCTGCGATGACATGTAGTTCCGGATAATCCTCTTTGAAATAACGGAGCGACATGATTGCTTCCTGGCTAACTTGTATCTCATCTATGAAGAGTAGAGTTTCTCCAGGTATTACAGGGATTCCGGTAGTTGCACTTATGCCTTCACACGTTCTATGCACGTCAATATCTTTTGAAAAGAGTCCTCTTATGGATGGTTGACTCTCTAAATTTATCTCCACAAAGTACTTAAACGCTTTGCCTAACTGACGTACAGCAGAAGATTTTCCTACTTGTCTGGCTCCACGTATAAGCAAAGGTTTCCTTCTTTGAGAAACCTTCCATTCCAGGAGTTTTTTATCTATGTTTCGTTTGTAATATACCATTTTGCGTAATTTATTGATTTTCAGTGCAAAGATACAACTTTTATCCAAAAGTCAAGGCAAACAATAGTTAATTTTATCCAAAAGTCGGGGCAAACAATGGCTAATTCTATCCAAAAGTCGGGGCTAACAGTGGCTGGTTTTTGAGCTTTCAGCCCGTGCCGTACAGTTCTTTAAGACTTGCACAGGCAAGATTTTGAGAATCTGGGGGAATTTTAGGCAAAAAGATTTTGAGGAAAAGAATATTTTATGTATATTTGCCCCCAATTGTAACATCAACAAGTAAAGATTTTGAATATATTCATTATGAAACAAAGGAATACAGACATCGACTGGATAAGAGCCATACTCATTATTCTCATGATATTGATTCATATCGTGAGCTTCGGCAACGCATACCCCCAGCTCAAGGCAGGCATCCTGTCATTCATGATGCCTACCTTCCTCATCATCACGGGCTATCTCGTGAATATCGAGAAAAGCCCAAAGGAGATGGGAAGGTACCTGATGTGTCTCGCTTTGCCTTACGTCATCATGGTGACCGGTTTCTCGGTCCTCTCCTATTTCATGCCGGTGAGAGATGGCATCACGGAACTGTCACTCTCTCAGATTTGCGAGAAGATATTCGTTACTTCCATCGGTCCCTATTGGTTCATCCAGACCATGATTATCTGCGGCATTCTCTATTACGTCAGTTTCAAGGGAGCAACCTGGGGAGCCCTCAGACAGGGAAAAACGACGATGAGCACCACCACAAGCCTCTTCATCTTCGCCACCCTACTCCTGCTTCTGTCCAAAACGCCCGCTCTTTCACCCAGTGCCGCCACCTATTATTTCATCGGAGTGGTACTCAGACAATGCCATATCGGCTTTGACAAGATATTCCGTCCTTCACCGGTAGCCCTGCTGCTTTGGATCAACTTGCTGGGCTTAGAAGAATGGTACGACTGGGGCACGCTCGCCATCGTCTTCTCCTGCTGGTGCTGCATTTCATCCCTGATGTGGATACACAGCCTCATCAAACGCCTACAGGATAATGCCAGCGTTCGAAAGACTGAAGACACCTTATTATATATAGGCCGCAACACGCTGCCCATCTATCTCTTCCACCCTATCTTTACGATGGCAGCCAAGTTTTATCATCCCCTCTTTAGCTGGGACAGGAGCGAAATCTGTTTTGCCCTCGTTACCATCTTCATCGCCATTGCTGGAAGCATCGGCATCGCCAAGATGATGGAGAAGACCCATCTGGCTTATCTCTTCGGAAAAGGAAAGATACTGAGATAAATAATACCAGGATATATTTGGTAATTTGGAGATTTTGAAGTACTTTTGCAACATGAATATCAAGAACAAGATAAATAATATGGATGATGCCAAGCGAGAGAAGCTGGGCGAAGTCATCAGATTCGGAATCGTAGGCGGACTGGCTACGGTACTGCAATATGTCATCTACCTGGCTATGATGCCGGCACTGGCCCATTTCATCCCCAACATGGGCGACCACAGCCTGGCTACCACAGCCAACACCATCGCCTATATCGTGAGTTTCATCTTCAATTTCATCGCCAGTACCCGCTATACATTTAAGGTAAAGGCGAATGCCAAGCGCGGAGCAGGATTCACCCTCTCCCACATCGTCAACTACTCAATGCAGACCCTCTGCCTCAACCTCTTCGTAGGCTTGGGTCTAGCCAAACAACTGGCTATGATACCCACCCTCTGCATCTGCATCCCGGTAAACTTCCTCCTGGTAAGGTTCTTCCTGAAGAAATAGAATATATATTGTATAATATATAATAGTAATAATAGAGTTATGGCAAATGAAATGATAAAAACAGCCAATAATAATGAGGACTTATTTAGTAAGGTGTCTGCTCTCATTGAGCAAACAAGGTCTTATGTGAAGACTTCTGTCAACACTGCAGAAGTCTATACCAAATATTATATAGGCAAATATATCGTAGAGTATGAACAGAAAGGAAATATTCGTGCGCAATACGGGAAACAGGTTATAAAGGATTTATCCCAAAAGCTGACAGAGCGTTTTGGGACTGGCTGGTCATATCCAAGCTTAAAGAACATAAAACAATTTTATCTTACATACGCAGAAAGGCTAAATACTGATTTTTCTGTTGAACCCCAAAAGGCTAACCAGTGGTTAGCCAATTCAAAAACAGATAAACATCAGATTTTTAATCTTTCCTGGAGTCATTATCTCATTCTGATGCGTGTAGAAAATCCAGATGCACGTTCATTCTACGAAATAGAATGTGTTCAGCAGCAATGGTCTAAAAGACAGCTTTGTCGTCAAGTGGACAGTTGCCTTTATGAACGATTAGCTTTAAGTCGTAACAAGGATGAGGTGATGCGACTAGCAAAGGAAGGACAAACTGTAGAGAAAGCTTCTGATGTCATCAAGAATCCTTTGACTTTAGAATTCTTAGGCTTAAAGCCTGATGCAGCTTATTCAGAATCTAAGTTAGAGAATGCCATCATCAGCAAAATGCAGCAATTCCTACTCGAATTAGGAAAGGGATTTTTGTTTGAAGCACGGCAAAAGCGTTTCACCTTTGATGAAGACAATTACTATGTAGATTTAGTACTTTACAACCGTCTTCTGCAATGCTATGTTCTTATCGATTTAAAGATAGACAAGCTCACTCATCAAGATCTTGGTCAGATGCAAATGTACGTTAATTATTTTGACCGGTATATAAAACAAGACTTCGAAAAACCAACGATTGGTATATTGTTATGCAAGGAGAAGAATGATGCGCTTGTAGAACTGACATTACCTAAAGATGCAAATATTTACGCCTCAGCTTATCAGTTGTATTTGCCAGATAAGAATTTGCTGCAAGCTAAGGTCAAAGAATGGATTGCAGAATTTGAGGAAAACAACATCAATTAAAAAAGCATCCAAGTCGTAGGAAGCAGATAGAAGAATGGATAACAAGAATAAATACCCACCCTCTGCATCTGCATCCCGGTAAACTTTCTCCTGGTAAGGTTCTTCCTGAAGAAATAAGGGGATTCCCAAAACACGATAAAAAAAAGATATGAAAAAGATATTCGATATTTTTAAAATCAAGAAAGAGGAAAGATGGCTCGCACTGGGCATCTTCCTGGCACTGGCCATACTGAACGGTGTAGTGATAGCCCGCTATGCCGGTACCTTTACCCTCGTTACGGATGACTATTACAAGAACTTCATCCGCCACTTCTGCGTATCCGGTTTCGACCCTTTAACCTATTGGGTATTAAGCGATTGGAATGCGGCATATAATGTATACCGCCACCCGTTGCTCGCCTTTTACATGTATATCCCTTACCTCATCAATATGGGACTGATGAAACTCACAGGTTACAACTGTGCCCTTTTCATCGCAGTAATCATCCAGATGTTCTGCGGGTTCTATGCCACCCTTTTCCTGCAGAGAATCTTTCGCGAAGTACTGGAACTGGACAAGGCAGCATCCTCTATTCTCACCTTGCTGTTCTTCTCCTTCGGCTACGTCATGGTAACCTGCATCGTGCCCGACCACTTCGTCATCTCTATGCTGCTGCTCATTCTGGCACTCTACGTCTCCGGACGCAGAATCAAACATAACCACCCGCTCAAGATATGGCAAACGGTGGTATATTTCGTTCTGACAGCCGGCACATCACTCAATAATGGTCTGAAAATCTTCTTTTCAGCCCTCTTTGTCAACAGAAAGCGTTTCTTCCGCCCTAAATATCTCCTTCTGGCAGTCATCCTGCCAGCAGCCCTGCTATGGGGATTCTGCCGATGGGAATACCGCACCTTCGTATGGCCTGTCGAGATGGCACGAAAGGAGATGAAAGCCAAGAAAACTGCTGAAAAGAAAGCCCGACAGGAGCGTATGGCACAACTCAAACAGATAAAGGATTCGCTGACAAAAGATTCCATCCAAAGAGGTCTGAAGATTATTACGCCTGAAGAAATAGCACAGAAAGCCAAGAACGACAGCATACAGAAGGCAAAGCAACTGGCACGGAATGAAGCCAGAAAGAAAAGAGGACCTAAGCAAGGTGCCCCTATCATGAAAGGCGAATTCATGAACTGGACCGATGCCACCAGTTCCCGAACCCTGTCTATCGTAGAGAACCTGATGGGCGAATCTATGCAGCTGCATCAGGATTACGTGCTGCAGGATGAATTGCGCCACCGCCCGATGTTCGTCAACTACCGATATGCCTTCAACTATATCGTAGAGGCACTTATCATCATCCTGTTCCTTGCCGGCATCTGGGCTGGCAGAAAGAGCAGGTATCTCTGGCTGGTCATGTCGTATTTCGGCCTCGACATGCTGCTGCATATCGGACTCGGATTCGGTCTCAACGAAGTATATATCATGTCAGGCCATTGGATATATGCCCTCCCTATCGCCATCGGTTTCCTTCTGAAAGAAACCAGGCATCAGCGCTACAGCCTCTGTCTGAAGAGTCTGTTGCTCACCATAGGACTCTTCCTGCTGATATATAACGGCATCCTGATTATCGGATATTTCTGCTAAATAAAAGAATAAGCACGTCCACTCTCATCCTAGTCAGAGAGCAGGCGTGCTTATTTATTTTAAGTCTGCGATTAAACATGCTTATCACTTCCCAGCATTTTGCGCCAGCGGCGCCCCATTGCCTTGAAGATGCCTGAGAAATTGCCATAGCGCAAGTTCAGCAGCAGTTCCTCCAGAGAGCGCGACATCTTGATGAGCGGATGTCCCCAGGCATTGGTCTTGTACAACCGTTCCTTGAAATCTACGTTTTCCACCACATATTTAGGATGTTTCAGCGGAAACTCCAGTTCATGGCGCTTCATCGTGAAGATACGGCGGTAAGCTTTCGGGGTGGTCTTCATGCTACCCGCAAAATGGGTAGAATCTGCAGAGAGACCCAGATTGTTGATGAGATTCCTGGATGGCATGATAGCCAGACTGGAATTCAGCAGCATCGAAGCCCAGAATATACTCTCATAAAACTCCTTGCCGCTATGGGCATGATCCCGGCACATCGGAATGAAATCCTTGCGGTATCCGCGCTGCTTCACCAGCGACTGCAGACGCTGCATAGCCTGCTTGTCGCGCAGGAAGGCATAGTCACCCTCCCATTTATCCACCACGCGCCGCCAGGAAGCCCATCCCCAGATAGCGAAGATAGAGGTAAAGAAATAGCTGTCCTTGCAATCGGGCGTTATCTCATCCTCATTGAATCCGGCAATCATGGCGATGCGTTCATCGTGCTCATAGCGGTCGAGCATCTCCTTGCAGAAAGGGAAGAACGACTGGCTCGGCACATCGTCATCTTCCAGTACGATACACTTGTCTACCATCGAGAAAGCCCATTTCTGGGAGAGATACTCCGATGGGTCGCATCCCTGGTTCTTTGTCTGATAAGAGCGGTGAACCTCGCACTCCCAATCAATATTCTCATCTGATGCAATCTGACGGCAAGCCTCGATACCCGGCACGTCACGTTCGCCCCTTGCTCCATCCTGATAAAGGAACAACTTGGCGGGACGAGCCTTCTTCACCTCGTCGAACACTTTCTGAAAATTGTCGGGACGATTGAAGAAGAGCATCAATACGGCGACATCAATCTTAGCTGGTTGTTTCATATATATTTCTTATTTACATCATTAGCCAACTCAATATACCATACTGAACTTTCACAAGTGGTTTAAGAACGGGCTGAAGGCCCAAAAGCTCCTAGCCCAGGGCAACACCCTGGGTATAAACAGCAACCAGCAAGGCGCCCTGTAAGGGCAAAAGCCTTGTAAATTGACTAGCTCTTTAAAGCTTTTGCCCTTACAGGGCGACAAGTTTGCGCCCATAAAAACCCAGGGTGTTGCCCTGGGCTAGGAGCTTCTGCCCTTTCAGGGCGTGTGGAGCTTACTAGCAAATTCAGTACTATACCTCTGCAAAGATAACTTAAAAAGAAGACAACGCCAAATAAAACCGCCACAAAAACCAGACAAAACGAAATATTTCCTCATTTTTCTTCTCACAATCAATTTTTTACACTAACTTTGCACCCAAAATAAGAATAAGACAATGAAGAATATTTTTAAAATAAAGAAAGAAGAAAGGATACCGGGCCTCGTGGCTCTATTGGTATTCGTGCTGCTCAACGGGTTGTTCTTCTACAAATACGGCAACCTTTTCCTCAGAGCGCACCACGTCAGTTTCTGGCAGTTGTTCGCCAAAACCTTCCATGTATCCGGCTTTGATGCATGGTCGTATATCTTTATGTCGAATGGCAAACTCTATTTCGAAATTCCGCGCCATCCGCTCTTTGCAGTCATCCTTTATCCCTTCTATCTCATCAACAAGGAACTGATATCTTCGGGCGATACCAACTATGCGATGATATTCATGGCCATCCTGCTCATTGCAAGCGCCTTCTATTCCTTCATCTTCGTATACCGCATCTTCCGGGAAATCATAGAACTGAAGAAGAAAGACTGCATTCTTTTCTCCACCATGCTCTATTCCTTCGGTATGGTGATGGTTTCCATGCTGGTACCCGACCACTTCTGCTGGTCGCTCCTCATGCTGACCATGACGCTGTATCTGGCAGGCATGGCGATGAAGGAGAGACGCCAACTATCTGCCTGGACCATCGGCATCCTCAGTTTCCTGACCGGAGGAGTCACCCTCAGCAACATTGCCAAGACCTATCTGGCAGCCTGGTTTACCAACGGCAGGAAGGTCTTCGCCCCTAAGAATCTTGTGGCTATGATTCTGCCAGCCATCCTGCTGGTAACTACTGCCTATCTTATCTATACGGAGGTAAGGGAGCCACAGTTTCATGCAGATAAGCAGATTGAGGTAAAGGCACATGCCAAGGACCCGGAACAGCAGCGGAAGGATTCCATCCATCACGCCTGGGTTATGGCACATACCGGAGAACCGATGAAGCAGGAGGGATTCTGGAAATGGACCGATACGTCAACTTCCAGGACCGATGCCCTGATTCACAACATGATGGGAGAATCCATCCAGCTCCACGACTCTTATCTCCTGGACGATATGTGCGTAAACCGCCCTACCATCGTGAAGTATAACTATGCATTCAATTATGTCATCGAAGCCATTATCTCGCTGCTGTTCATCATCGGCATCGTGGTTGGCATCCGGCACAAATTCTTCCTTCTGGTACTGAGTTGGCTAGGATTAGACATCGTCATCCATTTTGTGATGGGATTCGGTCTGAACGAGATGTATATCATGGCTTGCCACTGGATATTCATCATTCCTATTGCCATCGCCTATCTGATGAAGACGCTCACACCGGGCAAACAGGTTATCCTGAGATATTTCTGCTGGTTACTCACCCTGTATCTCTGGGCATGGAATGGCTACTGGCTGTTCACCTACATGTCAGACCAGGCAACCCAGATCATGAAATAAGCGGCTCTAAAAAAGCCACATTCTTTATAATAACTCTCTAAAAAAGGAATCTTATGAACATAGCAGTCATCTTTGCAGGAGGCTCCGGCCTCAGAATGCACACCAAGTCAAGACCTAAGCAGTTTCTGGAACTGAACGGCAAACCTATCATCATCTATACTTTGGAATTGTTCGACAATCATCCGGAGATAGATGGCATCGTCGTAGCCTGCATCGAATCATGGATTCCTTTCCTGAAGAAGATGATACGCAAGTTCGAAATCAGCAAGGTGGTGAAGATTGTACCGGGTGGCAACAGCGGACAGGATTCCATCTATCACGGACTCTGTGCTGCCGAGGAATTTGCCGGCGGCAGAGATGCCAACGTGCTCATTCATGACGGCGTACGCCCACTCATCACCGAGGAAACCATTACAGCCAATATCCGAAAGGTGGAAGAATGCGGCTCCTGCATCACCTGTATACCAGCCACAGAGACTTTCATCGTAAAACAGGAAGACAACTCGCTGGAAATTCCGGAACGAGACAATTCTCTGATTGCCAGAGCGCCACAGAGTTTCCGACTGAAAGATATCCTCTCTTCACACCGCAAGGCGATTGAAGAAGGCAGACACAACTTCATCGATTCCTGTACGATGATGAGCCACTACGGCTATAAACTCGGTACCATCATCGGTCCGATGGAGAACATCAAGATTACAACACCAACCGATTTCTTTGTGTTCCGTGCCATGGTAACGGTACATGAGAACCAGCAGATTTTCGGTTTCTGATAAAGATAGAGAAGATATGAAACATAACGAAATAGAACAGGAAGACTGGAAAGACTTTGCCAAAAGCTTTCCGCTTTACGAACAACTGAGAAACAAGACCATCGGCATTACGGGAGCTACGGGCTTACTGGGCTCCTGCATGGTTCATTGCCTGGAAGAACTCGACAGACAGCACGGACTGAACCTGACCATCGTCTGCTTCGTAAGAAACGCAGAAAAGGCGCAGCAGGTACTGGGTCATCCTCAGGAAGATGCCCATTCTGCAGAGGTTTTGGGCAAGAACATCGTGATTCTGAAGCATGATTTCAGCAAGACAGAGGAGATGCCGCAGGAGGTTCATATCGATTATCTGGTGCATTTTGCCAGTCCTACTGCATCCCAATACTTTGTCAGCAAGCCGGTAGAAACCATGATGACCGATTTCGACGGCACAGCCCAGCTCCTGCGTTTCGCCCTCCGACAGAACACCGCCTCTATCGTCAATGTTTCATCCCTGGAGGTATATGGAAGCATCTATGATGATTCCCATCCGCTCAGCGAGGAAGAGCAGGGCTACATCCATCTTTCAGATACCCGCAGCAGCTATCCCGTAGCCAAGAGAGCAGCCGAATGCCTCTGCCATGCCTATGCCCGAGAATATGGGGTGCATGTCAAGACTGCCCGCCTCGCCCAGACCTTCGGAGCCGGCGTTACGGCAGATGACAACCGCGTCTTTGCACAGTTTGCCCGCAACATCATTGCCGGAGAAGACATCGTTCTCCATACCACCGGTGAACTGAGCCGCTGCTATTGCTATACGGTTGATGCCATCGAGGCAATCCTTTTTATCCTGCTGAAGGGTGAAGACGGCGAGGCATACAATGTTGCCAACGAGTCAACCTACATTTCCATCATCGATATGGCGAAGTTCCTCTGCAACACCTTCAATCCGGATATCCAGCCGGTTATCCAGCAGAAAGAAGGCATGGGCTATTCTCCGATGACCCGGCTCCGTCTGTCCTGCAGCAAGGTGCATCAGCTCGGCTGGACGCCAAGATACGACATGAGAACCATGTTCCAGCGTCTCATCAATTCCTTGAAAGCATCATCTGCATCTCATTAAAAAGTATCCATCAGCATCATGACATCCATTCTAAAGAGAATATACAAGAGTACATTGGGAATATATGAGCGCAAGGACCTGTCGTCCTGGAGCCATACTCCAGCCTGTTCTACTCCCATCTACGGCATCTACCATATCTTCTGCGACGCCAACTGGAAAGAGATGGTAAGGGAACAGATGCAGCATCTCGCCGACAGCGGACTGCTCGAGGCTAGCAACCGTCTCTATATCAGCTGCATCGCCAAAAACGACGAAGACATCATGGAATTAGAAGATATCCTGCGACAATATGCGGCAGATAAGATAGAATTTGTTTCCAAGACCACCAATCCACAGCGATTCGAATTTCCGGCACTCGACTATATGTATGAGAAATCGCAGCACGAAGACTTCCTCTTCTACTATTTCCATACCAAGGGAATCACCTATCAGACTACCCTGCATCAGGAAGACAGGGAATTCAGGGGGTTCGTGGATAAGATCGTGGCATGGAGAAGAATGATGGAATATTTCCTGATGAACCAGTGGAAAGTGGCTGTCAACACCCTGGAAGCGGGATATGATACCTACGGATGCTATCTCTTCCCTCCTTTCAAGAACAAGATGTATGCCGGCAACTTCTGGTGGGCGAAGGCGTCTTATTTCAGAACGCTCCCTGCCCTAGACGAAGATACCAAGCTGCACAACCGGTTCATGGCTGAGGAATGGCTGCTGAGTCTGCCGGGGGTAAAGGCTTTCTCGGCTTTCGATACGGTGGCCGACCTGTATTTTGTCAGGATTCCGCCTACCATCTATGAGGTGGGGAGACATTCCCTCTTCGATTCCCTCAGATTCTGCGCCATCTATACCTATAGAAAATACCAGCGCAAATGGTTCGGCTACAGCTATAAGCAGCACTGCCAACAAAAATTCCAGCAACTCAAGCAATCGCTTTAGTTGCTGGAATTTTCCATTTATAACTGGTTCATGATTTGAACTCCAACTTGCCGACGTGCAGATTCACCTTGTCCAGATCCGGCAACTGCATATAGTTGCCATATTGGTCGGTCAGCACCTTGTCGTAGTTGCCCGGCACAGGCATCTGATGCCCCTCAAACTCCAGGGTAGTCAGCGGGAAGATGTCTTCCAGATGGCGCTCTACGACAAAAGGCACGCCGAAAGCATCCAAATAGGCACCACCGGTCAGTTTGGCGATGCCCCTCATCACCGGATAAATCACCCGTTCGTTCAGATGCACCCAGCGCATCACCTTGCCGATAATCACCTCATCCTTCAGGTCCTTCCGCTTCAATATCTTATAGGTGTGTCCGATGGTCTGCATCGACAGCCGCTGCAGCCATTTGGGATGCTTGTCGATAGGAAAGATGTCTATGTAGATGCCCCGCTCCTTGAAAATCCGGTCATAGCCGTTGTTCTCATCCAGCACCGAACGGCGGTCTCTCAACTTGGCATACTGGAAGAAATAGTTTTCATCCGTCTGTCTGCATTGCAGCGCCATCGTCTCGTCCAATTCTCGGGGCAGAATCTCTATCATCTTCAGATAATCCTCCCGCAGCATCTGCACATCCATGTCATCATCCCAGGGAATAAAACCCTGATGGCGGGCTGCACCTATCAGCGTACCGCCTATCAGCCAGTAACGGATGTGATGGCGCTTGCAGATGGCATCAAAAGCCAGCAGCAGCTCTACCATCCTCTGCTGATGCTTCCACAGCTGGGAACCTTCAGGATTGAACCGGGCTCTCAGCTCCTCATTACTATATTGTCTTGTCTGATTTTCCATCATATTCTTCTATTTTTTCTTTAATACAAAACGGATACACTCGTCCAAAATGGCAACCCGAGCCACTTTCATGACCACGAAATATAATACGGCAGCCATCACGACCCTTGCCAGGAGCAGACATGCCAGATTGGTAATGCCCGCCGTTGCCAGATTGGTAAGGCTCATCACGCCCAGAGCCGCCAGCAGGAACGGACAGGTATCTTTCAGAAAGTCGAGCGGACGGTAGCTGATATAGCGGTAAGCCAGCGCATACCATACAAACATCCAGATGATGGTCAATGCCACGTAGACAGATACCATCAGACGGATGCCGTAAGGCCAGAGAAACAGCATCAGCACAATCTGGGTAACGCTCAGCGATACCGTACACCAGAAATAGGCGCCGGATTTTCCCTTGCTGATCACCACGTTGGAAAACAGCGTATATAGCGGCATCACCGAACCGCCCACGCACAGCATGCGCAGCAGTTCTGCGCTCGACTGCCATTTCTCGGTAAGCGTGATGATGATGAACTCATTGGAAACGAGTCCCAGTCCGAACAGCAGGGGGAAGGAAAGGAAGCAGATAAACCTCACCATCTTCCTGAAAGCCATCAGCTGGCGCTCCTTGTCGTCAGAGAGATTCACCAAGGTAGGCTGGATGACCGGATTCAGCATTCCCTGCAACAGCAGATAACACTTCGAGTTCCACTGGTAAGCCTGGTTGTAGCTACCCGTAATGGCATTGTTGTAGAAACGTCCCAAAAGGATATTCATCACGTTGTCATTGATTTTGGTGGCGATGGTTGTGGCAGCTATCTTGAAGCTGAACGGAAACATCGTCTTCACGGGCGTGAAATCTATCTTCAGCGAAGGTCGCCAGGTGGAATAATGCCATACCAGCAGGGTATTCAGTCCCACATAGACCACTCCCTGGGTTGCCAATGACCAATAGGCAAAGCCATTCCATGCCATCAGCACACCCACGCTACTCGACAGCAGCACCGCCGTGATACTCGCCTTCGCCTGCTGCTTCACCATCATGTTCTTGAAGAGGAATGCAGCCTGAGCCGTACCCAGACTGGAAAAGAGAATCGTGACGAAAGCCAGTCTGCACAACGCGATAAGCCGGTCGTCATGATAGAAATCTGCAATGAAAGGGGCACAGAGGAAAAGGATGACATAAAGAGAACCGCCCACGATGATATTAAACCAGAACACGGAGTTGTAATCATTGGAGGTAGGATGCTTCAGGTTACCGATGGCAGAAGCGAATCCACTGTTCTGGAGCGCAATCGCTATCAGCGGGAACACATTGATCATCGCCATCATTCCGTAGTCTTCCTTCGACAACAGTCGTCCCAGGATGATGCCGAATACCAGTCCGATAACCTGCATCGCTCCATTGTTCATTGCCCCCCAGAAAAGTCCCTTGGCTGTTTTCTCCTTCAGTGTTTCTGCCATATCTTCTAATCTTTTTTATCTTCCTGTTTTACTATTCTCCCCGGATTCCCTACCACGGTAGCCCCGTCGGGAATATCCTGGAATACCACGGCACCGGCTCCTATCGTCACGTGGTTGCCGATATGGATGCCGCCGAAGACCGTGGCGCCGGTATAAATCTTCACGTCATTTCCTATGGTAGGTCTGCCGCCCTTGCCGTTGCCCAGCGTCACCATCTGCAGACAGTAGAAGTCATCACCTATGCTTTCTGCGTTGAGATAGGTGGCATAGCTGTGTTCCAGATGCGCACCCTTCCCGATATGCGGGCACCAGATGGTCATCGTACGCTCGGGAGGCAACAGCCAACTGATGAAAACCGAACGGTATTCGCCCATGCGGTAATAAAACAGATTGCGGAAACTCCTTTCGCGGGTGCATGCCTTGATCAGGTTGAGCACCGTAGGCTTCCTGTCCTGCACCTTCAGCAGGTCGGCATCTATCTCCTTCTTATGGAGCAGATACAGAGCGATATGCGGCAACATGCGCACCGCCGAAGCTGACAATATGATGGTTTGTACTATCGGATTCATGACTTTAAATCTTATTTTTATCTTTGCAAAGATACAAAAAATAAAGCAACTAACATGCTTTTATCCGAAAACAATTGTTCTTTTCACTAAAAATAAGATAATAGAACAGGGTTTGTAGAATTTTAGTCGGTTTTATTGCTAAATAATGTGAATTAAATAGCTTTCCATACAACTTTTCCGTACCTTTGCACAAAGTTATATATAACGATATTTTAGAAGAGGATAAAACAGAACATTATGAAGAGGATATTGATTGTAGAAGACGATTTGGCATTCGGAACAATGATACAAACTTGGCTCAAAAAGAAAGGATTCGATGTAGAAAGGGTAACATCTGTAGGCGCTGCCATCAAAGCGATGGGAGCCGGCGATGCATTCCATCTGGTTCTTTCCGACTTGCGCCTGCCCGACCACGACGGACTGGTATTGCTCCAGCATATCAGAAAGACCGATGCCCACCTGCCTTTTATCGTAATGACTAGCTATGCAGAGGTTCAGAATGCTGTATGTGCCATGAAATCGGGTGCTACCGATTACGTGGCTAAACCCTTCCATCCCGAAATCCTCTTAGAGAAAATCCGTGAGGCTATCCAGTCGGCTGCTTCTGTGGTTTCAGCCCCTCAGCGTGCGGAATCTGCCGCCATGCAGGATGCGCCCCAAGAAGAGCAGCAGGGCGCGGAGGTGCCTAGATATATAAAAGGTGAAAGCGAGGCTTCCAAACAGCTCTACGAGTTCGTTTCGCTCGTTGCCCCAACCCCGATGTCAGTGCTCATTCTCGGAGCCAGCGGCACCGGAAAGGAATATGTGGCGCGCAGCATCCATGAACAGAGTCTGCGCAAGGACAAGCCTTTCTATGCCATCGACTGCGGCGCCATCCCTAAGGAGGTGGCGGCATCTGAATTCTTCGGATATAAGAAGGGTGCCTTTACCGGAGCCGAACAGGATAAGAAGGGCGCCTTCGAGATAGCTAACGGCGGAACGGTTTTCCTCGATGAGATGGGAAACCTCAACTACGAAGTACAGGTGCAGCTCCTCAGAGCCTTGCAGGAGAGAAAAATCCGTCCGCTGGGCAGCACGCAGGAGATTGATGTGGATATCCGACTCATCTGTGCCACCAACGAGAATCTGGTGCAGGCGGTAGCCGAAGGCAAGTTCAGAGAGGACCTCTATCACCGCATCAACGAGTTTACCATCTACATGCCTGCCCTCAAGGACAGAGGTGCCGATATCTTCCTCTTTGCCAACCTCTTTATCAAGCATGCCAACCAGGAATTGGGCAAGAATGTGCTCGGAATGGATGCCAAAGCCTCCGAAATCATTGCCTCATACAACTGGCCGGGCAACCTACGCGAACTGAACAATGTGATGAAGCGCGCCACCCTGCTCACCCGTGGCAAGTATATCGGTGCCCAGGAACTGGAGAAGACGATGGCACAGACCTCCACAGCCCGACCAATCAATATGCAGCTGCACAGCGAACAGTCGGAACAGGAAAGCATCGCCGCTGCCCTGAGAGCCACCCACGGCAACAAGAGCAAGGCAGCCCAACTGCTTGCCATCGACCGCAAGACTCTCTACAACAAAATGAAAAAATACGGCATGGAGTAAAACATGCCACACCCCGATTCCCCAATATATTCCACACTATATTGGGGAATTTTTCTACACCTTTTCCCCACTTTCCCCACATCCCGTTTCTGGCACAAAGCACCATCTGCTCTGATTATCAGATACTTAACTAAATTCATCATTTTCTGGCACGCCTATTGTGATATTATTTAGCGAACTCGCAAATGAGTTTCAGCAAGAGAATTAATAAACAAAATAATATTCACAATTTAAAAACAAAAGAATTATGAAAAAGTTAGTATTTGCAGTTATCGCAGCAGTAGCAATGGTATCAGTTAGCAATGTATTTGCAGGTAACAGAATGGTAAGCGTTGCAGGTTCAGAACCAGTAGACACAGTAGCTCCAGCCGACACAACAGCAACACCTGTTGAGACCCCAGCAGAGGCTCCTACAGACACTACAGCAACAACAGTGGATTCAACCGTAGCAGAGTAAATTCACCTTCAGAAAATAGTAATTACGCGTCGCTTTCAATGAAACAGGAGATAGATGACCAGCTTTTGGCATTTATCTCCTGTTTTCGTTGGTTTATATCGCATTTTTGATTAACTTTGCACGCAAATAGCAAAAAGACTCAAAACATTAAAAGATTAGAAGATGCAGAAAACAAACGTTCCTTTCAAGGTAGCCCTGGGTTACATCATCGTCGCCATCGTACTGATTCTGGCGATAGGGTTGGTATATCGCAACACCACAGCCGTGCTCGCTATCAACCAGGCAACCCGCGACTATATCGAAAAGCGCCAGGCAGCCGACAGCACCATGTCCAGCCTGCTCAAGGAGGAACAGACCAATCTGCAGCAGCTTACCCGCGCCATGCAGGGCAAGTCATCCCACAACTATCTGCACGAGAAGATGAACAGCCTCAACAGTGGCGAAGATTCCGTTGTCGTGCATTCCAAGGCACCCAAGACTCATGTGGCAAAGAACACTACCGTGGAGGTGATGAAAACCCGCAAGGGCTTCTTCCGCCGCCTTGCCGATGCCTTCAAGAAGGAGCATGCCGAAACGCTCAGCATCAGACGCGACAGCAACCAGGCTGTCACCGATACCCTCTCTACCCCGGTCAACGTAGCCGGAAACGTAGCCAATATCCTGAAACAGATTGACCGCAAGGAGAAGCAGTCTACGCGCGATAACCACGAAGCCATCAACCGCGAGGTGAGAGACCTGCAGATAACCAATGCCCGTCTCGCCCTGCGCTCCTCCCAGCAGCTCAACGATATCCACCAGCGCGAACGTCAGGCGATGCAGCAGGCTATCAACCAGGCGATGCAGGCTCGCCAGAATCTGCTCTGGCAGATAGGTCTGCTTGCCATCGTAGCCATCACAGCCGCCGTCATCCTCGTCTATTACATCTACCGCGATACGCAGAAGGAACGCATCTACCGCGAGAATCTCGAAGAGGCTAACGAGGAAATCAGGCGCATCATGAACCAGCGCGAACGCCTGCTCCTCACCATCACCCACGACATCAAGGCTCCGGCTGCCAGTATCTCGGGTTTCATCGACCTGATGAAGGATTATGTCGACAACCCGCAGGGCATCTCCTGCCTCAACAGCATCAAGGGTTCTGCCACCCATCTCTCCCGGCTCGTTGCCGCCCTGCTCGATTATCACCAGTTGGAAAACGGACTGATGAAGCTGAACCCGGTAGATTTCTCGCCTGCCGACATGTTCCGCCAGTGTGCCGGAGAGATGCAGATTCTGAGCCGTGAGAAGGGATTGGAACTGCATTTGGAGCTCGATGGCATCAGCAGTCCTCAGACCTACTACCGTGCCGATGCCTTCCGTATCCGTCAGATACTCAACAACCTGGTGAGCAATGCCATCAAGTATACCGATGAGGGCAGCGTCACCATCCAGGCAGCCATCAGTCCCCAGCACCTCCTCACCTTCTCGGTAAGGGATACCGGCAAGGGCATGACCACCGAAGAGCGCCAGAAGGTGTTCCAGGCGTTTACCCGTCTGAAGAGTGCCCAGGGCATCGAGGGCACCGGTCTCGGACTGAACATCACCCAGGAACTGGTCAATCTGCTCCAGGGCACCCTGCGTCTGGAATCCGTCAAGGACAAGGGCAGCACCTTCACCGTCACCATTCCACTTGCCTTAGGCACCGCTCCCGCAGCAGAAGAGGCAGAAGAGCAGAAGCCGCTCACCCCAGTCAAGCCCCATTTCGAAAATCACAAGATACTGCTGCTCGATGACGACCCGTTGCAGCTCCGTCTGCTTCAGGAGATGCTGAAGAAGCTGGTAGGCGACAGCTGGCAAGTCTTTGCCTGTCTGCATGTAGCCGAGGCGCTCACCGTGCTCCACAACGAGCATCCTGCGCTGATGATGATGGATATCGAAATGCCCGAGATGAACGGCATCAGGATGATTCAGCACATCAACCACTGCCACATGAAGGTAGTAGCGATGACCGCCCACGATGCCAGCATCATCAGAGAATTGAAAGAAGCCGGTTTCGACGATTGCCTCTTCAAACCGTTCAGCACAGAGAAACTGAAAGAAATCCTCGGTTTGGAGGATGCAGCATCAGAAACAGAGGATTTTGCAGAGGAAACAGAGGATACCGCATCAGAAACAGAGGATACTGCATCAGAAACAGAAGATATTGCAGAGGAAACAGAGGATATTGCAGAGGAAGCCAATAAGAATTCCCGTTTTGCAGCCCTCCTGACCTTTGCAGAAGGCGATCCGGAGGCAGAAGCCGAGATACTCAGCACCGTCAAGCAGGAGTTGTCATCCCATCTCCAGAACCTCCAGCAGGCAACAGAAGGCGAGTTGTCAATAGAATCCATCGGCAAGACAGCCCACAAGCTCCTCCCTATCGCCACGATGATAGAGATGGAGACCCGCCAGTACATCGCCGCCCTCGCTCCCGAGCATATCAGCGATCTGTCAGAATCTCAGATAAGAGCCTACACCCAGGCCGTTATCACCGACCTGAAGGGCTTTTAAAGGTAAAAAAGTAAAAAGGTAAAAAGAGCCTTTCCCCCTTTTTACCTTTTTACTTTTTTACCTTTTTACAGCCCCTCTTATCACGAACCAGGCATGAACTGCAAGGGTGGGAAGAAGGCCGTAATGGGTGCGCATCACCTGAAAACGCTCCTTCAGGGAGGCTTGATGATACTGCGTGGTCATGCCACCATCCAGAAAATGGGTGAGGACGGCATAGACGTTGCGCAACGGGAGCTTGCGGCGAGATGACTCTCGCATGATGCGGATGCACCAGTCTACATCTGCCGAATAACGGTAGTGCAGATCGTAATGAATCTCACGGGCTATGTCTGTGCGGGCATAGAATGACTGGTGACATACCAGCATGCCCCAGATGAACGAACGCCACGTGAGCTTCTTGGGCGGAGCTAGACGGCGGTGACGCAGGAAATGGCCCATCTCGTTTACAATATCGGTATCGCCGTAAAGTACGCCGGGCAGTACTTCTCCTTCGCCTACGCAGCCTTCTACGTACTCCAGCGTATCGGCTGTAGGAAAGGTGTCGCCGGCATTCATGAACACCAGGTAATCGCCCGTAGCACGGTCGATGCTCTTGTTCATGGCATCATAAAGTCCCTTGTCGGGCTCTGATATCACCACGATTTCGTGCGAGCTCTCGCCTACTGCATTGCGATGCTGATATGCCTTCACCAGCTGGAGGGTACGGTCGCGGGAACCGCCATCCATGATGATGTGCTCGATGTTGCAGTAGGTCTGGCGCTGCACGCTGTCGAGGGTACGCTGCAACTCCTTCTCGGCATTGTACGTACAGGTTACGACGGTGAACTTTATCATAACTTATAGTTTTTGTAGGCCATCGCCTCGTTATAAACTTCAATATATTTCAATGCTACGGCATGCTGCGAATAGTTCTGTGCAACCTTTTGCAGACATGCATGCTTCAGAGCCGCCCTGTCGGCCTCTTCGAGAACCCAGTGGATGCCACTCGCCAGATCTTCGGTATCGCGGTAGTTGGCCACGTAGCCGTTCTGCTGATGGTCTATCATCTCCGGTATTCCTCCTACCCTGAAACCGATGCTCGGCACGCCGCACGCCATCGACTCCATGATGGTGTTAGGGAGGTTATCTTCGAGCGATGGCAGCACGAAGGCATCTGCCGAATTGTAGATTGCCACAATCTGCTTCTCATCGCTGACATAGCCGAGCGAATAGGACGGCAGGGTGAGGTTCACTTCCTCGGAATGGCCGCCCAGGATGGCGATGGCGGTATTCTCCTTCATCTCGGGATAGCGCGCTACCAGCCGGTCGATGGCTTCGATGAAATAACGCATGCCCTTGCGCTCGTCGGTTACGCGCTGGGATACAAAGAGGATGATATGCTTGTCGGCTGGCAGACCGGCACGCAGACGCGCCTCTGCCTGATCCTGAGGACAGAACACGTGGGTATCTATCGGATTCGGGATGTTGGTGATGCGCTGGCCTACGAAGAGACCGCTACCCTTTGCCTGTTTTTCGAGCCAACGGCTACAGGTGACGAAGGAGATGGCGCCGCGATGGTAGAGTTCCTTCTTGCGGCGGAATATCTTTGCTGAGAGGTCGTTCTTGCTGCCTTTATTGGGGAGAAGCGGACAGTTGCCGCAGGCGGAGGCATAGCGGTTGCAGCCGCGCGCATAATGGCAGATGCCGGTAGCTGGCCAGAGATCGTGCATGGTCCATACCACCGGTTTGCCGCTGCGGATTATCTTGCGGATGTTCTTGAGTGAGAGCATGCCCTGGTTGATCCAGGAGAGATGGATGACATCTGCCTCCTGAAACTCGCGGAGCTTGGTGATATCGGTGCCCGATGTTGCCATGTCTACCTCCCAGAGGCGCTGACGGGAGAAATGGAGATGCCAGAATACGCACCAGCGCTCCCACAGGAAGTTCCACTGCAACCTGAGCGAACGGGGCAGACTGACCACGGTGATGTCTTCAGTCTCCTTGTCGCGTACCAACATCTTTGCCTTAACGCCATTGTTGTTAAGGGCATCCATCAGGCGGTTGGCTGCTACTGCCGCTCCGCCTGTCTTTTCACTTGTATTTACTATGAGTACTCTCATCTGCGTATATTTTTGATACTGCAAAAGCTGCGTATATTGATTGATACTGCAAAGATAGTACAAATCGGAGACAAAACAAAATAAAAAGGCATGTTTTTTTCGAGGAAGTCGGAAAAGGAGGGGTATGGGGATAAAAAAAACATACCACAACTCTCAACGAGCTGTGGCATGCAATATGTTTAACTTAAAAAATCTAATCAAAATAGTCTCACGACTTTCTCAATTATCGGTTAAACAATCTACCTTAAAACCTAATAACTAAAAACCTAAATCTATTACTACTAACCTAAACAATCTATTAACCTTTTGACGCTGCAAAATTACTACTATTTCGGCTATCCACCAAATATTTAGCCAAGAAAGTGTGACGTTTTTACATTTTTTTGATATATATCAAGCAAAAATGAACAAAAGAAACGGAAATTAACAACTTTCTGACACTTTGCGGTTTATAAGGCTTTTGCCTTTACAGGGCGCCTTGCTTGCGTTCTATCCTTTCTGGATAAGAACGGTGGCATAGGCGGAGATACCCTCCATTCTGCCTGTGAATCCGAGTTTCTCGGTGGTTGTTGCCTTGATGGATATCTGGTCTTCGTCTACCCCCATTACCTCTGCCAGACAGGCTTTCATGGCTGGCACATGCGGATTGAGTTTAGGGCGTTCGGCACAGACTGTGGCATCGATATTGCCCAGTGTATAGCCCTTGGTAGCTATCAGTTGCATCGTTTTGCGGAGCAGAATCTTAGAATCCACATTCAGAGTCTCTGCTGCCGTATCAGGGAAATGATATCCGATATCACGCATGTTGGCGGCACCCAGCAGGGCATCGCAAATGGCATGTATCAGCACATCGGCATCGCTGTGACCCAGCAATCCCAGTTCATAATCTATCTTGATTCCTCCCAGCCACAAGTCGCGGTCAGCCACCAGCTTGTGGACATCATATCCAAATCCTACACGTATATTCATATCTATATATAATAACTAATCAATAATAACTAATCCCTAAAAACTATCTCTTAAACAGGTCCTTCAGTCCATCCATATCAAATGACAGGGTGAAGCGGAGGGTCTGGTCGAGCGGGTTACTCTTGGCGGTAGCCACCACATAGGCAGCATCGAGCGAGAAGACGTTCATCTTGAAACCGGCACCTACGGTGAAGTACTTGCGGTTACCCTTGCTCTGACTCTCGTGATGATAACCGGCACGGAGCGCAAACTTATCATTGTATACATACTCGGCACCCAGACCGTAGTTGATTTCCTCCAACTCTTCCTTGAAACCGCCAGGGGCATCGCTGAAACTCTTGAAGATACCGCTGATGCCCGAAATATCATCATACTCACGATGCACACGGTCTTCGTATTCAGAATTGTCCTCACCCTCTTCCTGCTTCGGAACGGTAGGCACCAGATACTTGTTGGCATCGGCTGCCAGGGTAACGCGGTTATATTCGTCGATAGGAATCATCAGCGAGGCGCCCAGACGCATGTTGGCTGGCAGGAACTCGCCATACTCCTTGCCACTGAAGGTAATCTTACTACCGATGTTAGAAATATTCAATCCCAAGCCCAACTGGCATTCGCGCTGACCGATGACCACATAGTTCTGGTAATAGGCGGCAATATCGGCTGCGAAAGCGGAGGCAGGCGAATTGTCTTCGGCATAATCTAAGCGCAAATCGGAATAAATATAGCGGATGGCAGCAGCAAGAGAGAACTTCTCGCTGAGCATCAGAGAATAAGCCACATCAAACGACATCTCGTAAGGATTGATGGTCATACCCGTTCCACTCTCGGCACCCTCCTGACTGGTAAACACTTCGCCCATATTGAAATAGCGGAGCGATGCAGATACGGCGCTGTAATCGCCAATGCGGTAATAGCCAGAGAGATATGCAAGATTCATATCATTGACCAGCGAACGCAGCCAAGGGGTGAAGCTGAGCGAAACACCGGCACGCGAAATGGTGAAAGGATATTTTGCCGGATTCCAGTACTGGGAGTTGACATCAGGATCGGTAGCCGCACCGACATCTCCCAAACCGCCACCACGGGCATCAGGAGCTATGGTTTGCGAAATGACTGCATAGTTCACAGGATTGAAGAGGTCTTTCTTATCCTGCGCCTTCACTTCTGATGCCATCAGAGCGAGACATCCCAAGATGAATATCTTATAGATTCTTTTTATTGCCATTATAAATATATTTTTATTTGATGATGATGAGTTTCTTGACTTTAGAGGTGTAGCTGCTGCCATCGCTCGCCACCTTGACGCGATAGAGATAAACGCCGGTGCCCAGAGGGGTGCCGCTATCGGAGGTGAGGTCCCAGCTGACGGTATAGCTGCCCGAGGCCGGTACACCGCTTTCGGAATGGCGCCAGTGCTGTCTGCCCGATGAATCGAACACTTCTACCACCACGTCCATATCGCTCTCTGTGCGGTCGTGACTGATGATGAAGGTGGTGGAGGTCTTCGCCGGATTGGCAGTTACGCCCACATCGAAGAGCGCCGGACTCAGTCCCTTCACCACATTGAAACGGAGCTTCACCGTAGAACTGTTGTTCTGGATATCCCAGGCACGGAAGGTGAGTTCGTGGCTGCCCGGTTCCAGCTCAGGTATGCTGTAATAGGTGGAACCGCTGGTATAAGTGCCGAAATCGTAGGTGAAATTGCTGTTCAGCACGTAGGTCTTCGACATGTCGCCATCTATCACCAGCTGCAGGTCGTGGCCGATACCGCTTCCGGCAGCATTGATTCCGTCCTTATCGGTTATCTTTGCCACAAAGAACGGGGTGGTGTTGACTTTGCCGCCGTCTGCGAAGGATGGCGAATTGAGATAGCAGTAGATGGAAGGACCGATGGAATCGTTCTTCATCTCCTCGCTCTCGCCTACCGTAAACTGCTCGCTGGAGCCGTGGGCGGAGAGAGTCTTGGCGGAATTCACCGCATAGAGGTTGACCAGACCGCTCTGGTTGGAATAATTGATATCCAGCGGAACGGCAAAGGAGAAGGCAAACTTGCCGCCTCTGACGCTATCTGTGCCCTGATACAGGGTCTTGGTTCTGTCTTTGTATTCGAAAGCCTTCTCAGCACCATCCTTGCCAGTATCGTTCAGGCGACAGGTAACCGTTTCCTTAGAATCTCTTACGATAGCGGTAATCACGCCCCGGAAGTCGTCTACTCCCTCTATATGACCTGCCATGCGGGCGATAGAACCTGCCTTCAGCATCGGCAGGGTTTCAGACTCGGCAACAGGAATGCCATTGATGGAATCTACAACAATCTGATGCATAGGCAGATTGAGCGCAAGAGCCGGATCGCCCAGAAGGGAATAGTGAAGATGGTTCACCGTGACATCGGAGCCGGGAGTCGGGCCGTTGCCGCTCACCAGATCGTTCTGAGCCAGACGGTGCGCCTCGCCTATCGTGACGGGTTTGCCGTTTACCAGACTGAGCACTCTGTGGATGAAGGCCTGGTTGATGTATTTGTTATACTGGGCGTAAACGGTACGGGTGGTGCCATAGAAGGCTACTGCACCGCCTTTTTCGTTGAGCAGCGTATATTCTCCGATGTTGGCATCGAGGCCGTCGAACGGCATGATATCGCAGGAGGCGGTTACCCAGAGCGGCAGATTGGTATTGCGGAAATCGGCAAAATCGGTAAGTTTCAGAACCGATTCGTGCGACATCTGGGTAGGATCGCCATGTCCGGCATAATCCATGATGAGGGCTCCCGCAGCCTGCTGCTGCTTGATAATCTTGGTTGCCTCGGGATAGGTATTGCCCGAAGAGGAGGTTTCGCGGGTATAGGCATCCCACATCACTTTCTTGACGAGATAGGCGGGATAGGTGGTGAGCACATCATTTGCCACATCATCGGCATCCTGCATGTGGAGGTTGCCGTTTCCGTCATCGCCCATAAACATCAGGGTGTTCTGCCAAGCGCCTACATTGGCATTCTGAGCATAACTGATGGTCTTGTCTACCAGCACCTTGGCTTCTTCTGCATAGGTTACCGGGAAGCGGCCTACGGCTACATCCTGCAGTTCACGGCTAGGATACAGTCCGGCTCCCTCGCCGAGCATACCGAACCAGCTGTCGCTGACGAAGCAGTCTACGGCGCTGAAGGAGTTTTCACTCTCAAAGCACAGCAGATAATCGTCTGGATTCAGGATTCTGCAACCGGAGGTAAGCATGCGGTTGTCCCATACGCAGTCGCCGAAGAGCAGGAGATATTTCGGCATATCAGCCTCGCTCTGCGCCTTATCAGAAAGCATGCGCAGGTAGCGGCGGTAGGCGTTGGCATCGGGGGTACCGCTAGAAAATTCGTTATAGAGTTCATCGGCAGGCACGATGGTAACGCGCAGTCCGTCGTGCTGTTCATGAAATTCTTTCAGCCGCTGTGCCTGTTTCAGCAGTTTCTGTGAGGTCGGGATGATGATGACCATATCGGCAGCTCCATCGGCATGATGATCCTGGTTGGTGATGCCGTAGACATACTGGGCAGCCGGAATCTTTCCACCTGAGGCAAGGTTCGCAGCGGTAAAGGCACAGCTTCTAGGCTCTGCCCACGTTACGGAGATATAATCGAGGCGGATGGAAGCACCCGACAAGACCTTGATGGAGATGGTATCCTTATCCTGGAAATCGGAAATGGAATAGGTGGCAACGCGCTCTGTAGCCTTGAGATATTTAATCTCCTCCGCCGAACCGTCATCTTTGATAGAAAGGGTGATTTCGCCCAAAGCCTTGCCATTCTTCAGTATCTGAGCCTTGCTGTCTGTGGCGGTAGTCAGGGCTACGGAGAGTTTGCCTGCCGCAGAACCGGTGGTATTCGTGATTACCACTTTCTTTTCATCGCCCACCTTCAGTTCTTCTGCATCGAAGAGGTTTCTGCCGCCATGATAGTAGCTGTAACCATCTGACTCGTAGAGGGAATGGTAATCGTATGACTGCGGATAATGGGAAGAGACAAAGGTGGCTGAATCCTGCACCAGTGGCTCTCCATCGGTCTGGGTAATAAAATAGTAGCCGTAATCGGAATAAGGATTACGGATGCGCTGGAGGGCGGTTTCTGACTTCCAGGAAACCGGACCCTGGGCATAGAAATAATGCTTGCCACCAACGATGCACTGGGGAACTTCCTGCAAATCGTCGGTAGCCTGCAGTTCGCTCGCCAGAAGGGCTTCGTTCTGCAGATTGCCGCCATAGCCGTAAATCTTCACCTTGCTGATATCGGAGAAGCCTGCCTGGCGCACTACCTGATCGGTAAGCTGATGGAAACCGGTTTCGCAGACTCTGATCTTTGCCCATCTGCCTGAGGCTAGGACGGAATGGGAGGCATAGAGGGAAGAGGCTGAGCGCAAAGCATCAGAAGAAGTGAAGGCTGATACTTTGCCCTTAGCCAGTAAAGAACCTCGACTGGAACGCTCGGAGCGCTTCAGAGGACGGGCTTCTACCTGGAGCATGAAGCTGACCAGCAGCTGATGGCGGTTATTGCGGAACACGACAGGACTGAAATCTATCTGGAGTACGCCCTGCTTGCGGCATTCGGTAACCCGCTGCTGGGGGAATACCTGCTCAGGAGGGACTGCACCCGACAGGCGGTTGTAATTGGCGATGTCGGAGGCAGTCATATCAATATACTCGCCATATTTCAGGCTGACGGTATATACAGAATCACGATATGCACCGGTCAGAGGAATGGAATACACGAAACGGGGCAACACGGAATCTACTCTGACTTCTGAAGAGGTCAGATTGAAGAATCGCTGTGCCTGAGCTGGAACCACCAGCATGAGCAGACATGCCAGCAGCATGTATTTCCAAACCTTTGTTGTGTTCATATCGATATATTACTTGCAATATTGTTTATTTACAGTGAAAATCGAGCACCTTCCTGTCTTCGAGATAGCCTACGAGATGGTCGTCGATGTTGACAGGACCGCAGCCTGTAGGACATCCGGTATAGAGCAGGTCGCCCGTCTTGAGCGTGAAGTACTGGCTGATATAGGAGATGATTTCATCTACCTTGTAGAGCATATCGCTCGTGCAGCCTTCCTGTACGGTCTTGTCATTGAGGTCGAGGCGGAAGTGCAGTGCCTGGATATCACGGAACTTCTGGATGTCGACCCATTCGCCGATAACGGCAGAACCGTCGAATCCCTTGGCGAGTTCCCAAGGCTGACCAGCCTCGCGCAGTTTCTTCTGCATCTCGCGTGCCGTAAAGTCGATACCTACGGTTACTGCATCGTAATAGCGGTGGGCAAAACGCTGCGGAATGGTCTTTCCCAACTTGGAAATTCTGACCACCACTTCGGTTTCATACTCTATTCTTCCCAGATGATCAGGGATGAAGAAAGGCTTGCCGTTATTGAGCAAAGCAGAATCTGCCTTGGTGAAAATGACAGGACGCTCTGGTTTAGATAACGTGCCATGCAGCGATTTATTGTGTTCGGTATAGTTCATACCGATGGCAAATATCTTCATAACATCAAATTTTGATATAAAAAAGAAATGGGAGTTAGAAGCAAAGCGAGGCTTAACTTCATAACTCCCGGTATTCTAATTTAACTATAAGTCAAATTAACGCTTGCTTTTGAGTAATGATTACTCAGCAGCAAGAGTAAAGCGCTGGTAAGCAACGATCTTGAGATCCTTGCTCTGAGAAGCGAGGTACTGAGCAACAGTCTGCTTGTCACCGTCACCGAACTGGAACTCCTGGTCAACGAGGCAGTTCTCCTTGAAGAACTTAGCCAGACGACCATTAGCAATGTTCTGGATCATAGTAGGGTTCAAAGTAGCAGCCTTCTCCTCACCAACAGTCTTCTTGATGTTGCGAGCCTCTTCAGCCTGCTCAGGTGTCAACCAACCCTTCTTGGTGTTGCTCTCGATGTGCTCCTCAGAGTCAACGTGAGCTGGGTTGATGCCAGCCTTCTTCAAAGCTGCGTTAACAGCCTTCTCTACAAGCTCTTCCTTAGTCTTGGCAACAGCAACTTCGAGCTCAGTCTTCTTAGTCTCCTCAGAAACTGAAGACTCGTCGAGAGCTACAGGGCGCATAGCAGCAACCTGCATAGCTACCTTGTGACCAGCCTCCTCGTTGTTCTCGTTGAGCTGAACCATAGTACACAAAGTGTGCTTGTTCATGTGGTCGTAAACCTCGATGTTGTCACCCTCGAGAACACAGTAGCCGTCGAGCTCCATCTTCTCGCCAGTGATACCAGAGCGCTGTGTAACAGCAGCCTGAGCATCAGCATCGCCAACCTTCAAAGTCTTCACCTCGTCGAGAGTGTGAGCCTTGGCAGCGATAGCAGCGTCGAGGATGTCAGATGTCAACTTGATGAAGTCAGCACCGTTAGCTACGAAGTCAGTCTCGCACTTGAGAGCGATGATAGCAGCGAAATCGTTAACCTTCTTAACGAGAACGCAACCATTAGAAGTCTCACGGTCAGAACGCTTAGCAGCGATAGCGAGACCACGCTCACGGAGCAACTCCTTTGCCTTATCGAAATCACCTTCAGCCTCTGTGAGTGCCTTCTTAACGTCAGCAAGACCAGCACCAGTCATAGCGCGAAGTTTCTTGATATCTTCAATTGAAACAGCCATAATAATATTTTTATATTAAAAAGTTAATAATAATCTTTGCTTAAAAGCTACTAAAGCCATCGAATCATAAACAGAATCAATGGCTTCAGTATATATTTCTTTGCCTAATTACTCAGCCTCGTCCTTGCGGGCAGCCTTCTTCTTAGGCTGGTCCTTCTGCTCAGCAGCAGCCTTGTCGTCAGCCTTCTCAGCCTTACGCTCCTCGAGAGCCTCAGCGATAGCACCGCAAACGGCAGTAAGGATAGCATCTACAGAATCCTTAGCATCGTCGTTAGCTGGGATAACGTAATCAACATTCTTAGGATCAGAGTTGGTATCTACGATACCGAACACTGGAATACCAAGACGGTTAGCCTCCTTAACAGCGATATGCTCCTTCATTACGTCAACAACGAAGAGGGCTACTGGGAGACGAGCCATATCTGCGATAGAACCGAGGTTCTTCTCCAACTTAGCACGCTGGCGGCTTACCTGAAGCAACTCGCGCTTAGAGAGGTTAGAGAATGTACCATCGTTCAACAGACGATCGATGTTTGTCATTTTCTTAACTGCCTTACGGATTGTAGGGAAGTTGGTGAGCATACCACCAGCCCAACGCTCGTTTACGTATGGCATATTGATAGAAGCTGCCTTCTCAGCAACTACGTCCTTAGCTTGTTTTTTAGTAGCGACAAACAGGATCTTTCTACCTGTCTTGGCAATTGTCTTGAGAGCCTCAGCAGCCTCATCGATCTTAGCGACAGTCTTGTTGAGGTCGATAATATGAATACCGTTACGCTCCATGAAGATGTAAGGAGCCATTGCTGGATTCCACTTGCGACGGAGGTGTCCGAAGTGGCAACCTGCCTGAAGTAACTGGTCAAAATTTGTTCTTGACATTGTTTTTTCTTTTTTAATTGTGTTTACTTTCTTTTTGAATCTAATGTTAGATCAGTCGATGAGTAGTCCCCGATTAATGGAATCTCACCGATTTAGATACTAAACTTTTTAGCTCAGCTATATATAATCTGTATATATATAATAAAATATGTATAAGATTAACGCTTGCTGAACTGGAAGCGACGACGAGCCTTTGGCTGACCTGGCTTCTTACGCTCAACAGCACGTGAGTCACGTGTCATGAAGCCTGCATCCTTCAAAGCCTTCTTATCGTTAGCGTCGATCTTAACGAGCGCGCGAGCGATAGCGAGGCGGAGAGCCTGGCTCTGACCGGTGAAACCACCACCGTCGAGGTTTGCCTTAATATCATACTTACCCTCAGCTTCGAGCAACTGCAATGGCTGCTTTACTACATAGCGAAGGATTGCTGATGGGAAATATGTCTCAATATCTTTCTTGTTGATTGTGATCTTACCGATACCCTCTGTGAGGTATACACGAGCTACAGCGCTCTTACGGCGACCAATTGCATTAATTACTTCCATTCTACCTTAATTATTTATACTGGTTAATATCAATAGCCTTTGGCTGCTGTGCCTCGTGCTTGTGCTCTGTGCCATCGTAAATGAAGAGGTTGTCCATCAAAGAACGACCGAGAGGGCCCTTTGGCAACATACCCTTGATAGCGTGACGGAGGATCTTGTCCATTCCATCAGGACGCTTGCGCAACTCTGCTGGAGTGTTGAAGCGCTGACCACCTGGATAACCAGTGTAACGAGTGTAAACCTTATCTGTTTCCTTCTTACCAGTGAAAACTACCTTAGCGGCATTGATAATGATTACGTTGTCACCACAATCTACGTGTGGAGTGAAAGTTGGCTTGTACTTTCCGCGGAGCAATTTAGCAACCTTAGAGCAGAGGCGACCTACAACCTGGTCGGTAGCGTCGATTACGACCCACTCTTTCTTAGCTGTTTCCTTGTTTACGGAAATAGTCTTGTAACTTAATGTGTCCATTTTAAAATTTAAATTTACTACTAAAAAACGTTTTAATCTTTTTTACTCACTATTCAGACAGGTGATTCACTAACCACATACCCCGGCCACAGGGCATGCTATTAACACACCATATCTTGGGGACTCTAAGTGTATCCCCGAAATAATCGGACTGCAAAATTACACATTTTTATTTGATTATGTGTAGGTTACGAGTTTTAACCCCAAACTTTTATGAATATTTAACTTAGTTTGCGCTTTTCTGCTCAGGATAAGCAAAAAAAAGCTCCCTCAGCACAAAGACCGAGGGAGCCGAAATGAAGTCTATTTAAAGCCCTACTTCGTGGGCTCGAGAGAAGATATATAACTTACTTTAAAATCACCTTCTTGCCATTGATGATAACAAGACCCTTGGCAGACTTGCTTATGCGCTTGCCGTCGATAGAGTAAACCTTGTCAGCCTTAACAGCCTCGCTGACAGTGATGCCGCTGATGCCGGTTGCAACCTTCTCAGCCTCTTTAGCCTCATCTACAATCTTCTGAGCCTCAGCCAGGATAGCGTCAATTCTAGCCAACATCGCGTTGAACTGCTCCTGAGTCAAGTCTTCCTGAAAAAGCTTCATGTACATCTGGCTCATCTCTACATTAAGGTCATCCAACTTGGTAAAGTACTTATCCTTTACTGTTGGACACTCTGAGTCAAGGGTAGAGAGGTATTCATCCATCTTCTGAGCAGCTGGATAATACTTTGCGTTGAACTGCGCCATCCACTCATCCTTCTGTGCCTGAGCATACAAGTCAGAGATATTCGCCTTGAAATAACCAAAGTTCTCTACAAAACCATCAATCTTGCTTTCTGTATAAGGAGCCGTAGGATCAGCTGGTGCCTGAGCAAACTCAGCAGCAAGGTTCTTCCAATACTCTGCTGATTCATTTACCATAGAAAGGTCATACTTTGGGAAATCCTTCTTTACCTTTTCCATTTCTTCATTCAATGAAGCGAGCGTTGCTGTGATGTCTTCCACCAAAGTGCTAGCTTTCTTTGATGCAGCCAAGAGGGCATCAGCCTTTTTGCTGATGGCATCAAACTGGTCACACATCTTCTTAGCCTGCTCTGCTGACTCTACAGGACTACCCATCATGATAGGCATATAAACCTGCATCATGTCAGCATCCAGCTCATCGAAAGCTGGTGCATAATAATTCTGCACGTTCTCAGGAACCTGTCCCAGACACTCAGACTTATGCATAGCAGCATTCTGATAGGAGGTATTCACCTGGAAAGAATAAACCTCCTGCGCTGCATTCTTCACTGCATCCTTGAGACCATCGGCTATCTCGTTTACAGAAGCCTGATAGTTTTCAACCTCAGCTGCAGTAAGCGTCTTTGCATCAAACTTTGCCTTAGCCTCATCTGCAATCTTATCAAGACTTTCCTTGTTGAAATTCAACGAGTATTTGGTATCCTCTGCATCAGGATACTTGTCGTTGATTTCCTTCAGCATAGCGTCGATGTTCTGCTGCACGTCTGCGATAGACTTCACAAGTGCATCATACTGCTCTTGAGTTGCAAGAGTCTGACCCTCTTCTGCTGCAGCCGCAAAAGGCTGGGCAGCTGATACTGAAACCGCTGGTGCTGCGCTCAACATGAGCATAGCCGCAAAAAGTAATTGTTTCTTCATAATCACTTACATTAAAAGTTAATACTAATATTTATTATCTCACGATTTTATATACGCTGTTTCCCTGCTTCACGATATAAATGCCATGACGCATCTCCTTGGCAGAAACCCTGCGGCCATTGAGATCGTAGAATCTCTTCTGTCCATTACGTGACGGGGTGGCTGTGACGGAACTGATACCCGTAGAACTTGCCGGTGTCACGATGAGTTCCTGGGAACTGTAAGAAAGTTCACCCTTCTTGCTGGCATTTACTACCAGCGCATAGGTAGCATCTGTTTCCAGACCTGAGAATGCGAACTCGGTTTTGCCATTGGTAGAAACCTTCTGGTAGGCTGCCACCGGTTCGTGAATCAATGCATTGCATCCCAAAAGCACATCATCGATATAGAAAGCACCGGAAGTACGCTGGATGACATTCAGTCTTACTGAATCAGCCAACTCCGGCAAATCATAGCTATAGGTATCTCCCGAAGCCATGTCTGCACCGCCCTGCAAAGTAGCTATCTGCTTCCATTCTCCATTCTGATAAGCCTCTACTGCCAAGGTTGCCTTGGTTGAAGAAGATGACTTGGCGAAGAACTTGACAGAAGATATACGGTTGCCGGCAGATGCCACCTTCAGATAGGTATCTATCTTGTTGAGACGGAGGCAAGGTGATTCCTCGCCATAATTGTTCATGCTCAGGTTACCATTGGTTTTCCAAAGCGATGGCATACCCTCGAGTTCTTTGCTGAAATCATAGCCCTTCTGAGTTGCCTCTGTTGCATAAACCAACTTATGCAGGGTGACCACGTAATCATCTGCTGCTTCCATACCTTTCCATGAAGCCGTGAAGCCTGTCTTACCCACTGCGGTAGCCTTTACATCAGTTACATAATACTTGCTGAAAGGTATAGCGGCAGTAGTGAACTGCTGGGTGTAGACATCAGAAGAATAAGAGCCACGGCTTGCCTGCAAGGTAATCTCATAGGTTGTTTCAGGACTCAAGCCCTCAACATGAAGAGAAGGCTGTGCTGCTGTATATACCTTATTATTATAGAGCGGCAGAGATTCTTTCTTTCCATTCACCACTGAGCTGATGTTCAGAACATATCGCTTGGCAACCGGCACATCTGTCCATCCTATCACAATACTGCTATCCTGGACCTCAGTAACCTTCACGTCAGGTGTATTCAGTTTCAGGTTCAGTCCGCCGAGCATGAGATTGATGACGCCATCCTTCTCCTCGATATCATCCAGTGACATCACCTTACCACCAGCCCAGGAAGTCAGATTACACTGAGTCACATTCGATGTTCCAGGGAACGGATCTCCCGCACGGGTATTGTCGGTAAGCTTGTTGTCAGCCTCAACGATATCCACACGCTGATGAGTGCCAGTGATGTTCAACTCATTTTTCTCCCAAGCCTTGGCATCATAATCGATATGCCAGAGCAACATGCCATGGCCCGGAATGAACTTATCCCAGCCCTTCTGCTGGCGGTTCTCCATGATGAAGTATTCCTGATCATTGGTTCCTCCCACAGGCACCACGTATGCCTTGTTGCTGTCGTTCAGGTCAGGCAGGACATTGAGGGTATCTACCCCATTCTTCAACACGGTCAGGTCGAGCCATCCCAGACAGGCACGCTCATAGGCAGAGAATGCCGCAGGCGTATTGCCATTGTTGTTGTAAGAAGCCTGCGCCATGGTATCGAAAGAACCAGGTGCAAAGGTTGTTATGCCATAATTTACATCATAATGGTCGGCAAGACCCAGCACATGACCGAATTCATGCACAAAGGTACCGATGCCCGCAGGCTGAGGTGTGATGAGGGTACCATTGATTTCATTGCTGCAGGTATAGTTGCCTACCTCTACTCCATCCAGTTTCAGCGAAGTCTGGGCAGCTCCTGCCTGCGTAGCGATATCCGAATAATAGGCAGAATGTGGCCAGAGGGCATTGCCATCGCCTGAATCAGCCTCACCCTTTCCGGCATAGAAGAAATAGATGTTGTCAATGAAGCCATCCTGGTTATGGTCATACTGGGAGAAATCAACCGATGGGGCAGCAAGTGTACAAGCCTCTCTCACGAATTCCTCCAGACGGACAGGATTATCTACGGAAGAGCCTTTGTTGGCTCCATAATAAGAATATTTCTCAGGCAATGTTACAGGACCGATGACATCAAACTGAGGTTGGAATCTGCCATTGGAACTGTTCAGGTAGAAATCTCTCGCACTTCCATTGGCACCATTGCTGTAAGTAAATCCAGGTTCATTGAGCATGTTGTTGAAGAACTGATGTGCATCGCTACCTACGGTAGAGAATTTGGTATCAGCAAACTGCACCAAGATGACCAATGAGTGAACCTCACCAATGGTAGGGAAATTGTTTAATTTCTCTTTCTGAGGATTGCTGCCGGCTTTCAGAGAAACATTTCTGCGAGACGAAAGGGTTTGCTGCAACTGCTGCAGACGGGCACGCTTGAAAGATTCAAGGATGGCAGACCTGTCCTGACTCTCAACGAACGCCTTGACCTTTGCTGTGCGCTCAGAAGCCTCAACAGCCTTGATGCCGCTAGCCTGCACCTTGCCATCCTTCCAGTCGGCATACTCGTAATTTTTCTGTCGAGCATTAAACACGAGCGGAATGCCATCAGAGGTCAGCACATAATGGCCGTGCTCATCACCGCGCATCTGGATGGTGAGCCAGGAGCCATCAGCCTGCTTCACCTTCAAAGGTTTAGGATAAGCAGGAATAGCAAAGGTGGTCTGCACGAAACAGACCACCAATAAACTGAATATAATGATTCTCTTCATACTTACTTGATAACAAACTTAGCAGTAGCCTTATGACCAGCCTTATCAGTTGCCTTCACGATGTAGAGACCAGAAGTCAAACCAGAAGTACTGAAAGCAGCACCTGAAGTCTTGCCTACGAGTTTGCCATTTACACTGTAAACCCAGATTGCATTAGCACCCTCGGCAGAAATCTGACCATCAGCAGCCTTGATAACCAAAGCCTCTGCATCCTCTACGTTCTCGATACCACTTACAAAGTTCTTGAAAATGGTTACATTGATAGTAGCTGAGAACTCACCGAGGCTAACGGTAACTACATCGATACCCTGCTTCTTACCCTTGATAACCAGGTCGATGGTGTTGCCATGAGCCTCACCAAAAGTAACAATGGCATTATTACCCTTAGTAGAAACATCCAAGTCTGACTCCAAGTCAGCGTTCTCCATGCCGTATACAGAAACCTTGACAACAGCAGTACCCTCATCGGTAGTACCTACAGTTACGTCATCAGAGCTGACAGCAAGTGCCTTTGCGATATTGTTGAAGTAAAGAGTAGGAATCTTGCTTCCGTCCTCCTTCCAAGGCTCAGCGAGTGTGTTTCCGTAAGCATATTGCAAACCTGTAAAGAAGTCCTTGTCCATCTCCTTGGCTGCCTTGTAGGCGCCATCTACGCTTGTAGCATCTGTGCTACCCACATTGTTGGTAGTGTAATTGCCAGAGAGACGAGTCTCTTTCTTAGGAGTTTCACCAGCAGAATATTCATCGTCAGCAATAGTCTTACCGGCAATCTGATGAACAGTAGCAGGAGCGTTTACCTCTTCACCATCCTGTAATGCCTTGACAGAACCATCGAATACACAGTTCTTTGCAAAACCGGAGCCACCATTCCAGGCGCTCTCCATTACACCAATGATACCACCGGCAGCATAACCGTTCCAGCCAGACTTCTTGGTAGCTACGATATCAGCATGGCTGACAACATTAGAAATTTCGTTGAAGTAATTGTCACCAACGAATCCACCTACAGCATTCTCAGCTGTCAGCTGACCGCGAACCTCGCAGTTGGTGAACTTACAGTAATCATGAGGAGTACCGGCAATACCGACAATACCACCCAAAACAGTCTTGGCTGTGGCATTGACATTTGCATAACATGCGTTCACGCTAGAGCCTGAACGTGTCTGACCAACGATACCACCTACATTCTCAGAGTTAGGCAAAGTAATCTCACCCTGGAAAGAACAGTTATTGATCTTGGTCTTAAGATTAGCGCTACCAACGAGACCGCCCGCAGCTATAAACGACTGATCATCACCTGCAATCTTGGCACCATAAACAAAAATGCTATCTACATTGGTAGCCTGGCCCTTACCATCATAAGTATAATTGGTCTCACCTGCCAACACACCGGCAAACTGGTTGGTATTGGTCACCTCTACAGTAGGGTTCACGAAGATCAGGTTCTTGGCAATACCATTGAGGTCGAGGGTACCAAACAAACCTGTATGGTCCTCTGTTGTCTTCACCCCGAGATTGTAGATAGTATGACCGTCACCATCCAGAGAACCTGTGAAGTTCTTGACAGGAGTCCACCACTGTGCAGCCTTAGACATATCAATATCAGCTACCATCTTGTAGTTCTTGGTTGGCTCCAGAGCCAGCTGCTGGAAGTCACCAGTAGTAGCAATCAGGTATGGATCCTCTACAGTACCTGTACCACCCTGTTCAAACTTGGTGAAAGGAAGGTCGTAGAAGTTCATGTCATACTTGTTGTTCGCTCTATCCTCGAACACGACAAACATCTGACGCTTGCCCAAATCGTTCATAACAGGGAAACTTGCCTGTGAGAAGACATAGTTATCATCACCACGCCATGACTTGATAACGGTACCGTCGAGCGTGGAAACTTCCAAGACGTTATCGAGTTTGTTGCTGCCATCCTCGCGGCGCTTCTTGGCAATATATACATACTCCATATCATCATCGGTATTGAAGAGATATGGGTTGAGTGAGGTGCTGTTGATTAATGGAGTGAAGTTCTCTGCCTTTGTGCCCAAGTTAAGTCGGTCCACATGATCGATGGTGCAATCAGGGTTCACCCAAGCGATAGGAGCAAGGACCTCGCCTGCCTCATTAGACTGTGCCTGTGACAAAGCAATGACGTACTGGTAGCCCTGCGCATTGGCAGTAGTTGGGTAACGGTCGAAATTAGAAGAGATGGCATTGCCATCAATGCTCTGTGGCAACACACTAACCTTCTCGCAAGAAGGAACATCAACCAGCTGAATCTGCTGACCTGAACCTTCGCTTGTACCTATGGTCTGCAAGAACCACATCTGTTCTGACTTACCATGGATGGTATTCAGCAAACCCCTCTTGTTGCTTGTTACCTTATCGCAGATATCCTTCAACTTACCATTCTCTGAGTCATAAACGGCATAAGAAATCAAGTCTCCATCCAAAGCAGGAGCATAATCGTGAAGTCCTACCACATAGTTCAATTTGCCGCTGTTGCTGAAGTAGCCCTTAGACAAATCATTGTTACCGAAGAGACCGAAAGCAGCAGAACGGTATGGAGTGCCCTCTGGTGCATTGATGGAAACACGGAGGCTATCCACCTTATCGAAATTCTTATCAAAAGTTCTCAATACCAGGAAGTTGTCTGGCTCCTGCTTAATATCCTCGGAACCATCACCTGCATCGGTATTTGTAAATGGCTTATCATACTCTGCCAGAACATAGTAAGGAGTACCATCCACATTCATACAGTTGAAGCAAGAACCCTGAAGATAGGTAATCTTGTTGTCAATATCAAAGTTGAAAGTATGCTCTACAGTCCAGTCTGTCTGTCCAACGGCAGGAGGTGCGATGACATCGATACTATACTTCTCATCAGACTCGTGGGTCATGATCAGACGCTGGTAGCTATTCCATCCCTTTGAAGCATCGAATACAAGACCGGTACCCTCCATCTCGAACTTGATTTCACCTGTATTGATATCGTAGGCACGGGTGAGGTACTTGTTTGAGCCATTGAAGGCATCGTGGAACTCCACCAGGATTTCGTTAGAATTCTCGTCTCTATCGAAGAGTTTCTTGGTGATAGGACCGTATGGAGTGATGTCTGCCACATGCTTCCATCCTTCAGGAACCTTGACGCTGAAAGAACCTACCTGCTTGTGGTTATTATCAAACAGGGTAATCTTTGAAGACTCATGGAAGTGAGCTGTATAAAACTCGCTGAAAACAGAGTCTCTGGAAGTAATGTCCTGGGTAAAATACCAGTTGCTCGCGTCTGGAGCAGTTACCCATCCGTAAGTCTGACCCGAAGCCGCATTGGCAGGAGTATCACTACTACGCATAGGAGTATTGCTGACTGTAGCAAAGCCAGCCTGACGCATCTGATAAGCACTGTTGCTGCAATCCACCAAACCAGGAACAGAAACCAGGCGATGAATGTCAACATTCTTAAACTTCTTGGCAAACGAAGCCTTGCTGGAGGCCATCGCTGCTGTGCCGCTTGCTCCCAGGAGCAAAGTGAGGCAAAGTGTAGATAAAATTCTCATAATAAAAACTTATTAAGTTTATTTGATGATAGATGATTTACGATATGACTGCCATGCAGAAAGCTTGGTAACAAGACTGCTGGCAGATGGAGCCAACTGGCGAGCCAATGCCGGTGCCTGCTGCTTGACAGAAGCAGGATCCTTCTTTGGAACTGACATGATATATGGCGCCACCATCCAGCAGAAGTCGTTGTAATAATTAGCCTCTGAAGCACTCTTCGCCTTGAATGTCTGCAAGAGCATGGCAAGGAATTCGCCCGTCTTGTTATTGATGGTATAAGCGGTTCCGCCAAAGAATCCGTAAGTTCCATACTCCTCGCTAAACTTCAAGGTAGCAGAAAGAAGACCAGACTCTGAACCCACATAGCCAAGAAGATCCGTATCGAGGAAGGTATCATAGATATAGTACTTACCAAACTTACCCAGATACTGGCTGCTGCGGGTCTCCACACTACCCGTTTCCTCGTTGATAGAAACAGGGAATACCAGTCCCAATTCAGGAATTGCAAGTTCGGTACGGCTCAATTTGGCACGAACCGTCTGGAGTTCCAGCTTTGTATCCTCCTCATTAAAATCGTAATAAGCAAACACGTATTCTCCGGCAATATCCTTGTCGAAATCAAACTGCTTCACGATGAATGAATCGGTAACGGCAGCCACCTGATACTTGATATAATCAGCACGGAGATGACCGGTTGTATTCTCGCTGAGCGATACCTTCAATTCCTTGCTATTGGTATCAACCGAAGCTTTCGCCCACTCAGGAGCATAGATAACCTTCATATCGGTGTTAGAACGGTATGTCTTCGTGAACTCAACAGGCTGATTGTTGCTATAAATCATATTAGCATTGTTCATCTCAAGCACCAAGCCATACTGAGATACATTGATAACCACTGAATCGGTCTCAGTCTTCTTGATAACCAACTTGGCGTTACGCGACTGGCGGGAGTCGTTGGCAATAGCAGCCAGTTTCACGGTGCTACCCTCAATGCTGGTACTGAGCCATGAAGGCTCATCGGTATAAGCCTTCATAGGGGTACAGTCAACGGTGACAGCACCCTCGCTGTCGTTAGGTCCGAGCATAGTCTGGGCAGAAAGCACGTTGATGGTGCTCTCAGCCACAGCCTGATAATCGCTATCGCTGCTGCATGAGGCCATCAGCCCCATGGCAGCTATACCTATTATATATATAGATTTCTTCATCTTCATTTTTTATTTGTTTGGAGTCAAATTAGAAAGGAAATACCATTCGATGACAAATATATACTTATCGTCCTTCGTGATAGGCTCACCTTTGCTTGTACAAGCCAAGGCAATAAAAGTATCGGTGACATTGCCTCTATCAGCCACGGTTCCATCATCCTCGAAATCACCTTCCTGAGCAACACCGTGCCATACGATATTCATACCACCATTTCCGAGCAATGCACCCTTATTCAAGTCAGCATTCATCAGCCACAGGGCAGGATATCTATCGCTAGGATCTTCAATCATCTGAGATGGCAGGTTAAGGTTACCCGTCTCTGGGTCGAAGTCCAATCCTATATTATAAGTATATCCTCCAGTGGTGAATGTACCCTTCAGCATGTTCTCCTCATCTTCTACCTTAGAGATGGTTATATCGCAGGAACCCTGCATAGCTGAGAGGGTCCAGTTGCCTATCCAGGTATCGATGCTTGGAGCATAAGTTTTCAAGGTAAGAGCCTCGTTGTCTTTGGCTGACAACACGCCAGTCGGGCTGACCAGGAAGTCCTGTACCTCGTTGCCATCCAGAACCACAGGCTCATTTACGGCATGGATACCGGTGGTAGTAACATAGAATGGCTGCTCTACAATCTGGCCGTTGGCTTTACGCGAAAGGATGCGGCGTTTGCTGGAATTAATCTCTATCATCTTGCTGGCATCAGTAGAATTGCCTACGCGATAGTTCACACCCAGGCGCTTCTGTACATCAGCGATGCTGTTCAGATAAGAAGTCCAGTCCTGATCGGCAGGTATGCGGGTGAATACCATTTCATTCTCCCACTTCTTTCCTCTTACAAAGATACTGTCTTCAGTAAGCTTGGTAACAACAAACTCCCAGTCGCCCTGATCACCTTCAATCTCACCGTAAGTAGGTTCTCCCAGGAAATGGAAGATATTGTTGTAAGTGTTGAAGGAGAGCACTGGTCCCATGCTGCGGTCTACGGTATAACTGGATGTTACACGCTCTGTAGGCTCAGCAATGGCAGCATCACCAGCCACAGTCACCTTGCCATTGGCAAACTTCATGAGGAAGGTGTAACCGCCACCGGTCATTCCCTTGCCTGTAAAATAATGAAGCTGCCATCCGTTCTCTGAAGATTCCAGAATCTTCTGAGTATTCTCAACGGTGCTCTCGATGCGGTTGGCAGCCGACTCGTCGAAGAATTCCTTGTCATCGTGCAGACACGACTGCAAGCTCATGCTGCCCAACAAGCAAACGATAGCTACAAATATATGTTTCATAAATCTATTCTATTTTAAATGTTCCAAATCCAAAGAACTCAACTCATTACCTCTTCGCAGGATGGCTGCACGCAATACATCGATATCCACATCCCATGATTCCAGCATGTAGTTTCTTACGATGTTAAGCTTCTGGTTCAATGCAGATACAGCCTCGTCGCCACCTACCTTCTGGGCATCTTTGATGATAGCCTGCCACTGATCTGGAGTATAAGTGATATAGGTTGACAGCATCTCAGCAAAGTCCTCCAGACCCTCTGACATGGCGTATGGAGTAACAAAGCCCTTACCATGAGCCACAGAATCCTGAACCTGATACCAGTTACCACTTACATAGCCCGACTCGGTAATCTTATTATAAGATGTGTCGTAAGGCTTCTTCTGGTTCAGAATGTGGGTGAACTCGTGGTGCATGGTGTGGAAGTAATACTCTGTCATAGAAGCATAGCTTTCCAGCATGGCATCGGTCAGACTGTTCACCATATAGAGTGTAACCTTCAGACCACCCTCGGCAGTACCCAGAACCATAGTTCCGTTGCTGTTGTAGGCTGGGCTACCAATCAGGTGGATAACTCTTGGCACATTGTGCTTCACGAAATCCGGTCCCAACACCTCAGCGTATGAATCGAGCCAGAGATACTTGATGATGATAGCCAACTTAGCTGACTTGGCTGAATCGGCTGGTGTCAGGGTATATTGATAGTCAGACTCGATGTCCTCCATCTTATACTTGAAATCGATGTTGTAAGGACTGGTGTAGTTCTTCTGCAACCACATGTCCAACTGGTCTCTCTCTGGAGAGGTAACAGGGAAGATGGTTGGTCCGTCCGGGTCATTGTCTGAGCAGGCCACGAAGCCCAGGCCCATCACCAATGCCAACATCAACATATATATATTATGTTTCATTTCTTTCTATTACTTTATGTTTTTTACTTATTGCGAGGGTTTGGTGTAACACCTGCTGTGATAACATCCTGTGGCAACTGGATGGCGAGACGTGGGTCACGAGCCTCCATGGTGTCGGTGATGCCTGTAATCTTGTAGTTGCTCTTCACATCACGGCGATAGATAGTGATGCCGTAGCGCTTCACATCCTGCATGCGCAAGCCCTCATGAATGGTCATGATTCGACGGAGGTGAAGGATGCACTGCAACATAGGCTCCTCTGTATCCTTGCTGATGGCGAAGGTTGTATGGAACGCCTTGCGTGGAGTTGGCTTCTCAGGAGTGTAATAAGCGGTAACATCATCGCTGTAGAACTTCTTGACATCATCCAGTGTAAGCTGCACGCCATCCTTAGAGAAGGCAGCCAACTCGGTGTTCAGGTCGTCCAAAGCCTCGGCATAATGACCGAGCAAAGCCTGAGCCTCAGCTCTTACGAGCAAAGTTTCATCGGCAGTAAACTCTGCATATACTGCGTGAGGGGTACCGATACCTGCCTGGATATCAGCATATTCGAAATCGTAAGGAACCTTACGGAGGATGTACTTAGAAAGAGAACCTGAGTTGAACACGGTATAATTGAACACCTTGTCGCTAATTCCCCAAGGACCCTCTGACTGGATGGTCTCCTTGCTTGAAACAATGGCACTATGTGCATACTTGTCACCATACTGGAACGGACCACCGATGGCTCCCCATTCAGAAGCAACTACCTGCAACAGGAGGTTTGCCTTTACAGATGAACTGATGTAAGCATTAGGCTGAACCTGCTTGTTAGGAGAAAGAGAACCCCAAGCTGCCCAGTCTCTCAACATACTCTTGGCATTGCTGCCCAACACATTGTTGGCATACTCCACAGCCTTGTCATACTTCTGATAATAGAGGTAGAAACGGGCTGCGAAAGCGGCTGCAGAGGTAGAAGTGAAATGGAACTTTGGCTTGTCATAAGTAGAGCCTACCAGTTTCAATCCTTCCTGCAAGTCCTTCTCAATCTTGGCATAAAGGTCTGCCAGTGTACCACGGTCGTACTTCACGTGCACATTGGTTTCAACGGTTTCCGGATAAGGAAGACCCAGGTCGCTGGCTGCTGTGGTCTCATCATAAGCCATGCAGAATACGTTTGCCAACTGGAACATGGCATAGGCACGGCACAGGAGAGCCTCACCCTTCTGGGCTGCATAAGAGCTCTGGTCTGCCTGACTGTTGATGTGTTGCAAAGCGATATTGGCTGTTGTAACAGCATCATAGTAAGTTGACCAGTAAGTAGAAGGTGTCTCATAAGAACTGGTCTCGGTGATGTCGGCCCATTCGTATGCCTGCTGCTGGAAACGGTCGGCAGCATCCCAACCGGTATTCAGGTTACAATCGGTATTGTCAGAATACATCTCCAGCAAATAGGCTGGATGTACCTGTGGGTAAGCATTAACCAGGAGCTTGGACACATCGGAAGGGCTCTGCAAGTCCAGACGGCTATCTGGCTGCTTGTCCAGATAATCGTTGCAGGAAGACAAGCCAGCCGACAATGCCAACGCTACAATGGCGATATATAATTTTTTTATTTTCATTTTTATTTTCTACAATAATTAAAGTCCAAGTTTCAATGTAAGAGTAAACTGCTTTGGCATTGGTGAAGCCACACCACCCGCATTCATGAACTCAGGATCCTGACCGTTCAGCTTCTTGTCTGCATAGAGCAGCATGAGATTGGTAGCCTGAAGCTTCAATGAGATGTTGTTCACCGGTGATTTTTCAAACCAGCGGTGTGGGAAGTCGTATGCCAATGAAATTTCCTTCAGGCGGATGAAGTCACCCTTGGCTGTGCGAACAGATGTATAGTTGTAAGCATTGTAGGCAGTAGCAAGCAATGTGCTGTTCTGCTCATACTCATAACGGCTCACTACACCAGGCACATTGGTAACATTCTCATCACCAGGCTGCATCCAGCGGTTCTTGAAATCGTGGTTCATAGATGTCAAGTCGTTATACTTGGCTTTGAAAACCGGGTCAAGACGCACCACGTTGCCGAAGGCGTATGTAAGGAACAGGTTCAGATGGAAACCCTTATAGTTAAAGGTGTTACCCAAAGAACCATTGTAGACTGGGTCTGTAGAACCCTCGTAAATCAGATAATCTGTATTGTCACGCTCCTGGAAGTTGAGGTTACCCACGGTAGCCTGGCCCTTCTCATTGATGCATACAGGATAACCCTTCTCATTGATGCCCACGAATGGGATTGAGAACAAGGCACGGGCTGGATAGCCCTGCTTGGCGAAACCGTTGCCCTGAACCAGGTCGATAACGCGACCCTGATTGTAGAGGTCGGTAATCTCTGTACGGTTGTGAGAGTAAATCAGACTGGTCTGCCAGCTGAAATCCTGGGTCTTGATATTGGTAGAAGAGATACTCAACTCCTCACCCCATGACTTCATGGAACCTACATTGGCATAAGCGGTGCCATAGAGCTGGGTAACAGTAGGAGCAATCTCATCGAAGTTGCGACGCTGATATACATCGAAGGTCACATTCAGACGATTGTTGAAGAAACCTGCATCCACACCGAAGTTGAACTCGTGCTTCTTCTCGTAAGTAAGCTCATCATTACCGAGTGCTGCTACCACAAATCCCAACTCCTTGTCGGTAGTTGTAGGACGATAAGGGGTATTCATAGAGAGCTTGGTAAGTGCATTGCAGTAAGCTGCATCTGGAGGAGTACCTGTCAAACTGTAAGATACACGGAAGGTGAGGCTTGACAATGGCTTGAGTTTAGGGAAGAAGCTCTCCTCGTGTACGTTCCATGCACCTGACAGGTTCCATGTAGGCATCCAGCGTGCCTTGGTGGTACGACCCATCTGGTTAGAACCTTCATAGCGGAATGTTCCGTTCACTACATACTTTCCGTTGAAAGAATAGGTAGCATTGGCATAGAATGCTGCACTGCGTGAATCGGTGTTGCGCAAACTGTAATAGTTTGAGTTCTCCTGGTCCAACTTCTTGAAATAGAGATACTCGAAGTAAGCTGTCTCACCGCGGTAGTTCATACCCCAGCCGTTAAACCAGCTGCGGTTACGGCTGATGCTGGTAGTTTCGAGACCACCAAAGAGGTTGACGATGTGCTTCTGCGCAAAAGTATGGTTGTAGTTGACTGTGGCACGGAAGTCATAGTCCAACATACGGTTCTCTGTACGCTGATAGATACCACCCTGTTTCAATACTGATACTGGCAGGGCATAGAGATCGTCTTTATCAGTGAAGAGCAGCTTGTTGGCATCACGGATCAGTGCGTTGTCCATGGCGCGATAAGCCAAAGCTTGGTTGGAATCTTCCAGAATATTGTGCTCCTGTGAAGAAGTGCTATACTTGATGGCACCCAGGGTAGCGAATTCAAGATCCTTGAATGGCTTCCACTTCAACTCCAACTGGAACTTGGCATCAGCTACGTTCAGGTCGATGTAGTTGCTCTCCAACTCATGCAGGATGTTGAAAGCTGCATAGTTGGCATGATAATAAGTATAAGGATCGAGCGCACGTGATGTGTTCAGGGCGTAAGAATATGGGTTGATATCGAAGTCACGCTTCACCTGACCTGATACGACATCCACATCCTGTCCCAAAGTTCCTGGAGCTCTCTGCTTACGGTAAGAACCACCACCAATCAAGTTGACAGAAAGATTATCAAGAATATGATGAGTCATATTCATGCTCACGGTATAACGGTTCACCTTGCTATCCTTGTACCATCCTGGGTCAACCATAGCAGAAAGTGAAGCATAATAGTTGCTCTTCTCGGTACCACCGCTCAAGCTTACAGAGTGGTTCTGCATGATGGCAGAAGAGAAAAGCTGCTTGAACCAGTTGGTATTACGATACTCAGCCTGCTGGAGATAAGCATTCTGAGACTCCTGATTGTTGGCAAGTCCGAACATACCAGAAGTACTGTTGTAGGTATTGATGAGCTCATACATCTTTCCATATACACCATAGTCGCTACCATTGAGAATATCAGAAAGATTGAGCCATCCCTTATCCCTCAACTCCTTGTAGATGGCCATCTGGTCCTGAGAGTTGAGAATATCAAAATTGCCATAAGATGGAATCAGACGGGTGGTAAACTCACCGGTATAGTTCAGATGAGCCTGTCCCTGCTTACCCTTCTTGGTAGTAACGACGATGACACCTGCCATCGCACGTGCACCATAAATAGAGGTAGCAGAACCATCCTTCAGAATCTGGAAGCTCTCGATATCATCAGAGTTCAAGCCTGCGATGGCAGAAGAAATCAGGGTCTCCGGGTCACCGGAAGCCAAATCATCTGCGCTCACATCGGATACATCCTCCATGATAACGCCATCCACTACCCAAAGAGGTTTTGAAGAACCATAGATAGATGTTGCACCACGCACACGAATCTTTGGAGCAGAACCAAAGGTACCACTCACGTTCTGCACAGACACACCGGCAGCACGGCCTTCCAAAGAACGGCTGATGTCGGCAACACCATTCAATTTTGCTTCCTCGGCATTTACACGGTCGGTAGCACCGGTAAATAAGCGTCGGTCTGTTTTCTGTAAACCAGTAACAACTACCTCCTGCAACTGTGCTTCTGGATGAAGCACCACCTTCATGTGGGCAGAGGCAAGTACTGTCTGACTTTTCATTCCCACGTAACTAAACACGAGTTTAGTTCCATTAGGAACATTCAGTTTAAAGTTACCGTCAACATCTGTGACTGTACCCTTAGTGGCTGCCCCCCCAGAAATTAAAACAGAGGCACCAATAATCGGTTCGTTGTCATCCGCAGATATTACGGTTCCAGATACGTCAATCTGGGCAAACGCTGCTCCGATGCTCATCAAGAGACAAACAAAGAAGAGCGAGAGTCTTTTTTCCATAATTTCTCGTCTTATTTTAAATTATTATATAATAATGTGATATCGGCTGCAAAATTACAACAAAAATTTGAAATATTATCTTTTTTTGCATAAAATCTGCAAAAATATCCTATTTTTCCTGTTTTTTTGTAAGACAAATCGAGAAATTAATAAAAAATAGATAGCACAAAGCCACAACAGGGCAACAAAGTATCATCTTGTCATTATACATTCGTTAAAAGCAAAAAGTATGCTTTTCGACCGCAATAAACTGCTGACAGACTATGTTCCTATCGTTCTGCAATCTGAAAAAACTTATATTGTAAAAGTGCTGACTATAATGATGAGGTAACATCAGGTTCTTCCGTGATTTTTTCTTTAGCTTTACATCGCTGAGATTTCCATATTTTCAACTGACTCCAATTTATTCATGAATATTGCAAACACAGCAATAAATAGCAATATACTGTAAATCAACGCGTTACATATTTACACTTTTAGAATAACGAATAGAAATTCTATAGTCGTACGACTAAGAACCCTATAGTTGTACAACTATAGCTCTATGGTTGTACAACTATAGCATGTATAGTCGTACAACTGTAGCTTTATAGTCGTACAACTATAGAATCTTATTTTGCTGAAAGTGATAAAAAAAGGGCAACACGCATGTTGAAATCCATTTTCTCACTGCTAGATTACCCCAAACCAAGGAAGCTAATTATGGATATAAATATTTACATTGCCACATAGCAAGGAAACAAACTTCCCCACGTTCTTTATATTACTTATAACCAACTTTACCATATTCCCGGAATCCAAAAGGGTGCGTCATAAGATAATTATTCACCCTCTTCTTGTTGTTGGAAGAGATAGGATAAGTTGTTGGGAGAGATAGGATATGTTGTTGAGGTAGTCAGTATCTCCGGTCGCACAACAGCTGTTGTGCGCTTGCATAACAGCTGATATACGCATGCACAACAGCTGTTGTGCATGCGGTGATCAACTGTTATGCGCCAACTATTATCTAGACTTATGACACACCCTCTTTTAATTAGGCAAAGTGTTAAATCTTGGGAAAACGGACAAAAAGCACGAAGATAGACAGATATTTAGCCAACTTTTTTAACGCTGACAAGAAAGCGTTGATGTTGACTGGAGCAAGGTGATAAAAAAAGAGTGCACTGTAACAAACAATGCACTCTTTTTTATTATCTCAATTCCTTATCCAGGAAATATTATCTGATAAACAACAGCTCACGATACTTTGGCAATGTCCAAAGTTCGTCGGCTACGAGAAGCTCGAGCTTGTCTATCTGATAACGGATTTCCTCCATCTTTGGAGCCACCGTGTCATGATAAGCTACAGCCTTCTCGCGCTCGCTCTCTATCTTGTTGGCTACCTTGCGGGCATCTACCAATGCCTCAACACCACGCTCTATTGCCTCGGTGCGCTCGGCTATCTCACGGATAATCTTCACGTTGCGGGCGGTCAGCTTCTTGCCTTCCTCGCCACCGAAGATGTGAATCATACCCTCTACGTTCTTTGCCAGACGGCTCTGATAGTGGGTAGCCACAGGGATGATGTGGTTCATGGTCAGGTCACCCATCACACGAGCCTCAATCTGAATCTTCTTGGTATAAGTCTCCCACTTCACCTCGTTACGCGCCTTCAACTCGCTCTCACTCATCACGTTGGTCTTGGCAAACATCTCGATGCTCTCCTTGTCCAGATAGCGGTCGAAGACTACCGGGCAGGATGCCTCGCAGTCCAAGCCACGCTTCTGAGCCTCTTCCTTCCACTCATCAGAATAGCCGTTGCCATCGAAGCGGATAGGCTTGCAGGTCTTAATGTCCTCGCGTACAATATCTATAATAGCCGATGTCTGGTCCTCACCCTTTGCTATCAAGGCATCTACACGAGTCTTGAAGTCTTCGAGTGCCTCAGCTACGGCAGCATTCAATACGATGAGGGATGACGCACAGTTGGCCTCTGAACCTACAGCACGGAACTCGAAACGGTTTCCGGTGAAGGCGAACGGAGAGGTACGGTTGCGGTCGGTATTATCGATCATCAGCTCTGGAATCTCAGGGATATCCAGCTCCATACCCTTCTTGCCAGCCAGAGCAAAGAGTTCTTCCTTATCTGCCTTCTCGATATGGTCGAGCAGGTCGGTGAGCTGCTTGCCGAGGAATGAAGAGATAATGGCTGGAGGTGCCTCGTTGGCTCCGAGTCGGTGCGCATTGGTAGCACTCATGATAGATGCCTTCAGCAGTCCGTTGTGCTTGTAAACACCCATCAAGGTCTCTACGATGAAAACTACGAAGCGGAGGTTATCCTCTGGTGTCTTACCTGCAGCATGGAGCAATACACCAGTATCGGTGCAGAGACTCCAGTTGTTGTGCTTGCCCGAACCGTTGACGCCGGCGAATGGCTTCTCGTGAAGGAGTACACGGAAACTGTGCTTATGAGCCACACGCTTCATCAAACTCATCAGGAGCATATTATGGTCTACAGCAAGATTGCACTCCTCATAGATAGGTGCCAGCTCAAACTGGTTTGGTGCCACCTCATTATGACGGGTCTTGCAAGGGATGCCGAGTTCGAGTGCCTGGATTTCCAGATCTTTCATGAAAGCCTGCACACGCTCAGGGATGGTTCCGAAATAATGGTCGTCCATCTGCTGGTTCTTCGCAGAGTCGTGTCCCATCAGGGTACGGCCCGTAAGCATCAGGTCAGGACGAGCCGAGTAAAGGCTCTCATCTACCAGAAAGTACTCCTGCTCCCAACCGAGATTGGTCTGCACCTTCTTTACCTGTGGATAGAAATAGTGGCACACCTCGGTAGCCGCCTCACTCAGGGTATGGAGCGAGCGGAGCAATGGAGCCTTGTAGTCCAAAGCCTCACCGGTATAAGAAATAAAGATGGTTGGGATACAGAGGGTATCGTCGATGATGAACACAGGCGATGTAGGATCCCATGCAGAATAGCCACGAGCCTCGAAGGTATTGCGGATACCACCGTTAGGGAATGAGCTGGCATCAGGTTCCTGCTGGACAAGCAACTTGCCAGAGAATTCCTCAATCATACCACCCTTTCCGTCATGCTCTACGAAGGCATCATGCTTCTCTGCAGTACCTTCTGTCAATGGCTGGAACCAGTGCGTATAATGCGTTACCCCATTTTCTTCAGCCCAGAGCTTCATGCCGGCAGCCACGGCATCAGCGATGGAACGGTCCAGACGACTGCCGTTATCTATCACATCGATGAGTTTCTCGTACACATCAGATGGCAGATACTTGTACATCTTCTGGCGGTTGAATACATACTTGGCGAAGTACTCCGAAGGACGCACCTTGGGAGCCTCTACCTCTACAGGTCTTTTCTTAAAAGCCTCGGCTACAACCTCAAATCTCAAATTAGCCATTCTTCTTTTATTGTTTTATTAAAGTTTGCGGGTGCAAAGTTACGAAATAATTGGCTAACTGCTACCATTTCGGTCGTTTTTTTATGCATAATTCAAACTTTTCTTATTTTTTGCATACAAAAAGTTCTCCGTTCCATGCTTCTGCGAGGACAAAAGTCTATTTCTTCTTACCCGTCTTCCATTCAAAGACATAATCGATACCCTTGATCTTTACCTTGACAAAGAGATCGGAAGTCTTGCGGTCTGAAGTATAAAGATAGCCCGAAACCACTTCACCCGGATGGATGGTGGTACGCTCGAGATAGCCCAAATCCTCCGGCATCTTATCAGAATACTTCATACGATTGCCTGATTCCAGCTGCTGCATCTTGCAAATGCGGGTCTGGAAATCCTTCAGTGTATTAGATGTTCCTGCATCAAACACCTGTGCACCCAAGTTGGCATTCACATTATTTTCATGCTCTGTCTCCACAACAGCCTTGTTCTTGACCGAACGTTTCGCAACCTTCTTCTTGAACTTCTTGATTTTCTCATCATACTCATCAGCACTCACCAGTTCGAAATTCTTGCGCTTGCCACCCTTCATGTCATAGATTTCAATCTGGGCAGGGTCGATATCCACATTGATCATGCTCTTGTTGACAATGAACAAGCCAATCTCACGATAACCACCGATATTCTCATCTACCACCGAATTGCTGACACCCACAATAAGTCCGTTCTTGTTGTAATAAGGCCAAGCCACACCATTCTTATACTCAGTCACAATTTCATCCTGGGAAGGGACTTCCAAAATAGGCTGACGGTCGGAGAGAGAATATTTAGAATAATTTCCATCAGCATCTACAACAACATAGAATCCTTCAGAAACATCATTCTTGTAAGGAGTAAGGGTACAGACTCTGCCATTCTCAGAGAAAGAGGCACCAACACCTGTTTTCTTGCCCTCATTCATAAAGAAATGCTCCTTTACGTTACCATTATTAAAATAAGAGGTATATTCGCCTGTGAGCAAACCGGATTGATAGTTCTTCTGAGTCTCTACTTTTCCATTCTTGAAATAGGTTGTGACCGCACCTATAAACTCACTTTTTGCATCATCCTTCTTGTCGATGACAGCAAAACTGCCTTCCCCTTGCAGTTCACCGCTCATATAATAAGTTCTGAACTCCTTAGGTGCCGTAGTATCAGCAGGATAGAGTGCCAGGCGGTAATAAGTGGCGAAAGCCTTATTAGGGGTTACTTTCCAATTTTTATTGTAATAGATGGTATCGAGCCGGTCTTGCGGTACAGGAGGCGTTTCTGGGATACTGTCCACTTGCACAGTTGTCTGATTCTCCACTCCGGCAGGGGTCTCCTCCTTCTGGTTCTGCAACTTGCTTACAGGTTCAAACCTCTTCACGTGCTCTACCTTCTGAGCCAGGGCTACCTGTCCCAGAGAAAGAGCAATCATCATGATGATGACAGAATACTTTTCTCTAATCATACGTATATTGTTTTAAATTCTTAAAAATCTATCTTATTTTTTCGTTAAATTCATCATTTTCTGACAAACACATTGCAAAAATAGAAAAATTACCGTAAATGAGCAAATTTTTGGATATTTTTTTTCTTTAAAAGCACAACTGACTGAACCTTAGCCGTCTTCATCATCCTGCCTAAGCGTTTTTGTTGCCAGCAAAAGCCTAAACGTTGGTTTTTCAGGTTTATTTGACATCAAAAAAATCCCTTGCAACCGCTAGAGCTGCAAGGGATTCACATTATCCACTTATCTATTTGTACCTTAAGGATCTATTGAAGATTGGAGGCCGGCAATTAGAAACGGTATACAACAAAGCTGTTTGGCTTCATCTTCACGTTCAACACATTGCCCTGAACCTGTGCATCTGATGTAACAGGAACTACTACATTCTTGTTATCTATCTTGTTTTCTGCCTGGATATCATCAGCATGAAGAACAGTTACCTTACCTGGATTCAACTTCTTCAAACCATTGAAAGTTACATTGATTTCCTTCTCCTCCTTAGAGGTGTTGGCAATCTTCACGATGTAACTCTTGGTTGGCTTGTCGAAACAAGCTGTGGCATAGAGGCCATTCTCGCCTGCTACAGCCTTGCAGTTCTCGGTAAGCTTCAACACGTTGGTACCCTTGTTCTCGCCATAGAGCTGCTGAACATAGTAGTTGGCAGAACGGACAGAAGAAAGGTTATCAAACCAGATGAGGTCCGGACGCCACTGCCATCCCTCTACATGAGCGAAGAGAGGAGCGTAGGTAGCCTGATAAACCACATCGGCATTGCGCTCCAAACCGGTCATGAAAGCTGCCTCAGAAAGGGCTGCCTCCCAAGAGTTTGGATCATTCTTGGCATGAGCTGCATACTCACCGGCAAAGACCTTAGGACCCTTGCGGTCGTACTTGTCGTAACGGCTGGCATTGCTGCGGAACCACTCTGGGCTCTTGTAGTAGTGCTCATCCACCATGTCTACGCCCAACTTGCGCATCTGCTCCCAACCGTAGTCGAAGTCCTTGCCATCAGCAGATGGACCAGATGAACCGCAGATTTTGATTTTTGGATACTTGGCATGGATCTGCTCCATGAACTTCTGCAAGCGCTCAGGATACATAGGTCCCCACTGCTCGTTACCGATACCAATCTGCTTCAGATTGAATGGAGCAGGATGACCCATGTCGGCACGGAGCTTACCCCACTTGGAAGTAACAGGTCCATTGGCAAACTCGATGAGGTCGAGTGCATCGTCGATATAGCTCTGAAGATCCTTGACTGCTACATGTGCATTAGGATCCTTATCATCGTTCTGAAACTGGCAAGCCAAACCTACAGAGAGAATAGGTAATGGCTCAGCACCAATCTTCTCTGAAAGGAGGAAATACTCATAGAAGCCCAAGCCCAATGACTGATAGTAGTTAGGGAAAAGACGATGTGGGAAGGTATCTCTCCAGCGGTTCTCATTCAAAGGACGGTTCTCAGGAGCACCCACAGAGTTCTTCCACTCGTAACGGGTATCGAGGTCAGTTCCCTCTACGATACATCCACCAGGGAAACGGAAGATACCTGGCTTCAGGTCGGCAAGATCCTGTACAAGGTCGGCACGGAGACCGTTCCAGTTGTCCTGAGGGAAGAGAGAGATATGGTCGAGATCTACGCTCTCGGAACCCTTCTCCAGATAAACACGCATCAAACCCTTGGCATCGGTCTGAGGAGAAGTCAGGGTAGCAGTAAGCTTCTGCCATTTATTATTGGTGATGTTGATGACCTGCTTGGCAATGACATCATTCTTTGAATTGACGAGTTCTACGCGAATCTTGCCCTGCTTGCCATCGATGAGATGAAGACGGCCATAAACAGAGAAATCGTACTTCATATCCTTCTTCAAGCCCATGCCGAAGAAGCCACGGTTCTCAAGACCAGTCTGTTTCTCACGTGCGCCTGCGCTCTCAAGTGTTACATAATGAGGATTGCGGTCGAAGGCAGGTTTAACATCGCTGAGGGTTACATTTCCGAATGTATTCCATCCCATCAGGCGCTGTGGAAACTCGAAGGAACGGTTCTCTACCATCTCTGCATAGAGTCCACCATCGGCACCGAAGTTGATATCCTCGAAGAAGATACCATACATGGTAGGCTGGATTTCTGCTCCAGGCTTGTTAGCCTGAACAGTAAACTGATGCTGTGCGAAAGCTCCGAGTGAAGACATCGCCAGCAATGCTGCTGCGAAAAATTTTGCTTTTCTCATATTGTTCGTTATTTTATTTTTTAGGTCTGTACTTACACCTTATTAAATATAGGTGGTGCAGTAATTTGCTGCAAAGATAAAAAAATCCACCCCGAATGAGGTGGATTTTCTGTTTAAATATATTGGATTTTTATCCAATTCCCTGCTTTTCTACTATTTATCTAATGGAATGAGCACGAAAGTGAAGTTCTTATCGCCATAATGGAGGCGATATTTCTCCAAAGGCCATGCACCCCAAGAGTTCTCACCAGCTACACCAGAATGCTCTGCATCGAGAAAGAGATTGGTGAATTTTGACTTCTTCAGGTTGAAACTGTGGCGCTGATCCTTGTCATCACTATCATCCAATTCTTCTGTGTCGAAGTGGATAGCGGAAGCATAGAATGGCTTGCAGCTCTTCACCTTGAATCCGAAACCGGAAGCATCGGTCTGGTTCCACCAGCGCATATCGCCCTTGGTTCCACTCTCCTGTGGACGGATGTATGGGAAGTACTGGTTATCGGCATCATCGCTGTAGATTCCGATACGCATGCAGTCCTCACGGTCTGAATAGTTCTCGATAGGACCACGACCGTAATACTGGCTCTTGTCCATATCGTATGGCAACTGCATCAGCATACCGAAACGGAACAGATCGCTAACCTTGGCATCATCAGCAGCATCGAACTCCTGGCTTACCTTCATCGCACCGGTATTAGGCATGATGAGATAATCGATTTCCAGCTCACCCTTCACCTCTGGCATCTCATAGGTTGCACAGATATTGATGGTGTTTGCCTTCTTGTCCTTCTCTACAGATACACCCTTCAGGTTCATGACAGGATTCTTCCAAACCTTGAACTTCTTCTGCAGACCTGCACCGAAATCATTATCGGTAGGAGCACGCCAGAAGTTTGGCTTCAGGGTACCGCCCTCGCCGAGGAGCGACTTGCCACGATAGGTATATTCAGAGATGAGACCGGTGGTACGGTTCACTCTCACAGTCAGATCAGGAGTAGTGACGGTGATATCCTGCTCGCCCTTCTTGTCGATGAGCTTAGCCTTCACCTTCTTGCCGTTCTGAGCCTTAGCCAGATTGTCTGCACAATGACCGCAGCACTTCTTCTCCTTCACTACCAGCTGGGCATAAGCCACAATCTGACCAGCCTCCATCAGAGGTTCAGCCTTCTTCAAACGGAAATCGATGTTGAGGAATACCTCCTTACCCTTTACCTTAGAAAGGTCGTAAGGGATGGTGAAGTTCTTGGTCTGCTGGGCAGCTACATCGATATCAGCGATGGTACCGTTCTGAGTCTCCACGCCGTCCTCAATGAGGCTCCATGCCAAGGCATAGTTGCTCAAATCGCGGAAGAAGTTCTCATTGTATACACTTACTTCGCCCTTCTCTGCATTCACCATCTTAGCCCAGATGTTCTGATACTGGTAGGCTACCTCGTAGGCATGAGGATTGAGCTGACGGTCTGGACCGATGATACCATTGCAGTTGAAGTTGTTGTCGCTAGGGTCGTAATTGTTGTAATCACCACCGTAGCAGTATTCTATCTTGCGGAGCTCTTCATTGCTCATCTTCTCTGGATTCTTGATGGTCATCGGCTTCAAAGCCTTGCGATGCAAGCCCTGGTCAACGAAATCCCAGTCGAAACCACCCTGGAAGATAGGATACTTGCGTACCAGATCCCAGTATTCCTTCAGGTTACCACCCGAATTACCCATAGTATGGTTGTACTCGCACTGGATGAGCGGCATCGGACTGTTAGGGTCCTTCGCATACTTTTCACAAGCACTTACAGGATAGTACATAGGGCAGAAGATATCGGTACCCTCGCCTCTGCGAGCCTGCTCATACTGAACCGGACGGCTCTGGTCCTGGCTCTTGATCCACTTGTAAGCCTGCAGGAAGTTATCGCCCATCACAGTCTCATTACCCATACTCCAGGTTACGACACTAGGATGATTGAAGTACATGGAAACATTGTGCTGGTTGCGCTCCAGAATCTGCTTGGCAAACATCGGTTTCTTGGCAGCTGCATCATCGCCATACTGGAAACCATGACTCTCCTGGTTAGCCTCAGCTACCACATAGATACCATACTCATCGCAGAGTTCGTACCAGCGTGGATCGTCAGGATAGTGGCAAGTACGGACAGCGTTGATATTCAGGCGCTTCATAATCTTGATGTCCTGAATCATGCGCTCCATGCTCAATACATAACCTCCATCAGGGTCCATCTCATGACGGTTGGCACCCTTGATGAGCACAGGCTGACCGTTGACAAGGAACTGCTTGTTCTTGATTTCCACCTTGCGGAAACCTACCTTGACAGGAGTCATGCTAGCCGCCTTCATAGCGTCCTTCTTCTGAGCACCCATCAGGGAAACCTGCAGGGTATATAAATAAGGTGTCTCAGCACTCCACTTCTGAGGATTAGCTACGTTCATCGTAATGTTGGCTGTTCCATTCTTTGCCAATCCTGTAGCTGTAGCCACCTGCTTGCCCTCTTTGTCGAAGAGGATGAAGTTCAGCTTGCCTGCTCCCTTTACCTTGGTAGAGATGTTGAGCACACCATCCTTGTAGTTGTTTACAAGGTCAGGAGTAATACGGATATCCTCCAGCTGCAACTTGGCATCACGGGCAAAGAGGTAGCTCTCACGAGCCACACCACTCAAGCGCCAAAAGTCCTGATCCTCATCCCAGGAACCATCACACCAGCGGAAGGTCTGGAAGGCAATCAGATTCTTGCCCTTCTTCAGATAAGGAGTGATGTCAAACTCGGCAGCCACCTTGCTATCCTCTGCATAACCGGCAAACTTGCCGTTTACATAGAGATAGATATTGGAAGTTACGCTACCGAAATGGGCTATTACCTGCTTGCCATCCCAGTTGGCAGGGATGTCGATGATACGGCGGTAGGAACCTACATGGTTATCCTTGGTAGGAACAGCTGGTGGCTGCTGGTCGAAATGTCCACGCCATGCAAAACCAATATTTACATACTCCGGATCACCGAATCCGTTCATCTCCCAAATGCCAGGCAGATTCATGGTCTTCCATTTGGAATCATCAAGATCTTCCTTGTAGAAGTCGGTAGGACGCTGGTCGGCATTAGCCACCCAGTTGAACTTCCAGGTTCCGTCGAGTGAAAGGAAATACTTGCTCTCCGTCTTGTTCATGTGCAGGATATCCTTGCTCACGATTTTACCGTCTTTCTCAGAAACCCAGTCATCTGCCGGATAGGTGAAGAAATTGGTGTGCAACGGAAAACGATTGATGGCATTCACCTGAAGGTCGTGCCATTCTGTGTAAGTTGGCTGTTGGATGGTCGTCTTATTCAACGACTTAATGGCAGCCTTCGATTTGGTTGCACCGAAGGTTGCCATAGCCAATCCTGCCAAACTTAATGTAGCGAATAGTCTCTGTTTCATGTTTGTCAGTTGTTATTAATACTATTTTAAATTGATATATACCTTAAATATATAGGGTTCACCTATACCTTATTATATATAGGCATCTTACTTGATGGCAAGATACTTATCATATTCGCATGCGGTGAGAAGCATGGCTCCCACACCGAAGTTTGCCTGAGAGTTGGCATCTACGGTCTGACCAGGGATGGCTCTCTCTCCGATAGGCTGAACATAACCAACCTTGCCATCAGGCTGAACGGCAGTCTCTGTCAGATAAGTCCAGGCACGGTCGATGACCTTCTTGTACTCCTTCTTGTTGAGATAACCATTGTTTACTCCCCAAAGCATACCATAGGTAAAGAAGGCTGTACCGCTGGTCTCTGGTCCTGGCGCATGATCAGGATCCATCATAGAACGGGTCCAGTATCCTTCAGGCTGTTGAATATCAGCTACAGCCTTAGCCAATTTCTGGAATTTATCTACAAAGAACTGATAGTGCTTGTAGTCCTTTGGCATATCCTGAAGCACCTTAGCCAAGCCTGCAAGAACCCAGCCATCACCACGAGCCCAGAAGTCCTTCTTTCCGTTGGCACTCTTGTGCTTAGGATAAACATACTTGCCATCACGGAAGTAGAGGTTGGTCTCCTTGTCAAGCATAATCTCATCGGTGGTAAGAAGATTATCGTAGAGTTTGTCGAGATACTTGGTATCACCGGTCAGCTTATACATCTTGGTCATCACAGGCATCACCATATAGAGGGCATCGCTCCACCACCAGTAATCTGTTGGCTGAGAATAAGCCTCGTAGTGCATCACCTCCTTGGCACGCTTCACCATATATTCTGATGCTGCGGCATTACCCTTGGCAGCCTCGATGTTATAGAGGTCGATATAAGTCTGGAAGCAGATCTGCCAGTCACCAAAGAGTACGTGCTGCTTTCCTTCGCCGTATGGTTTGTACTTCCACTTGGCAGGATTAGCCTCTGTAGCACCCGTCCAGTCGTTGTGTTCTGCCCATCGGATGGAGTAATCGAGCATCTTCTGATCCTTCAGCATCTTATATACCTCCATGTTTCCGGTATGATAAGCGGCATTATCCCAGAAGGCACGAACCTCTGGTTTGTTGTTAGTCTGCCAGTAGCTGTTCACCTTTGTGATGAGTTCCACCACCTGTTCATGATCCCACTTCTTGGAAGCCTTCACTTCCTTCTTATTCTGTTTCTTGACCTTAGCGGTCTTCTTGGCTGGCTGTGCTGCGCTCAAAGGCAAAGCCAAGGCTGCAGCCGCCAGCATCATCAATATCTTATGCATTGTGTTGAGTGTTGAATGTTGAGTGTTGAATGTTGAATGTTGAGTGTTGAGTGTTGAATGTTGAATTAGGCTAGCGCCCTTGAGTCCGTTAGGCAAAAATTCAACATTCAACACTAAAAAATCAACATTCAAACGATAAGATTACCACTTGTCCTTGGTAACAATATCGTCCTTCCAGTGATGATCCTTAGGAAACTGCTGGTTGTTCCATGCCTTCACCTGAGTCCAAGGCTGTGCTGCATCGGTCCAGAAAGGATGGTCGGCAGGCAAACCGAGAGGCATGAAGGCGAGGGTTGTCATATAGAGCGAACCGTTGTTGGTATACCAGTCGGCAACGTTCTTCTGACTGTTTCCGCAGAAACCGATAGAGAGATAACCCTTCTCATTGAAGTTGTTCTCCTGGTCGAACATGCGATGAAGCACCTTGGTCAACGCTGCACGCACCTGACCGTTGCTCAAATCCTTAGGCAACTTCTGGTACCATGCCATCAGAGCCAGCGGCTGCATCGTAGCCATACGGTAAGGAATACTTCTTCCGAATGCTGGGAAGGTTCCTTCAGGAGAGATGAATCTTTCGAGAATGATGCTGTACTTCTGGCAGCGCTTCAATTCTCTGTCATAATACTTCTGATAGTCGAGACGGGAATTGACCTTGGCATCCACCATTGCCTGGAGAGTTTCCAGATACATAGGATGGAACACGTAGCTGCTGTAGTAATCGAATGCGAACGAAGGACCATCAGCATACCAGCCATCCCCTACATACCACTCCTCTACCTTGCGGCAGGCAGAATTGACACGATATTCATCGAAATCGCCACCAGCCTTTGCCATGAAACTCTCGATGGTTGAAGAGAAGAGCAACCAGTTGGTATAAGGAGGGTCGATGTGGCGGAGCTTGGCAAACTCTGTGAGATAACGCTTCTTGGTCACCTCATCAAGAGGTTTCCAGAGTGTATCGTAAGCACGGAGAAAACTCTCTGCAATATAGGCTGCATCTACCAGATTCTGACCACCGATGCCCCAGCAGAGATAGTCAGGATTCTGAGGGTCTACGGCATTCTTGTAAGAAGCCAATGCCCACTCACGCAACTGCTTGCGCTGCTTGCCCTCGGCAGTAGCATCATCAGGAAGGGTGAGCCAGGGAGCTACACCAGCCATCAGTCTGCCGAAGCACTCCATATAGAGCACCTTCCTGTTACGGTTGTCGAAGCTGGGACTGAACTCAGTCTGCATATTCTTCTGTAACTCACCTTTAGCCATGTTTTCCAAAACAGGCTGTGCCATCTTGTAGGCAAGCGAGCACCAATATTGGCGGTCGCTCTGCTGAACTGCCTTCTTCTTGGCAGAGATTCCCATAAATGGAACCAAAGCCAGGACGAGGGTCATCATGATATTTCTATATATATTATTCATAGATAGTTGTAAATTTGTTTGCTGTTATTAATAATTGTAAGTTGAAAGTTGCCGGTAGCCTCAGCTAAGCAACTGCAAATATATGAAAATTAAGTTAGAAACACGCAGAGCGACCGTATATTTTATTATTTTTTCAACACTGGTGCACCGTTTTCCCAAGAAATAGTATTTCTCCAAATGCTTCAAGAAGGAGTTCGGCATCTTCCCGAAGGAGTATGCAGAGAAACTGAAAAATGGTTAATCAGTATGATTAGTCGTGGAAATCCATTGTTTTTTCGCACATTTCCACGACTAATAAATACTATCTCCCTATCACTATTCTGCGCGAAATGACTTTTTTACCCCATTTCGCGCAAAATAGTGATCCATTATTTTGCGCGAAACGATATTCTTAGTATCTTTGCAGCAAAATAACGACATCATTATGGCACAAGAGATTATAGGAAGAGAGCCTGAAATCAAGGAGATTGAGGCCCTATATCAAACAAACCTGTTTTTGCAGTAGTTTATGGTAGAAGAAGAGTCGGCAAGACCTTTCTGATAAGAGAATTGTTAGGCGACAAGTTTGCATTCTACCACACAGGACTCTCGCCATACGAATTACAAGGCAAGAAACTGAAGGAGCAGCAACTTAGCAATTTCTACTCTTCGCTCATCAAGTATGGCAGCGATATCAAACGAGTTCCAACCGACTGGCTGGAAGCATTTGATGCGCTCATATCCTTGCTGGAAAAAAAAGACACCAACAAGCGACAAGTTGTATTCATCGATGAACTTCCATGGATGGATACACCCCGTTCTGGCTTCATTACCGCCTTGGAACATTTTTGGAATGGATGGGGAGCAGGCAAGGAGAACCTAATGCTCATCGTCTGCGGCTCAGCACATTTCAGGAAGAAACCCGATGCAAGAATGCCCTTCATCTGACACTCATCACAACATACGGTTTGAAGTTCAATGAGTATGCAGGAAGAATACAGAAAGTTATCACTATGGATGACTTATTCCGTATGTAACAACTCCAAAAGCCTAGAGGAAAAAGGATGTTGATGTTCGGAACATTCTGAGCCTGGGCATCCGAGAAATTCACGAAGGTAAGGTCGTTGATATACATCGTAGTGATGAACCTGCCCATATTCTCCACCTTCTTCTTCTGAGCATCAGTCAATGTCAGAACCGCCTGCTTAGGAGTAAACTGCATGAAATAGAGCGACTCGAAGAACGAGACTCCAGCACAGTCCCAATAGCTGACACCTTCCTCGCAACCGCCATCATCCGGATAACCCTTCATAAAGGTTCGCAGGCACTGCTGCACTCCTTTGAAGGCTGCATCGCGCTGCTTGGCATCTGATTCGCAAATCAAAACAGTTTCCAGCCAGTTACTCGTAATCCAGGTATTCCAGTTGTTGACATTGTTCTTCCAGCCCTGCGGATGGAAGGCAGAAACCGTCCTCTACCCTGCATAATCTCAGCCATCACCAGACAGACAAACTGTTTTCTGATACCAAAGCTAGCCTCCTCGTATCGGGTACGGTTACCATTGGTTCGGAACTCGGCAAAAGTTTCGGCAGGGATGGCATTCCAAGGTTTCTTCTGATAAAGATTGCCCAATCGGATATAATCGTTGCGCATCGCCACCGGCACCTGCTTCTGCCAATACTTATCGCCAGCCTTCGGGAAAGGCACAAAAAAAGCTTGGGCTTTCATCAACATGGATGAAAGCACCAAGCCTAATATCATTATCAATTTCTTAGTCATATCGTTTACTTTTTGCGTACAAAGTTACGAAATTATAACAAGACCGAAGTCTAGAAAATGATAATTTTAGAGCAAATATCGCTTTAAGCGGTATTTTAAGAGAGAGAGTTTCACATTTTCCTCAGTTTATACCTCCAGAACTTGCTACTTCCTCAAAGAATTGGCAGTCAGTTCCAGAAGGCTCTGCAGATATTCATCGTCTGTATCCTTCTTCATCTTATTCAGCGAAGAGGCGCAGAATTTCTTCTCGTCAGCATTCAGCAACTTGCCGTATCCCTTACAAAGCTTGACTATTTTGTTGGCAATGCCCGTCTGGAGGGTACGCCGAGTCACCTGATTTCCAAAATAAGGGTATTGGTCTCTGGCATTCTTAAAGGCAGCACGGAGCGTGTTGAGTTGCATTATAAACTCTGCAGCATCCTTTGGCGGAGTCATCTCCAAGTCATAACTGCGAACCAGATTTTTGTTATACCTGATGTTGCCTAGAGAAACAAGAGAATCCAAACCTTGAACAGCATTCATCTTATAAGATAATGGCTTCTTATAGGTTTGCGGATCCTTGGAGTAGAACTTATATACACTGCCCTTTACCGAACGATCCATTCCCTGATACCATACCAAGGCATAAACATATCGCATGGTAGAATCCTTGCTGTCGCGGAAATACTGCAGGTTATAGTTGCGGTCTTTGTGAGTACCAAATTCGTAAGTCATGGAATTATCCTTGCCATACCCCACCCGATTCGTTTCAAGACTGAGAGAGCCCGCTTTCTTGGTAAAACTAATATAAGCGAGGCGACTATTGCTCAATAAAGCCTTTTGAAAGGTATCCACCATTTTCTGCTTTCTCTCAGGAATAGCGAACTCAAATCCCTTCATCATACCAATATTATAGGTATTCATAGAGGAAGAAGTAACAAAGTCGCCTTTCAACAAATCCTGTGCGAATACATCAAAAGCCTGGTCGATAGCCGGTATAGGCTCCTGAGCATGGCAAGCCGAAGAGAGCATCATCAGGCAAGCCACAAATGCTAATTTAAAAGTTGTTTTCATATTCTTCTTCTTTTTAATTGTTTCTTTTTAATAAACCTCTTGGTCACCACTCACATAGTCCTCATCATGCACATTCTCCTCGCTTTCGAACGAGGCACTGGCAATTTCGGCATTGAGCGACTGGGTCTGAAGAGCATCGACGAGATAGAGTTTGAAGAACATTTCGTTCTGCTGTGTCTCCATCTCCCGGAGATGCGCATCAGCAAGCTTTTCCGGCTCTGCCAACAAAGAATCGGTAGCAATATTCTGAGCTATCCAAAGCTTTGGAGGAGTAGGAGCAAACAGATGCTGACGATATTGCCTCTGCCTGTGCTCCCTTGTCTTGGGAGATACGGAATCACCCGACTTTTTTATCTTTTCAGGCATGGAAAGATTGGCATCTGTCGATTTCTCCTCGTGGACAACAGCAGAATCAACATCCTCCTGAGTCGTTCTGCCATCGAGTTGAGCCATCTTCGAATCGTCCTGATGCCCTGTCTGTTGACCTATCCGAGGAATGGCAATCACAAAGAGCAGGGCGATGGATGCAGCCATACCTATCGGCAACCATAGGCGACGCATTCGTGCCTTAATCTTCGGATGAGCATCTTCTACATGATTCTCTGCCTCATAGTCGAGGGGCATCCCTTCATCGAAATATCCAAACATCATCTGATATTCCTTCAAGTCATCGCTCAGATCGGGATGCTTACGAAACCACTCCCCTATCAGAGCCTCCTCTTCCAGAGAAGTCTCACCAGCCATAAATCGGTCGAGCAACAGTCGTATGTCCTTTTCTTTTTCGTTCATATCCAGTTTCCTCCTTTATTGATTATACCTATTTATATATAAGGGCTATCGACATCTTTTTCTGATTTCCTGCAACATCTGCTTTCTAGCCCTCGAAAGCAAGACAGATACAGATTCAGGGGTGATGCCCACGATTTGCGCTATTTCCTCAAAGCTTTTCTTCTCTACCTGTCGCAGATAAAGCACCTGATATTGGTTGGAGGGCAGAGCCTTGAGGCGTTTTTGCAGCCACAGCTCGTTCTCCGAGTTTTCCACTTCCACATCGGGCGGCGCATAGTGGCTAGGCGACTTATCGAAAGGCTGGGCATCTATCGAAATCATCTTCCGCTTGCGAAAGAAGTCGATGCAAAGATGCTTGGCGATGCAACCCATCGAACCTTTGGCATGAGCAGCAGACTGAATATCATCCTTGATGGCCCAGAGCTTGAGCATCGCATCCTGTGCGATATCCTCAGCCTCATCGCAGCCAACACCATAACCTTGACTGATCTGCAAGGTTATCTGCCGCAACTGCGGAACGATATGGATGAATTCATTCTCTGTCATTAGCTCTCTTTTGCTTTATTTATTCAAAACTACAACATAAACGGAAAAGAAGTGTTTTTCTTAACGAGATTAACTTATATTAACAAGGAAGCCTGGCAAACGTCATTGCCAAGCTTTCTTGATTTTAAAAACTATTTATTACTTATCCATAAACGACAAGCCCTGATAGAACCAGACATTCATCTGGTTGGCACCACGATGATTCCAGGCATAGTAAGGGATCAGGGTGAGGTTCTGAACCTTTACAGAAATGACACCTTCCTTCTTTTGGTCCAAAATATGAGCAAGTGTAGAAATTGCCTTGACTTTGAAGGCAGGAGCACCCTTGGTCTCCTTGTTCTCAATGCTGTAGTTATCTACCAGCGAGAAAGACGGCTTCTTAGCCATGATGGTGCGGAGTACAGGCTCGTTATCGTTATCCACAGCCTCAGCGCAATATACCAATGGTCCACGCTCTACGGCAACCTTTCCCTTGTCATCTGCCACCTTGCCATTAGCAACCACAGTACGTACAGGCATATCGAAGTGGATGCGGATGACATCGCCCTTCTTGATGTTCTTGACAGGGAGATAACCCTTGTTGGCATCGAGGTCAGCCTCTACAGCCTTGCCGTTTACGGTTACGCTATAAGCAGGCTTCTCGGCATCGCTATACTTGTAAAGATCGCTAGGCACCACCTGGTTGCGAACCCATCCAGGAATACGGACCAGGAGGTTGGCATTCTTTACGCCGTTCTTCTTCACAGCAATCTTGATATCGCCGTTCCAAGGATACTCGGTAGTCTCCTCCAAAACCACATCCTTGCCATTCACCTTGATGGTAGATGTATTGCCGGCAAAGAGATTCACATAGATATTGTTATCCTTCACGCCATAGAGATAACCCGGAACGGAAGGGATGAAACGGCACAAGTTACTCGGGCAGCAGGCACATCCGAACCAAGGCTGGCGGGTGGTGTTGCCATCGGCATTAAACTTATACTTGCCATCGCTAGACAATGGGTTTGGATAGAAGAATCTACCTCCGTCCATGCTCATACCCGAGATGACACCATTATATAAGGTACGCTCCATGCAGTCGATATACTTGCTCTCGCCGTGAAGCAGGAACATACGTTCGAAGAGGTAAACCATAGAGATGGCTGCACAAGTTTCGTTATAGGCTGTCATGTTTGGCAACTCATAGTTATCACCGAATGCCTCACCGGCATGGCGGGCACCTACACCACCTGTAAGATAGTATTTCTTGCCAACGATGTTTTCAAAAATGCGGTCGATCACCTTCATATAGGCAGAATCCTTGGTCAGGGCAGCCACATCGGCAATACCGGCATACATATAGCCGGCACGCACCGCATGACCTACCGCCTCTTTCTGCTCCAGGATAGGAGCCTGGCTCTGAGAATATGGGTTGCGGATATGGGTCTTGCCACGATAGTCGAGCAGATACTTAGCCTCATCCAGATACTTCTTCTCACCGGTCAGGGTATAGAGACGAGCCAAAGCCATCTCTGCAATCTGATGACCCGGAACGATAGTAGCCTGTCCTGGTTTAGGTCCCACCTCCTTTACCACGCAATCAGCATAACGCTTGGCGATATTCAGGAACTTGGTGCTTCCGGTAGCCTGATAGTGAGCGCAGGCTGCATCTACCATGTGACCAAGGTTGTAAAGCTCGTGGCTCGCCTCCTCGTCCTTGACCCAACGCTTATTTCCCGACCACTGGTGTGGATGCTTTGGGTTGATGGTACGGGCGGTATAGAGATAGCCATCTGGCTCCTGTGCCGCAGCTACTACATCGAGCACGCTGTCGATATAAGCCTTCAACTTTTTGTTCGGATAAGTCTGGAGGATGTAGCTGGCACCTTCGATGGTCTTATAAACATCAGTATCATCGAAAGAGAATCCCATGAACTTGCTTACATCCCACTCCTTGGTGTTCAATCCCGGGTGGTTAGGATGCTGCAAAGTATAGGCAGCCATCTCGAAGTTCTTGTAACGGTGCTCGCTCTCACACTTGCTGAAAGCCAATGGCACGGTTACCTCTCGGGCAGCCTTCAGACGGGCACCCCAGAAAGTATTCTGTGAAATCTTCACACTGGTGAAAGGAACCTGAGTAAATGGATAACCATTGCCCAATGTCTTTGCATTCTTCGCCATGATTGGCACAACTACGGCTGCCGAAAGCAATACTGCTGAAATTAATCTCTTCATTGTCGAATAGGTTTTATTTAATTTATATTATTGTTTGTCATTTCGGTTGCAAAGATAAGAAAACTTTCCGACTATAGTGTATAATAAACAACAAAAACAGGTAATTATCGGTTAAAAACCTATCAAACACCTATATTTATATCATATTTAACGCTATTTCTTGTTACAATCGTTTTTTTATCTTACCTTTGCAGACAAATTAGAAATACAATAATATATCAAATATGAATCATCTTCCATACCGTGCCATCGCCCTTGATCTGGATGGCACCCTGACCAACCACGACAAGGTGGTTACCCCGAAAACCCGCGAAGCGCTGCTTCAGGCAGAAGCCGAGGGTGTTGTTATCATCCTTGCTTCAGGCAGACCGACCTACGGCATCGAACCGGTGGCGGAATGTCTGGAACTGGATAAGCGAGGCGGCTATATCCTATCCTACAATGGCGGAAACATCGTGAATGCCAAGACTGGCGAAAAACTCTTCGCCCAGTTCCTGCCTGATGAAGTGATACCTATATTATATAGGTACGCGAAGGAGAAGAATCATGCCCTGCTGGGATATGCCGGCAACGAGATTATCACCGAGATGCCCGACGACCAGTATGTGAAGGAAGAATCGCGTATCAACAAGATGAACATCCGAAAGGTAGGAAACCTGTTCGAAGCCCTGGAGCCTCATCCAACCAAGCTCCTCATGGCAGGCGACCCGGCAGATATGCTCAAGGCAGAAAACGAGCTTTCTGAGATTCTGGGCGACAGGATGGACATCTTCCGTTCAGCCCCATTCTTCCTGGAACTGGTTCCTAAAGGCATCGACAAGGCAAAGTCCCTGCTCCGCCTTCTGTCGAAAATCAATCTCACCCCAGCCGATATGATTGCTTTCGGAGATGGCTACAACGACTTGAGCATGCTGAAACTGGCAGGCATGGGTGTAGCCATGCAGAATGCAGCACCAGAGGTTAGAGCCGAAGCCGACTACATCACGCTTTCCAATGAAGAAGATGGCGTAGCTGCTGCTTTGGAACATTTCTGTAAAAAGGCTTTTTAAAAGTAAAAAGGTAAAAAAGTAAAAAGGTAAAAAGAAACTAGGGAGATTATACCCCGCTAGGCTTTTTTACCTTTTTACTTTTTTACCTTTTTACTTTTTTACCTTTTTACTTTTCAACAATCAGTCCACCCTTAGGCTGCATGACAACCTTCAGGTTTCCCTTCTTATCCACCTTTACGGTCTTCATCTGAGAAACAGGCCAGAGAGCCTTCTTATCTTTGCTGGCTGTTTCATAATAATAGGTAACGCTCTTGCCGGCAAGCATTGGCAGATTCAGGGTAAGCTTCATCACCTGGTCGGTACCGTTCAAACCAGCCACATACCATTTATCACCATGACGACGGGCAACAACCGCATATTTTCCAGGATAACCGGCGATGAATTTGGTCTCATCCCAGGTAGTAGGAACGCTCTTCAGGAAATCAATCTCATGCTGAGGAAGCTCTGAGAGATTGTTCGGATAGATGGCGATACACTGGATGGCTGCCTGGTTCATGATAGCCGAAGCCATCTCGAAAACATCAGTAGTATAACGGCGATGACGACTCTTGTTATCCTTGGAGAGATACTTGTTCATGATGGTACCACCCCAATCCATCGCTCCCACGGCGTTGCGGCAGAAAGGATGCATAGTGAGTTCGAAAGCCTCCTGCTTGGCATGATAATCAGAGAAGAATACATTCTCAGAAGCCAGGACTGCCTCGCTGGAAACATAATTAGGATACATGCGCTCCCAACCTCTTGGCAGGGTACAGCCATGGAAGATAACCTGAATGCCGTAATCATTGGCATCGCTGAGGATATCCTCATACTGCTGCATGGTGTGCTGCTTGTCGCCACCAAAGAAATCTACCTTGATACCCTTGATGCCGATGCTCTTCATCCAAGCCATTTCCTTCTTTCTTGCCACGATGTTATCCATGATGCCACGAGGTCCCTGAGGTGCATCGTTTGCCACACCATTAGAGTTATACCAAAGCATCAGACTCACATTCTTGCTCTGGGCATACTTGCTCAACTCTGCTATCTTGTCTCTACCTATCTGAGTATCCCAGAGTGCATCAACCAGCACATATTCATATCCCATGGTAGCAGCCAGGTCGATGAACTGCTTCTGGTCGTTATAGTTGCAGGAACCATCCTGCCAGATGAGCCAGCTCCAGGCATACTTGCCTGTTCCGTATTTCTGGGAAGCCTCGAATCTTGGCTCCACCACATCGTATGGAATGGTGGTCTCTACCAATGGCTTCAAATCAGAGCCCACGGTAATGGTGCGCCAAGGAGTAGAACCCGGAAGAATAAAGGTGCCCGATGTAGAACCAATGCCATCAGCCTCTTTCTCCATAGGGAAGGCTACCTGATAACCCTTTGCTGCATCGTAATCGCTGATGTGACAACCCGGATAGTTGCCGTGAGTACCCGTCTCGCTGACCAATACCCAACCATCGGCGCCTACCTTGAAAAGGCATGGGAAAGTATAACCATGACCATAACCCGATTTGGCAGTAAGAGGCTGATCCACCTTATAATCTTCTTCATAACTTGGTTTGGTACGGGCAAAACCGATAAGCGGATCCGACTGTGGACAAAGGTAAGTGGTGGTTACCTTTGGAAGATTGAAGGCAGTTTTCTCTTCATTCACGATGATATGCTGAGCCTTCAGTTGATCAAAAGTATAACGGAATGCCACGTCATTGTTGCTTACATTGAAGGTAACGGTCATCGGCTGTTTCTTGCCATTGATGTATGTTACATGAAGCTGGTTGGCATGATAATCTACATGCGAAAACTTGGCGGTGCGGAGGTCATAACTCTTCTCTACCTTCGCCTCTTTCTTGCCCTGATAGGTCAATCCCTGACTGAAATCGCCTACATTAGCCAACAGACCGAGTTGAGATTCGTCCATCATCTGTTTGCCTGCATAGCTGATGGAATAATAGAGTTTGCCATCGTGGTCTTCTACCACGACATTCAACTTACCATCAGGAGAGCTGACAGTATTCTTCTCTGCGTATGCACCGATGCTCGCCATCAATGCCAGCGCTACTGCTAAAACGTTTTTCTTCATTTCCAGATAAAAGTAAATAGTTTATTTGTTACTATGTTTTTATGCTTAATTACATCGGCAAAGTTACAAAAAAGGAGAAGAATAACAGCATCTCTTCGTGATTATTTGTTCACGAATCGTGAAAATGGAACGAAAGCCAAAGAAAATGTAACACAAAACAAAGTTCATATTGTCCTTCATCAGACCAATATGCCGCAAAGATAATGCAAATGAGCGCAATGAAAGCTTGCTTTCAAATTGCCGAGTGCAGCTTATCTTATGCAAAGTTAAGCAATATTATCGAATAAACAAAAATTAAACCGAATTATTTTGTATTTTCTTCAAATAATAGTAACTTTGCACGAAATAAACTATACACATATCAACAGTTATGTTACAACTTGACAATTTCTATAAGGCTCGCTTCGTGCTGAGCAAGGTAATAAGAAAGACTGAGCTGGTTCACACTCCAAGAATCAACCCAGAGAGTGATGTTTATTTGAAGCCAGAGTGCCTGCAGAAGACCGGTTCGTTCAAGATTCGCGGTGCTTACTATAAGATTTCCCAACTCACCGATGAAGAAAAGGCGAAGGGTGTGATAGCCTGCTCTGCGGGCAACCATGCACAGGGTGTAGCGCTGGGAGCTACAGCCATGGGCGTCAAGAGCCTCATCTGTCTGCCTGAAGGTGCTCCTATCTCCAAGGTAGAAGCCACCAAGCGACTGGGTGCTGAAGTCTGTCTGGTACCTGGCGTTTACGATGATGCCTACCAGAAGGCGCTGGAACTGAAAGATGAGCATGGCTATACCTTCGTTCACCCTTTCGATGATGAGAACGTCATCGCCGGTCAGGGCACCATCGGATTGGAGATTCTCGACCAGTTGCCAGATGTAGAAGCTGTCGTCGTTCCTGTAGGTGGCGGCGGACTTATCTCTGGTGTAGCCTTTGCTATCAAGTCGCTGAATCCTAACGTCAAGGTATATGGTGTTCAGGCTGAAGGAGCCGCAAGTATGGTTCAGAGTCTGCACGACCATAAACAGGAGAAGTTGCCTTCTGTAGCAACCGTAGCCGATGGTATTGCCGTAAAGGAACCGGGCAAGATTACCTTTGAAACTTGCTCCAACTATGTAGACGAAATCGTAACTGTGAGCGAGGATGAGATCTGTGCAGCCATCCTGAAACTCATAGAGAGCGAGAAGATGGTAGCCGAAGGCGCCGGTGCGGCCAGCGTGGCAGCCGTAATGTACAACAAGGTTCCGGTGAAGGGCAAGAAAACCATCTGCGTGGTAAGCGGCGGTAACATCGACGTAACCATCCTGAACCGCGTCATCACCCGTGGTCTTGCCAAGAGTGGCCGTCTCTGTACCATCGAGATGGAGCTGGATGACAAACCGGGCGAATTGGTAGAGGTCTGCTCTGTCATCGCTGGATTGGGTGGCAACATTACCGGTGTTCACCACGACCGTTCTGCCAACCGCAACAAGGTGAATGCCTGCGTGCTCCGCCTGACGATGGAGACTCGCGACGAGGAACACGTAAAAGAAATCAAGGAGGCTTTGGAATCAAAGGGATTCCATCTCTGGATAGTATAACCGTGCAGAGACTTACAAAAATCCATAAAATATAAAAAGAGGGTGCGCCGTCAGTTGATAGCGCATCCTCTTTTTATATATCATTAAAAGCTTTATTACCATCAAGCTCTTTTGTTATTGAGCTTTATCTTTAATAGAGCTACTTTACTTCCTTGAGCAAGCAAGGGCGAACCTTCTCGGTTACACCAGCTTCCTCAGTAATCACGGTAGTGAGAGGCTTGCGATCGGCAGCATTCTTTGCCACCATCACCTTGTAATCACCAGCCTCAACCTGCCACTGACTATCAACCTCATTGAAAGAAGCCAGGTTCTTGTATGGGATGTCGATAGTAACTGTCTCCGACTCACCAGGCTGCAAATTCTTAGTCTTGGCGAAACCACGAAGTTCCCTGGTTGGTTTATCCATATCCTTGCCAGGAGCTGCCACATATACCTGAACAACTTCCTTACCAGCTACCTTACCAGCATTCTTCACAGTCACCAGGACCTTGATATTGCCCTGTGCATCCTTCGTTACCACAGGTTTGCCATACTTAAAGGTAGTATAGCTCATACCATAACCAAAAGGAAAAGATACAGGCACATTCTTAGTCTGGTAATAACGATAACCTACATAAACGCCATCATTATACTCGGTGTAATCCACATTCTTCACGTTACCCTTGCTACCGATGCCCTTGCCCATAAACATACCAAGCACATCATCAACCTTGACTGTCTCAGGGTTAGGGAAATCAGCCTTAGAAGGAACATCGTTATAACTTACAGGCCATGTCATAGGAAGACGGCCAGAAGGATTCTCCTTACCCGCCAAGATGTCAGCAACACAGTTACCACCCTCCTGACCAGGCAACCAAGACAACAATACAGCATCAGGACCACCAATCCAACTCTTGGTCTCAACAACGCCACATACATTCAAGATGACAACCACCTTCTTACCTGCCTTATGGAAAGCGTTGCAAACGCCAGAAATCATATCCTTCTCCTCCTTGGTAAGATTGAAGCTATCAGAAATCTTTCGATCCAAGAACTCACCAGACGACTTACCAATAGTGATGATTGCCATATCGTTGTTTTTGACGGCAGCAGACATATTCAATTCAGCAAGGCTCATCTCAGGGATGAAGTGACCAGGCAAGAAAGCCTCCAAAGGATTCTTTGGCTTTGGCAAGTTCGCCTTTGCCTTTGGAGCATACTCTATGTATGACTTATGGATATCGCCATCCACCTGATAGCCAGCATTCTTCAAACCATCCAACAAACTTACCACATAAGCATGGTTAACATTGCCAGAACCAGTACCACCAGCTATGAAATCATAAGAAGTATTGCCGAAGAGAGCTATGTTCTTAATCTTCTGAACGAGTGGCAATACATTCTTGTTATTCTTCAATAACACCATTCCCTCGGTAGCGGCATTGCGAGCCACCAAAGCATGTCCCTTCAAATCAGGGTTGTTGTCGGCAACATACTGCTTGAAACGAGGAGTCTGCATGATATACTCCAAGATATGGCGTACATTGCGGTCGAGGATTTCCATCGACAGGCGACCATTGAGCACAGCCTTGCGAATCTCCTTCACCTGGTCTGCCTTACCTGGCATCAACAGGTCGTTACCCGCTTCCATCTGGGCAGCTGCGCTAATACCACCAAACCAGTCGGTCATCACCATACCCTTGAATCCCCACTCATGGCGAAGAATCTCTGTTATCAAGTCACAACGCTCACTAGACATCGTACCATTGATGAGATTGTAAGAAGTCATCACTGTCCAAGGCTGAGCCTCCTTGATAACGATTTCGAAAGGTTTCAAGTAAATTTCACGGAAAGTACGTGGATTACCGATAACATTGTTACGAGTACGATTTGTCTCCTGATTGTTCAGTGCGAAGTGCTTCAACGAAGTACCGACATCGTTGCTCTCGATACCATTCACCATAGCAGCACAAATGGTACCAGCCAACAATGGGTCTTCTGAATAATACTCAAAGTTACGACCACAAAGAGGATTACGCATAATATTGGTAGCAGGTGCCAACAAGACATCTACACCATAATGCTTCACCTCGTCTCCCATAGAGGTACCTACGGAATACACCAAGTCTTTGTTCCAGGTAGAGCTCATCACTGTAGCCACAGGGAAGTGGGTACAATAGAACGTCTTGTCGGTATTCTTGCGCTTAGGGTCGATGCGAAGACCAGCAGGACCATCGGCTACAACCGTAGCAGGAATGCCCAGACGCTCAATACCATTCACCTGACCTGCGGCACCCTGTACCAACTGACCTTGGTTACCAATGGTAGCCTCCATCTGGCTCTCATACTTACCCGTAGAACCTACTACCAACTGAATCTTCTCATCGAGAGTCATCGCATTGATGACATCCTGAATAGGAGACACACCCAACTTCGGATTCTGTGCTTGCACTACGAAAGTCGCAGAAAAAAGCACACATGAAGAAACTAATAATTGTTTTATCATTGTCTATATATTGTTTAAAAAAAAATATTTTATTAAGCTATTACTTGAAAAACTTATTTTATCATTTGAAAATCTTCTGTGCGAACTCTGTAAGATACACACGCCAATTACGCCAGATGTGTCCACCCTCCGTCTCCAAATAGGTATATTTATACCCCTTCTCATCGAAGTAGCGACGCAAGTCTGCACTGCTCTTGTAGAGGAAATCGGTCTTGCCCATACCAATCCAATATAACTTTGGCTTGTTCTTAAACAGAGTAGCCAACTGTGTCTTAGCCTCCTCATTCCCCTGCAACTGCTTGTAGAAGTCATTACGGAAATCGCCAGTAGTACTCACATGCAAACCTGCAGAGAAGAGCCCGATGTAATCAAACTTGGTAGGGAAACGACGAGAGATATCGAAAGAATGACCACCTCCCATAGAGAGTCCACAGATGGCACGATGAGCCTTGTCCTTAGCAACCTTGTAATGGTTCTCCACATAATTCATCACATCAGGGAAACTCTCATCCATGGTGGCAGCTGGCTTGGCACCTTGATAGCCATAGAAAGAAGGAATGTATTGACCTGCCGACCACTCACCTGGAGCAGCCTGGCAATTAGGATTGCCATTGGTCATCACCACGACCATAGGCTTAGCCTTACCTGTGGCAATCAAATTATCAAGAATATGCTGTGCACGACCTAAAGTAGTCCAAGCATCCTCATCGCCACCAGCGCCATGGAGCAGATAGAGTACAGGGTAATTCTTGCCTTTGTCATAACCTGCTGGAGTATAGACCGTCATACGACGCTGCATCTTGAGTGTAGGACTATCATACCACACCTTAGACACATTTCCGTGAGGCACTTCGTTAACGGTATAGAGGTCACCACAATCACCTTTCTTGTCTGAAAGAATGAATATATTGGTTTCTGAGGTAATATCACGAGTGATATACACGCTTCCCGGGTCAACGATCTTCACTCCATCCAAAAGAAAATTGTAAGAATACAACTCAGGGGAAAGCAATTGGCTGGTAAAAGTCCAAACACCCTTTTCATCTTTTTTCATATCAGCTACTCCAGGAGCATCATACTTTCCCAATGGTGTATCAATGGTTTTCGGTGCCAGGAAATCACCAGTAACCTGCACCTTTTGGGCATTAGGAGCCTTCAAGCGGAATGTTACGGTATGGTTGGCATTCACCTCGGGTGAGATAACAGGAGCATTGTCAAACAAAGCCTGTTGGGCAAAACTGCCAAGACTCATCAGCAAGGCAGTTGCCAAGAATGTAATTTTCTTCATTGTTATCTAATTTTAATAATTGTTAGTCTCATTCTATAGAAGGTCTCCTAAGATTTAGAAGACCTTCCAGCTAATTATTCGAATATTTTTTGGGCAAATTCAGTGAGATAGATTCTCCAATTTCGCCAAATATGTCCCCCATCAGTTTCCATATAGGTATATTTGTATCCCTTGCTATCCAGTTTCTTTCGAAAAGCGTTGTTGTCCCTGTAGAGGAAATCGGAATTACCGATGCCTATCCAGAAGAGCTTTGGCTTGGCGGCAAACAAGTCTGCCAACTTCTTGTCGAAATTGTCGTAGATATACTCATTGGCTCCATCGCTCCTCTGTTCCTTGCCTATGGCAGCAGAGAACAAGCCTACATAGCCAAAGGTCTTAGGATTGTTGATGGAAATGTAAAGGGAATGGAAGCCACCCATAGACAAACCTGCTATGGCACGGTTCTGACTATTTGCCAAAGTGCGATAACGGGCATCCACAAACTTCACTACCTCAGGGAAAGATACCTCGAAAGAGCCCTCCATGGTCTTAGGCAATCCCAATGTAGGGACTATCAGATTATCCGAAGTCTGTCCTGGAGCTGCCTCCTGAGAGATATTGCCATTGGTCATGACGACGATCATTGGCTTCGCCTTGCCTTGCGCAATGAGGTTATCGAGAATTTGCGAAGCACGTCCCAAATCCATCCACGCTTCCTCGTCGCCACCGATGCCATGCAAGAGATAAAGCACAGGATATTTCTGCTTGCTGGTCTCATAACCTGCAGGAGTATATACTGTCATACGACGAGTAAGGCCAGCTTTGGCATCATCATACCAGACCTTTGATACGGTTCCATGCGCTACCTTGTTGACCTTGTAGAGATCTGCCTTTCCCCCACCTATCAAGAAATAGTTGGAAACGTTGGCAATGTCACGCACGGTATAGACGTTGAGATGGTCGGTAACACTGGCGCCATCCACCATCATTGTATAGCTATAAAGCTCTGGTGCCAAAGGAGCAGTGGTTGTAAAAGACCACACACCCTTCTCATCCTTCTTCAAATCGGCTACTCCAGGCATATCATACTTACCCATCGGGGTATCAACTTTCTTGGTTGGCAAGAAGTCACCTGTAATCTGTACTTTATGTGCCTCTGGTGCCATGCAGCGGAAAGTAACGGTCTTGTCTGCATGAATCTCAGGAGATAGAGGCATCTGTCCTCCGAACAAGGCTTGTTGTCCGAAGGCAGATCCACCAATCGCACACAATGTTATTGCTAATATCGAAAATCTTTTCATTGGATATAACGTTTTACTTTTTATATTAATTACTCAAACTCTATTATCTTTTTCAACAACTGTTGATTATTCAAAAACTATTGCTTGATTTAAGGTATCTACCTTCCTATTCAAAGCTTTACTTGGCGATGGCAGCAAACTTAATCTTAAATGATCCTTTACCAGCCGCTCCATCTACACCGCTCTGGGTTTCAAGGTCAGCGCCCTCGAATGAGAATAAGTCTTGTCCCTCTGCATCCTTAACGGTAGAGATGATGATCTTACCTGCCGTGATGTATTGTGCGACACCAGCCTCATCCACGAAGTAACTACCACCTATGGCACCGTATTGAGGGAAAGCATAACCATTGCCCATCAACCAAGGCTCTGAAGCATTCCCTTGAATGGTATATTCACCAGCCAAGTCTGTATGACCGAGCTGATTGGCATTCACGGCTTCCAGAGAAGCAGCAGGCTGACCTGCTGGATTTTTGATAGAGATGATATACTTGGTAGCATTAGGATTCACGACAGGAGCACCCGTTGACCAATCGACAATCTGAGTTGGAGCGATAGTAAGAGTATAGCCCGATGCCTCTGGGTCATCCTGTCCCACAACGAAGGCAAGCTCTCCTACATAATTCAACTTCACTCGCTGGCCGGCGGCATTGGTAAACAAACCGTTCAAGTAATACTTGCCCCCGATAAGAGATACGTCGATGTCGCCACTCTTCATTGCCTCACCATTCACCTTGACCACACAAGTTTTGTTAGCCACGGTCTCTGCTACGGTATAAGAGGCAGCGGGAAGAATCCACTCGGTACTACCAAAACTAACCTGAATGGTGGTTCCCTTTACATCTTTTATATCTACATTGAGTGCCTTCACGCCTTTCTTTAACTTAGTGGTAGGCTGCACGGTAGCCTCTTGCGATGTGTAATTCTGCATATTTGCATATACTCCCTGCATACCATCAAGAGCATCGTTATCGCAGGCTGTGAAACACAGCCCTGCAATAAACAGACTTAATATTGAACCTATATATTTTTTCATATCAATATCATTTAAATATCAGTTAATTAGAAGATTACCATCCCGTATTCTGCTGGATATTAGGATTCAATTCTCTTTCCTTCAAAGGAATAGGAAGCAACATGTGCTTGTCTTGGAATCCGAAAGTAGAATTGGAGAAATCCCAACTTACGCCCTTGGAAGAGTAGTTAGGAATTTCCTTACCCTGTGAACCCAAGGCTTTCTTGGCATCACCCCAACGTACCAAGTCCTGGAATCGGGTACTTTCCAGACAGAGTTCCAAGCGCTTCTCTGTCTTGATGTCGTCCAAGGTAACGCTAGTCAAAGGAGTCTCCTTGGCACGTTCACGAATCTGGTTGATGTCATAGAGAGCCTTGTCTGGCTGACCAGCCTGTAAGTTGGCCTCGGCAGCCAGGAGGAGAACTTCGGCATAACGCATAATCTTTCGGTCGGTATATTGAAATCCCTGGAAGTAGGAGGCATCCATGATGTTGTCACTCTTCAATGCGCGGTTCTTGAAGAAGAGGTAGCCTTCACATCCATAGATGTTCTGACCAGGATTCAACTTCACACCGTATGCTGTCATCTGATCACTGTTGAGCAGGGTCTTCTGCAAACGATATCCATTCTTGCCCTCTGCTTTTACAAATGCATCATAGAGAGACTTGCGAGGATTCAAGAAGCCGTAGGTTCCCTGAGCCACTTCGTCGGCAGCCTTGCCTTTGAGCGTCATATTGCCAGTACGCCATCCTTGCATCAGGAAGGTCATGTCCATCTGGGACCAAGTCTGCTCTTGGTCGTTACGCCACTGCAATTCGAGCATAGACTCACAGTTGTTGTTGTTGACGGCATGAAACTGCATGTCATAGTCGCCACGGAAGAGGTCGTACTTTTTGGAATCCACCACCTCATTGAGTACGGATGCAGCCTCCTGATACTTCTTCTGGAAGAGATAAGCCTTGCCCAAATAAGCCTTTGCCACTTCCTGGGTAACACGCATACCCGTCTCCTGATCGTCCTTGTTCTTCTTGGAAGGCAAGGCATTCATGCCGATAGCCTCTTTCAAGTCTGCCTCCACAACAGCCCAAAGTGCCTCTGGAGTACTGTTTGCCCGACGGTACTCATCTGTAGCCAAGAGATGATCTACCAATGGAGCTGTACCCCAAAGAGTAACCAGCTCGAAGTTAGCCCAAGCACGGAAGAAATAAGCCTCGGCTATGGCACGTTTCTTGACTTCCGTATCATTAGCCACCTTCTCTATGACGAGGTTTGACTGATAGATGACACCATAGAGACCCGAGAACAGGCCCTCGATATTGCCGTTGCTAGAATCGAAGGTAAATTCATTCAACTGCTCGTATGAGTTGTTGTCGCCACGACTACCACCGCCACACCAAGCATCATCCGAAAGCATATTCTTGGTAAAGAACCAAGTATAATACAATCCCTTCACACGACTATACATGGCAGCCACCGCCTGCTCGGTCTGCTCATTGGTCTTGTAGAAATCATCCTGACCACCCATATTGCCATGCTTTGCTATATCGAGTCTGTCTTCACAACCGGCAAATAACACTGCCACAACGAGAAGCAGACTATATATGATATTCTTTTTCATAATTTCCTAATGTTATTATATATATAGAATATGTATAGTGTTAGTTATATGAACCCTCAAGACCTTAGAACTCCAAGTTGAAGCCCATCACTACCTTCCTTGAGGTTGGATAACCGCCTTTGTCGATACCCATACCCACTACACTATTGGTAGAAACCTCAGGGTCGAAGCCTGGGTACTTGGTGATGGTGAAGAAGTCATCGAGAGACATATAGAGGCGCAAGTTACTGATTGCTACCTTCTTGAGAAGAGTCTTCGGTAAACTGTAGCCCAACTGAATCTGCTTAATCTTGAAATAAGATCCATCATATACCATTGCGCTGGATGTAGCATACTTGTCCATATTGTTGGCACCAGCACGTGGCTTGCTACCATTAGGATTGCTCTCCGTCCAACGGTCGTCATAGAAGAGTTCCTTCATCTTATTGACCATAGGGAAGTCGGTACGGTTGATACAGTTGAATATCTTGTTGCCTGATGCACCAGAACCAAATACTGCCAAGTCGAAACCTTTGTAAGCTGCGGTCAAGGTGATACCATAGGTGAAGTTTGGAATGGCACTGCCCAAGTCCATCTTGTCATCATCGGTCAGATCACCACTATCGTTCAGGTCGGCAAAAGTTGGATCGCCCGTCTTTGGGTCTATACCTGTAAACTGATAGCCACGGAAGTAATACACAGGATAGCCCTTCTCGAAGTATGTGAGAGGCACATTCATAAAGGTAGTACCCTGCAAACGAGTCAAGGATGGGTCGAGATAAGTAACCTCGTTCTTCAAGGTAGCAAGGTTGCCACGTACACTATAGCTGAAATCACCGATGTTATCTCTCCAACCGAGTTCAAACTCGAATCCCTTGTTGCTTACGTTACCAGCATTGATAGGAGATGTAGTGCCGCCGATAACCAAAGATGGAGTGGTACCACCCACGAGCAAGTCCTTGGTCTTCTTCACGAAATAGTCCATGCTGAAGTTCATTCTGCCAGCAAAGAGGAGCGCATCAATACCCAAGTCGGTCTGCTCTGATGTTTCCCACTTCAGTTTATCGTTACCCATACTAGATGGACTAACAGACGTTGTATAATTATTACCAGGAACTAACGGATAAAAGCTACCCTGCGCCATATCGGTGCTGTAGGCATAGCCACCCAAGGAAGCCAAGCTACCATTCTGGCCCCAGCTGGCACGCAATTTCAAACTAGCCACAACATCTCTTAAAGGCTCGAAGAACTTTTCCTCAGAAATGGTCCAACCTCCAGACACAGCTGGGAAATATCCCCAACGATTGGTAGCTGGAAGCTTAGATAAGTCGGCAGCATCTGCACGGAGGGAAGCCTGCAGATAATAACGATTTTTATAATCGTAACTCAAACGACCAAAGTAAGAATACTTGGCTGAGCGACTTTTTTCACCACCGACACCCTTGGTGGCAGAGGCAGAAGCATAGTTGAGGAAGAAGAACAACGGATTATTTTTCTTGACTGCGTCCTCTTTGTTTGCTGTCAACGAACCATTTACATAATCGTAGGTAGATTCCTGGAAAGACATACCAACCATGGCATTCACGGTATGGTCACCAAACTTCTTCATATAGTTGGCAAAGTTCTCCCATTGATAATAGATAGAGGTAGAAGAAGATGCACTCTGATCTACATAATCACGGCTTTGCGTTTGATTTCCATAGAAAGGAAGTGAAGTGGAAGAACTGCGAGTACCCGACAAACGGTAACCAAAGCGAGAAGTAAGCACAAGATCCTTGATAGGTTTGAAATCTGCATAAATGGAACCATTCACATTGAATCCACTGTTGCGAGATATGCCATTGTCACGCATCACGAATGGGTTGAACTGCTCACCAGTATAGAAAGCAGACACACCATAGTAGTTACCAGCCGCATTGGTCAAGAGATGCTTTCCGCTTGCCAAGGCATTAGCAACATGAGTAGGCAAGTTTCCACCCTCGTATGCAACAGGGGTCAATGGATCCATAGAAAGCACAGCTGCCATCATAGAACCATACTCATTGTTCTCAGAAACAGAGCGAGCATTATATTTTTCAATCTGATTGGTTGTACCCACCTTCAACCATGGCTTGATCTGATATTCCGCATTGATGGTAGCGGTGAGACGACGATAGAGATCATTATTACCTCTTACCATACCATCATTGTCAAGATAAGTAAGCGAAAGATAGTAGTTGCCATTTTGGTTACCACCCGTAAAGCCCAGGTTGTGCTTCTGCATCTTACCCTTACCATAGATGGCATCTACCCAGGAGGTATTGGTTGTACCATCCCAATTCTTCAAGAGATAATCCTCGGTAAAGGTCTTACCTTCTTTCATATATTGGATATATTCTTCGGCATTGAGCAACTTAGGCTTTTTAGCAAGCGATTCGATGGCATATTGGAAATCATATGTAATCTTTCCACTACCCACAGTCCCCTTCTTCGTAGTAATGAGAACTACGCCATTACCAGCCTCTGCACCATATATGGCAGCAGAAGCGGCATCCTTCAATACTTCCATAGATGCTATGTCATTAGGATCGATACCACTAATATCGCCTAGGCGCACACCATCTACTACATAGAGAGGATCGGAAGAACCATTGGAAGAGAAACCACGGATACGAACGGTTGGTGATGAACCCGGACTAGCAGAAGAAGAGACAATCTGTACACCTGCGGTCTTACCCTGAAGAGCAGCCTTGGCATTGGTGATGGTACGATTTTCCATATCTTCTTTCTTCACCTGAGAGATGGCACCTGTTACAGAACTCTTCTTCTGAACACCATAGCCTACAACCACCACATCGTCGAGTACCTTGTTGTCTTCATTTAATGTAATCTTGAGTCTGGAAGAGTTGGCTAAGACCTCTTTATTCTTATAGCCAAGATAAGAGAAGATAAGGGTCTTACCTTTTTGCACCTGGATCGTAAAGTTACCATCCATATCAGTTACAGTACCACCCTTGTTGTCTCCCTGCACACGCACGGTAACACCAATCAAAGGGTCGGCATTTTGGTCAACTACGAGACCAGCGACTTTCATCAGTTCCTGCGCCAAGGCAGCAGAACCGGAAATCATTAATAAGAACACGAAGGTTAGAAACCTTCTGTAATCATTCATTTTTCTCATAGATTTTTCTCATTAAGATAATACTTTATTAGTTGAGCTTTTATTCTTGTAAATCTGTTAATTGTTTACGGCTGCAAAGGTAGTACTTTTTATCATACACCTTTTTCTAACTTGTTTTCTTGTGTTACGTTTTTGTTCAAAATGGGGTTTTCTATATGTTCAAAAACTTGCTTATTTGTTTAAAAAGCCTTATAATCCTTGTATATATCAAGGTTTTATAGTACTTTTGCAATCATTATCAAAACCATCGATTATGAAACGAACAAAGATATTTTATAACGCACTCATTCTCTTGGCAACCCTTCTTCTTACTGCTTGCCAGGAACAAAAAGACATCCCCGTAGTCTCTTCACCCGAGAAGAACCTCGTCCTGTCTGATCATATCTCCAACCAAAAGGTGATGAGCATCTGCGAAGACAAATACGGTCAAATCTGGATAGGTACCTTCCGTGGTCTCAACAAGTATGATGGCAACCAGTATCACCAATACTACTGCGTGGACGATTCACTGGGATTGCCCGACAACCATATTACCCACATTTATCGTGACTCCCACAACCGACTCTGGGTAGCCACCGTCAACGGCGTATGCCTATACCAGGCCAATGGCAATTTCAACCGAGTAAGTATCAATGGTACTAACAAGAACATCGAAAAAATCCTAGAAGACAAGGAGGGAAGAATCTTCTTCCTCACGATGACAGACATATATCAATATGACGAAAATACCAACACAGCCATCATCAAGCTCTCCAAGATGCTGGAGAAGAACTGCTATCATATCTCTTGCCATATAGACCGAAAAGATGTGATGTGGATTGTTACCTCTTACTCTGTCAAGGGGTATCGCACCCGAGACCTCAAACTTATCGCCAAAAGCCCTGTACAGAGTAATCCCATCACCTCTTTTCTCCTCGATGGGCATCAGCTCTACCTCTCTGGCTATAATGGAATGCAGCTCTTTGATACGGACACCCGGAAATGGCAACATCTCCCTGTAGCCTTGCAAGGCATGCAAATCCCCAACGACATGGTCAACTGCATCCATCCCTATGGCGCAAAAGGCAATCTTCTGTTCAGCACCACCAAGCACGGATTACTCTATTTCAATGCCCAAGAGGGAACCATCCTGCCACAAAGCGACAAGAATTTCCCATTCGAAGTGCCTGATATGCAAGTCAACAAGATGTTAACCGACTCCAAGGGCAACCTTTGGCTCGGGTCTGAAGACGATGGCGTAAAAACCATCTACAGATACAAGGATATGTTTAACAGCATGCCTGCCCTTCAACGTGCCATCGGCAAACAGCCCGTACTCTCAGTAGCCGCCGACAGGAATCACCACCTTTGGATTTCTACCAAGAAGAACGGACTCTATATGTATGACTTGCAAACCCAGCAACTCAAGGACATACCGATGGATTCCTACAGCAACGGCAACAAGAAGAATGCCATCATCAACATCTTTGTGGATAGCAGCAATCATCTATGGCTAGCCAATGGCGACCATGTGGCAAAGTACCAATACGATGGCAACAATCTCAACAAGGTAGCCTCCTACCCTTGCTTCATGCCTATAGACATCTGCCAAGATGCAAAGGGTAACATCTGGGTATCCACGGCATCCGTCAACATCTACTGCATTTCAGCACAAAGTGGAGAGATGACCAAAAAACAACTCTTCCCTACCACTTTGTGCTTCATTCCCTGCATCATGCACTTGCAGAATGGCAACATGCTCATATCTGCCTTCTACAAACCCATCCTCGAAATGAATGGAGACAACTTCGACATCCAAGAGTTTAAAGTGAATCCGGATGACTGGAAGAAGTGCATCAAGCGAAGTGTGTATATCCCAACCAAGAACTATCAAGACCGCAAGGGCAACATCTGGTTGGGTACAGTTACCAACGGACTCTTGAAGTATGACGCAAAGAGCCACAAGCTGACCACCATAGCAGGAATCTCCTGCTCCGACATTTCAAGCATCGAGGAAGATCGAGATGGAAACATTTGGGTCAGTACGCTGTATGGACTCAACAAGATAGATGGAAAAACAGAAAAGGTAACCACCTACAACGAGGCTGACGGTGTGAAAGGTTTCCAATTCTACGATAGGGCATCGTGCAAGCTATCAGATGGAACACTCATCTTCGGCGGCACCCAAGGACTCACCATCTTCAATCCACAAAACGTAAACACGAACCAACAGATAAGTCTGCTTTTCGAAACACTCAAGGTACATAATGAGATTATGCTTCCTGACAAGAATGGATGTATCGAGGAGAGTATGGAAGAATCACCCCATATCCACCTAAGCTACAAACAAAACAGCTTCAGCATTGCCTTTTCTGCCATCGACTACAGCGACTACAAGCACATCCACTACTTCTACCAAATGGCTGGATTCGATAATACATGGATTGATGCAGGCAATAACAACGAGGCGTACTACTCTAATCTGCCTGCTGGCAACTATACCTTCAAGGTCAAGATGGTAGGCAACAACTCCAACAATACCATCGCCGAAAAAAGCATACTGGTAAGCATCGCCCCTGAGCCTTGGAACTCTTGGTGGGCCTGGTGCCTATACCTTATTATAATGGGGTGCGTCGGCTTCGTGATCTATCGGCAGAAGATGCGCATCAGCATCGAGAAGAACATGGTTCAAAAGGCTAAGGATGAGAAGGAGCAAGAACAGCGCATCAACAAGATGAACATGAGTTTCTTCGCTAACATCTCGCATGAGTTCCGGACACCACTCACCATGATTTCGGGACCTGTGGAACAACTCTGCGAAAGTGAAAGCATCAACAAGCACGACAAGTTGCTATTGAACATCATCAACCGAAGCGTAGATAGAATGCTGAGACTCGTCAACCAGTTGCTCGACTTCAACAAGTTGGAGAACGACACGCTCCGCTTGCACGTCAAGCAAACCGACATTATCACCGAGATGAAACGCATCATGGACCTCTTCATCGTGAATACCGAGGAGAAAGGTATCACCTTGAACTGTCACGGACTAGAAGGTTCCTACCTGATGCTTCTGGACTCCGACAAACTGGAAAAGATTATCAACAACCTGATGTCCAACGCCATGAAGTTTACCCCTCGTGGCGGTAAGATAGATGTATCTTTCGACACCGGTACCACTAACAAGGGAGAACAGATTATCACCATCACGGTGGCTGATACAGGCAAGGGAATCCCACAGAATGAGGTGGAGAATATCTTCAAGCGATATTATCAGTTGAACAACCAGTCCACAGGCACCATCAACTGGGGTACTGGCATCGGACTCTACTATGCCCGCAGCCTAGCCGTCCTTCACCATGGCGATTTAAAGGCGGGCAATCGCAAGGACTGCCAGGGAGCCATCTTCACCGTTACCCTGCCTACCGATGAGAGCCTCTATGCCGCCAACGAGAAAGCCCTTTTGGAGCAAGACCAGAAGATGGCTTTTCCGCTGCACGACAGTCAGAAAGTGGCAGACAAGGTAAGTCAAGATAACAGTACAGACAACCGTCCGAAAATACTCATCGTAGATGACGACACCGAAGTGGTGCATTATCTTCGTACCCTCCTGGCATCATCCTATCGCATCATCTATCGTTTCGATGCCGAGAGTGCCTTGAAGGCGACAAGGGAGGAAGAACCTAGCCTCATCCTCAGCGATGTGGTGATGCCGGGAATGAGCGGCTATGATCTCTGCAAGGAAATCAAGCAAGACATCCAACTCTGCCATATCCCAGTCATCTTGGTAACGGCAAAGACCACCACCGAAAACCAAGTGGAGGGTCTGAACAGTGGAGCAGATGCCTACGTTACCAAACCATTCACCCCCAAGGTTCTCCTGGCAATGATCAACTCGCAACTCACCAACCGTGAGAAGACCAAGACCATCCTAACCAACGCCACGGAGACCGACAAGAACGTGGAAGAAGTGCTGTCGCCACAAGACAAACTCTTCATGGACGAACTCTATCATATGATGGAGCAGGAACTAGCCAACTCGGAATTGGATGTCAACAAGGTAACGAAACTGATGAACATCTCCCGTACAAAGCTCTACTACAAGGTCAAGGGACTCACAGGAGAGAATCCAAGCGTCTTCTTCAAGACCTATAAGCTCAATCGTGCCGCCACCCTCATCGTGGAAGGCAAGTACAACATCTCGGAGATTGCCTACATGACGGGATTCAACACCCTCTCCCACTTCTCAACCAGCTTCAAGAAGCAATTTGGATGTACACCGAGCGAATATAGTAAGAAAACTTATTAAATTTTGATGCGAAATAGACCTATTATGGGAAAAATTGTTTATCTTTGCATCTAGATTGATTTAATAATAGAAAAAGAAAATAAATTATGAACGCAATTCACACAGACAATGCGCCTGCAGCTATCGGTCCATATAGCCAGGCTATCGAAGTAAATGGTTTTGTTTTTGCATCTGGTCAGATTCCTATCGACCCTGCAACAGGCAATTTCGTAGAAGGCGGCATCAAGGAGCAGACTCGCCAGAGCCTCACCAACGCCCAGAACATCCTGAAGGCAGCAGGTACTGACCTTTCTCATGTGGTTAAGACTACAGTTTATCTGAACAGCATGGACGATTTCGCTGCCATGAACGAGGTATATGCCGAGTTCTTCAGCCAGCCATATCCAGCCCGTTCTGCCGTAGCTGTAGAGAAGTTGCCAAAGGGCGCCCTCGTAGAGGTTGAGGTTTTGGCAGCCAAGTAATTCTTCCTCTTTTCTATCAGGAAGTAAAGTTTCAAGGTGAAAACATTCTTTAGATGGTATCAAGCATTACATTAAAGAATCTGATTATAGGCTATCGTTCGAAGCATCAGCTCCGGGCGATAGCCTCACCTGTTCATGCCTCGCTCCAAGCCGGTGAACTGACCTGTCTCATCGGAGCCAACGGAGTGGGCAAATCTACCTTACTCAGAACTTTAGCCGGATTTCAGCCAGCGCTTGATGGCGAAATTCTGATTCAGGACAAATCTCTTTCCGATTTCTCAGCCCAGGAACTCGCCAGAGAAATCAGCATCGTTCTCACATCGAAGACAGACCATGCCCAACTCTCTGCTGAAGAGATTGTAGGCATAGGCCGTTCTCCCTATACCGGTTTCTGGGGCACATTATCAGCTGCCGATAAGCAGATTGTAGCCTCTGCACTTCAGGAAACGGGCATTCAGCATCTTGCCCAGAGAAACATCAGCAAACTGAGCGATGGTGAGCGCCAGAAAGTAATGATAGCCAAAGCCTTGGCGCAGCAAACCCGCATCATCATCCTGGACGAGCCAACCGCCTTCCTCGATTTCCCCAGCAAGATAGAAACCCTACAGATGCTCCGTCGCCTGGCGCACGAACAAAATAAGTCCATATTACTGTCAACCCATGATGTAGAGTTGGCGCTCCAGCTCTCCGACCGTCTCTGGCTGATGGAAGAAAGCCGTTTCTCTATCGGCACTCCTAAAGAGTTGGCTGCCGATGGTTCCTTATCCAGATTCATCAATCGTGACGGCATCCGATTCAACAAGGATTCCCTCCGCATTGAAATCAAATGAGTTTTCGTAACTGATTTTATTCTATGGTTGCACGCAAGCACATGAAGAAAAATTCTCAAGTGGCTCAGTTTGCTAACTCAAGTAGCTCAATCAGCGAGTTCAGACGTCTCAGTTAGCTGAAGCAGACGTCTCGATAAGCCTACGGATACGGCTCCGTTAGCCTACGCAGCCATATCCGTAACCCGATACAGTCATATTCGTAAGCCAATACAGTCATATTCGTAACCCAGCGCAGCCATATTCGTAACCCAGCGCAGCCATATTCGTAACCCAGCGCAACCATATTCGTGAATAAGTTTTAGATAATCATCTATCATCCATCACGATTTACACATACCACACAATTTAATACACTAATACACAGATATTTAAATAGCGTGACAGATACTCCAAAAACGGAAATATCCATCACGCTATCCATCACGATTTGGGGTTATCCATCACGATTTTCTCACTACCAGATACCGCATTCCGTCGTTGAAACGCTTGCGATGGATGGTTGGCATCTGAGAAAGCTTGCGGCCGAAAGCTATGAGACTGTTCAACTTCAACGATGAACCTATGTGACTCTTCAGCTCCTGGAAAATCTCGGCCGCCGTAAGATACTCGCCCTGTTCGGCATTATCGGTCAGGTCGAAATAGAGATCGAAATACTGGTCTACCGGCGAAACCACCTCAAACTTCCTGTTGTTCGCCATAATCAGTCGGGTCTGCTCCGCATCAAAATAAGTCTTCTCGCCTGCCCGTAATGCTGAAAGCGCCTGCGCATAAAGCTGTTCATAATTCGGACGCTGGCTCACATCGATAGGACCCGTGAGCTCCACACCCAGAAAACGGCGATTACCGGAAGGATCGGAGAGGATATCCTCCATATTGCTCGTAGCGATAAAAGACGCCATTCTCGGAAATTCCTGTACATGACTGCCATAAGGAGGCTTTATCTTGACACTCGGCAACTGGATGATGTTCTTCAGGAATCCCTGCTGCACCTGAGGAGAAATCTGGTTGAACTCATCCAGGTTGATAACCAGCGACTGGCACATCGCCTGAAGCACCTGCCGTTTCTCTGACAATACGAGATTATCATTATACCCCCATTGCAACTCCGGCGGAACCAGAGACCGACAGAAAGTACTCTTGTTGTAGCCCTGCTTGGAGATGAGAAGTGGTGCCACAGAGTTGCCGTATTTGCGATGACTGTAAGCACGCCACTGGTCAACCATCGCCAGGAACCAGGTATAGAACCAATCCTCCCAATAAGGATTATCCGTAGGCACCGTGCGCGCCAAGGCACGGATATGATCCTTGCCGTCCCACTTACCCTCACACTTGAACAGAAAGTTTTCTACAGGATTATAGGTAGAAAGAAGATCCGACTCCAGATAATTGCGCACATCCTTGATACTCACACGGATGTTGGCGAGCTGTACCTCCAGCGTCATACGCTTCTGCACACGGGCATCCACAGGCTGATAGCCCCAATAATCCTTTTCCTTCGGCCTATATTCTGTGCATTTCATTACCGAATTATAACGGAAATCATATTTCTTACACAGAAATCCGATCATACTCATGATATTGTCACTCAACTCCTTGCTGTCGTTATCCACACCTCCGGAAGAGTGGTCAGCCTCCTTCTCATCAACGCTCTCCACAGGTTTTTCTGCGCCATGAAAAACTTCATTCAACGTCAGGGGCAAGGCATCTTCACGATAATAAGGAAAAGAATCTCTTGTCATCAGGAAATCGGAAAAGATAGAAGGCTCGGGCACCTGCATCTTTGCCTTTACTAGCACCTGATAAAGCGGAGCAAAGGTCAGGAAGGCCTGCTTGTAAATTCTGTCGGCAGCAACCTCCTCATCAGGTAACGTCCCCTTTGCCAGCGCATATTTCGCCAGAACATGCAGGCTGATGCCATCGGCTCCCACAAAGGCTGCAAGAGTAGAAGGCAGACTGGCTACTTTCTGCTTGATGGCATCCACACCTCCATCCTCATTTATATCAACAAACGTAAGCAGCAGAACGCCGTTGTTTTTCTTCATCTTCAGGAGTCCATTCTCCGATTTCTGAAATTCTGCCGCAGGGTGAACATGCATCCAGGTTGGCATATCCTTATACCCATCATAACCATTCGTGAGATAAGGTACATATTCACGGAAGTTCTCCACGGTATTCCTGGCGTCATCGTTTACGATGCGCCCCAGGAAACGTTCCAGACTCTTGGTACTTACCAGGAGCTGGTTCTTTTTATTTCTATGTGTTATGGTAAATTTCATTGTCTGTCATTTTAAAAAGTTTATCGATACGAAACAGTTTGGTTCATACCATGAAACAGTTTGTTTCAAGCGGAGAAACGCTCCGTTTCACCCTGTGAACCAAACCGATACGTCGCATTCCCGCTTTCGGTACATCGGCAGGGGATTCTGCTTTATTCGTAAACGAATCCGATTTCTTCTGCATAATGATCATAGGCAGGTTCCCCATAACCATATTCAGCAAAGACCTTCTTCACCTGCTCCTGCATTTCCGGCGTAAGATGTTTCTCCCCCCGATGTACACGATAATAGGTAGTACGGTTGCCCAGAACATCCATGATGCGGTACTTGATGGTCTGCATTTCGACATGTTTTACCTGGTCGTAGAGATGAGAAAATCCCCATGCTGCCTTGAACTGGTACACACGCATGAAATGGGAACAAGATGCATGGAGGTTAGCATCGGGATAAACAGCATTTCCGGCAGTAACATCATCGGGTTTGAACTTTGCCGAGATGAATCGGATGCATTCTGCTGCCCGAGGACAATCGGCATTGAAGCAGTACATCCAATGATAATCTACCAGACTTTTGATAAACGCAGGATCATTAAGATTTAATTCCATAAAAAATAAATTTTAAATTAAACATTAGGTTTCGCAGTGGTTATTGCCATTGTGGAATCCGTGTTGTAAACTCTCCGCAAAGAAACACGGGGCATCTATGGCAAGATCGTCGGTCCCATGTAACTTGGTTGCTGCAAAGATACAAAATTTTAAAACCAAATGCAAGCTTTGTCCCAAAAACTTTCATCCTTGTCCCGAATCACGTGCATAAAAAAACGATTTTAGCAAGAAGATAAGCTGAAAAACGTGATGGATAAAGGCAATAAGTGATGGATAGCGTGATGGATTTTGTAAACATTTCGGCCATCCATCACGCCATACAAGAGAGGCAACCACCTCATTATCAAACAATTAAAAATTTAAAAAGAGGCAACGTGAGGGATGTGAGGGATAAAAAGAGAAAAAAACTATTTCCGTTTTTGTTGTTCTCTTATTATCCTGAACGCCAAATCGGTAAACTTTTCTATTGCTACCTGAACCTGGCCTCGTCCGAAAGCCAAGAAAATGAGAGCGGCAGAGGTCGGTGCAGCATGTGTTCCTACATACTGGCGCATTTTGACTAATAAAACTGAAGCCACTTACTCTTCATTAACGACCGCTTGTGACCTTGATCCTCACCTCATAGAAACTGGAACCGTATCCCAGCCAATAACCCAAAGCACCCTGAACATTCGACTTCAAATTGGAGTTGACAGGCATCAGGGGAATTCTGGACAAGGCTGCCATATCTTCGAAACTGCGCCAAAAGGCATAACCTTCCTCACCTAATGAAGAAAACTTTACCCTTACTATTTCATTCTCCTTAAAAAAAGGAGTGAAATCTTTCTGTAAATTATCCCTACCCCGTTTTACCGAAATTCTTCCCTCTTCTCCTATCATTCCATCGTCAAAAAGACCTAACTCGGCAGAATACATTTCGTTCTGGCTTTCTACAGTCTGCGTAAAAAGTTTGCATTTTCCCCGAAAAGACGTATAGGCATAAAGTTGGAAAAGACTATCCACATCAGTAGGCTCTACACGAAAGGAATCAATTTTTGCAGACACAGGAATACGGGTCTTTGCTTCTGCTACCTTGCCATCCGAAGCCTCTACCCTCAAGGCATATTCCCTGCCCTCCACGCCACGCATATCATAAGTTGTGTAGATAAAAGGTGGAAAATATCTTTTATCATACCTACCAACCAAGACCTCTGTTCTTTCGCCATCAGAAATGGTAATTTTCGCCCATCGGTCCATATAGCGAGAAAGGCTGTCTAATGACAGCTCATTCTTACCCAAAGGAATCGTTTTAGTCAGTTTTACGATAGGAAAACCACCAGCATCAATCCACCCTTCAACTACCAATTGCGATTCATCTGACGTAGAAACATCCTGGCTGCATCCTACAAACACAAAGGATAAAGCCAAAACGACCATGACAAAATAACTGTGACTGATTTTCATAATCTGCTGTTTCAAAATTTACAATAATAATTGATAGAAGGCATAATAGGCATCAAGAACTTAAAACCATTATATCTCACATGATTATCATACACCTTGATGCGATAGAACAAATCATTTCCGTGCATCGTAACATTATACAGCGAAAAATTGATTCCGCTACGAACTTTACCCTTCGTTGCAAAATCATAACTTACCGACAAATCAAGACGCATATAAGGTTTTACCCTATCTCCATTATGAGGTCCATATTCCGTTACAAGATTGCCCGACATTAAATAAGCATAATTCACTTTAGTATAAGGGGTTCCGGAAGCCAGCACATAGGTTGAGCCTAAACTGACACGGCGATTTATACGATAAGTAGCTACGGCATTCAGCTCGTAAATTCTCTCATGCCCGGCAGGATACCATCCCTGATATTGTTCGCCATCAAACTTTCGCATGGCGCGCCCCAAGGAACCACTCAGCCATCCCGTCAGTTTTCCCCTTCGCTTTTCAAGGAGAAGATTCAATCCATAATTGTAACCCTTGCCATGCAACAAGGAGCCATCAAAAGAATAAGAAGAGAAAAGGATATCAAACATATTGCTATTATTCTCTATCTGATTCATCAGCCATTTATAATAAGTTTCAACACTCAACCGATATTCCTTTTCGGCAAACCAGAATTCACCTTGCAAGGCAGCATGACAAGCATATTGCGGACGATGATTCTGATTGGCAGCAAACCAGAATTCGGTGGGAAGTCCAGCCGAAGAAAAGCCAGTCTGAAAAAGATACTGGTTACGGATGCCCAAATTGAGATTCAGTTTGGCTGATTGCGACAGGTCGTAATTAAACTTAAGATGAGGCATCACCCGATAAAAAGATTTCTGACAATGATAACCTGAGACTCTAGCACCCAGTTCCATCAAGAGATTTTCTCCCAAAGGTTGACAATACTGCAGATAAGCACTTGCCTCCATTGACTGCTGATGCTGCGTATCAGTCTGATAATTAGCCAAATTGCCAGAAATGCCAATATCTTGCGGCAAGAGCTGATGGCGAACCACCTCTGCTCCCATTCTCCATCTTCCACAAGAGAAATTTCCCTTATATCCTAAATCAAAGATGAAAGACCGCATTCCTACTTGAAAAGAATACTCATTTAAATTCAACCGGTTGGCATAACGGGAATAATACACCATCTGCTCCATCTGCCAGTTCTTTCTCCTCTCATTTTCCCCATGCTTGGAGCGCGAATACCAATGGAGCGCTGCCATCGTATTGTTCCACTTGAGCTTTCCCTGCAAGCCATGACTGGCCTGTCCTATCTTCATTTTATCATAGCCCCAATAACCTTCAATTTTCAACACATTAGCATCATCCAGCTGAGTGATATAAGACAGATTATAATCTGAGAAATCATACTTTACCTCATCACCATCTACCTCAAGCCATTTAGAATACAACAGATTGAGATAGGCAGCACGAGCCGATAATAAAAGTAAGGAGCGTTTGCCAACCGGCAAGCGTAACGTTCCTTGAGAAGACATCGGACCTACAGACAGTTCTCCATGAACAGCACCAACCGAAAGACTATCTTCTGCCGCAAGCCAAGTAGGAGTCAACATATCTACCCTACCGCCCAATCTGTTAGGGAAAGAAGCAGAAACAGGAGATTTCTGCAGACTCATCTCTGTAAAATGACCCGCATTGAATATTGAGAAGAAGCCCAGCAGATGAGCCGCATTATAAATAGGTGCACCACCAAGGGAAACATAATTGTGAGAATTGTCACAGCCCTGGATATGCAAACCGGCATCATATTCGGAATTGGTTTGCACGCCAGGCAAAAGTTGGGCATAATGCAGAGGATCGGCATTGCCCAGAATATGAGGCATCTCATCCATGAGAGACATGCTGATAATACTGGTCCCCTCTATTTCTCTCAATTGAGAACGAAGGCGCTTACCACGAATCTCAACTGTCTGAAGCCCATAATGATTGAGCGTGTCGGTCATTTCTGCCGACACGCCTTTCAATATACCAAATACTACATAAATAAATATGCAGAAAACTCTTTTCACAATCTGATATTTCCTTAGATAATTCTACTTTACTGTGTTGACTTATATTAGTCAAACATCTTAATGAAATCATCCACGATGCTCTGCACCTTATCAACTACGGTCTTAAACGACTTCTCGTTGAAGTAATCAGAGTAAGAGTACTTCGAACCATCAGAGAACTCCAACCATGGTTCAGCATCCCAATACTTATAGCTACCATAGCCATCCTCGATAGGTGCAAGATAAACCTTAGCACAACTCTTAGAGCTGTTATCGAGATACAACTGAGCATCAATCAATCTGTTAGCATTCTCAAGATACTGCTTGAACAAAGATTCATTTTCATCATTTTCATCTGCTTTATCAAGATTCTGAATCAGCAGATTAACATCAGAGAGTGTTGCAACAACCTTTGCCTTGCCCAAAATATCAACAGATGCAGAAACCTTGCCGTATGTACCTTCCAGATTGTTGTCGATATTTCCAGTAGCACTAGCAGTAACCGTAATCAGCTTTTCGTTGTCCTTAGAAATTACAGCCTTTGCTTCTGCATTCTTTCCTGCCTTGAAAGCCGCTTTATTTACTTCTACCTTATAAGCACCAATCTGAGTTACGGAAGAGAGCTCCACCTCGTCTTTGGTCAGGTCTATTTCACCTGCGGTCTTCACCTCAGTATTAATCGTTGTCATGGCTCTCACCTCGCCATTTCGGCTCAGCGTAAGTTCCATCTTCTTAGGCAAGATAAAACGGTATTCGTCTTTATACTCTTGCCACTTGTAGCCATCCCAATATCCACCTTCATCATCAAAGCAATCATGATGAATCAGGGTTCCATCACTACTTCCTTTCAAAGTAAGCACACAGTTCTTGCCGTTCTTGTCATTAAAGATGAATGAGAGATGGTCACCACCCCTCTTCGTCTGTTTCCACACGCCATTCAGAAGCGTAAACTCCCCTACAAAGTTAGAAGCCTTGATAAGATATTTCGTACCTTCTTCGCTGTCTGAAACCGTGGAAGCATCGCCACATGCCTCAAACCATTCTGACACTTCACTACCATCTTCGTAGTCAACACCATCTATCATGGTCTTGAACTCCTGCAGATCATTCACATTCATCTTGCCCAACAGCTCCTGTGCTGTAGCGTCTAATTTCTGTTTAGCTTGTGCTGCTGTCAATTCTGTGTTTCCGCCAGGATTATCATTTCCCCCACCAGGAGTCTCTGTGCCACCTCCAGGAATTTCCGGAATGTTTTCAGGATCATCACTACTACTGCTGCAAGACGCTACAGAAAAAGTCATCGCCATCGCTAAAAAAGATACCAACAGAAAATTCTTTCTTTTCATACTAGTTAGTTCTATACTTGCCTATCCTCAAGAGCAAGTTTTTAATGAATGAATAGTCAGGTGGTGAGGACATCATTCCACCTTTTTATATTTCTCCTCTTATTATTATGCAAAAGTAAGTTTTTTCCGTGGATAAACCAAGAAAAAATGCGTTTTTCTGAAGCATGTACAATATATTCTTTTATCAGGTATCGATTTACATCTTTTTAATTGCCAAAAACTTGCATGATTCAAAAATTAGCCATATCTTTGCGGCTAAAGATAGGAATAGGAGAAAAGATTATGGCAAACAATGAATTCAGAAAGCTGCCGGTAGGCATACAGTCTTTCAATGTTATCAGAGAGGAAGGATACCTCTATGTTGACAAAACAGACATGATTTGGAAATTGGCGAACAACGGCAAACAATATAATTACTTGAACCGCCCTCGCCGATTCGGTAAGTCTGTGCTTGTTGATACACTCCAGGCTTACTTCGAAGGAAGAAAAGAGCTCTTCGAAGGACTGAAAATCATGGAGTTGGAGAAGGAATGGAAACAGTACCCGGTTATTCGATTCGACATGAGCCGAGGGGGAGCGACTGCAAATGAAGTTAAGGCATACCTGGATCGAACTTTTGATGTTTATGAGCAATTATATGGCATCCATATCAAACCAACAGATTCACTAGGAAACCGCTTCGACCTAATCATTAAAACCGCCTATGAGCAAACAGGGCTCAAGGTTGCCATTCTTATCGATGAGTACGACTCTCCTCTCCAACACTCGTGGAAAACTCCCGAGCATGAGGGTTGCACAGAAGTATATAGAAGCGTGTTTTCCATCTTGAAAGCTGATGATGCGTACCAACGTTTCGTCTTCATTACGGGTATCACCAAGTTTACGCAGATTTCTCTGTTCTCAACAACCTGACCAATATCAGTTTCCTTCCTGAATATGCTGCTATCTGCGGTATTACAGAAGAAGAAATCGGGGAGAACTTCAAGCCGGAACTGGAAAGAATGGCTGAAGTGAACGAGTGGACCTTGCAGCAAACTCATGATAACCTGAAGGATTACTACGATGGATACCATTTCAGTCGCAGAAACATGGTGGACATCTACAATCCTTTCAGTCTCCTTAATGCACTCGACGCACAAGACTTGAGCTGTTTCTGGGTTTCATCAGGAGCAACCTCCATGCTACCTAAGTTTGTGGACAACATGGAACTGCGCTTACGGAATTTCGAAAATTGTCCGATTTTACGCAAGACTCTTGAGAGTTCTGATGTCATAAATGGTGGTGCCGAACTCTTTCTCTATCAGACGGGTTACCTAACCATCAAGTCGAGCGATGAATTTGGCTATTTCTTAGGTTTTCCAAACCAAGAAGTGAAACAGGCTCTTTACGAGGTTGTGCTGCCAAGCCTGACCATGAAATCAGAAAGCGATATTATCAGTCTGCAAGGCAGTCTGTTCCGCCAATTGGGTACCGGGCAAATCGCAGATGCCATGAAAACGTTGAAAGCATTGGTTGCCGATGTGCCTTACAGCAACAAGACACTTGCCTCGATGGATATGGAAGAGCGCTACCGTCTCATCATCAGTACTATTCTGAATGCCATCGGTCTGAAAGTGGAGGTAGAGCATATGCTTGCAACAGGAAGGATCGACCTCATCGCCCAAACTTCACGCTACATCTACGTGATAGAACTGAAACTGAAAAATAATGGTGGTAAGAAGGCTGCCATTCTGCAGATACTGGATAACAAATACCTGGAGCCTTTCCAAGCAGACAAGCGAAAGGTGATAGGCCTCGGCATCGAACTGGACGAGGAAGGCAAAGGGCTACTGGATTGGGGAATTACTGAAGAATAAAAACATAGAAGAAGAGGGCGTGTAAAATTATATCTTGCACACCCTCTTCTTTTTCCCAAATTCTACAATATCTCCAACTGATCCTTTACCGCTTTATAACAGCGGCGGGAAACCGTAATTTCCTCATGGTCGAAAGGAGGAGAAAAGATGCAACGGAGCGTATAATTCTCAATGCTGAGAAGATAGTCGAGATTGATGATGCAGTCCTGACGAACCTGAACCAGAGAAGGCGACATGGAAAGGATGGTCTTTGCCGTGGCCTGCTTCTTCAATTTATAAACCTGACCATTCGACAACTTCAACTGCCAAAGATGAGTAGCCTCATCAAAAGTGCAACTGAACACATCATCGGGCTTCAACATCAATAAACCCGAAATGGTCTGAATGGCAAGACGCTTGGCTGCTGTTCCCAGCAACCCATTCATTTCCGAAAAATCCTGAGCCTTCTGAGAAGCCAAGGCTGATTCAGAAGAACAGGAAGAGGACTCAGGAACGGAAGAAGCATCTTCATCCACATCATCTCCATCTTTCATTTTCTGCCGGATTCGGTCTACTACAAGTCCGAACTCATCCTGCTGATAAGGTTTCAACAGGAAATCGAAGGCAGAGGCCCTGAGCGCATCAATCATATACTTATCGAAGGCGCTGTAGAATACTACGATGAGCTCCATCGGCATTTCTTCTCTCAGAGACTGCAACACCTCAAAACCCGTCTGCCCAGGCATTTCAACATCGATGAACAGCACATCGGGCTGTATGCTCATCACCAGATTCTTTGCCGATACCGCCGAAGAGGATGTGGCAATCACCTCAAAATCTTCCAGAGTTGCCAAATCGTCCTGCAACCTGCGGATGCTCTGTGGTTCATCGTCCACAATCACAACCTTAATTCTATCTTGCATTGCTTGCATGTTATTTCGTTTTAAATTCTTATGAAAAGTTTCTTACTTAAAGACATTATAATCGTAATTACATGGAACTCCGATACTTACACGCATTCCTCTATTCCTGGCACCACCCTCCTCTTCTGATGCTCCTCTGTTGCTCTGCATCTTGAAGAACATCTTGCGTTCGTTGCTTGCATTAAGCATTTCGATGGTACTGTTCAGAATTCTCAATCCGGTTCCCGTACTGGCAGCACAATTTTTCTTTTTCTTGCCAACGGTACCCGAATCTCCACATCCGTTGTCTGTAACATCTATGCGGAGCATATCGTCCTCAACCCAGATATTTACATCCAGCAAAGGCTTATCTTCCGTCTCTTCCATTCCCACAAAAGCATGTTTCAAGGCATTCTCTACAGGAATCTGGATAATCATAGACGGCAGCATGAGCTTCATATCCACATCCTTGGCAACATGGAACTGAGGCATCGGAAGGAACGGATTGGTTTCATGGCGAAGAGTAGAATAGCTCATCACCATCTGCAGTTCTTCTTCCAGACTTACCGCCATCTTATCGCAAGAAAGCAAGTAGGCACGCAGTACCTGTATCAGGAGCTGAAGCGGTTTGACATCAACCCCCTTCGGAAGATTCGAGACGAAGATATTGAGCACATTAAATACGAAATGAGGCGAGAAACGATTGCGCACATTCTCCATCTTCAGAGCCATCATCCGGTTCATCTCCTCATGATGCTGATGCTTGTTGCGCAACCATTTGTAAAGGAGGAAAGCGATGAGAGCCAATACGCTCATTACCAGCAAGCCAATAATCAGGAGCAGGATGACTCTAAAGGATCTTACCTCTGCTTGCGTGGTGCTAAGGGATAAATCACGGCGAACGATGGCCGTATCCTGCTTGAATCTCAATTCATTCTCCTGAACATTCGAAACCATCGTAGCGTTACGGAGCGAATCGTCGTACGATTCATCAGTTTCTGATATTGCAGAGCCTTGGCATACTGTCCCTTGCGCTCACAAAGAGCCGCCAGTCCCTTATGATAAAGGTAAAGATAATTAGGCGACATCTTGGAGAGATCGTATGGCTTGTTCAAAATCTCAGTAGCCTTCGCCAGACTATCCTGCTTCAGAGCCAGAGATGCATTCAACCCATCCACATAGAATTGCACATCGCTCTGCATGGAGGGCTGGGCAAAGAAGAATTTCGTGGTAAGAGTCAGATATTTCTGTGCAGAATCCAACCGGTTGAGTTCCAGATAAGTCTGTCCGAGATTAGCATCAACAATAGCCGTCGCCAGGGGCTGTTCCATCTGCCGTGTAGCCTTTTGAGCCTTCAGGAAGCACTTCAGAGCCTCAGCCGGTTTTTCCTGACTGCTGTACACATTTCCCCAACTGTTGTAAAAGAAATGAACATCTTTCGGATTCTTTGGCGGATACAGGCGTTCAGCCTTCTGGAAATAATGATGCGCCAGCTGATAGTTCTGCAAATCATTATAAACCTGTCCCAGTCCTGAGAGAATACTGTTCTGGGCTTCATGCTGATTCAGAGAATCTGCCAGGAAATAGGCACGGCGGTACCAGGAAGAAGCATCCGCCAGCTTACCCATCTGTCTGGACGCATCGGCAATATTGATACATACATCAATCGCCTCGCCGCAACTGTCAAGGTTCATGATTTCATGATAAGCTTTCTCATAATAAATTAAAGCCTCCTTCCTCTTGCCGGAAACCAGCAAAAGTATGCCTTGCAGATTATCAGCATAAGAAAGAATTCTGTTGTCAGGAGTTTGTTTGCAATAAGCGTTAACCGAATCTATCAACAACTGGCATTGGGCATCAGCCCCCTTCATATAATAACATTTAGCTATTAATAATTTTTTCCATTGATCGCTTTTATCGGGATTACCTTCACATTTGAAATTTCTTATCAGCATGATCATCGAATCAGGATGACTCTGCATGAGAGATTGGTGACCGGACACAAATTCATCGATATCTTTATGCCACGACTCATCACCCTTCTGCCGATGAGAACAAGCGGCAAACAGCAGCATCAGAACGAATAGCCACAGAAGGCACAGTCCGTTCTTAATCTGCATCGTCATTATCTTTCTATATACACTTACCATGATAGACTATTTAAATGAATTTATGTTTCAGTTGCGAAAGTACAACAAAAAATCCAAATAAACAAAAAAAATAACTGAAAAACTCATTTTTTAAATAAAATATGAACTAAAACGTGTTTAAATGTGTATCTTTGTAGCATGGAAATGCATTTATTCAAAAATATAGAACTAAATAATATGCCTGAAAGGATGAACAATCCATTCAGCTACGAACCTCATCCGCTCTGCATCGAAGCATGCAGGAAGCTGCAGGCTGAACTCTCACAGCGAAACGACTGGCGGGAGGAAATAAACCGTGGAAAGATGTTCGGCGTGCTTATCGTAGAAGCCGACAACGGTAAGATTGGCTATCTGAGAGCTTATAGCGGACAGATTGGCGGCAGGAGCGACTGGGAAGGTTTTGTTCCAGCCGTATTCGATTATCTCCAACCCGACGGATATTTCAAGAAACATGAGGCTGAGATTTCGGAATTGAACCAGCAAATCAGACAGATTGAAGCCAACGAAACCCTGAAAAAGGCAAAAAGCCTGATTAATGATTTACAGCAAAAGCGCCAGGAAGTTATCGCAAACTATCAGACAAAGATAAAAGAAGCGAAAGAAAAGCGAGATGCAAGGCGACAGGAAGCCCTTTCTGCTGGAAAATCTCTGAGCCAGGAAGAGGAAGAGGCGATGATAAAAGAGAGCCAGTTTATGAAGGCTGAACTGAAGAGACTGAAGAAATCAATAAACGAAAAGACGGCGCTGGAAACAGAATACGAAGTCTACGAAAAGGACTTGAACAGGGCAAAAAAGCTCCGCAAAGAGCTATCAGAAGCACTTCAGCAATGGCTGTTTGCGAAATTCCAGATGCTGAATGCAGAAGGAGAAAGCAAGGACCTGCTGGAGATTTTCAAGGACGAGGCGATTAAGATTCCACCTGCAGGAAGTGGAGAATGCTGCGAGCCGAAACTCCTGCAATACGCTTACCAGCATGGCTACAAGCCTCTGCAGATGGCGATGTTCTGGTGGGGAGAGAGTCCAAAAGAAGAAATCAGGCACCATCTTCAGTTTTATCCTGCCTGCAACGGAAAATGCAAACCGATACTACATTGGATGCTGCCTAAAACGGTCTTTGAAACCCAACAGACCGAGGCTACTATATATAATAAGGTGGAAACGCTCTACGAAGACCGTGAACTGGCTGTCATCTATAAGCCCGAGGGTTTGCTCTCGGTTCCCGGAAAAGATGCAGCCCAGCCATCCGTCTACACTCTGATGCGCAGGAAATATCAGGAAGCTACCGGTCCGCTCATCGTCCACCGTCTGGACATGGCAACAAGCGGACTGATGATTATTGCCAAGACCGAGTTTGCCTATCATCGTCTGCAAAAGGAGTTTCTGAATCATCGGGTTCAGAAGAAATACGTAGCCATCGTTTGCGGAAAAGACAAGGAATCGTGCAACCGGATTCTGAAAGAAGCAGAAAGCGGAAGAGGTTACATCTCGCTTCCTCTGATGGCAGATTTCCTAGACCGTCCACGCCAGATTGTAAACCGTGAACAGGGCAAGGAAGCCATTACAGAATACGAGGTTCTAGAGCGTATTGACGATACCCATCTGCGCCTGGCGCTCTATCCGAAAACAGGCAGAACGCACCAGCTGAGAGTGCATTGTGCTCATCAGGAGGGTCTGAATGCCCCTATCATAGGCGATCCGCTCTACGGCAACGAGACTGCAACAAGACTGCATCTCCATGCTGAAGAAATCACATTTGAGCACCCGATGACGGGAAAGAAAATGACTATAACAAGAAAGGCTGATTTCTAACCGAAACCAGCCTTTCTTCATATCTGCGGATGACAGAATCAGCAGAAACAGATGAAAACATCGGAATATCAGACAAAGAACATCACGATAACCTGGGCTATCACCACTCTGATAAACATGCCGAGCGGATAAACCGTAGCATAACTGATGCTTGGCGTATCGCCGTCGAGCGTCTCGTTGGCGTAAGTCAAAGCCATCGGATTCGCCATACTTCCACAGAGGATTCCGCAGATACTGCCGAAGTCATACTTCTTGGTCTTCAGGATGATGAGACCTACGATAACCACAGGTACAACCGTGATAAGGAAACCGATGCCTACCCACATCAAACCTTCCGGACGGACCACCGTCTCGAAGAACTGTCCACCAGCCGCCAATCCCAGGCAACCGAGATAGAGGGCAAGACCCAGTTCTCGCAGCATCAGCCCCGCACTTCGCGTCATGTAAGAGATGAAATGCACACGAGGTCCCAACGCACCAATCAGAATACCCATCACGATAGGACCACCGGCAATACCCAGACGCACAGGAGCCGTCATTCCAGGAATATCCAGAGGAACGGTTCCTACGGCAAGACCGAGAATGATTCCGAGGAAGATAGCGCCGAGGTTCGGCTCGTTCAAGGTCTTTACGGCATTACCCAGAAACTGCTCTACATGGTCGATACTCGTAGGGTCGCCAACTACCGTCAGTCGGTCGCCGTACTGCAGACGGAGGTCATCTGTAGCAAGCAGACGGATATCACCACGAAGCACTCGGCTCACATTCACGCCATAGGAGTTTCGCATCTGCAGACTGCCCAGGCGCTTGCCGTTCAGTCCCGGACGGGTAACAACGATAATGCGGCTTTCAACCTTCGCATCAATCGCATTCCAGTCTACCTTATCATTATTCCACTCCTTATCCACCTTCTTTCCGAAGAGAATCTGCATCGCCGAAACCTCATCCTTATTGGTAACCACGAGCACATTATCATTCGTATGAAGTACCGTATCAGCCTGAGGAACAATTACCTGTTCGCCTCTCCACACACGGGAGATGATGAACTTGCGATGCGTCATCATCGTAATCTCTGCGATGGTATTGCCGTTCAGGGCGGGATTCACGATTACGTATTGTCCGATAGACGTATGGTCGTCATCATCATTTTTGCGAATCTCCAGATCTTCCGGTTTCACAAAGAGTTTGCGCATGAGCATCATCGCCAGGATAACGCCCACTACACCCAGAGGATAAGTGACGGCGCAGCCCAGAGCCGCACCTTCGCTAGGCAAGCCCAACTGCTGCAACGCCTGCTGGGCAGCACCAAGGGCAGGCGTATTGGTCGTGGCGCCACACAGGATGCCCATCATATCAGGCAGACTGATTGGTAGAATCCAGCACAAAACGAGCGAGAACAAGGTTCCCACCAAGATGACAGCCAGACTCCACAGATTGAGCGAAATGCCTTCGTGACGCATCGAACCGAAGAAGTTAGGACCCACATAAAGACCCAGCACATACACAAACATGGTAAGGCCGAAACTTTCTGCAAACTCCAGCATGTTCTGGTCAATAGAGAGTCCGAGATGACCCGCTATAATACCCACGAAGAATACGAAGGCTATGCCAAGGGAGATTCCTTTGACATGAATCTTGCCGAGGGCAAGACCCAAAGTACAAATCAAAGACAGGATGACGATGCCTTGCACCGCCGAATGCACGTTGATTAAATTATCAAACCACATAATGTTTCTTTATATCTATTCTAGATAAAACTTTAAAAGTTACTTTTTCTCGATGCAAAGGTACATTAAAATGCGAACAAAACAAAATAATTCCCATTTTTTTTTGTATTATTCTCGATTTGCAGTACCTTTGCATCCGCAAAATGAAGTAAGAATGAAAGATATTTGTTGTATTGGGCACGTAACAAAGGATAAAATCGTGACCCCGAGCAGTACGGTTTACATGGCTGGCGGCACCTCTTTTTATTTTGCCTACGCCATCAACCAATTGCCAAAGGATGTAAGTTTCTCGCTTATTACGGCGATGGATCCTACCGAGAAGGAACCTGTTGAAAAGATGCTCAAGGCTGGAATAGATGTCACCTTGAACCCATCGCGCAATACGGTTTTCTTCGAAAATATTTATGGCAATAATCCCAACGACCGTAAGCAGCGAGTGCTTGCCAAGGCCGATCCTTTCACCATCCAGCAGCTGGAGCATGTAGAGGCAAAGGTTTTTCACCTGGGCAGTCTGCTGAGCGATGATTTCTCGCCGGAAGTGGTCGCCTTTCTTGCCAAGAAGGGAAAAGTTTCCATCGATGTGCAGGGCTATCTGCGCGAGGTGAGAGACGAGAAAGTTTACGCTACCGACTGGAAGGACAAGCTCCAGGTGCTCAAGAACACCTATTATCTGAAGGTGAACGAGACCGAGATGGAGACCATTACGGGACTGAAAGACCCGAAGGAAGCCGCCAAGCTGATTCATGCCTGGGGCGTAGCCGAAGTAATCATCACGCTGGGAAGCGAGGGCTCTCTGGTTTATGTAGATGATACTTTCTACGATATTCCTGCCTACCCTCCTCATGAAGTAGTAGATGCTACAGGATGTGGCGACACCTATTCGGCAGGCTATCTCTACAAGCGTCTGCAGGGAGCCAATCCGGTAGAAGCCGGAAAGTTTGCTGCAGCCATGTGTACCATCAAACTGGAGCACAACGGACCGTTCAACCGCAGCATAGAAGATGTAATGAAAATTATCAGATAACAGATGAGACAATCATCAGATAAAACTGACGGGCAATCCCCACTTTTAAGAAAAAGGCAGTTTCCTACAAGCAGGAAACTGCCTTTTTTCTTTGACTCCACTCTCCGTTTATCCCCTGAAAACATGTTGTTTAGCAACTTTTTCCCTATATGAACCATTATGAACTTGTATAATACCACTTTTTTTTCTACCTTTGCAAAGTAAATGAAACTAGCAGTTCCAGATACACCTAGAAAAAGTAATCATATAAAACGAAGAAATCATGAAACAGAAGAAGTATCTAGCAATCGTAGGGAGCATGCTCCTCGCATTAACCGCATGTTCCGGTGGAGGTTCTGAATTAGACCCTACACCTAGTCCACCCCCTTCAGCAAAAGTGCCTATCAGCATCAGCACTTCGATAAGCCGTGCTACTGATCTGGCTTTTGAAACGGGAGACCAGATAGGACTGTTTGTTGTCAACCATAAAGCCGACGGCTCTGTCGCAACACTCCAAACAACAGGTAACCATGTAGACAACATGAAATTTACCTACGATGGAACCTGGAAGGCTGCATCACCAACCTACTGGAAAGACAACAGCACCCATGCCGATTTCTATATTTATTATCCATATACAGGCTCTATCAGCAACATAGAGGCGATGCCTTGGACCATAAATGCAGACCAGAGCACAACGGAAAAATACAAGGCTAGCGAACTTCTGATAGGCAAGACTACAGATGCGGCTCCTACAGAAAGCGCCGTGAAGATAGAAGCCAGGCACGTGTTGAGCCAGATGATTATCAAACTCGTGGCAGGAAACGGATTTACAGAGGCTTCGCTTGCTGCAGCCAAGATTAGCGTAAAGATCAACCGTCTGAAGACACAGGCTACAGCCAATCTTTCTACAGGTGCCGTAACAGCCAAGGGCGATGATACAGACCTCATTCCGCTCAAGGAAGAAGGCAACAGCTACAAGGCGCTCATCATTCCGCAAGCCGTAGGCGAGGGAAATCTCATTACCGTAAATGTTGACGGCAGAGATTTCAATCTCCCTAAGTCATCCCAGTTTTCCGCTTTTGAGGCTGGCAAGAAGCATAAGTTTACCGTTACGCTCAGCAAGACCAGCAACGGCGTGAATGTAAATATCAGCAAGTGGGAAGACGACGGTATTGACTATGGCGGAACAGCCGAATAACAGAACGGACGATTTTCTATCCAGAAATAATAAGAGATGATCTTTCTGACTGAGAAAGGTCATCTCCCCTAAAAGAATTATTTATGAAAAGAGTAAAACATACCTTATTATATCTGCTTGCGGCAGGAGCCATGCTCCTGACAGGCTGTAGCGATGACTTCTTCGGCGACAAGACCGAGCAGCACGACAGCAACCGCATCCAGCTTTCGGGCGATATCGACCAGCTTGCCGTAACCCGCGTCAACGACAACGGTTTCTGCAACGGCGACGTGATGGGCGTTTACATCGTAGATTACGAGGGGAACAAGCCGGGAATCCTGAAGGTAAATGGCAATCGTGGCGATAATGTGCGCCACACTTTCGATGAGCCTAACTATAAGTGGAACTCCGCTTATGATCTTTTCTGGAAAGACAAGCATACGCATATTGATGTGTATGGCTACTATCCTTTTGCCAATCCTGAGAGCATAGAGGATTATCAGTTTGAAGTACAGAAAGACCAGAGCAAGGCTACCGAGAATGGCGAAATGGGTGGCTACGAAGCAAGCGATTTTCTCTGGGGCAAGGTGGCGGATGTGGCTCCTACCACCAGCGTAATCCGTTTGCCTATGGCGCATCGCATGTCTAATGCCCGTGTTACCCTGATTCAGGGTTCCGGTTTTGCTGAGGGCGAATGGGCGAATCTGGAGAAGATTGTCCTGACAGCCAACGTAGCCCGCAAGGCAAGCATCAACCTTTCTACTGGCGAAATCAAGACAGCAGGTGCTGTAGAGAACACCATGACCATCCCATCTCGTACTAACGACGAGTGGCGCACCATCGTGGTTCCTCAAACCGTGGCTGCCGGCACAACACTCTTCAGCATCACCATCGGCGGCGTACCTTATAAGTTCACTAAGAACGAGGCACTTACCTACGTATCTGGCAAGATGATGAACTTCGGTATCAAAGTAGATAAGCAGACCGGAAGCGGCGCTTATAAGCTTACTTTGGTAAGCGAAAGCATTACTCCTTGGGAGAATGATTTGGTAAGCCATGATGCTGCGGCGAAAGAGTACGTGGTTATCAACTCAACGAAAGGTCACCTAAAAGAGGCGATTGCTGCGGCTAATAAGGACTATACAAAACTCAAGAATCTTAAGATTACCGGCGAGATAGGACCAACAGACTTTGAATTTATGCGTGACGAAATGAGCAATCTTCAATCTCTGAATATGAAAGAAGCTATTGTTTATGGAAGATTTGGTTATCAACCTTGGATTTCTGGTGACAACTCTCACGATGGGGTAGAGCGAAAGTACGTAATTCATGAGCGTGCATTTGATGAAAAGAACTCATTAGTCCGTGTCGTTCTTCCAGACAGTCTTACAGGTATTGGTGAAAGAGCCTTCAGAAATTGTGTAAATCTAACTGGTTCTATCATCATACCAGAGGGAGTAACTCGCATCGGTCCTAGTGCATTTCTTTGGTGTAATTCCTTAACAGGTTCTCTTTCACTACCAACAACATTGGAATATATTGGAGGAGGAGGCGCCGTAGATATCGGAGGTGCCTTTGACGGTTGTCATTTTAATTGCGAGTTGAAATTACCAAACAATTTGAAATATATTGGACATAATGTATTTGCATCGAATCCTGGTTATTACGGCAATTTAGTATTACCAGATAAACTTGAATATATAGGTGATGGGGCTTTTTGTAATGACAATAATCTTACGGGAAGTCTTAAAATACCACAAGGCGTAAAAACCATTAATCAAAACGCATTTGGCGGTACAGGTTTTAATGGTACACTCCAGCTTCATGATGGAATAACAAGCATCAATCAAGGCGCATTCGGTAATGTTCCATTAAAAGGAGAACTGATTCTACCCAAAAATCTAACTTCTGTTGGAGAAGGTACATTTGCTGGGTGTGATTTTTCTGGAGAATTAAAATTACCTAAAGGTCTTATATCTATAGGCAGAAACGCTTTTGCCGGGAACTGGCGCCTGATGGGTACTTTGGAATTTCCTGACGGGCTAGAATCAATTGGGGCTGGAGCTTTTGCTAATTGCCGTAGTATAGAACAACTTATTTTCCCAGAAAGTCTGTCTAGTATTGGTTATGAACCAACATGGGGAGAAAATGGAGGTGCTTTTGCCAACGATTTTGGCATTTACAGCATCGTTTGTAGAGGAGAGGTTCCTGCACGTGTTTTGAGCGGAGCTTTCAACGGCGTAGCCAAGGATAACTTCACTCTCGAAGTACCTGAATCTGCCATTTCCCAGTATCAGGCAGCACCAGGCTGGTGCGACTTCAAGCGAATTGCAGCTCACCACGAGCTCGTTTGCCGCCCATCTGTAGCCTGCGCTTTAAGCACGGAGCATAAGCAGAAACTGGTAATTAACGCCGAGGGCGAATGGGAAGTAGCCAGCAAGCCAGACTGGTGTGAGGTTTCTCCTGCCAGCGGCAACAAGAAAACTGAAGTTACTTTGACTATCAAGGGAATGGCTAAGAATGCTGATAGTCGTGATGGAAAGGTGGTATTCCGCCTGAAAGACAAAGACTATACCCACGAATGTAGCGTTTCGCAGTATGGTTATGAATATGGAGAGGACGAATGGATTACCCTGCAGAAGGCTACCAAGGGCAACAATGGAGGAATCAACATCGTTCTGCTCGGCGACGGCTTTAGCGCAAAGGATATTGCCAGCGGCAAATATCTGAATGATATCAAGCAGGAAGTGGAGTATTTCTTCGGTATTGAGCCTTACAAGACTTACCGTGATTACTTCAACGTCTATACCGCCATTCCGCTTTCTACGGAATCAGGCGTAGGAACCGTAAACACCATCCGCTACAACCGATTCAATACCACCTTTACCGGTGGCGTAGGATTGAAGGCAGATTATGACGAAGTATTCGATTATGCTCTGGGCGCTCCAACCGTCAACAAGGGCAATCTGAATCAGACCCTGATCATCATGGTTCCTAATTCTACCGATTACGGCGGCATCTGCCAGATGTGGGAAGATGGTTCGGCTATTGCCTTCTGTCCTCAGAGTACCTATGGTTATCCACTCGATACCCGTGGCGTCATCCAGCATGAGGCAGGCGGACACGGATTCGGAAAGTTGGGCGATGAGTACATTTATCACAACGCCTTCATTGATGCCTGTGGATGTTCTTGCTGCGGACACGTTCTTGAATTCAACGGAGCCAAGTCGCTCGGCTGGTACGACAACCTGGAACTTACCGGCAAGATGCATAGCGTAGGCTGGAGCCATCTGATTTTCGACGACCGCTACAGCGACATCGTAGACATCTACGAGGGAGGCTACATGCACAACCGAGGCGTATTCCGTTCGGAGCCGAACTCCTGCATGAACAACGATATTCCTTACTACAGCACCATCAGCCGTGAGAGTATCGTGAAGCGCATCAAGGCTTATGCCGGAGAAACCTACAGTTTCGAAGACTTCGTTAAGAACGACAAGCGGGATGCGGGAATCGTAGAGAGCCGTGCTTTCGGCGGCGATGGCGACCAGCGCACATCCGGAACCTACCAGCATGCTCCTATCTTCCATAAAGGCAGTCCGCTGAAGTTGGCAAAGGTTAGAAAGCATCGCTAAGGACAGATGCCAGGAAAATCAGAGTATGGACCATTAAAACAAGAAAAAAATGAAGAAACATATAATAAGATACGCCAGTTTTGCGTTGGCTATATTAGGAATGGTTTCATGTAGCGAGGAGGTGGAAACAACCTCCCGCTACAAGGATGCCCAATCTACGCCGATGACTTTTACCATAAACTATCCCGGCCAGAGCCGTGCCACGGCAACCAGTTTCGAATCCAACGACAAGATAGGTCTCTACGTGGCAGAAAGCAAGGCTCCACTCGAAATAGGCGGCAATCTCGTGAACAACGAAGCACTCACCTACAATGGCAGCAAATGGGAAGCCACCCGTACCCTCTACTGGGACGAAGGCACCTACAACGCCTACGCTTACTACCCATACATACAGGGCGTAAGCAGCACGACAGACCAGCCTTTCAGCGTAGCCCTCGACCAGAGTACCCCGAAGACGGCAACTGCACCCGGCGGTTACGAGGCAAGCGACCTGCTCTTTGCCACCAGCAAGGACATCCAGGCATCCAACTCCCCTATCAGCCTCAACTTCAAGCACATCATGAGCAAGCTCAAGATACGCCTGATCAAGGGCGAAGACTTTGAGGGAGAAATGCCTACCCATGCCCAGGTAACCATCCACAGCACGGTACCTACAGCCACCATCGACCTTCAGGCAGGCGTGGCAACCCGTTATGTGAAGGGAACCCAGCAGAGCATCATCGCCCATCAGGAGAGCGACTACATCTACTCGGCAATTATCGTGCCTCAACGCATCGAAAACCGAAGACCACTCATCGAGGTGGTAATGAATGGTGTAAGTTATCTCTACGAGAGCAGATTCCAGTTTAAACCCGGAACCGAACATCTTGTCAACTTCATTATTTCTGACAACCCAGACCAGGTGAAGATAGAGATAGGCGGCGAGATTCAGAACTGGGGGAAATAAGTAAGAAAGCCTTTCTCCCGAAGGGCTATGCATGATAAAAATACAGAGAATTATCGATGAAGAAGACGGTATTGATATTATCCCTTCTAGCACTCCTTCTCGGAGGATGGGTGGCAGCCTTGTGGCTGCTACCCTCTGCCGTTTATAAAGGCGACAGCCAGGAAACCCGATACGGAGTGAACGAAGGACTGGAACTTGTAGAAAAGGACAACGGCGCGAAAGGCAAGCGATACGTGGTAGAAGATGCAGACGGCAACGAGCTGTTTGCCATCCCTTTGCGTGGCTGTCTGCTAGATACCCGTTACCGCAACGGGCAACTCCGGTTCCGCGAGCAAAACTCTAAGCGAGAGGGATTTATCGACCGCCAGGGTATGGTCGTATTCACGGAAAGCAACAAGAATGCGATTCCAGAAGACAACAGGCAGCAGGCGCAGATGCTGATGAATGGAGAGGCAGAAGAAACCGCAAAAACTTCGGCTGATTATCAACCGGAAGAACAGGCATACAGGCAAGCGAACGCACCAAAAACAGGAAAGACCAGCCATCTTTCGCAGGTAGATCTCAAGACGATGGCGCAGTCGAATCCTTTCTACAAGGAAGCCTCGAAAATCATGCAGGGCAAACTCACAGAGACCGATGCCAGACGCCGCCACACCATCCTCAATTACTGCGAACATTTCCGCACAGCCTATACCACCAAGGATCTTGATTTTCTGAAACAGGTGTTTAGCGACAAGGCACTCATCATCGTAGGAAACGTGGTAAAACCTGCAGCCAACGACAACAAATGTCAGGCTGAAGCAAAGGTAACCTACGCCATTCACTCGAAGAAAGACTATATTTCAAGACTGGCGAAGGTATTTACAGTCAACCAGAAGATAGACTTGAAGTTCTCGGGATTCCGCATCATGCGCCATCCTACGATGGACGGCATTTACGGCGTCACCCTGAGACAGCAATACAAGAGCAACCGCTATGCAGACGACGGCTATCTCTTTCTGCTCTGGGATTTCCGCAACCCGTCCATGCCGCTCATCCACGTGCGCACCTGGCAACCGGCAGGAATCGTACATAGCGGAGACGATGTAATCAGTATACAAGACTTTAATTTAGAATAAATAATATGATGACAGTTAGGAGTGAGAAGTTAAGAGCTGGGAGTTTAAAACTCACGATACTCTTATTCATATTAAGCCTGTGGTCGGCATCCGTCCAGGCACAGGAATTTTCGGTAGCAGGTTTCCGCCTGTTGCCCAACGACGTGAGTGCCTTTATCACCCCCGTACGCGACCTCAACGATGAGCCTTGCGCCCTGGTAAAGGTAGAAGCGCCCTCCGACTTTGCCTTCTCTACCCCACTCGGCATCGTATCGCGAAAAGACGAAGTGGGCGAAATCTGGCTCTATCTTCCCAAAGGCTCCAAACTGCTCACCATCAAGCATCCGGAATGGGGCGTGCTCCGCGACTACCGGTTCAGCAAACCGCTGGAAAGCAGAATGACCTACGAGCTGAAGCTGAAACTGCCAAAACTTACTCCTATCATCCAGGAGAAGCACGACACCATCGTAGAGGTAAAGACGGTAATAGATACGATTGCCGTACCACAAGTACGTCAGAAGATGCCACTCGCCCTCTACACGCTCGCCACGCTATCCTTCCATGAAGACGGACCTTCCTACGGTCTCTTCTTCGCTCTGATGCGCCGCCACGGCTTCTTCATCCATGCCAGCAGCAACCTCAAGCGCATCGGCAGCACAGAAGGAACCTGCAACAAAGAAGGCTACACGCCGGGCAGCAGCATCAAACCTTATTATACAGGCAATACACGCCACCAGAACTACACCTTTACCGCTGGAGCCATCCACCACATTACGCATGGTTTCTGCCTCTTCGAAGGCGTAGGCTACGGCAAAGCCGCTACAGCCTGGCAGCAGACCGAGAGCAGCGGAGGCGGATACCTGCTCAACGAAGACCTTACCCACAAAGGCTTCGCAGCCCAGCTAGGTGTGCTCGCCTCGTTCAACAGAGTGAGCATCGCAGCCTCAGCCATCACCATCGCCGGAAAACAATGGCAGGGCAGCATCGGCATAGGTATTAAAATCGGAAAACAAAAGAAGTAAGAAATGAACATAAAAAGCATATTACGCAGCATCAGATTTCTTGCCCTCCTGATAGGAAGCATGATGATGGCAGGATGCAGCAATAGCGATAAGCCTGCCTATCTGGAGCCGCACCTGATAACCACAGAGGCGACCCACATCACCCGGACAGAGGCTACCCTCAACGGATTAGCCACCATAGAGGGAGAAACAGAAATGCCGAAACTTCTGTTCAGATACGGCACTTCGGAGAGCATGAACCTCAATACCAGCGAGGTTCATGCCCAGGGAACTGACGTCTCGCTGGTTCTGACGGGGCTCAAAGCGGGCACTACCTATTATTATATGCTACAGGGCAACAACGGCCGAACAACCACAACCAGCAACATGATGAGTTTCACCACCCTGCCCAATATGAGTCCGAAACTTACGTCGGCAACACTCTTGAGTCACGGACCGATGAGTGCTTTCGTAAGTTACGAAATAACCGATGATGGTGGCGAACCGATGACCGAAACCGGATGCTACGTTTATCTGACCAGCGAGCCGGAGAACAAGCAGAAATGCATCGCAGAAAACTTTGACGGAAAGGAGGGCAAAATCAAGTTGCGCATCGGAAATCTGGAGCGGAATGCCCACTACGAGTTTCTGCCTTTCGCCCGGAATACGGTAGGAGAAACCCTCGGAACCGCCATCAAATATAATACGAGCGATGCCATTATGCTAAACGAAACAGGCGAACTGACCCAGCTGATGGGCAATCATCTTTACGAATATACCCAGCTGACCATAGCCGGAACCCTGAACGGCGAAGACCTAAGTTGTCTGAGATTGATGATAGGGCGCGACAATAATAATGCATCCACCCCAGGCAAACTCTCGGATATAGACCTTGCCGACGTTCACCTCGCAGCAGGCGGAATGGTAGGTCCTTATCATCACGAAGCTGCAGAAAACCAGATTGTGCAAGGCACATTTGCCGGTTGCGAAAAACTCACCCACGTAGTTCTTCCTGCCGATGCAACCACCATAGAGAAAGATGCATTTGCCGATTGTACTTCGCTCCGCAAGATAGAGATTCCTGCCTCAGCAGGCAGCATTCTCCCTTCCAGCGGATGCATGGCGCTCGAAACCCTTACGGTTTCGCCTGCCAACACTTACTACAAGAGTCAGGACGGCGTGCTGCTGAATGCAGAGGGCAACAGAATCGTCTGGTTCCCGATGGGCAAAAAGGGTAAATACACTCTTCCCACCGCCTTTACTTCCATCGGCGCCTACGCCTTCAGAGAATGCAGCATCGAGGCGTTTTATCTGTCAGACAACATTGAAACATTAGGACAAGGTGCCTTCATGGACAGCCAGGTAAAGGAAATACATCTCGGGGCTGGCATCAAGCTGATTCCTACGGGCGTTTTCCAAGGTTGCAGGAAGCTCACGAAAGTATATCTGGGAGCCAACACAGAACATATCAGCAACTACGCTTTCGATGAAAGTCCACTTACCGACCTCTATGTTTCAGCTTCCACGATACCTTACTGCGAAGAAAACGCCTTCTCCAACAAGGTAAGCAACTTCTTCACCACCTGCGTGGTCCACGTTCCTGCAGGCATGAAAAAGGGGTATCAGAACCATAAGATATGGGGCAAATTCACCCATATCGTTGAAGAATAAAATTGTCTAACATTCATACTGTTAAAGAATAAATTATGACGTCACCCGAAATAGAAGAGCTCAAATCGCTCGTAGAACAGAAATACGGCAAGATTCTTGCCACGACAACCGACTTCGAAGAGTTTTCACTCTACCTGGAGAAGAAAACATGTGGAACTGTTTCTCCATCCACCCTCAAACGACTCTATGGATACGTGAGCGACAATCATAAGCCGCGCATGGTAACCCTCGATGTGCTTTCCCAATACATAGGGCATAAGAACTACATGGAATTTACCCATTGGCTCAAGACCAGCACCAAGTACAACAGTTCGTTCTTCAAGGCAAACCAGCTGGTAAGCAGCGATTTGCGTGAAGGTTCCCTCGTTTCTATCGGATGGAGTCCCAACCGTCTGCTGCTGCTCCGCTATCTGGGCGACAGTACCTATGAAATAGAGAAATCAGAGAACAGCAAGCTGCTGCCAGGCGACCGCTTCGTAACAGGTTGTTTCATCAAGGAGCAGCCCCTCTTTCTGCCTTACATCGAGCGCGGCGGCGAACGTACAGCCTCGTTCGTAGCCGGCAGAAACGGCGGACTTACCGTCATCAGCATCAACAAGAAATAAAACAACAGAAATCAAGAAAAAGAGGAAACCGTGAGCATGCAGGAAACAGAAGAAAAGAAGAAGAAAACAACATCGGGATTTACCGAAGATATCAGCAAGGAGATGAGCGATTCAAACCCTTTGCCTGTGGAGGATGCATTCAGCAATCTCCACCAATGCTACGTGTCTATTTCGGGGCATACGCGCATCTTTTCAGCCACTAAATACGGCAAGCGTTTCATGCTGAAATGTCTCAAGAACGATTTCCTCTACACCCCTGTTTACCGCCAGGCACTCACCAAGGAGTTTGAAATAGGCCAGCAGCTGGAGCATCCCAATATCTGCCGCACCATCGACCTGGAAAAGGTTGACACCCTGGGCACGGTAGTGGTGATGGAATATATTGACGGCGACAATCTGGAACAGTTCATCAAGAAGAATGCCCTCTCGGCAGAACTCGCCCGCAAGATTGCAGCACAACTGATGGATGCGTTGGAATATATGCACAACAAACAGATGATTCATCGCGACCTGAAGCCTTCTAACATCATGATTACCCATAACGGGCAGAACGTGAAGCTCATCGATTTCGGTCTCTCGGATAGCGATTCTTTCTGCGTATTGAAATCGCCAGCCGGTACTTCGGGCTATATTGCTCCCGAACAGATGTTGCCGGGCGCCAAGGCTGAACCGCGTGCCGACATTTATTCTCTGGGCATGGTTCTGGGCGAAATGGCCAAGGCTACGGGCGATAAGGCACTCAGCAAGATGGCAGAAATCTGTAGCTGCCGCGACCCGCAAAGCCGTCCGCAAAACATCGCCCAACTGCGCCAACGCCTGTCCTGTACGCCCCGTTACCGCCACGCCTTGTTTCTGCTCTGTGCCCTCATCATCGCCCTGCTGGCAGCCCTGGCCGGGAGCTATTACCATCTGGAGAAGAATGCCCAAGAGCCTGCATCTTCGACAAGCGACAGCATTCAGTCTAACGACAATAAGGTAATCGACTATCAGCTTTGGGATAAATAAAGCAGAAACTTTAAACATATTTATCTCTTTTTCTTTCCATATTCGGCAGAAATACGCTACTTTTGCACCCTATATGGAACAGATTTCACCAATTCAGGCATTATTGCAACAACGCACCCTGCTCCAGCTGGAGTATTATACCGAGAAAGAAGCCTTCCGCAAGCTTACCGAACAGATGGGAATGCAGCGGAAGGTGAAACGAGGTGATGCCTGGTTCCCGCTACAGGTGGGAAAGAGCTTTTATAATTCGCTGAACCAGACAGCCATAGAGGTTTTCCGAACCTCTGACCAGGATATCGAGCACAATTTTGAGTTCGGTCGCCCCGTCATGTTCTTTATGGTCAAGAAGATGGGCAAGAATGAGAACCAGGGCAACACAGCCCTCCAGCAGTCAGAAAACCCTTCAGACGCTAATCATAAAGTTCAAAGTTCAAATCTCAAAGTTCAAAGTATAAAATATTTCTCCTTTACCGGAACCGTGAGTTATGTGGATGGCGACAGAATGGTGATTACCGTACCCGATTCTGCCCCTCTGCTCGAACTTCAGCAGTCAACCGCCCCTATCGGCGTGCAGCTATCCTTTGATGAAACCAGCTACAAGCTGATGTTCGAGGCCTTGGACCGCGTGATGAAGGCAAAGAACAACCGTCTGGCTTATCTCCGCGATTTATTCTATTCCCATCAGAAGGCAGGAAGATTCTCCTTCGAACCGATGAAGTTCCCTTGGCTCAATCCTACCCAGGAAAGGGCTGTAAACGAGGTACTTTGGGCGAAGGATGTGGCTATTGTTCACGGACCTCCGGGAACCGGAAAAACTACAACCCTGGTAGAAGCCATCAACGAAACCCTGATGCGTGAGAGTCAGGTTCTGGTGTGTGCACAGAGCAACATGGCGGTAGACTGGATATCAGAAAAACTGGTGGACAGAGGCATCAACGTGCTACGTATCGGAAACCCAACCCGCGTAAACGACAAGATGCTGGGTTTCACCTACGAGCGTCGTTTCGAGAGCCATGCAGATTATCCTCAGCTTTGGGCGATTCGCAAGGCAATCAGAGAATTAAGAAAGAACAGGAAGAAGGGTAGCGAAAACTATCATCAGAAGATGGATAGGCTGAAGAGCCGTGCCGCCGAGATAGAACTCCGCATCAACGCAGAACTCTTTGGCGAGGCGCGTGTTATCGCCTGTACCCTGGTAGGCTCAGCCCATCATCTGCTGGAAGGCATGAAGTTTGGTACCCTCTTTATCGACGAGGCTGCCCAGGCTTTGGAAGCAGCCTGCTGGATTCCGATGCGAAGAGCCAGCCGGGTGATTCTGGCGGGCGACCATTGTCAGCTGCCGCCTACCGTAAAGAGTATTGCGGCATTAAGAGCCGGACTGGGCAAGACCCTGATGGAGCGCATCGCCGAAAACAAGCCGGAGGTAGTAACCCTGCTGAAAATCCAATACCGCATGAACGACGAAATCATGCGATTCTCCAGCGACTGGTTCTACGGGGGCAAGGTGGAGAGTGCGCCTCAGATTAAATACCGAAGCGTATTGGATTACGACCATCCGATAACGTGGATTGATACTTCGAACGAGGAGAATCAGATAACGATAGAAGGAGAAGATGCTCCCGAGGATTCTGCTTCCACATCATCTTCTGTATCTGCAGCCAATCAGAATTCTGATTTGAACTTCAAGGAGCAGTTTGTGGGCGAGAGTTTCGGGCGTATCAACAAGGCGGAAGCCGAGCTTACCCTGCTCACCCTGGCGGAATACTTCACCAAGATAGGCAAGCGGCGCGTTTTGGAGGAAAGAATCGACGTAGGCATCATTTCGCCTTACCGTACCCAGGTGCAGTATCTCAAGAAACTCATCAAGAAGTATGAGTTCTTCAAGCCTTACCGCCGTCTGATCAGCGTGAATACGGTGGATGGTTTCCAGGGGCAGGAGCGCGATGTGATCCTCATCTCCCTGGTACGCTCCAACGATGAGGGCCAGATTGGTTTTCTGAAAGACCTTCGCCGCATGAACGTGGCGATGACGAGAGCCCGAATGAAGCTCATCATCCTGGGCAACAAGGACACGATGACGAAGCATCCTTTCTACAAGAAACTGTGGGAGTATGTGGAGGCTATCAACAACAACGAATAAAACAAAGACTATTTTATGCTACAACGAGACTACATACAGCGACTGATTCGCGAGTTTATGGCGGCACTCGAAAGAATGCTCGAAAAGAAAGAGGTGGAGGTGAGACGTGAGAAGATCAGGGAGCTCTACAATCAATACGTGGGTCCTTATGCCTTCTACAGCATCGCCACCATCGAAGACGTGATGAAGGCAATGGCAGGAATTGCCGACGAGGAGAAACGACTCTCCAAGATGGACATGCTTGCCGAACTCTACTATCACGAGGCGGATACCGTGGGACAACCTACAAGAGATGAACTCCTGAACAAGGCGTTCATGCTCTTCGATTATGTGGAAGCACACGGAGATACGTTTTCCATTGAGCGCCGCAACAAAATGGCACAAATCAAACAGAAAGTGGGAGATGCACTCAAATAAAGAGTGCATCCTCCTCCTTTTTTATATTTTAGGATAACAAAAACTAATCATAAAGTTCAATGGTCAAAACTCAAAGTTCAAAGTCAACAAACGACATGACTGTAGGCTCGCCCTTGCGAGCCATCATCAAATTTGCGATTCCACTTATCTTGGGTTACATCCTTCAGCAGATGTATCTCATCATCGATGCCGCCATCGTGGGAAGATGGATTGGCGTGGGAGCTCTTGCGGCAGTAGGCGCATCCAGCTCCATCATGTTCCTCATCATGGGCTTCTGCAACGGCTCCTGTGCCGGTTTCGCCATCCCTGTCGCCCAGGCTTTCGGCGCCAGGGATTATGCCAAGATGCGGGCTTACGTGAGCAACAGCATCCGCATCGCCGTGGTGTTTGCCGTGGTCATCACCTTCCTTTCCTGCATCTTCTGCGGAAAGATTCTGCATCTGGTGAATACGCCGAAGGAGGTGTTCGATGATGCCTACATCTTCCTGATGCTGCAGTTTGCGGCGATTCCTTTCACTATCGCCTACAATCTGCTCTCCGGTCAGATTCGCGCCCTGGGCAACTCGAAACAGCCTTTCTATTTCCTCATTACCGCCTCGGTCATCAACATCATTCTCGATGGCATTCTGATTCTCGGCATGGGACTGGGCGTAGAGGGAGCAGGTATTGCCACTTGGCTCTCGCAGGGAATTTCCGTGCTGCTCTGTATCTGGTTTATCAAGAAGAAGATGCAGATTCTGATTCCGAAGGGAGAAGAAAGGAAATTTGATAATAAAAAGATAAGCATTCTGCTGAACAACGGCGTTCCGATGGGTCTGCAGTTCTCTATTACCGCTATCGGCCTCATCATGCTCCAGAGTGCCAACAACGCTCTGGGAACGGTTTATGTGGCTGCATTTACTGCCTCTATGCGCATCAAATATCTCTTTACCTGCGTATTCGAGAACATCGGAGTGGCGATGGCTACCTATTGCGGTCAGAACCTGGGAGCCAGGAAGCTAGATAGAATCGGTCAGGGCGTAAGGGCGTCCATCAGGATGATGCTGGTTTATTTCGTCTTCACCTTCCTGCTCATCTATCCGTTTGCCGACGAGATGATGATGCTCTTCGTGGATAAGGGCGAGGCAGAAGTGGTAACTTATGCTGCCCAGTTTATGCGCATAGCCAACTATTTCTATCCTTGTCTGGGCTTGCTCACCATCCTGCGCTACAGCATCCAGGGCTTGGGTTACAGCAATCTCTCGATGCTGAGTGGCGTAATGGAAATGATAGCGAGATGTGGCGTGAGTCTCTGGCTGGTGCCAGCCCTGGCGTGGACGGGAGTCTGCTTCGGCGACCCTGTGGCGTGGGTCATGGCAGATCTCTTCCTCATCCCCGCCTTCCTGTGGCTTTACAAGCATCTGAAGAAGGAGCAAGTCCATACACCTTGAAAATCTATTCATTGCAGCAGCATACCCTGAAAATCAATCCATTGCAGCAGCACGCCCTGAAAGGGCAGAAGCTCCTAGCCCAGGGCAACACCCTGGGTTGTTAGGGTCGCGAAACTGTCGCCCTGTAAGGGCAAAAGCTTTAAAATTTGCATTAAAAAATATTCTGCTAAGGGTTAGGAAAATGAAAATTCGATTGTAATATAGGCAAAAGAAAAGAAATAAAGTAATGCAAATAAACAAAGAAACGATAGAACAGCTCTTCCGGCAGCATTATCTGAGGATGTACCAATTGGCCAGGGTACTTCTGAAGGATGATGCAGCCAGCAAAGATGTGGTAAGCGAAGTCTTTGCCGATGTGCTCGACGGAAAGACTCAACTGGGTCTTGATAACGAGACAATAGCCAGCGATTCGCCCCTGCCTTCCGCCAACGCCGGGAGCTACCTTCTGGTGTGTGTGCGCCATAAATGCCTTAACCTGTTGAGCCGACAGAAGATGAAAGACCGGGTTCATCACCTCCTGAAAGCCGATACTTCGACTTCGATAGCTCCCCTGGAAGCGACGATTGCCGAAATAGACAGGGAGACCGAAAAGTACGAGGCAATTCAGGCTTATATGGATGCTGAACTCACGCCACAAACCCGCAAGGTACTCAATCTCCGCTTTCGACAGAAACTGAAATATCGGGAGATTGCTACGGAATTGGGCATCAGCGAAGTGGCAGTTTATAAGCATCTGGCGCAAGGCATCAGAAAATTAAAGCAAAAGTTTAACCCTTAGCAGATTTATTATGGACAAGTTTGAAAAAATACTGGATATCATCGACCATCAGGAGAAGTATTCTGATGAGGAGATTCGTGAAATATTGCAGGATGAGGAATGCCGAAAACTCTATCAGACGATGGTGGAAGTGGATTCTGCACTTGAAAGCCCCTCTCCTATTATTAATGTAGATGAGGAATGGGAGAAATTCAGCCAGAAACATCAACTTCAGGAAGCATCCCATCCTATAACTTCCTGGCGTAAACTGGCAGCATCCATCGCCGGCTTTGTCTTGATTTCGGGTATTGCCTTTGCCGCAATCCATACTTACATCAAGCGCAGCCAGGAAACAACCCAAGTAACCGCGGACACTCATCCGGAAGTCATGAAATCAGATTCCGCAAAGCAGGTAGCAGCAACGGATTCCCTGACTCATCCGAAACCAGAAAAGCCAGCCATTCACAAGACTTTCGAGAATGTGACTTTCGAGCAGATGATTTCAGAGATTGCTTCTTATTATGATTTACAAGTGAAGTTTGAGAATAACGAGGACAAGACCCTCCGCCTCTATTACGAATGGAACAGTCATTCGAGCATCGAGAACATCGTAAAAGAACTGAACCAATTCGAGAATGTAAACATCGAATTGCAACAAAACGAGCTGATTGTAAAATAACAAGCTTATCAAAAGTAAGCATAATATTATCGACTCTCAAAGTAATCATAAAGTTCAATGTTCAAAGCTCAAAGTTAAAAAGTATCATTATGAGAAGATTTTCAGCCATCATATTCCTGCTGTGCACGTTCGCCCTGGCGATGAGCGCACAGCACATCCAGCGCAACTATCACAACCGCAGCATGTCGGACGTCCTCATCGACCTCGACAAGGCTTCCAAGCGCTACAAAATCAGTTTCATCTACAACGAACTGGAGGATTTCACAGTTACCCAGAACGTGAAGACAGCCAATATTCCCGATGCCATCCGCAAGGTAATCGGTTTCTATCCGATGCAGATGACCGTAGGTGACAGCCTCATCACGGTAGAATGCATACGCAAGAGCGAGCGCAAGCTGATAGGCAGACTGATAGACAATCACAATCTTCCTGTAGAATTCGCCAATATCCAGCTGCTCAACCCGAAGGATTCCTCCTTTCTCTGTGGAGGCGTGAGCAACGCTAACGGCGATTTCGTCATCCCCTGCCAGCAGAAACAGGCCCTCATGAAGGTTTCGTTCGTAGGCTACAAGACGATCTGCAAGCTGGTACCTATTGCCCGCATCGGAAATGTGAGGATGCAGGCGAATTCATACCTGTTGAAAGGTGTGACCGTTGAAGCCGCAAAGGTTGTAGAAAAAGTAGATAGACAAATCATCTTCCCTACAAAAGAGCAGGTGAAAACGGCTTCCAATGGTTATGATCTGTTGGACAACTTGTCTTTGCCTACCATTATCGTAAATCGAGCAGAACGCAAAGTTCTGTCATTAAAGGGCGGAGATGTGCAAATACGCATCAACGATGTCAAGGCTAGCATGCAAGATGTATTGGCTTTGCAGCCGGATGAAGTTACAAAGGTGGAATTCATCAATGTTCCAGGACTCAAATATGGAGACAGCAATCTGGATGCAGTCATCAACTACCAGGTCCGCCGACGTTATGCCGGTTATGTGGGTGGAGTTTCTACGATGCAAGGCACCAAGGCAGGTTTCAATAATAGCGACGGTTATTTCAAATACAATGTGAAGAAATCGGAATTCAGCATCAACTACAGTTTCTCCTATCGCTCGGTAGAGGAACGAAGCTATGAGAGTCTCGGTACTTATCATCTGCCCACAGGAGAAACTCTACATCGCAATTATTTAGGTTATGATTCTCCGTTCCTATACACCACCAATAATGTACAGTTGGGTTATAATCTTAGTGAGCCAGACAAATATACATTGAATGTACGGTTGAATTTCTACAATCACAACAGTCCTGTGAGAGGCATGAACCAGCTTTATCAGGAAAGCGGCAAGGCAAATCAATATCTGCAAAACAACAGAAAAATGCTGGAGCAGATTCCATCTCTGGACATTTATTATTCGCTCAACATGCCCCATGACCAGAACCTGGCTCTGAACCTGGTGGGTACTTACATCGGCACAGATTACCAGTATCGTATGAGGGAATATACGTTCAACAAATCGCCGGATGAATCTGTAAAGAACGCTCCGCTGACCGATTACAGTTATGATGCAACTGGTAGAAAGCGCTCTCTTATTGGTGAAGGAACATACAGCAAGAACTGGAAACAGATGGCTTTATCGGTAGGTGGACAATATAATATCAGCCACACAGATAACATCTATGTGGGAAGCAGTAATGCTGATACGGAATTGAAGTACAGCAATCTCTATCTTTTCACCCAGCTACAGGGACAGCAGAAGTGGTTCAGTTATCAGGTGGGAGTTGGCGCAACCAGGTCTTCCATCCATCAGGGGGAGAACGGATACAGCAAATGGCTGTTTCGACCACAGGTAACTTTACAGGCAAAGGCTAGCGACCGTCTGAGTTTTAAATGGAGCAGCAAAATCACGTCAGACATCCCAAGCCTTTCCGACTTGAGCGAGTTGCGCCAATATTCCAACAGCTTTGAGGCGCGTGACGGCAATAGCGGTCTGAAGCCATTTACCGGCTACAACAATACCTTGTCGGCTTCCTGGAACATTCCGCTGATGTCTGTGTACCTGGAGGGAAACTGGACGTATTACGACAAGCCTATAGCTACTTCTATCTTACCCGAAAAGCGGGAGGATGGCTCTTATCTCTTTGTGAGCAAACCTAAGAATCAGAAGAGTCATGATTACAAGCACCTGCTGTTGACTCCTGAAGTTCACCTCATCAAGGATCATCTGGATTTGAACCTTATGTGCGAGTATCAGAATGTTAAGACAAAGGGTTTGGATTATTCCCACGAGTTCAATTACTTCAGTTATGGAGCAGAAATTCGGTACATGACGGGCAATTGGAACATTGGCTATGGTGCCTATAAGGTGGAAAAGAGTTTTTGGGGAGAAAAGACAAACGGCGGAGAGCCGACCTCCAATCTTGCCGTAACCTACAGTTATAAGAACTGGCAGTTTGGCGTTCTCGGATTATTCGTATTCTATCCTCATGGCTGCGTGTATAAGGATGAACTTTTCAACAAGTATGTGCAGCAGAAGAACAAGGTACGCCTTGCTGACCAGGGCAACATGCTTGTCTTTGCTGCCAGCTTCAATTTCAGCCATGGCCGCAGATACCATACAGGCAGCCGTAAGCTGAACAATAGCGATAGAGATAATGGTATCAGATAGAATAGTTTTATATTTTCCTGAAATCACAAATAAGCAAAAGGCTGAACTTCCTAACCCGAAGTTCAGCCTTTTTGCATGTCATCAGTAATCCAAATACGCATTCTATCGTTTATAGACGACAAGCATCATTTTTAGGGCAATTTTGTGCTGGGACGATTACCCTTCTAAGAGAAGAAAATAATATTTCCAGTTAGGAAAATAAAAATCTCTAACTGGGAAAATATTTAGGATGAAAATGACTCAAAACAGACAGCTGAGACTCACTTTCCGGTTTTTCCGGCTCTAAATCGGGCAATAGTCTCAGTTATCCCGTTTTTACTTGCATTTTTTAGGAGAACATGATTTTGTATTTCAGCAAGGTCTAAATCTACTTTAAAGCAAAAAACAAAGCAATTTTGAGGGTTTGGGAGACCTAAAAAGAATGCTTTTGTAAAATCTTTCGAATAATCTATAGGGCTGAGACCGAAAATGAAAAACTGCGAAACCTTCATAAGTCGTTGCTTTCTAAGGAATTAGATTATCGCCTCTTTTCCTTTTACTTGCTTCCATAGTCTCAGTCTCAGAATCTCAGTTGTTTTTCAAGCACCCCCTCTTCTTCTTATATACTTATATATTATATATATTAATATATAATTAATTGATAATCAATAAGTTATAAAGATAAAGAAAGAGAGATCGGAAGAATGGTACCCCCTTTATTTATAACTGAGACTCTGAGACTGAGTCTCTCTGCTCATCCCGAACAAAAAAGCAGAAGTCTGCCAGCATCCCTGCCAGCAGACTCCTTTTCCATAAACCGAACCTAAATTTTACACTTTCTTTTTCTAGGAAATGCAATTACAATGTAAACCTAAATATAACCTATTACCTTGATGAAACTTCTAATACGCTTTTCTCTATTATAACGCTTTGCAAATGAATACCTTCTTAAGACTATTCAGCAACAGCCTGCTGCTCTACAGCCTTGTCCGCAACAGTCTGCTCTGTAGACTCCTGCTTGGCAGAATCCTCAACGCTAGCCTGAGAACTGATAGCTGTGCCTTCTACTGTGGAATCGGCTGGAGCTACTGTATCAACTGGAGCTACTTCAGAATTACCCATCATTTTGCTAGAAGCAAAAACATTACTTACTGAAACCATTACCATAGCTGCGATAGCTGCAAAAACGAACTTCTTCATAATCTTATCTTTTAAACTGTTATTACTAATATTGTTATTTACTTTCGTCGTGGATTCATTATCGAACCCGCTATTCATTATCACAAGATGCGTGCCAGAAAATGAGCAAGCCGACTACTTCTCCTGATTATCAATCACTTATCATTTCCGTATCAAAAACAGAGAGTGGGGATAATGGGGAATGAGTGGGGAAAAAATCCACAAAAAAATGGGGATTCCGTTCCAGATAACTTCCATTTTCCCCAAGAAACAGTTTTGTTTCACCCCGAATTCTGGATTTCTTTATTGCTTCAGATTCATTCCCAGCCATACAAGAGAGCATGGTTACCCCAAAAGAAAGCACAAAAGCTAGAAAAATGAAACAGATATAGCCCTCAAAAACGCTCCTTTTTGGAAGATACATTCCTTTTTCAAGTTATACGGAAGATTGATGATTGCGTTAACCACTTGATAATAAGCCTTTTAGAAGAAAGCAGATTAGAAAATCTTCCAGATTCCAAATCTTCCAATTATTTTTTCTGCATATCCCTCCTACCTCTATTTTTATATATATTTATATATGTTATATATATAATTAATTAATAATCAATAAGTTATATAACACAAAGAAGTAAAGAAGAAGGACAAACCAAAGATGCATACCCTCTTAAAATTAATTGGAAGAACTGGAATCTGGAAGATTCAGCAGGTTAACTGGAACGCTAGAATTTTATTAACTATCTGATAATAAGCCTTCTAGAAGAAAAGAAAGCGTTCCAGTTCCAGGAAAATCCCCTTTTCTCTAGAAGACAAGACCTATCCATTTGCTTTTCCACTTAAATACTCTCTTCGATTATGCATGTAACTGAAACCACAAGGATTAGATAAAAAACAGATAAATTTCCTTTTTAAAAGGAAATAATTGCCGATTTCTTTCCTTTTTAAAAGGAAACTTTCTACGTTTGCAGCCGATTGTAGGAATCGACTTTGATGGAATAGGCATCTCGTTCTGCGCCGTGATGATTTCCTGCAAGTTTGCCCTGCGGGAGAAGCGGAAGTGGATGCGCTTATCCATATTCCCAAAGGAAAGCAAAAAAAATCCTTAAATAAAGCAACTTTTAGAATTATTTCGAAGTATAGTTAGAAATATTTTCGTATTTTTGCAAAGTATACTTTAAAATATTTCTGTATGGACAAGCAAATTATTAGAAATATCATCATCGACTATAGATAAATGCAGAGGATAACGCATAAGAGAATCAGAATTTCCTGGCTGCTGCTATTGGTTTACCTGCCGATGCTGCTGGTCATTACGTTTCACCATCATGGTGAAGCGCAGGGAACTCATGCTGATTTCTATTGTGCCGATTGTGCCCATCATGTTCATCACGACGGGCATCTGATAGCCCTGCAGAATACCATGCACGACTGTGTGCTTTGCCAATTGCAAAGCACTCCTTATCTGGCTCCATCCCTCGTGGTTTGGGTTGCCATCGCCGTGCTCCATCTCTCCCCTCGCCGTGCCTTCTGCTCTCCTTGCCTGTGCAGGACGAAGGGGGTAAAATCTACCCGTGCCCCACCTTATTCTCTGTTTTTATAAACAACTGAATATTAACAGAATAAGGTAACAAATAACATAATGAGAACAATATTGAAAGCAATATTGCTGATGAGTCTGTGCTCATCGGCAACAGCCCCTGCTATGGCTATAAACAGAGCAAATCATGATAAGAAGGACGCAAACATTCATGAAGAAGAGGCAAACATTCATGAAGAAGAAGCAAACGATTCTACCAGACACCAGCCGCTGACGGAATCGAGCGTGAAACTGAACGAAGTGGTGGTAACAGGCTTGACGGGCAGCCAGAAACTGAAGCAATCGCCCGCACCCATCTCCTTCGTTTCTGCCCGCCAGCTCGAAATGCAACCTTCTACCAACATCATCGACGCCATCGCCCACCAGCCAGGCGTTTCGCAGATTACCACGGGAAGCGGAATTTCAAAGCCCGTGATCCGTGGCCTGGGCTATAACCGCGTGGTAGTGGTAAACGACGGAATCAGACAGGAAGGACAGCAATGGGGCGATGAACACGGAATAGAAATCGACCCCGCTTCGGTTCATTCCGTAGAGATTCTGAAAGGTCCGGCAAGTCTCATGTATGGCTCGGATGCGATGGCAGGCGTCCTCATCTTCCACTCCGCTCCTACCCTTGCCAAGGGCGACATGAGAGCAAATTTCTCAACGGGTTATCAAACCAACAACGGACTTTTTGATTATTCGCTCAACTTTGCCGGCAACCAGGGCGGATTCGTCTGGAACACCCGCTACAGCGGAAAGATGGCGCATGCCTATAAGAATAAATACGATGGTTATGTATTCGGTTCATCACTCAGAGAGCAGGCATTCTCGCAGCTTCTAGGCTGGAACTACCGCCAGGGGCATTCGCATCTCACACTCGATTATTATCATCTCACTCCGGGCATCGTAGAGGGAGAAAGAGATGAGAAAACGGGCGAACTGGAAATTCCGGAAGGCTACGATGCCAAGAGTTACGGCAAACCGATGCCTTATCAGCAGATTCATCATTACAAGGCTGTACTTGATAATTCCTGGTTCCTGGGCGACGGCAATCTGAAGTTTCTCCTGGGATATCAGCAGAACCGCCGTCAGGAGTTTGAGGAGGAAGAGAATCCGAAGGAATGCGGACTCGATTTCATGCTCCATACCATGAATTACGACCTGCATTATCTCTCGCCGGAAATGAATGGATGGAAGTTCTCTACGGGCATCAACGGCATGTGGCAGCAGTCGGTTAATAAAGGTTCTGAATTTCTGATTCCAGCCTATCATCTCTTCGATTATGGTGTATTTGCCACGGTGAGCAAGGAGATAGGCAAACTGAACCTGAGCGGCGGCATCAGATACGATCATCGCCATCTGCACAGCGAGACTTTGAGAGTAGAGGATGATGCAGAATCGAATGATTCCTTCCGCTTCCAGGCCTTTAAGCGCAACTTTGAAGGAGTAACCGGAAGCATCGGATTGGCTTATGAAATCCTGCCTGATTTCAATCTGAAGCTGAACCTGGCAAGAGGATTCCGTGCTCCAAACATCAGCGAATTATCATCGAATGGTGTGCACGAGGGAACCCAGCGATACGAATTGGGAAATACCAGTCTGAAGCCGGAAAACAGCTGGCAATTCGACCTTGGTCTGGATTATTCTTCGCCTATCATTTCGGCAGAGCTCTCGCTGTTTGCCAATCGCATCAACCATTACATCTATAGCGAGAAGTTGGCAGATGAGAACAATCAGCCTGTCCTCATCGACGACACGCCAGCCTATCAGTTTACTTCGGGCGACGCCCGCATTCTGGGTGGTGAGGCGAGCATCGACATCCACCCTGTGGAGCATCTGCATATCGGCAACACCTTCTCGTATGTCAACTCGGTTCAGTTGCATCAGCCATCCGAATCAAAGTATTTGCCATTCACCCCAGCCCCTCGCTGGGTTTCGGATGTAAGATATGAGTTTGTCTGCGACGGCAAGACTTTCGACCATCTCTTCGTAAAGCTACAGATGGATTGCAATCTCCGCCAGAACCATTATTTCGCAACCAACGATACGGAGACCGCTACGCCATCGTACACCTTATTAAATATGTATGCCGGTACCGACGTGAAGCTCCATGGCAAGCGCCTTCTCTCGCTCTATCTTTCGGGCGAGAACCTTACCAACCGTGCTTACCAGAACCACCTGAGCCGTCTGAAGTATCTTGACGTAAACCAGGTTACAGGCAGAAGAGGCGTTTACAATATGGGCCGCAACTTCAGCATAAAGATAGTGGTTCCGATAGAGCTGTAACTCCCCTTTTAGGATAAGCAATTCCTCATCAGGAATCAGAATTTTGAATAAACAAGTGCCGATAAGGATGCCAAAAGCTGCCGGAAAAGCAACTTTTGGCGCCATTATCGGCATTTTTTCGTCTAATTATTAGACAAACATTACCACTTTTCTATGATATTTCGTAACTTTGCACCATGATTAAGAAACAAGGAACGATATTGATTGTTGATGACAACCGCAACATTCTTACTACGGTAAGGATGCTGCTGGAACCCATATTCGATGGCATCATCACCATCGCCAACCCTAACTCCATTCCAGCCAAGCTGAGAGAGGAGCATCCCGACGTGGTGCTGCTCGACATGAACTTCTCTAGCGGAATCAATTCGGGAAACGAGGGATTGTACTGGCTCAGGGAAATCAAGAGCCTCAGCCCGAAAACCGAAGTGGTGCTCTTTACCGCCTATGCCGACATCCAACTTGCCGTAACAGGCATCAAGGAAGGTGCCGCCGACTTCATCGTGAAGCCTTTTGAAAACGAGAAGATGATCCGCACGCTGGTAGAGGCTAGGGATAAGAACAAGGCTGTGGATAACGTTATTAACAGGAATGGTGGAAAACCAGGTGGAAAAGATGCACAAAGCGCTATGTATTGGGGAGATAGCGAAGTTATGAACAATTTGAGAAGCATTGTGGAAAAAGTTGCCGCAACCGATGCAAACATCCTCATTACGGGCGAAAACGGAACAGGTAAAGAGGTGTTAGCCAACGAGATACATCGTTTATCCACAAGATGTGGGAAAAAGATGCTGCCTGTGGATATGGGAGCCATTACGGAAACCCTTTTCGAGAGCGAACTCTTCGGTCATGTGAAGGGTGCTTTTACCGATGCCAAGGTGGATAAACCGGGCAAGTTTGAGCTTGCCGACGGCAGTACCATCTTCCTGGATGAGATAGGAAACTTATCCTACGGTCTTCAGGCAAAACTCCTTACCGCCCTGCAACGCAGAAGCATCGTAAGAGTGGGCGGAAGTACGCAGATTCCCATCAACGTACGACTGGTTTGCGCCACCAACCGCAACCTGCAGCAGATGGTAAACAATGGCGAATTCAGAGAGGATCTGCTCTATCGCATCAATACCATCCATTTGGAATTGCCTGCCCTGAGACAGAGAAAATCAGACATCGTTCCATTGGCAGAAAGATTCCTCCGTCAATATGGCGATTTATATAATAAGGTGAATCTCCGTCTTTCGGAAGAAGCTGAGAAAAAACTTACCAGTTTGCCATGGTACGGCAACATCCGTGAACTTCAGCACGCCATCGAGAAAGCCGTAATTCTATCTGATGGCGGAATGATTTCTGCCGAAGATATTGACGGCGGAAACCAGCAGAGAAGAGAGAAGCCCCTGGAAGAGGTTCAGACGCTCGACGAGATGGAGAGCCGAATGATAGAGAAAACCATCAGGGAATGTGAAGGAAATCTGTCGGTGGTAGCCGCAAGACTGGGCATTTCCCGCCAAACGCTTTATAATAAGATTAAGCGATACGGGATTTAAGTGAAGAACGAAAAGTGAAGAGTGAAGAATTCTATAGTTTTTGAGGTATGGATATTAATAAGGTGATTATTATCGTGCTTTTGCTCGTGGCTGTAGTGGGTTACATTCGCCTCTACCGCCACTATCGCCGCAACATCAAGAAGGTAACCTTCCTTTTTGATGCGATAGATAATGGGGATTTCTCCTTCAGTTTTCCTACGGAGAAGAGGTTTAAGGAGGATAAGATTCTGCATCAATCCCTCAACCGAATCAAGCTCTTCCTGCAGCATACGAGAGAGGAGCAGATGGATCGGGAGAAATATTACGAGCAGATTCTGAATGCGGTGGATACGGGCATCCTGGTGGTGGATAGTCACGACAACATCCTGCAACACAACCAGGCAGCCCTCCGGTTGCTCGATACAGATGTGCTTACCCACATGAACCAGATAAAAGGAAAACTGAAGGATGAACACCTGGCAAAACATGAGACGCAAGCCATGCTGAAAGACAAGCACGTGCGCATCATCGCCCTGAGCGACGTGAGCCACGAGCTGAGCAATCAGGAGGTGGATTCTTGGATCAAACTGATTCGTGTGCTGACCCATGAAATCATGAATACCATCACACCGGTTACTTCGCTGAGCGAGACTCTGCTTACCCGGGTTACAGAGGATAAAGACCTGAAGCAAGGCTTGGAAACCATCCACAAAACAGGAACCGAACTGTTGGCTTTCGTCAACAACTATCGCCGTTTCACCCATGTTCCCCAGCCTCAGCCTGCCCTCTTCTATGTGGAACCATTCCTGGAAAGAATGGCGTTGCTCTGCAACCACGAAGTAGAGATAGAAGTTTCTCCCAAGGATTTGTTGGTTTATGCCGATGAGAGCCTCCTCTCTCACGTGGTAACGAATCTTCTGAAGAATGCCGTAGAAGCTTTCAGGGAAAAGGAAAGAGAAGACAAGCAGGAATGCCGCTCCGCAGATTTGCAATCCGCGGCAAGCAAGAAGGCATTTATCCGTCTCAAAGCCTATGCCAACGTCCAGGAATCCATCATCATCGACGTGAGCAACAACGCCGGTCTCATCCCCGAAGATGTAGCCTCCCACATCTTCATCCCGTTCTTCACCACGAAGCCGGAAGGAAGCGGAATCGGTCTCTCCCTCTCCCGCCAAATCATGCGAGTAAGCGGCGGCAGCCTCTCGCTCCATCAGGACAAGGCGCAGGGAATCACCACCTTCCGCATCATCATCCCATAACATAAGCACATTTTTTGAGAGAAAAGTTTGGTGTTTATCCATAAAAATCGTATCTTTGTCCCCACAAATACAGAAAATTATGGCATTCGAAAAGGAAATCAAGGAATACGAGGATTTGAGAGGAAAATATCAAACCCTTATCATCAATAAAATGGATAGAGAAGAGTACATCAAATATAATGAAGTACTCTTTTCTACCCATTCGTGCGCCATTGAAGGCAACTCTTTCTCCGTAGATGATACCCGGGAACTGAAGGAGAAAGGCCTGGGGATGATTCCTGCCGGAAAGACTCTTTTCGAGGCTTTCGAAATGCTCGACCACTTCGAAGCCTTCGAGTACATGATGCAAAACACGCAACATCCACTCGACGAGGATCTTCTGAAAGAAATCAACAGGCGGGTTACCAGCCATACGCTTTCCTACCGTTCCCCAGAAGCTATTCCGGGCGAATACACCACGACAGACATGGCAGCAGGCGATACGGTATTTGGCGACCACGAAGAACTCATCGCCAGAGTTCCCAAGCTGTTGGAATCTACCGAAAAAGCCATCGTTTCGGCTGCCGTTCATCCCATGATTCTTGCCGCCCGCTTCCATGGCTTCTACGAATATCTTCATCCGTTCCGTGATGGGAATGGAAGAACAGGACGACTCATCAGCAACTACATTCTCTTAAGATTGAATCATCCTCTCCTCATCATCCCATCCGAAGCCCGACAGGAATACATTTCTGCCCTCCGCATGATTCGTACGGAAGCTACGGACGAGCACCTCATCCGCTTCTTTTTCAAGATGGCAATACAAAGAATGGAAGAAGAGCTGAAGCAGAAAGAGTCTAACACCAAGCGATTTATGACATTCCTCTTCTAATGAAGCATAGCGTCATATGCTCAGAAGTGACAGAAACACTAAAGCTGATTGCCCTCCTCCACAATCTGTCCATCAAACAGGCGGATGGTGCGATGGGCTATCTTGGCATCATGCTCATTATGCGTTACCATGACGATGGTGGTGCCCTCGTGGTTCAGCTCGGTAAGCAGATGCATTACCTCGGCTCCATTCTTGGAATCGAGGTTACCCGTAGGCTCATCGGCAAGGATGAGCTTCGGACCAAAGACTACGGCACGGGCGATGGCTACTCGCTGCTGCTGACCACCTGATAGCTGGTGAGGGAAATGTTTGGCACGATGGCTGATGGCCATTCGCTTCATAATCGCCTGCACCTTTGCCTTGCGCTCCGCCTTCGGAATGTTGAGGTAAGTAAGAGGAAGCTCGATGTTCTCCTCTACATTCAATTCATCTATCAGATTGAAGCTCTGGAACACAAAACCGATTTCTCCCTTTCTCACATCCGTGCGCTCCTTCTCCTTCAGGTTTGCCACCTCGTGATTACCCAGGAAATATTTTCCCGAAGTTGGGTTGTCGAGCAAACCGAGGATGTTGAGCAAGGTGGATTTGCCGCAACCTGATGGTCCCATAATGGCGACAAACTCGCCGTCTTCTACTGTGAAAGATACATTATTTAAAGCAATCGTCTCCACATCTTCTGTGCGGAATGACTTGCAAAGATTCTCTACTTTTATCATTTTATTCAATGTTAAGTGTTAAATGTTGAATGTTAAATTTGGGCATACGCCCTTAAATCTGTGTCATCTAAATCTGCGGGAGACTTATTCATCCTTGAGATACTTCACCGGATTACTATTCGCCACCTTATAGCAGTTGATGACGACGGAAAGCCCGATGATGACGAGCAAGATGATGGTAACGCCGATAAACAGCAAAGGCGTCATCGTAATCTTCTCGCTAAACGACATCAGCCATTGTCTGGCTATTAGCCAAGCCCCCAAGTCGCCCACGATGATGCAAGGCAAGGCAATCTTCATGATGTCCTTCAGGAAAATGCGAAGAATATCCTTCACCTTCGCCCCGTTCACCTTTCTGATTGCAATCTCCTTGCGGCGGCGGTTCACCTCATCACTCGTATAGCCCACCAATCCGAAGAGGGCGATAACCATCGTTACGATGCCGGCTACCAGGATTCCGTTGCGGAAATGGAGCTGGGAAGCATACTGTGCCTTGAACTCAGACTCATAGTCGAGTACCTCCACTTTGTTGTTTGGATACATCAATTGCACCTTATCTCTTAGGTCTGTCAAAGCCTCTTCTGTCAAGTCATTGTACTTGACGAGCATATAAGAAGCAGGAGTGGCTGAATAAAAATAAACAAATGAAGCAGATCTTGAATCTGCATTTTCCGTGCTGACCGTACCATACTTCACATCATTGACCACACCACAGATTGTCATCGTTTCATTTTCGTTGCAATGTGCGGAAATCCACACTCTCTTGCCTACAGCACCGTCTTTCCAATGCCCCAACTTCGTCAACTTCTTCGCTAAAGTCTCGTCGATAATCACTTGACGACTACTATCCGTTCGCTCCGTGAAGAAAGAGCCTTGTACAAACTTTATGCTCATAAGGTCAAAGTAATTGTCATCAACGCCCTGCGTGTCATGGATAATCATTCGAGTACGATCATCCCCTGGCAAAGTCAAATTATTTCCATTTACACTCCAGTTTTGCAGTGGCACACAATAGGTAGATGCCACTTGCTTAACATTCGGCAAATGCTTGAATTCCGACAAGCATTGCATTCGTTGGTCTGGCTTGATTCCCTCTACATAAACGATTGCCACATCCTTGTAATCATAACCAGGATTCAGATTCACCATTTTATTATATTGACTATTGACCACAAAGAGCAAGCTGAACAACAAGCCAGAGATAACGAACTGAATACCGAGCAAGGCGAGCTTCCAACGATTACGATTCTCGCTATATCCACGGAATGCAATCGCCACTGGAATTTTATTGTAGAGCCATCCCGGCACCAAGCCGCCAACCAAAAGCACAAGGACGCAAATGGCAACCAATATCCAACTGCCACGATTAAACAACAATGTACTTACAGGAGCAGAAAGGAAATTCTCTATCGTTCCCTTGCAAAGGAAGACGAGGATAGCAGCCAATATCACCGACAACCCAACATGCACCAAAGCCTCGGAGAAGATAATCGCATGGATGTTCTTCGGCTCTGCACCATAGCACTTGCGCACCGCCATCTCACGAGAACGAGACACAAGGTTGCCCACGATGATGAGCAGATAGTTCATCACGGAGGTAAAGAGTAGCACAAAAGCGATGATTCCCATAATCCACCCCATCATCTTGATGTAAGAATTTTGGGTATATACTTTGCTAAGAACCGTAAAATCATAATCCAAAGATATTCCTGATTGTTTCCATTCCTTCAAAGGGAAATGGTCTTTCCTCATCTTGTCAACGTATGGACGAAGTTCGCTCGCTTGACATCCTTTAGCCAATCGGATATAGGAGCTATAACAGTCGTTGCCTAACCAATTATTTCTTCCATCATACCCCAAAACTTCCCCGATACTGCTTAGCGACAAAAGAACTTGCTCGTCATGTAGAGAAGCACCCCAAGGAAAGCTCTCGAACACACCACCTATCGTGAAAGTGATGCCGGGATGTTTTGGCATTATAAAATGCTTGCCTACCACATTGCCACCAATCTTTGCAGCCATCTTGGAATCTATCATACAATAGAGCGGACGAGAGAGGACATCCTTTGCTTTGCCCACTAATATCTTTTGTGGGAACATATCAAAGAAGCAACTATCTGCCAGTAATATATTGGCAGAAATGGATTTTTGGTTTTCCAAGTTGCATTGGTTTTCTCCAATATCTACCACTCGTGTTGCAGCCTCCACCATAGGAGCATATTGCTTGATGCCTGGGGCTGTGGCTCCTGATGTTGCAAAATAGGAAAAAGGGGGCTGCCCCTCTGCGTCACTTCCCATCGTTCCCACTTCCGAAATCTGATACGTCCTATCCCATCCTGGAAAGTACGTATCGTAAGTCTGCTCGAAATAGATCTCGGCAATAATTACCGAACTGATTGCCAATCCGAGCGCCAGACACAAGATCTTCACGAAATTGTGCTGACCTCTTCGAGGCAGATTCTTGAATGCGTTAATAATATGATTCATATCAAATATCCTGTTTCAAGGGCGTTAGCCCAATTTATCACTAATCACTACTAATTAATCATTACTAACTAATCACTACTAATTAAAAACTAATACATCATTATCCTTATAGGCCTCGTAGCCGCTAACGATAACCTGCTCGCCCGGCTCCAAGCCCTCAATTACCTCATAATACTGAGGATTCTGGCGACCGATGGTTATCTTTCGGCGATAAGCCTTCTTGCCACTCTTGTCTAATACAAAGATCCATTGACCGCCCGTTACACTATAAAACGTGCCCTTAGGGATGATTTTGCCTGCTTAGACTGGCCGAGCTGCAAATCTACATAATAAGTCTGACCGGTTCGGATGTTGCTAGGGCGAACGCCCTTAAAAATGAAGTCGATGCGGAATCTGCCATCTCTTACCTCGGGATAAACCTTGCGAACCTGCAGGAGATAATGCTTGCCGTTCTGGTCGAAGGTAGCAGTAAGTCCCGGTTTTACCCGGTCGATGTAATGCTCATCTACCTGCGCCTGCACCTTGAAATCGCTGAGGTCGTTGATGACTCCTATCTTCTGTCCGGCAGAAATGCTCTGTCCCAACTCCACATCGAGCAAACCGATTTCGCCCGAAATGGTGCTGCGGATGTTCAGCTTCTCCTTGCGCTGGCGAACCAGTTGCACATTCTTCTGCATGGCTTCCAGATTATCGCCCATCTGCTCCATCTGCGAACGGCGCAACTGGGCATCCTTCTTCAATCGCTTGCTGATGAGCGCATGCTTCTTGACGGCAAGGTCGTAATCTTCCTTTGCCTTGAGATACTCCTCGCGCGAATTGAGTTCTTCCTTGTGCAACGCCTCCTGATGCTGATAGGAACGGCGCTTGGTAATGACATCCTGCGAAAGCGAAAGTTCCTCGTTGCTATTGTTCAGACGGTCCTGCTCCATCGAAATCTGGGTGTTGCGAAGCATGTCCTGCTTTTCGGCAAGTTCGCTCTCGGCATTCAGAATCTCCAGATCGAGATTCGAATTGCTCAGTTTCACGATCACATCGCCCTTGTTCACGTGGGCGCCTTCATCCACCACTTTCTCCAGAACGATACCGCCTTCCTCGGAACTGATCTGCACCACGGAGATAGGAACCACCTGGCCATCCACCGAAACATAATCGTTGAACTGCGCCTTCTCCACGGTTCCGATGCTCAATCCCTTCCTGTCCACCTTCAGGGTGGAAGAGAAATTGCCCAATCCCAACCAAATGAGGACTGCGATCAAAACCGCTCCTCCGCCAATCCATGCCCAGTACTTGCGAGGCACGAGATATTTTTTCTTTTCTATCTTTATATCCATAATTTTATGTATTCAAGTTTGCAAGAGCACTCCACACGCCCTGAAAGGGCAGAAGCTCCTAGCCCAGGGTAACACCCTGGGTTATCATGGCCGCAAGCCTGTCGCCCTGTAAGGGCAAAAGCTTTAAAATTCCAGGCAATATACAAAGCTTTTGCCCTTTCAGGGCGCCTTGCTGATTGTTATTATACCCAGGGTGTTACCCTGGGCTAGGAGCTTTTGGGCCTTCAGCCCGTACCTGAACCACTTGCGAATGTTCTGTTATTTAATTAAATTTTCTCCCTGGTAATAAGCAACCAGCCTCTGTTTGATCATGAGCAGCATCTGCATCTGGAGTTCCTTGATCCTGCTTTCCAGAAGCGTCTGGGCTGCGGTATGAAGATCGAAGGTGGAAAGCATTCCTTCCTCAAACTTCCGGCTCGACATGTGATAGGCGAGCGAATCGGAGGCCACCTTCTTCTGCATCTGATGCAACTCCTTGGCGTAACCCTCTGCATCCATTACCGCCTGGGCTATCTGGTCGTGAAGCTTGCGACGGGTTTCCTCCAGGTTCACCTGTGCCAGTTGCCAGTCGTTGCGTGCCTTCTTCACGCTATGCCAGCGGTCACTATTATAAATAGGTATGGAAAGGGTCAACGCGAGGTATTCGCCCTGGTTGTTGTGAAACTGCGAGGCAAACCCATCGTATTGCCCTTTCTGAGAGAGATTCTTATAATAGTTGGTAGAAATGCCGCCACCGAGAGAGAGTGATGGCAGCAATCTGCCTTTTGCTATTTTATAATCATACCATGCCCGCTCCACTTCGAATACTGCCGACTTTAAATCGGGAGAGATATTCTGGAAGCCCTGGTAAATGGCTTCGGAATTTGTATAAGAAGCTGAAACCTCTTTATTTTCTGCCTTTAGCTTCAAATTCTGCTCTTCAGCTATCTGGATTTTCAGTTCTTCATCCACCGGAAAATTCATCGCCGATTTCAAGGCGAGCAGACTCTGTTTTGCCACATTCTCCTGATGCGTAAGATTGTATTCATCTTCTGCCACCTGCGATTCCATCTGCACCACATCCGGGCGCCCTTTCTCGCCCAGTTCATACAGGCGCTTCATCTTAACCAGCATCCGCTTGCTTTCGTTCAGTTTCTCGCTTGCTATCTGAATGCTTGCCTCAGCATAGGCAGCATCCACATATTTCTGCATCACGTCGATGGCTCTATCGTCCTGAATCTTCTGCATCGCCGTGGCTGAATAATCCCGACTCAACTTAGCCTGCTTCAAGGCGTTGATGGTGGCGAAACCATCGAAGACATTCAGTTCGGCATAAAGCTGATAGTAGTTGTTGAATGTCGTTACATTATTATAAGTATTGGTTTCCGGGTCAATGTTTCGTCCCCAGGCATACTGTCCCTGCACGCCACCCGTAACGGTAGGCAGGAATCCTGCCACAGCATGCTGGTAATCCTGCTTGCGTTGGCGGGCATTAACCACCTCACGCTTCACCTCCGTGGCGTGCTCCACGGCGTATTTCATGCAGTCGTCAAGGCTCCAGCTCTGTGCCGAGACGCCAGCCGCCCAGACCAGCCACCCTATCAATATTCCTATTCTTTTCATAATCTTCTTCATTTTGGCATGATTAGGACAAGAGCCGTGCCAAAATAAAACTTCTCCTGATAATCAAGCACTTAAACAAAAGTCCTTATCAAGCAAGCTGTCTAATAATTAGACACAGCCGTCTAATTGTTGGACAGAGTTTTGTAAGAAAAAGACAAAAAAGTTTGGTATTTCCAAAAAAATGCAGTATCTTTGCCATCATAAAATAAACAACGAAACGAGATAAAAATTATGATGACAATCGAAGAATACAGAGCAGCCATCTTGCAGGCTTTGCTCGAAACTAAGAACGAGGACGGTACTCCAGCCATTACTCCAAAGGAAGCACAGGAAGCACTCAACGGATTTACCGACGATGAGTTGCAAGACGGAATCCTATGGAATTCGCCCGAAGACGTGGCAGCTATTATCCTCGAGGGGTAATTCACGGAAGCAAAATCCAACATCAAGAAATGAAGTTAAATCCAACTATCAAATGATACGAAAAGGAGTAGAGACTTATTCATGGTCTTTGCTCCTTTTTCGCTTTTTCTATCTACTTTTTTCGTTTTTAGTTCCGTTTCTCTTTCCTTTCTTCCTAGAATCCTCTTATAAAAAGCCTCCTTCAAAAGCCTTGTAAGACTTCTTTTCTGTTGCAAAAGCAATAAAAAACTAAAGAATGCGACAAAAAACAAAAGAATGTGCTAACTTTTCTTTCACAATTCAATTATTATTTGTAAATTTGCAGCCGCATAAACGGAAAGGGAACTTGCAAATCCCTCTTCAATCAGTTTAGAAAGATAATTTTACCGGTAAAAAAGATATATTAAATAATGAAGATAGAAAACGAAATCATCAGCTCTGTCATCGCCGCGGTGAAGGAGCTTTATGGTCAGGACGTGCCAGAGAAGATGGTAGCCCTGCAGAAGACCAAGAGTAATTTCGAAGGTAACCTTACCCTCGTCGTATTCCCATTCCTCAAGATGTCAAAGAAAAAACCTGAGGATACAGCACAGGAAATCGGCGAATACCTGAAGAAAAACTGCGCTAATGTTATCGCAGACTTCAACGTGGTAAAGGGTTTCCTCAACCTTTCTATCGCTCCTGCCGCTTGGGTAGGACTCTTGAACACCATCAACGCTGACCCTAAGTTTGGCGAGAAGCCAGTTACAGAGAACAGCCCGCTCGTCATGATCGAGTACTCTTCTCCTAACACCAACAAGCCTCTCCACCTCGGTCACGTCCGCAACAACCTCCTCGGCTGGTCTCTGGCTCAGATTATGGAGGCTAACGGCAACAAGGTAATCAAGACAAACATCGTTAACGACCGTGGTATCCACATCTGCAAGTCTATGCTCGCCTGGCTCAAATGGGGCAATGGCGAAACTCCTGAAACTTCTGGCAAGAAGGGCGACCACCTCATCGGCGACTACTATGTAGCCTTCGACAAGCACTATCGTGAGGAAATCGCAGAACTCAAGGCTCAGTATATGAAGGATGGCATGGACGAGGAAGCTGCCACAGAGAAAGCTAAGGTAGAGGCTCCGCTGATTAAGGAGGCTCACGAAATGCTCGTGAAGTGGGAGAACAACGACCCTGAGGTTCGCGCTCTCTGGCAGAAGATGAACAGCTGGGTTTACGCTGGCTTCGATGAGACTTACAAGATGATGGGTGTAAGTTTCGACAAGATATATTATGAGTCAAATACTTACCTCGAGGGTAAGAAAAAGGTAGAAGAAGGATTGGAGAAGGGTCTCTTCTTCCGCAAGGATGACAACTCTGTTTGGGCTGACCTCACCAACGAGGGTCTCGACCAGAAGCTCCTGCTCCGTTCTGACGGTACTTCTGTTTACATGACTCAGGACATCGGTACTGCCGATCTCCGCTTCAAGGACTTCCCTATCGACAAGATGATCTACGTAGTAGGTAACGAGCAGAACTACCACTTCCAGGTGCTCTCTATCCTGCTCGACCGTCTCGGTTTCAAGTGGGGCAAGGACTTGGTTCACTTCTCTTACGGAATGGTAGAGTTGCCTAACGGTAAGATGAAGAGCCGCGAGGGAACCGTAGTAGATGCTGATGACCTGATGGCAGAGATGATCAAGGACGCTCGCCAGACAAGCGATGAGCTCGGCAAGTTCAAGGACATGAGCGAGGAAGAGCGCCAGGAGATTTCACGCATCGTGGGTCTCGGAGCGTTGAAGTACTTCATCCTCAAGGTAGATGCCCGCAAGAACATGCTCTTCAATCCAGAAGAGAGTATCGACTTCAACGGCAACACAGGTCCTTTCATCCAGTATACCTACGCTCGTATCCGCAGCATCATGCGCAAGGCAGCAGCCGAGGGCATCGAAATTCCTGCAGAGTTGGGTGCAGATGCTCCTATCAACGAGAAGGAGATCGACCTCATCCAGAAGATGAACGACTTTGCTACAGCTGTAGCTGATGCCGGCAACAACTACAACCCTGGCGGTATCGCTAACTACTGCTATGAGTTGACCAAGGAGTTCAACCAGTTCTATCACGACTACAGCATCCTGAATGCAGAGAGCGAGGCTGAGAAGATTACCCGTCTGGTTCTTGCAGCCAACGTGGCTAAGATTCTGAAGAACGGTATGTCTCTGCTCGGCATCGAGGTTCCAGAAAGAATGTAATATATACATAAGATATAATAACCTACAATTTAAAAATAAAAAAATATTGACTATTTGACATAATGAGCATGGCCCTGGAGCTCGACTCCAAGGTGCATGCTCATTTCAGTTTTAGCCAATCCTTTTTGTTTTCCAACCCCAAAAAGAAAAAAATATGAATAAAATGCCCGTAAATCCTCCTTCATGGAGAAACGATACCGTTTTGCCTCTACCCAACGAGGTAAGAGCCAACGCTTGGGCTGTGGATGCCGCCTGTTCCGGCAATCCCGGTCCGATGGAATACCAATGCATCGACCTTCAGACCGGTGCCCAGGTTTTCCACTATGGTCCTATCCACGGCACCAACAACATCGGCGAGTTTCTCGCCATCGTCCACGCCCTCGCCCTGATGCAGCAGAAGGGCATTACCGACAAGGTAATTTATAGCGACAGCGTGAATGCCCAGCTATGGGTAAGCAAGAAACAATGCAAGACCAAACTGGAGCGCACTCCCCAGACCGAACAGCTCTACCAGGTCATCGCCCGAGCCGAAAACTGGCTCCGCACCCACCCCATCAACATACCTATTATAAAATGGGAGACGAAGAAATGGGGCGAGATTCCAGCCGATTTCGGAAGAAAGGGATAAAAAGGACATTTTTATGTGCCTTTCCCGAAATAATACCCGCAAAAGCTTGCAATTTCAGATATTTTGTTTAATTTTGCAGCTATTATCGTATTAAACATACATAATCGCAAGAATGGAAATAGAAAAAGAAACAATATTATTAATGTCGAAAGGAGACAAGAAAGCATACGAAACGATGTTCCGCAGGTTCTATCCTAAGGTACACCGTTTTGTGGCCATGCTCTTGAAAAACGAAGATGATGCTGATGACGTCAGCCAGCTCATCTTCTTAAAGGTATGGAACAAACGCGAGAAGTTTGCCGATATCCAGGACTTCGATTCCTACCTCTTTATTTTGGCAAAATATACTGTCATCAACTATATTTCCTCCAAGCACATCATCCCAATAGATATTGACAGTCTGCCAGACAGATACGCCAACGAATCTTCGCCACATGACGATGTGGTGGCAAAGGATACCCAACTGCTCATCGACATGGTGGTAGAAAGCATGCCGCAACAACGCCAGCAGATTTATCGCATGAGCCGCGAACAGCATCTCAAGAACGAAGAGATAGCCCAGCGCCTGGGTATTCAGAAGAAAACGGTAGAAAATCATCTTAACCTAGCTCTTAAAGAAATTAAAAAAGCCTTATATTTGATGATTTTGTTACCTTGCCATTGGGTGTAACACCATTGAAACATGTCTTAAAAATAAATGAAGTTTTTATTATGGCAACAAAGATAAGGGATATCATAGATTATTATAGCGGGCACAATGTGCCGGATGAAATAAAAGAAAGGGTATTAGATAGGATTTCCAATACACAAGACGATAAAGAGGCGAACGAGGCATTTAGAGAATTATGGGACAAGGCTGATTCAGCCTATATGGAAGAAGAAGAAATTTCTGCTGCATACAACCGCCTCTTCGAAACAGAAGAAACAAGAGAAATAAAAAAGAAAAAATCGCTTCGAATCTTCAACTTTGCCAAACTGGCTGCCGTCTTCGTACCGCTGCTGATGCTGATTGTATTCGGCAAGCTCTACGTCCAGATGAACAACCAACTCAAGGATGCAAAACTGGCAACCATGCTCCAGGAGCATACCATCAACGAAGAGAGCAAAGTCATCGCCTTGGCAGACGGAACGAAAGTAAGACTCAGCCAGAGTTCCGTACTCCTCTATCCTTCCTCTTTCAAGGGAGCAGAAGAACGCAAGGTTTTCCTGTCGGGAGAGGCATTCTTCGACATCAGGCATGATGATGCACAGCCGTTCCACGTCAGCACTCCTCATTTCGAGATTACCGACTTGGGCACCTCTTTTACGGTTTCATCTTATTCAAATACAGATGAAGTATCTGCCACACTCAAAACCGGCAAGATTGAACTCCGCATCATAGGTCAGGAAAACAAGGTCTACAACATGAAGCCTAACGACCAGTTAGTATATAATGTAAAGACCAAGGCTGTAAACCTCCGCAAGGTTTCGGCCGAAGAAGATGGTACAAGCTGGCGCAACAAGGAGATTGACCTGAACGATGTAACGCTGGCAGAAGCTGGTAAGATTCTGGGTAATGCATACGGAGTGAAATTCATCTTCCGTTCAAAGATTCACCAGAACACGAAGGTTACAGTTCATTTCAACCGTGGCGAGACCCTCTCGGGAGCCATGTCTGTCCTGAAGAACCTGGTTCCTGGTCTGGAATATGAAGTGAAGAAAGATGAAGTAATCATCAGGTAGGCATATATTATAATAGGTAAACAAAAGGCGCATTATGTAAAAATGATGCGCCTTTTTTCATAAAAGAGTATCTCTGCACGGGATATGAAAACAGAAATAATAACATAAACGGGAAATATCATGATAAAGAATTTGATTTTTGATTTTGGAAAAGTACTCGTAGATTACGAATACTTTGAAACGCTTGACCAGATTTTCAAAACCCACGAACAGGCTGAAGAATTCTATCATCTCCTGATAGACGGCAAGTGGAACGAGAATATGGATCGCGGAGATTCTTTCGAAGAAACCTTCTGCAAGATGCAGCAGATCATGCCGCAATATAAGGAAGAAATAGCAACCGTAGCCCAGCGCTTTAACGAATTTGTAAGGGGCGAGAAGGAAGGAATGCGCACCTTGCTGACCCAGTTGAAGGCAGAAGGCTACCACCTTTACGGACTTTCCAACTGGTGTACCAAGGTTCACGAAACGATGGCCCAATATCCCATCTTCCAACTTCTGGAAGGACAGGTGATTTCTTCAGAAGAGAAAATCATCAAACCCGATAGGGCTATTTATGAAAGAATCTGCCAGAAATACAATCTGAAACCGGAAGAATGCCTTTTTGCTGACGACAGGATAGAGAATGTAGAAGCCGCCCAGCGTTTCGGAATGCAGGCCATCTGCTTTGAGGATGCAGAGCAGTACGAGCGGGAATTGAGAAAAATTCTGTCTGAGGAAAGAACGAAGTAAGTTCTGATTATCAAAAGCATTACTGCTATTTCCATACCCAAAGCATTACTTTTTAAAAAAAATCAAGGCTCTAAATTAGTAGCAAGAAATGCTAATTTAGAGCCTTCATCTTATGTATTTATAATTTCCAAAAGAAGAATTTTATAGGGTGTTTGCGAACACAAGATATTTTTTTTCAGAAAAACTTCATTTTAACAGTTTTGTAATTGGGTGTAACTCTCTTTCCCGTTGTCTTCAAGACGTAACAAGCAAATTATTATTAACTTAAAAAGATAAAGTATGAATCTTAAACGAATCTCTGCGTCATGCTTCTGTTTGCTCCTGGCAGGCCAGATGACCCTTTCGGCTCAGAACGTCAGCTTCAGCTCAAACAAGGTAACGCTTAAGTCAGCTTTTGAGAAGATTGAAAAGGAATCTAAGTACAAGATTGCCTACAACTCCTCACAGTTGAATGCTAACCGTTCGGTTACATTAACCAAGAAAAGTGATGATGTCTTTGGTATGTTGAACCAATTGCTCAAAGGTACTAATTTTACCTATGAGATGGAAGGCAACTACATCGTCATCAAGCCTCAGCAAAAAGCTAAATCTCAGGCTCATGGCAAGAAAATCAAGGTACGTGGTGTAGTGAAAGACGAAACTGGCGAGCCAGTTATCGGCGCTACCGTCATGGAGAAGGGTACCACCACCAATGGTGTTGTAACCGATTTTGACGGCAACTATACCATCGAGATTCCTGCCGACGGTATGTTGGCAGTATCATACATTGGCTGCAAGGACCAGGACATCAAGGTGAATGGTCGCGAAGTAATCAATGTAAACCTGGCAGATGATAATAAGGTATTGGAAGAAGTTGTGGTTGTAGGTTACGGCGTGCAGAAGAAGCGCGACGTATCTACCGCTGTGTCTTCTGTCAAGGCAGAGGCTCTTGCCAACAATCCTTCTACCGACTTCCGTCAGGCCTTGGCAGGTAAGATGCCTGGTGTACAGGTAACTGTACCTAGCGGAGACCCAGAGGGTAGCGTAAGCATTCGCGTTCGTGGTGTAAGTACCGTCAACGCCGGTAGCGACCCTCTCTATGTAGTAGATGGTGTTCCTATGGAGCGTGGTTTTGCCAACCTGAACACCAACGATATTGAGTCTGTTGAAGTTTTGAAGGATGCTTCTGCAGCAGCTATCTATGGTAGCCGTGGTTCTAATGGTGTAGTTCTCGTTACAACCAAGAAGGGTACCTCTGACAAGCTCTCTGTTTCTTACGATGGTTATGTAGGTGTGCAGAACGTATCAAAGAAACTCGATATGATGAACGCTTACGAATATGCAGAATTCGTAAAGGATGCACGTAACAACGCATATCTTTCTAAAGTTCCTGGTGCATCTGCAAGTGACCCAAACTGCGTACGCCCTAAAGGTTACATGCAGATTGCAACCGATTTGTTCCCATATCTGGAGGGTGTTAAGGGCTTGACAGATACAGACTGGCAGGATGCTATCTTCCGCACAGCGATGACTACCGGACACAACATTTCACTTTCAGGTAAGTCTAACAGCGTCAACTATTTCGTATCAGGCAACTATATGAAGAAGGAAGGTACTATTATCGGTTCTGACTTCGAGAAGTTTGGTGCCCGCATGAATCTCTCAGGTCAGCACAAGCGCTTGAAGTTCGGTGTTAACTTCGCTCCTTCTTATTCTGTTTCTAATACAGTAGATGCATCTGGTGCAGGTGGTATTGTTCAATCAGCTTTGATGATGCCTCCAACCTTCCCTGTATACAACGCAGACGGTTCATATAACTTCCAGGGTAATGGATATTGGCGAATTGGTACAGACTATGAGCACAACGAGGTGATGAACCCTGTTGCGATGGCTCGCTTGCAGTCTAATGTTACCGACCGCATGTCTATTACAGGTAAGGCTTATGCAGAATTGGAACTGATGAAGGGACTTTCCTATAAGTTGTCTTTGGGTGGTGATTATTATGGTGCTCATAATGATAAATATCGCCAGTCTGGTCTGCCTTTGAAGGGAAAGGATTACTATGATTCTCCTTCAAACCCAACAGGTTACAGCTCTTCCAGTTTCTTTTTTAACTGGTTGGTTGAAAACCAGTTGACTTACACAACAACTATCAATAAGAAACACAACATTACAGCCATACTTGTACAGTCTGCTCAGAAAGAAACCAAGAAGACCGACAACGTAACAGCAACCGATTACCCTAATGATTACATCCAGACCGTAAATGGCGGTACGGTAACCAAGGGTGGTTCTGACAAGACACAATGGTCTATCGCTTCTTACCTGGCTCGTGTTCAGTACAACTACGAAGGACGCTACATGCTTTCTGCAGCCATCCGTACTGATGGATCTTCACGTTTCGGTAAGAACAACCGTTGGGGTTACTTCCCATCAGCCTCAGCAGCTTGGCGTATCAGCGACGAAAAGTTCTTCAAGAACATAAAGGAGTTGTCTTTCGTTAATGATATGAAGATTCGTGCCAGCTATGGTGTAACCGGTAACTTTGAGATTGGTAACTACGACCATTTGGCAACCATGTCAACAGACAATTACATCTTAGGTACCAATGGAGGTTTGTTGCATTATGGTTATAAACCAGACAACATCAAGCGCGACGACCTGAGCTGGGAGAAGAACCAGATGATCAACGCCGGTATCGACCTTCAGATGTTTGACGGCTACATTGGATTCTCTGTAGACTATTACAATACCAACACTTCAAACATGTTGCTTTATGTACCAGTACCTCTGTTGACAGGTTACAGCACCTCACTTCAGAATCTGGGTAAGGTAAACAACCGCGGTTGGGAATTAGCTTTGACATCACAGCATACATTTACTAATGGCTTCGGCTATTCATTTAATGCCAACTATGCCAAGAACACCAATGAGGTGAAAGAGTTAGGTCCTGGTAATGCGCCTATCATTTCTTCGGGTAGTGTAGGACACGCATATTATATTACAGAGGTAGGAAAGCCTATCGGTAACTATTACCTCTTGGTACAGGACGGCATCTTTGCTACAGAAGAAGACTTGAAAAAGTATCCTCACTTCGACAATACAGAAGTAGGTGACTTCAGATTCGTTGATGTTGACGGAGACGGCAAGTTGGATTTGGATAAAGACCGTACAATCTGCGGCAACTACATGCCTAAGTTCACATACGGCTTCGGCGGTAAGCTCTGGTATGCAGGTTTCGATATGGACTTCAACTTCCAGGGTGTATATGGCAACAAGATTCTGAACTTGAACAAGCGCTACCTCGACAATATGGAGGGTAACACCAATGGTACTAAGATTGCTCTCGACCGTTGGAAGAGTCCTGAGAATCCAGGCAGCGGTTCGGTAAATAAGGCAAACCGTAAGCAGACAGGTTACAACAGCCGTACTTCTACCTGGCACTTGGAGAGCGGTTCATACCTCCGTCTCCAGAACCTGTCATTAGGTTATACTTTGCCTCGTGCACTTACTCAGAAGTTTAAGGTTGAGAAGATGAGAGTTTATGTTTCAGGACAGAACCTCTTCACTATTACCAACTACAGCGGCTACAACCCAGAGGTAAATGCCCGTCCTTCCAAGAACCTGACTCCAGGTGAGGACTATGGTACTTATCCTTTGGCAAGAACATATATGTTTGGTTTGAATCTCACATTATAAAGAATATAGTAACATGAAAAAGATATTAGTATTAGCATCATTGGCAACCCTGCTCATTACCTCTTGCGGAGACAGCTTCTTCGATTTGGAGCCAGCAAGCAGCGTAACCATTGACAAAGTATATAAGACTGCGAGCGATTATAATGTAGCAGTTATCGGCTGCTACGCAAAATTGCAGTCACAGGTGAATTTCTATACAGAATGCTGCGAGTATCGTAGTGACAATCTTTCTTTGGGCGCCCCAACAGCAGGTACCCAGGACCGTTACGATATCGACCATTTCACAGAGAAACCATCTAATGGAATCCTCAGTTCTTACTGGGCGAACTTCAACAACAACGTTTATCGTTGCAATCTCTTGCTCGACCAGATTGATGGTGCAAACTTTGCAGAAAACCTGAAGAAGCAGTACAAGGGCGAAGCGATGTTTATCAGAGCTTTGAACTATTTTAACATGTACCGCATTTGGGGTGGCGTTCCTGCTACCAAGCATGTAGTAAGTGCTGCGGAGGCTCTGAAAGTTGCGAGATATTCTGATGAGCAGATGTTCGATTTGATTGCCGGAGATTTGAAGGAGATTGTTGACAACAACTATCTTCCAGAAACTTACTCTTCTGCAGACATGGGTAGAGCTACCTCTGGTGCTGCCAAGGCTTTGCTCGGTAAGGTGTATCTTACTTTCCACAAATGGACTGAGGCTAAAGACATTCTTTCTCAGTTAATCGGAAAATATCAGTTGGTAAGCCCTATCGCCCAAGTCTTCGATGTGGATAACAAGAATAATAATGAGATTATCTTCGCCGTACATTTCAACAAGGAAATAGAGGGAGAGGGACATAGTTACTGGTACAATCTCACCAACGCATCTGATGATACCAACCAGACAAGTTCTCTGCTCAACACATTCCCTACAGGTGATGCTCGCAAAGACCTCATAACATACGTACAGGTTGAGAAAAACGTTCGTTTGATGAATAAATTCTATGATACAAAGAGCCCTACCTTCAAGACTGTAGGTAATGATCAGATCCTTCTTCGCTACGCTGATGTTCTTCTGATGTATGCAGAAGCGCTCAACGAGATTCAGTATGATGCATCTGAGGGTTCACTTGCCCTGAAGTATCTCAACGCCGTAAGACAGAGAGCTGGTATTTCTAATCTGACTGTAAAACAGTTGCCTACACAGGAGAAGTTCCGCAAGGGCATCTTGGTTGAACGCCAGAGAGAATTCCCTTATGAGGGTCAGCGCTGGTTCGACTTGGTAAGAATGGGATTTGCAAAGAGCGTGATGGCTGAGAATGGTGTTGAAATCAAGGATTATCAATTACTCTTCCCTATTCCTCAGCAGGAGATTGAAAAGGTAGGCGACAAGTCTATCCTCTGGCAGAACCCTGGATATGACAACAATTAATAAACGGTTAAGACATGAAAAAGATTATATATTTGCTGTCTTTAGTGACAGTTTTTATTCTCGGTTCTTGTAGCGATGATCTTCCAAAAGCAAGTTGGGACATTTGCCAGGTAGGTACTTTGAACGCTACGGCACAAGATGAGAAGGTATTGTTGGAATGGGCTCCTATGCAGGGAGCCAACCCAACAGGTTATTTGGTCAATTGGACACCGGAAGTTGCTACATACGAAGGTGGTTCTGTAGAGTTGGATGCAAAGGCTACCTCATATACTATAACAGGTTTGGTTAACAAGGTTACTTATACCATCACCATCCAGGCCATCTATGGCAACCAGCGTTCTATGATTTCTACAACAAAGGCAAGACCTGTTTCTGATACAGAGCCTTTCAAGGTTTGGTCTACAGATATGCCTAACGGTGGTATGGTGAAGACTGCAAATGCAGTATTCTCTTCAGACGGAAATACATTCTACTTGCCTTCTGCAGGTGCTACGGGTGATGTTACTGCTTTTGATGCGATGACTGGTACTGTGAAATGGACCGCTTCCATCCCTAAGACTACTTATGGTGGTGGTGGTGCAGTAGGCAAAGACGGTACTTTGTATCAGGGTGCTCGCAACGCAACCTTGTATGCTATCAATAGCGATGGAACACAGAAGTGGACATACGCTACAGGAGCTGCCAACAAGAATCTGGACTGTTTCCCTGCTGTAACTGCTGACGGACAGACAGTTTATATCCTTGATGGCGACAACGTTCTCCATTCTATCAATACAGCTACTGGTGTTAAGAACTGGTCTGTTAAACTGGCTGGTACAAAGAACAAGGCTGGAGCTGTAGCTATAGACAAGACAGGCAATATCTATGTAGGTACACGTACTACTATTTATGGTTTCAAGGCCGATGGCACTCAACTTTGGAAGGTAGCCGGTAAGGTAACTGAAATCGGTTCTTTCGCTTTGGATGGCGAAACTCTTTATGCTGCCCAGATTGGTGGTGCAGGTTTGCTGGCTTTGAACACAGCAGATGGTTCTACCAAGTGGAACGTTGAAGCTGCGGGTGATATCTATGCTCCTATTGTTGACAAGAGCGGCAATATCTACTTTACAGACAAGGGTGGCAAGGCTCTCAACTCTGTAGATAAGGCTGGACAGTTGAAGTGGAAGTTTACTATTGATGCTGCTCCTACTTATTGCTTCCCTGTTCTCGACGATAAGGGAACTGTTTATTTCGGTAGCGGCGCCGGTCGCATCTACGCAGTAAACAGCGCAAATGGCGAGGAACTTTGGCACATGGACTCAGAAGGTACAGATAATAATGCCAAGATTATGTCTGGTATGACTATCGGCGAGAACCAGATGCTCTATGTTTCTTATATCGGCGGTAATGTTGCTGCTATTAAGATCTTTGCCGGCCCAGAGAAATCTACATGGAGCTGCAGAGGTGGTAATATTCATGGTACAAACCAATATTAATATTTGAATCAGTATGAAAAAGATATATTTATTCATCGCATTATTCGCTTGCGCCCTCTGCTCTTGTGGAAGTGACGAAGATGGAATGACTTATGCGCAGCCTGTCGAAATAGGTGAAACTACCGACATGAAGACTGCAAAAGAGGTGGCTGAAGCTTTGTGGGCTACTACTCCATTACAGCAGCAACCTCTCAATGCGGAAAGATCTGAAGTTCTAAAGAAGATACAGAAGATGGCAGACGACTGCACTTCTGATTTCTTTGAAAGCTATATTGCTTCTTTGGACCAGTCTGCTGAAATGAGAGAAAAGTACGACCCTATGCTGGCGTTCTACCGTTTGTCTCTGGATCATGTAATTAATGCCATCAAGACGACTACCGTTGAGAATGGTACTACATGCATCTGGCAGCTCTACAATATGGGTTACATCGTAAAGACTCCTACCACTTGCTTTGGTATTGACATCAACCATCGCTGGGCAGAGAAGCTGGAGCCTTACCTGGATTTCCTCTGTGTTACTCACAAACACCAAGATCACTACAACACAGCTCTCATCAACGCGATGCTGAATGCAGGAAAGCCTGTTTATTCTAACTGGATAAAGGGTGGCTATACTTCTAAGGTAAATACCGATTACCAGTTTAATAACATCAAGATTCATGTGTCTATTACAGACCATAACAACTCTGGCTTATCAAACTTCGTTTCTGTATTTACTTTTGAATGTGGCGATGATAGTGGCAACTTCACAATGCTCCATACTGGCGACTCAAACTTCAAGGCTGCTCAGTATACCAACATTCTGCCACACGTTAATGTTTTGATTCCTCGCTACGCACCTAATGCGCTTACCGAGAACAACATTATCGGTACTAGTGCCGGTCAGACAAAACCTGACTATGTATTGCTCTCACACATTCTGGAACTTTCTCACGAAAGCGAGGAAGAATCTAGATGGAGTTTGAATTCTGCCTTAGAAAGAGCCAGCAAGCTTAACTGCGAGAACTCTGTTGTTCCTTTCTGGGGAGAAAAGTTAGTTTGGAAAGACGGTAAATTAAATTAAAATGAAGAAGATTTATATTTTATCTTTGTTGTGCATGCTCACTTCGGTGAGCTTTGCACAAAGCAATCTGAAAGAGATTCTTAAGAATTTCAACAAACCAGCAAAAGAAAATGTTATGGTCGTTTCTCATCGTGGAGACTGGCGTAATGCTCCTGAAAACTCTATTCAGGCATTCCAGAACTGTATCGACATGGGTGTTGATATGGTTGAGTTGGACTTGAAGAAGACAAAGGATGGCGTTCTGGTTCTGATGCACGATAAGAAGATTGACCGAACCATGAATGGTAAGGGATTCCCAGAGAATTATACTCTTGATTCTTTGAAGATGCTCCGCCTGAAGAATGGTGTAGGCTGCAAGACCCGCCATCAGATTCCAACATTCCGTGAGGTAATGGAACTCTGTAAAGGCAAAATCATGGTGAATGTTGACAAGGGCTACGACTACTTCGACGATGCCATGAAGGTTTTGAAGGAGACTGGTACTGTTGCCCAATGCATCATCAAGGCTGAACTTCCTTACGAGGTGGTAAAGGCTGAGCATGGTGATGTTCTCGACAAGATGATTTTCATGCCTGTAGTTAACCTCGGTAAGCCTGGTGCAGAAGAGGTAATCGACGGTTACATCAAGAACATGAAGCCAAAGGCTTACGAATTGGTATTCAAGACTGATGATGCCAACACTCGCCGCCTGATTAAGAAAGTACGTGATAGTGGAGCAAGAATTTTCATCAATACACTTTGGCCTGAGCTTTGCGGTGGACATGATGATGATCGCGCCGTAGAACTCAAACAGCCAGAAGAGAGCTGGGGATGGATTGTTGACCAGGGTACTAAGATTATTCAGACAGACCGTCCAGCCTTGCTTCTTGATTACTTGAGAGCCAAGAAACTTCATAAGTAATATTCAATAGGTTTCGCTATATATTAATATTTAAGAAGGTTGTTGGTTTTAAGAATCGTTGTGCATGCTTACGGTGGTAAGACATGCACAACACTCAATAAACATCTCCTTAAATTATGTACGAGAACACAAACTTCATAAATAACAACTAAGGATTATATGTTTAAGAAAATAATAGACTTCTATAAGGTTTCGGAACCGATTCCGGCTAAAGCCTCAACACCTGAGGAAAACGAAAGAAAACTGAAACGTCTGCAATGGGCTACTTTCCTTTCTGCTACCATAGGATATGGTACATATTATGTGTGCCGACTCAGCCTGAACGTAATCAAAAAACCGATTGTTGATAATGGCGTATTCTCTGAAACTGAGCTCGGTATCATCGGCTCTGTCTTGTTCTTCACTTACGCTATCGGTAAGTTTACCAACGGTTTCCTTGCTGACCGAAGCAACATCAAGCGACTGATGTCTACCGGTCTGCTCGTTACAGCCTTGGTGAATCTGGCTTTGGGCTTTACTAATTCCTTCATTCTCTTTGCAGTTTTGTGGGGATTGAGCGGTTGGTTCCAGTCAATGGGAGCAGCCTCTTGCGTGGTAGGTCTCTCCCGCTGGTTTAACGATAAGAACCGAGGAACGTTCTACGGATTCTGGAGTGCGAGCCATAATATTGGCGAGGCGATGACCTTCATCTTTGTGGCTTCCATCGTGAGCGCCTTCGGATGGCAATATGGTTTTATCGGAGCTGCGATAGTAGGTTTGGCGGGCGTAGTCCTGCTCCTTACTTTCTTCCACGATACGCCTGCCAGCAAGGGTGTTACTCTGCCGGGTATCAAGGTAGAGGAAAAGAAGCAGGATACGGAATCTTACAACAAGGCACAGAGTGCGGTTTTGAAGAATCCACTCATCTGGATTCTGGCCTTGAGTAGTGCTTTCATGTATATCAGCCGCTATGCTGTTAACAGCTGGGGTATCTTCTATCTTGAGAACGAGAAGGGATATACTACGATTGATGCCAGCTTCATCATCTCTATCAACTCTATCCTGGGTATTGTGGGAACCGTATCATCCGGATTGGTATCTGATAAGATTTTCAAAGGCAACCGTTATTTGCCAGCCGTTATCTTCGGCTTGCTGAATGCGTTGGCACTCTGTCTGTTCCTGCTGATTCCAGGCCATCATCTCTGGGTTGATGCTACGGCGATGGTACTGTTCGGTTTGAGCATCGGCGTGTTGCTTTGCTTCCTCGGTGGTTTGATGGCGGTAGATATTGCGCCTAAGAATGCATCAGGTGCTGCTCTTGGCGTTGTCGGCGTAGCGAGTTATGTGGGTGCCGGCATCCAGGATATCATGAGCGGTCTGCTCATCGAGGGCAACAAGCATCTGGTAAATGGCGTAGAGACTTACGACTTTACCTACATCAATTATTTCTGGATTGGCGCAGCCCTGATGTCTGTCTTGATGACTTGCATCGTCTGGAAGGCGAAACCAAAGACTGTTTAAGAAATAAACGAAGCTATCATCAAAATACTCTTCACTCTTCACCTTTCGGCCGGAAACCCCTGTGTTTATCGGCATTCCGAGGGGTGAAGAGTTGTTTTTATCTCTTCACCCACTCTTCACCACTCTTCACCTTCAGGAACGGAAACAGATGCGAAAGACAGATAGGAGGATTGCAAATCAGCCAGAACTGAAGGGTGAAGAGTGGTGAAGAGTAGGTGAAGAGTGCCCGAATACTCTTCACCCCTCGGAATGCCGATAAACACAGGGGATTCGGGGCTTTTGGTGAAGAGTGAAGAGTATTTGGCAGGATGCCTATACGAAAACAAAATAAAGGAGTTTTCGATAACTGTTCCAGTAAAACAGCCGACTAGCCACTCATGCGCTAGTCGGCTGTTTGCGTTTTGCCAGTTGGCTGTTTATATTTTGCCAGTTGGCTATTTTCGGTTCTCCCATCGGCTGTTCCCGACAAACAGCTAACCTAATAATCGGGCATAATAAAACGAATATAGCTGCGCTAACGATTGTAAGTACTTTCATCAGCCATCGTAAGTACTTTCATCGGCCATCGAAGCTACTTACACTAGATTTTCTAATAATCCTCCATATAGCCCTTGGTAAACATATCATAAGACAGGGCTTCCAGTTCTGAAAGCGTCATCTGCTCTACCGAATGCTCTATCTTACGTATCAGTTCGTCTCGCTTGAAATCATCGTCATCGCTCAGGCGCGATGTAAATCTGTTACTCATCTTCTTTACTTTGAACTTTGAATGTTGAACTTTATGATTAGCTTTATTGCTCCTATAAAGCTACTGGCGCTCATAGGTGTTGATAACGTTTCCATCATACGCCTCATGGCTGATTAACCTGACGTTATGAGGAAGCATAGGCGCTGGTGTTCCGGCAGTTACCACGTTTTCCACAGATGTGGATAACAACGTTTCTGCCCTGATTTCATCCCAAAGTCCGGCATCAAGGAATGCCTGATGGGTGATGGCGCCTCCCTCTACTATCAGCGACTGCACCTTATTATTATATAAGTACTGCATGATTTGCTGCAACACTTCCGTCTTGCCCCGTGAGAAATCCAGACCTTCGAAACAAGGATGATGGCGGTCGATGACCAGGCGCATCGGGTCCTTGCCGCTCCAATCTCTAACGTTGAGCAGACTGTGGTCACGCTCATCGGTTACGCGGCCTATGAGGATGGCATCGTTCTCAGCACGCAACTTGTGGGAGAGCATCTTGGTGAAAGGCGAGGAAATAGCCATACCCCTCCCCCCGTTGTCAAGAAAGCCATTCGCGGTCTGCGCCCATTTCAGGATGATGTAAGGACGCTGATGGGTGTTGAAGGTGATGAAGCGCTTGTTGAGTTCGAGACATTCCGCCTCCAGAACGCCTACTGTTACTTCGATGCCTGCCTCGCGAATCTTGCGGATACCGCGGCCCTGAACCTTGGCAAAGGGATCTACGCAGCCGCAAACGCATCGCTTTACTCCTTTTCTTACTATCAAATCGGCGCAAGGCGGCGTCTTGCCGTAATGAGAGCAGGGTTCGAGACTCACATAGATGGTAGCTTGGCTTAACAGATGCTCATCCTCGGGCTTAACAGATGCAAAGGCGTTGACTTCAGCATGCCCTTCTCCGCATCTTACATGATAGCCTTCGCCGATGATTCTGCCATCCCCACTCACGATAACGGCTCCCACCATCGGATTGGGTTTGGCATTCTCTCTTCCGTTTTTCGCCAGCTGCAGACAGCGGCGCATAAACATTTCGTCTATCTTATTCTGTTCCATTTTTTCTACAATTAGGGTTGTCTTAATAAAAAAGCCATATACAAAGGAATGGTAAGAAGTTGGTTGTTCCTACCCACATTATAATCGCCTAGTTTAATGGCATGAAATACATGATATTTGTCGGGATTGGCAAGAATAGTCTTCGTACTCTTGGTATTTCCATCCTTGGCCTTCACCTCCACCAATACACATTCTCCCTTGTAACGTATCACAAAATCAACTTCCAATCCGGAGTCCTTACGGAAATAATACAGTTTTCTCTTCATCTTCGTAAAGATGTCTGCTATCAGATTTTCAAAGATAGCACCTTTATAACCATAAAGATTACCCTGCAAAATATCAAATTGCGTACCATCTTCCAACATAGACACGAACAGACCAGTATCTACCATATAAACTTTGAATGCATCCTGCATAGCATTTCCATCCAAAGGCAACTCAGTAATATTAAGGTTGCGGCAACGGGTGATGATACCTGCATCTTCTATCCATTGAAGACTACCCTGATATTGAGAAGCTTTACTGTTCTTACGCACAACGGCATATTGAAACTTTTTATTTTCCTTACTCAGTTGAAGAGGAATCGATTCAAAACATTCTCTGATTCTAGATTTGTCTGCTTCGTCTGCATATTTTACCATGTCATCCTCGTATCCCGCAATGATATTGCGTTGTTCTTCCAAAACTTTTCCCAAATCATGATATTGAAGAAACAGATTTACAGCTGCAGGCATTCCTCCTACAACAGTATATTGCAGGATCAACTGCCGGAAACGAAAATGTAAAGCATCAGGAACAGGCATCTCATTTTCAAAGCATTCTTTCACCTTATCAATAACAGGCTCCGTGATACCATTCGCCCATAGAAACTCCTCAAAATCCAAAGGATACATATCTACAATCTTCTCATATCCTACAGGAATTGAGTTTTTATATGTTTCACCAGCATCTTTACCGGCCCGAGTACCATACCCTCTCACTCCCAACAAGGATCCTGTGGCAATCACATCATACCGCCCATCCATCTGGAAAAATTTCAAAGCAGTACGAGCAGCAGGACATTCCTGTATCTCATCCAATATCAAACAGGTTTGCTTTGGCAGAAATACACTTCCCGGAATCATCGCAGAAATATTGATGACCATATCATCTACTACTTTTGATCCCTCGAAAGCTAGAGCATAATCTGAGTTGAGCATGAAGTTAAGATAAACCACATGCTGATATTTTTCGTGCGCAAATTTCATCACGCTGAAAGTTTTACCACATTGCCTACAACCTTTTATGACAATGGGCTTATGGTTTTCCTCTTGTTTCCAAGTTAAGAGAACATCTTCAATCTTTCTTTTTAGCATAAGCACCTTTCTATTAGAGTATTACAAAGACTCAAGACTATTTTTCAAGGGACTTTTCAGAACCTCGCGCCTATTTTCCAAGGGACTTTTCTCGAGTTCACGCCTATTTTCCAAGGGACTTTCGTGGGCAAAGATAATAAAATAAAGGTATCTTTGTATAAGAAAAAGGTGTTTCTTACGATAATTTAACACAGAAATAAGATAAGTAAATCAAGAAAAGCGTATCTTTGCGGTATGAAAACGTATCAACAACTTTGGCAATCCATTACCACTCTATATGAGGCGGGCGAAGCACAGGCTATTGTCCGCACCGTGCTTGATGTGAAGTACGGAATGACGCTGACCGACATAATCTGCGGCAAAGTTAATGAATTATCTGCAGATGAAGAAAGAAAACTGGAAGAAATTATCAGAAGATTGCAAAAAGGCGAACCTGTACAGTATGTTCTGGGCGAAGCTGACTTTGCAGGAAGAACCTTCCATGTAGAGCCGGGCGTGCTGATTCCGAGACCCGAAACGGCGGAACTCTGTGAGTGGATAGAAAAAGATGCGACTGAAAACAAAGGGATTACGGAAGGAGAGAAGGAAGAAAACGCCATCCGCATCCTGGACATCTGTACGGGTTCGGGCTGCATCGCCATTACGCTGGGACTGGACATCGGCGGCTCGGAGGTTACGGGTTGGGATATTTCGGAAGAAGCCTTGAAGATAGCACAGGGAAATGTTGCGCTACTGGATGCCGGTAACGTAAAAATAGAATATCAGGATGCCCTGAAGTTGGCGGAAACATCGGATGCCGGAAGATGGAACATCATCGTGAGCAATCCCCCGTATATCTGCGAAAAGGAGAAAGCGGATATGGAGAAGAATGTGTTGGAACACGAACCCGGAATCGCCCTCTTCGTGCCCGATGAAGAGCCTCTGAAGTTCTATAGAGCCATCGCCGAATATGCCTCTTCTGCCCTCAAATCCGGAGGTGCATTATACTTCGAAATCAATCCTATCTACGAAAAAGAAACAAGGGAAATGCTGGAAGGATTGGGGTTTAAAGCTATTGATACAAAGGAAGATGCCTTCGGAAAGCAGAGAATGATGCGAGCCGGCAAATCATAAAGTTCAATGTTCAAATCTCAAAGTTCAAAGTAAAATCATCATGTTCAAATCTCAAAGTTCAAAGTATAAAAAGCCGATGACCGAGCAGCAGGCGCTCCTGAAGCTCACCACCCTCTGCACCCAAGCCGAACATTGCTCGCAAGAGATGATCGACAAGATGAAGAAGTGGGAACTGCCCGAAGATGCCATCGCCAGAAACATGGAATTCCTGACCGAGAAGAAATTCATCGACGACGAACGTTTCGCACGCTTCTTTATCAACGACAAGATAAAATACAACAAGTGGGGACGCCGGAAGGTGGAACAGGCGCTGTGGATGAAACATATTCCGAAGGACATCTCCGACCCTATCTTCGAAGAGATTGAAGACGACCTGTATATGGAAACCCTCCTGCCCCTGATGAAAAACAAATATAAAACCATCAAGGCAAAGAACGACTATGAACGCTCGATGAAACTCATCCGCTTTGCCCTGGGAAGAGGATACAGCATGGAGGTTATCCACAAATGCATCGACCGGATGAAGGAAGAAGATCTGGGAGACATCGATTTCGAAGAGGAGTTCTAAAGCAAAGCATCAAGTTCTATATCCAAACCTCAAAATTAAGAGTAAAGCCATGCCTACCAGCCTGTTAAGAGACATATTAGATTTATTCTTCCCCCGAACCTGCGCCATTTGCGGAAATGTGCTCGCTGGCGGGGAGGAGATGATATGCGTAAAATGTCTGTTCCGCATGCCGAGAACCGATACCTGGGAACAGCCCTACGACAACGAGATGGCAAAACTCTTCTGGCATCTGATTCCCATCGAACGCTGCTGCGCTCTCTTCCATCATATCAGCCATGCCACATCGGCTAGAGCCGTCTACCAGCTGAAATACATGCATCATCCTGAAATGGGAATCTATCTGGGCAGAATGCTGGCAAAGAAGGGGTTAAGCATTCAGTTCTTCGACGGAATAGACGCCATCATTCCCATCCCGCTCACCCGAAAACGAGAGAAAGAACGCGGCTATAACCAGAGCCTTCTCATCGCCAAAGGCATCCAGCAACTCACCCATCTGACCATCATCAAGGATGCCGTAAGAAGAAAAAAGTTTAGCGAAAGCCAAACCCACAAGAACCGGCAGGAAAGACTGGAAAACGTGAGCCAGGTTTTTGAAGCCGCAGCAACCTATCATGACGGGCAGGGCGAGCACCCCATCACGCAACTTGAGGGAAAACATATCCTCATCATCGACGACGTATGCACCACCGGAGCCACCATCATCTCCTGTGCGGAAACCCTGATAAAAGCAGCCGGAAAGATGAAGATAAGCGTGCTGACTGTAGGTTTCGCACACGACTAAAGGTTCTTTTTGCCGAGAGTTAAAACATTTTAACCCTAAATATAGCCGCCGTGTGCAAAAATCATTGTACCTTTGCAAAATAATTAATAATAATTTAATCCTTTAAAGATTATGGACAAACTGAAGAAAGAATTCGCATCTAAGTTATTGAAAGTAAAGGCTATCAAGTTGCAGCCTAATGATCCATTCACATGGGCTTCTGGCTGGAAGTCACCATTCTATTGCGATAACCGCAAGACTCTCTCATTCCCAGAACTCCGCAATTATGTAAAGCTTGAGCTCGTTCACGCTATCCTGGAGCAGTTCCCAGAGGCTGATGCTGTAGCCGGAGTAGCTACTGGTGCCATCGCGCAGGGTGCTTTGGTTGCTGACGAACTGAACATGCCTTTCGTATACGTTCGTTCTAAACCAAAGGATCACGGTATGCAGAACCTCATCGAAGGTCAGCTCGACCCTAAGGCTAAGGTTGTGGTAGTAGAAGACTTGATTTCTACCGGCGGCAGCTCTCTCAAGGCAGTAGAGGCTCTCCGCAAGAACGGCAACGAGATTGTGGGCATGGTAGCTAGCTACACCTATGGTTTCCCTATCGCCGAGAAGGCTTTTGCTGATGCTAACGTAAAGCTGGTTACTTTGACCGACTATGAGCACGTAGTGGCAGAGGCTCTGGAGACTGGCTATATCAAGCAGGAAGACGTAGAGCTGCTCCATGAGTGGCGCAAGGACCCAGCTAACTGGAAGAAGTAATCAAGCTGACCCATCAATAATGAGTACAAGTACATTCGAAAGTAATATCAAACAGATTCCTCACAAGCAGGAATCTGTTTACCGTACATTGAGCGATCTGAACAACCTGCAGATGCTCAAAGACCGCTTCGAGCAGGTGAAAGACCAGATTCCTGAGGACAAGAGAAAGGAAATGGAAAAGCTGAAGGACCTCAAGTTTGATAGCGACAGCATCTCTATCACAGCACCTATGGTAGGTGAAATCAAGATGCGCATCATCGACCGCGAGGAGCCTAAGACCATCAAGTTTGAAACAGAAAACAGCCCTGTTCCTTTCAACTTCTGGATTCAGCTGCTCCCTACTGGCGAGTTCTCATGCAAAATGAAACTCACTATCAAGGCAGAACTTAACATGTTTATCAAGGGTATGGTGAAGAAGCCATTGCAGGAAGGCATCGAAAAAATTGCTGATGCGCTTGCGATGATTCCTTACCAGGATTAATAAATAAAGAAATTATGGCACATAAACTTTGGGAAAAGAACTTCGAAGTAAACAAGGAAATTGAAAGATTCACCGTAGGAAGAGACCGCGAACTCGACCTCTATCTCGCGAAGTATGACGTGCTGGGCAGTATGGCACACATCACCATGCTCGAAAGCATCGGACTCCTGGAGAAAGATGAACTCACCCAGCTCCTTGCCGAACTGAAAAACATCTACGCCATCGCCGACAAGGGCGAATTCGTAATAGAAGACGGCGTGGAAGACGTTCATTCCCAGGTAGAACTGATGCTCACCCAGAAACTGGGCGACATGGGCAAGAAGATTCATTCGGGTAGATCACGCAACGACCAGGTTCTCGTAGACCTCAAACTCTTCACCCGTCATGAGTTGAAGGAGATTGTGGACGCCGTGAAGATTCTCTTCGACGAGCTGATTCAGAAGAGCAACCAATATAAGGACGTGCTGATGCCGGGCTACACCCATCTGCAGGTGGCTATGCCTTCATCATTCGGTCTCTGGTTTGGCGCTTATGCTGAAGGACTTGCCGATGACATGCTCTTCCTTCAGGCTGCTTACCGCATGACCAACCGCAACCCATTGGGTAGCGCTGCCGGCTATGGAAGTTCATTCCCATTGAACCGCACCATGACCACCGAACTTCTCGGTTTCGACAGCATGGACTATAATGTGGTTTATGCACAGATGGGCAGAGGAAAGATGGAGCGCAACGTGGCTTTCGCCATGGCTACCGTGGCAGGAACTTTGGCAAAGATGGCTTTCGACGCCTGCATGTTCAACTGTCAGAACTTCGGTTTCGTGAAATTGCCTAAGGAGTGCACCACCGGTTCGAGCATCATGCCACACAAGAAGAATCCAGACGTATTCGAGTTGATTCGCGCCAAGAGCAACAAGCTCCAGAGCCTTCCACAGCAGGTAATGCTCATCATGAACAACCTGCCAGTAGGCTATTTCCGCGATCTCCAGATTATCAAGGAAGTGTTCCTCCCTGCCTTCGACGAGTTGAAGGACTGTCTGCAGATGGCTGCCTACATCATCAACAAGATGGAGGTGAACGAGCATATTCTTGACGATTCTCGCTACGACCCTATGTTCTCAGTAGAAGAAGTGAACCAGCTTGCAGCCAACGGCATGCCATTCCGCGATGCTTACAAGAAGGTAGGACTGGAAATCGAGGCTGGCGAATTCAAGCCAAACAAGGATATTCATCATACTCACGAAGGCAGCATCGGCAATCTCTGCAACGACAAGATTCAGGCGCTGATGGAGCAGACCCTCTCTGAGTTCCACTTCGAGCGCATGGAGAATGCCGAGAAGAATCTTCTGAAATAAAGACTGAAAGGTTTCTGCATGAAGAATAGCATATATAATAAGGTATATATATATAATAAGGTGAAGAGCATGGCTGGAATAGCTATGCTCTTACTTTGTTCGTGCAATGCAGAAAACAGCATCAGCACCAAATATCCCTGCCAGTTCTATTTCAAGTCGCAATACCATCCGGGCACAAGTCTGGAAACAGCCCTCAACGGAACGGGCGTCTACACGATGGTTAGCGCCAAAAAGGTGAATGGAGCCTGGAATATCTATTCTACATTAAACGATGGGAAAAACCAGACGGAAACCATTATCCTCTCTACAGCCAAGGAGAATTATGCCAACTATACCTATCTGGGAGCGGGCAACGACCCTAAAGATGCCAGGAAGAATGGCTTCATCATGGGACTTACAAACTTCAGCGGACCTGTAGCCTGGGACCGCCAATGCCCCAACTGTCTGGAACAATATGGCGGCACCAACTATCCGCTGGAATGGACCGGCAACCGCCAATCGGTAATTTGCGACAAATGCAAACGCATCTACAGCCTGGAAAACGGAACCATCACAAGCGGCGGAAAGAGCAAAAGCGACAAGCCGCTGATGCAATATCGGGTAACCTACGGCGGCAAAGGAACCGATATATACGTGGGAAACTAAGCAGAAACAGAGGGCAAACGAAAAAAATGGCAATTTCTTGTCTTAAAAAATGTAAATCGTTTGGATATTTAAAGAAATAGCATTACCTTTGCACCCACATAACGCGGAAATAGCTCAGTTGGTAGAGCACAACCTTGCCAAGGTTGGGGTCGCGGGTCCGAGTCCCGTTTTCCGCTCAACTCTTAACGTTTACCATGCCGCAATGGTGGAATTGGTAGACACGAGGGACTTAAAATCCCTTGGCCAGTAATGGCTGTGCGGGTTCGAGTCCCGCTCGCGGCACCTTAAAGTTTTTCCTTATGAAAAAATTTGCTTACATCCTCATTTTATTCATTACGCTGGTCTTAACATCATGTGGTGTTAGCAGTGGGCATTTCAAGTTTGAAGGCAAATTTCTCAATATGAATCAAGGCGAGTTTTATGTATACAGTCCTGACGGGGGCTTCGAAGGCGTTGACACCATCAAGGTAGAAGGCGGCCGTTTCACTTTCGAAACCGAATGTAAGGAAGATTTTACCATCATGCTTGTTTTCCCTAATTTCTCTGAGCAGCCTATCTTCGCAAAATCGGGCAAATCAGTAGAAATCAAGGCAGATGCTTCGCACCTTAAGGAAATGGAGGTAAGCGGAACCGAGGATAACGAACTGATGACAAAATTCCGCCAGAACATCCTGAAAGATACGCCACCTGAGGCTAAAAAGCATGCTGAAGACTTCGTCAGAGAACATCCGAATTCTGTGTGCAGCATCTATCTGATCAGAAAATACTTCATCACTTCTACACAACCTGATTACCGCAAGGCGCTCTCACTCATCAATATCGTTGAGAAAGAACAGCCTAAAAACGGACAGTTGGCTAAGATGAAGCAATTGGCAGAAACCATGAAGAATGTAGGCACCGGTGCAACCCTGCCTTCATTTACAGCATACGATATCAACGGAAAACTCGTTTCCAGTACAGAAATGAGCAGCGCTCCGGTTGCCGTACTCTACACCTGGGCTACCTATAACTATGACAGCCAGGACATGCAGCGCGAACTGAAGAGCCGTCAGAAGAAATCGAACGGCAAGCTCAAGCTGATGGCTTTCTGTCTGGATGCCAGCAAGAGCGAATGCAAGAACAACATCAAGCGCGACTCTATCACATGCCCTATCATCTGCAACGGCGAAATGCTGGAAGACAAGACCTTGAAGATGTTGGGATTGGGAAACCTTCCTGACAACATCATACTTCAAAATGGTAAAATCATCGCCCGAGGCATGAAAAAGCAAGAGCTTTACAATAAGCTCGACCAACTGCTAAAATAAATACTTTCGAGCTAGTCAAAAACCCATAAAAAGCACGCCTATATGTTAGTAAAGACATATTGTGCAGCAGTTAACGGACTAGAAGTAACTACTGTAACCGTAGAAGTAAGCCTCAACAGAGGCGTCATGTACCACCTCACAGGCTTAGGCGACGAGGCGGTCAAGGAGAGCCGTAACCGAATTTCAGCAGCTCTCCAGTATAGCGGCTTCAAATTTCCGATAGCCGACATCACCATCAATCTGGCTCCAGCTGACCTCCGGAAAGAGGGCAGCAGTTTCGACTTGCCGCTTGCAATCGGACTTCTAGGCGCTAACAACAACATTCCAGAAGATCATCTGAAAGAGTACATGATGGTAGGCGAGCTGAGCCTTGACGGTACGCTCCAGCCTATCAAAGGTGCCCTGCCGATAGCTATCAGAGCCAGAGCAGAGCACTTTAAGGGACTGATTGTGCCGGAACAGAACGCTCGGGAAGCGGCTGTCGTAAACAATCTTGAGGTTTACGGCATGAAAACGCTTTTCGAAGTCATACAATTCATGAGCGACAGAAGCAATCCTTCCCCTACCATTGTTGACACCCGCAAGGAATTCTACGAAAACCAGGCACATTGTGAATACGATTATTCCGACGTCCGCGGTCAGGAGAACGTGAAAAGAGCGCTCGAAGTGGCTGCGGCTGGCGGACACAACCTGATTATGGTAGGTCCTCCAGGTTCCGGAAAGTCGATGATGGCAAAACGTTTGCCGTCCATCCTCCCCCCTCTCACGCTCTCTGAGAGTCTGGAAACAACACAGATTCACTCCATTGCAGGCAAACTGGGCAAGAATGTATCACTCATTTCCCAACGCCCGTTCCGGTCTCCTCACCATACCATCTCTCAAGTGGCTCTGGTAGGCGGTGGAACATCACCACAACCGGGAGAAATATCGCTCGCCCATAATGGCGTTCTGTTCTGCGATGAACTTCCGGAGTTCAACAAAACCACCCTGGAAGTACTCCGCCAGCCATTGGAAGACCGCCACATCAACATCAGCAGAGCAAAATATTCTACAGATTATCCTTGTTCATTCATGTTTGTGGCAAGTATGAACCCTTGTCCATGCGGATATTATGGTGATCCAACACATCGCTGTGTCTGCACGCCAGGCCAGATTCAAAGATACATGAACAAGATTTCGGGTCCGTTACTCGATCGCATCGACATCCAATGCGAAATCAGTCCCGTTCCTTTCCAGGACATATCGAAGGCAGCACCAGGTGAGCCAAGTGCCAAGATCAGAGAAAGAGTCATCAAGGCAAGAGAAGTTCAAGCCGAAAGATTCAAAGATTATAAAGGCATCCATTGCAACGCCCAGATGACAGAAAGAATGATTCATCAGTTTGCCGAACCCGATGAACAAGGCATAGAACTGCTCCGAATGGCTATGGAGAAGCTTTCGTTGTCAGCAAGAGCTTACAACAGAATCCTGAAAGTGGCACGAACCATTGCTGATTTGGCAGGAAGTGAACAGATTAAGCCTGACCATATAGCAGAAGCCGTGGGATACAGAACCCTCGACAGAGGCGATTGGGCAGAAAGAGGACATATATAATAAGGATAAAATCTGATTTTTCCTATCCTTCTCTCTAAAAAGTTGGATTTATAAAGAAAAAAAGGGAGAAAAAAAGAAGAATAGCCATTCTAAAACAATTACAATTCTGTTTTAGAATGGCAATTTTCTTTTGTTACTACAAAAATATTACCCCATAAACTCAAAAATACTATTAAAATCGGACAAAGACGAATACTAAAATCGTCCAATAAAGGGTAAATTCTGTTCTCTATGGTGGAATATTTGATTTAAATTAGCTTTTAAAGTTATGAAAATCACTAATTCTAATAAAAATTACCCCATACAGGATAAAAAAATGCATTACCTTTGCAAACGTAAAAAGAACGCTAGCACAACGCTAGTTCAATTATTAACAACAAAACTATTAAAATTATGGATTGCATTTTTAAAATTACAGACGCAGTAAAGAAGATTGGTTTCGTAATTCTTCTTGCAGAGTTGGCCGTTATCGCCTATATGAACGTAATGTAAGAAATCTCTCTATAGATAAAAATATATAAGGAGGACGTTTTCTACATACTAAGGTAATTAGATTGTAAAAGGTCAACAACATAAGTTGTCAGAACGAATAATCGTTCTTAGAAAGGTAAATGATAATGTTAGGTACAATCCTATCAGGGAGGAGTCTGAAGGAAATGTACAAGATTTGAGGCTCTTGCAGAGATGCAAAGAGCCTTTTTTCGTATCCAGTCCTCCCCTTTCCCTTACCATAAAAAACTAAAGAACCCAGCTTTTTTACACCTTATTATATATAAAAGTAAGAAAAAGCGACGAGAATCCTTTCTTATCTCCAACATTTTTTGTAATTTTGCAGCCAAATAACAAAAATATATTAGCTAATATGGAACAAAAGAACTTTAAACGTACTACCGTGACTGCGGCTTTGCCTTATGCCAACGGTGGTGTGCACATCGGTCACCTGGCAGGTGTATACGTGCCAGCCGATATCTATGTTCGCTATCTCCGCCTCAAGAAGCAAGATGTTGTCTTCATCGGCGGTAGCGATGAGCATGGTGTACCTGTTACTATCCGTGCCAAGAAAGAAGGAATTACCGTACAGGAGGTGGTTGACCGCTATCATAACCTCATCAAGAAGAGTTTCGAGGACTTCGGTATCTCTTTTGATATTTACAGCCGTACCACTTCGCCTACTCACAATAAGTTTGCTTCAGACTTCTTCCGCACACTCTATGACAAGGGCGTATTGGAAGAAAAGGTAGAGGAGCAGTTCTGCGACGAGGTAACAGGCGAATTCCTTACCGACCGTAATATCGTAGGTACTTGCCCTCGCTGTGGTGCAGAGGGTGCTTATGGCGACCAATGCGAGAAATGTGGTGCTACCCTCTCTCCTGAGGAACTCATCAACCCTACCAACAAGAATAACCCTGGTCATGGTCTCGTAAAGAAGCCTACCAAGAACTGGTATCTTCCATTGAACAAGTATCAGGATTGGTTGAAGAAGTGGATTCTGGAAGGCCACAAAGAGTGGCGTACCAATGTTTACGGCCAATGCAAGAGCTGGTTGGATATGGATCTTCAGCCACGTGCGATGACACGCGACTTGGATTGGGGTATTCCTGTTCCAGTAGAGGGTGCAGATGGAAAGGTGCTCTACGTTTGGTTCGATGCACCTATCGGCTACATTTCTAATACCAAGGAACTCTGCGATGCTCATCCAGAAAAGTGGGGAACATGGCAGAAGTGGTGGCAGGATCCAGAAACTCGTCTTGTTCACTTCATCGGTAAGGACAATATCGTGTTCCACTGCATCATCTTCCCTACTATGCTGAAGGCTCACGGCGACTATATCTTGCCAGACAACGTACCAGCCAACGAGTTCCTGAACCTGGAGGATGATAAGATTTCAACATCCCGCAACTGGGCTGTATGGTTGCACGAGTATCTCGTAGATTTGCCAGGCAAGCAGGATGTATTGCGCTATGTATTGACAGCCAATGCGCCTGAGACCAAGGACAACAACTTTACCTGGAAGGATTTCCAGGAGCGCAACAACTCTGAGTTGGTTGCCGTTTACGGTAACTTCGTTAACCGTGCCCTCCAGCTCACCAAGAAGTATTGGGGCGGCGTAGTTCCTGCCTGTGGTGAATTGCAGGAGGTAGATGAGAAGGCTATCGCTGAGTTTAAGGACGTGAAGGAGAAGGTAGAGCAGTATCTCAACGTATTCAAGTTCCGCGAGGCTCAGAAAGAGGCTATGAACCTGGCTCGTATCGGTAACCGATACATCACAGAGTGTGAGCCTTGGAAGGTTTGGAAGACCGATCCTAAGCGTGTGGAGACCATCCTGAACATCTCCCTGCAGTTGGTTGCCAACCTCGCTATCGCCTTCGAGCCATTCTTGCCATTCTCTTCTGAGAAGCTCCGCAAGATGATCAATATGCCTAACTTCGAGTGGACTCAGCTCGGCAGCACAGATTTGCTCAAGGCTGGTACCCAGCTCGGTGAGCCTGAATTGCTCTTCGAGAAGATTGAGGATGAGGTTATCGAAAGACAGCTCCAGAAGCTCGCTGACACCAAGAAGGCTAACGAGGAAGCTTCTTATCAGGCTGCTCCTATCAAGCCAGAGGTTAGCTTCGATGATTTCGAGAAACTCGATATCCGCGTAGGTCACATTCTGAACTGCGAGAAGGTAAAGAAGTCTAAGAAACTCCTGAAGTTCACCATCGACGATGGTTCTGGCGTAGAGCGCACCATCTGCTCAGGTATCGCAGCCTACTACGAACCAGAGCAGCTGATCGGCAAGGACGTATTGTTCGTAGCCAACTTTGCTCCTCGCAAGATGATGGGCATCGAGAGCCAGGGTATGATTCTGAGTGCAGTCAACTTCGACGGCTCATTGAACGTAACTTCTCTCCTTGGCAAGGTTAAGCCAGGAAGTCAGGTTGGATAAAGAATCATAGAATCATCTGATTATCAGATAAGGTAAAAGCCTCAAATCCTTTGCGGATTTGAGGCTTTTCTTATTTCTATCCAAATATTCTTTTATAATGTAAAACGATAACCCACGGTAAAGGTCAGAGCCTTGTTCTTACAGTTATCCCAATCACCCTTGCTAGCCTTCGTCAGGCTCACGTTGTAACGGGCATCCAGAATCACATTCATATATTCATAGCTCAAGCCCAAAGGAATGGCTACATCCACCTTCTTGGCAGGCCAAAGAGCTTCGGTTTCATGCATATTCTTGTATGTAATAGACCCGTTCTTGTCCTTCTGAAGGTCGGTTTCCTCTCTTTTAACCTTGCCGTCACCACAAAGGAATCCCACCTGAACGCCTGCATTCACCGACAAGCCCTCTACAAGATAGGCTTTCAGCATGAGCGGTACCTGGATATAATCGAGGTTCACATGATGATTCTTAATACCTGTATATTCCCCTTTTTCAGCATTCTCAGTCAACTCACAGTCAGGGAAGCGCATACCCTGTCGGGCATAATAAGCACCCAGCGTAATACCCAGGCTCTTATTTATGCGATATTCCACATCTGCGCCACCCATGAATCCTGCCTGATACTTAGACTCTAGCGAGGTTCCATCCAAAGTTTCCAGAGTCAACCCGCTCCAGTTAGCCAGAGTTACACCGATACGGGGAATTACCGAGAATCTGCCTACCGGATTCTCCACTTCTTGTGCCTTTGCTCCCACAACAGCAAGCAGCAGCACCATCATTATAACTATTTTCTTTTTCATTTCCACAACAGTTTGTATATCATAATAACAAGGAACAAGGGATAATATTGCATCCTACAGCCATTTTTCTCCATGAAAGACCTGTTCTCGTAAAGTGTTATACAATGTCACTCGTTTAAACAGTAACAAAAAGCAATATTTACCCTTCTACTATCTTCCATTCACCAATGGTTCGCTTCTGGCTGTCGTAGTTGATTCCTACTTTTACCATTCGTTTGCCGTCAGCTGAATAAGGAATGAGATAGCCTTTGTCATCAATCTGTTTCAAAGCTTCCTCAGCCGTCTTATCAAACTTCAATTCCATCACATAGATTGTATCCGGCATGTGAAGAACGGCATCTGCTCTGCCAATTGCACTATCCTCCTCCACCAAGATGTAAGCACCCATCAAATTAAAAATGAGATAAAAGACCGTTTGGAAGTCCTTCTCGTTCTTGTTGGCAAGTCGATTGGAGATACTGGCGAGATAAGCCTGCATTTTCTGCAAAGCACCATCCATATTATTGTTATATAGTTGCTCCAAAAAGTCGAAGATGAAACTATTATTGTTCAACGATATTGGAGAGAGATAGTTAGGAGCCAAGGAACGAACCATCCCTACACGCACTTCCTTGTTTGGATAATCCAGCTGATAGCTCTGCAAGATAGGGTTATACTTCTTGATGGTGAGATATCCACTCTGATAAAGCAATGGTAAAGCAGAAGTCATCTGCTCAGGAGAGACATCGAAATCATCCACCCCTACGGATTTCTGTTCTATATCCATCACCCCCACATGATGTTTGCGTAAAGTGTTGATAATGTATGCAGGAGTACCTGAACTAAACCAATAAGCTGCTATTTCCTTACTTCTCAACGCTTTAACCAGACTAAACGGATTAAACACATCTTCTGATTTTTTACTGAAATGATAACCATCATAATATGAACCCAACTCGGCAACCGTTTCATCAAAAGTTTTTCCCAAAGACTTGGCTAGCAACTCAACATCAGGCTTCATCACCGTCAGTAGTTCTGTCTTGCTGATACCACAGATAGCAGAATACTGATCGAACATGCTGATATTATCCAAATTATTGATCTCGCTAAAGATACTCAACTGAGAGAACTTGGTGATACCCGTGATAAAGGTAAATTCCAGCCAAGGGTCGAGATATTTCAATGGGCTATAGAACTTCCTCATAACCAAGCGCAATGGCATCAAACTTTCCTTCTCATGCACGACATCCAAGAGAGGAGCATCATATTCGTCTATCAAAACGACCACCTTTTGACCCGTCTTCTTATAGGCACGCTTTACCAAAGACTGCAAACGCTGGCTCGGCTGCACCGCCAATTCGTCACGTCCATAGACCTGCTCGTATTCTGAAAGCATGTAGCCCAGCATCTCTTCTAACCCTTCGGGTGTCTGATTTTTGGCAGTACTCATGTCGAAGTGAAGAACAGGATGCTTCACCCATTCTTTCTCATATTCGCCAAGTGCCAAACCATCAAACAGTTCCTTCCTGCCCTCATAATATGCCTGGAGCGTAGAGACAAAAAGCGACTTACCGAATCGTCTTGGACGACTCAGAAACACATATTTAGAACCATTACGCAAGAAATCGACAATATATCTTGTCTTATCTACGTACACATAATTACCCTCTCGTATATCAGAGAAAGTTTGCATTCCTACTGGGTATTTTCTTATCTCTTCCATAGCCATATTCCTTTAGACGGTGCGAAGTTACGAATAAAATATCAGATACGCAAATAAAAAGACAAAAAAAAAGAGAGGCGAGCTTCACAGCCAGCCTCTCCCGAGAGATTTATAGAAAATGCCACTCATGGCATTCCTATATCTTGATTAAAAATATTATCTTATTAAAATATTCCATCACAGCGATTACTCACCGTAACCCGTATTCTGCTTGATGTTAGGGTTAGCGTTGATCTCTGCCTGAGGAATGGCTGCGATAGCCTTATAGAAATCACGGTTGAAAGACTGAGCTTCCTTGCTCAATGTCTTGTGCCAACCCTTATCAGCTTCACTTGTATAACGGGTGATAGTCTCGTTATTACGCAAAGCATCAAAGTAACGCTGTCCCTCGCCAATCAACTCCTTACGACGCTCAATCAAGATACGCTCAAGTGTGATGTTATCCACTGTAGCCAAAGAAGCCACTGTTGTGGTACGGTTCTTTACCAAATCATTCAGATACTCTACAGCCTTAGTCTTGTCATTATTTCTAAATGCACACTCTGCAGCTGTCAAGTAAACCTCAGAAAGACGGATAATTGGAACGATAGTAACATTACGAAGATTACCACCTTGACCACGCAACTTGTTCAGAAATACCTTGTTGGTACCATAAGTTGCCACCTCTTTGGCTGCAGTTGCAGGCAAGAACATATCGTTACGAACATCTTTTGGGTCTGAAGTAAGCATGTCAACAAACTTCTTAGTAGCAACCATTTCCTTGTAGCCATCACGCTGCTGAAGGTTACCGATACCATTCAAGTCATTGTTGTCTGTAGAACCTGCCACATTGAGACGGAACAAGAACTCACTCTCATTAGGAGTTGAAGCATCCCATGCTTTGAAGTATTGGTCACGAGTCCACAACGCTGCGCCAGAATTCTTGATAATATCCTCAGCAACAGACAAGGCGTTAGCATAATCACCCATATTCAAATAAACACGAGAAAGGATTGCCTTTGCTCCCCAAACGCTTACATAACCTGGTTCTGTCTCTGTAGCAAGAGCATTAGAGCTGATAGCCTCAGTCAAATCCTTCACTACTTGGGTGTAAACCTCAGCAACAGTGCTACGAGCAGGTTTTGCATTAGACTCCAGCACTCTTGTTACCAATGGTACACCAAGAGATGCACCCTGATCCTCTGTATATGGCTTACCATAGATACGAACAAGGTCAAAATGAGCAAGGGCACGGAGTACCTTTGCCTCTGCCGCATACTGGTCGATAGTAGCCTTAGCCTCTGCTGCATCGCTCAAAGCACCACCTTCTGCAGCAGCGATGATACGATTAGCACGGCCAATAACAATATATGGTGATTTCCAAGCTACGTTACTTGATGAAAACTCAGATGCAGTCTGATAATTCATGTCATAGTAGAAACTTGCACGGTTAGAACCACCAAGATTATTATACTGATAATCATCACCTGCATGAACATCACCATAAACGAAGAATTGCTGACCATAGTAATCTACCAAGTTGCTGTTTCCCTTCAAAGCCGCGTACATACCCGTTCTCGCAGCAGCCAAGTCTGAACTGCTGGTCAAGGCTGCATCGGCATCTGTACCATCAGAAGGAGCTACGTCCAACCAATCATTGACGCAAGATGACAGGCTGGCTGCCAAAATAGCGCAGCCCATTACCTTATATATTGATTTTAATACTTTCATTGTATTTCGTTCTTTTATAAATTAGAAACTAAGTTCGATACCAAATGTATAAGTTCTCAAAGCTGGCATTTCGAATGTACACAAGCCATCCGCTGGTGTCTCTGGATCAACATAAAGATCCTTAGACTTCCAGGTCAACAAGTTGTTGGCAGAGAAATATACACGAGCCTTGCTCAAGCCGAGGTTGCTGATCCACTCCTTTGGTGCTGAGAAACCTAAGGTAAGGTTCTTCAAGCGAAGATAATCGTTAGGCATCAACCAACGAGAAGACAACACACCCTTACCATAACCAGCCTGGAACTTAGGCAACTTAGCATTATCGCCTGGCTTCTGCCACATATCCTCCAACTTATAGTAAGAAGGGATTGCTCCATAGAGGGCGTATGTACCACCATTATCGTGCAACCAAGTAGCATAATCGTAAGAGTCACCGCCCAACTTATAGGTCAAAGTAAAGTTGAAGTCGATAAACTTCCACTTGATGAAGTTAGACAAACCGCCCTCAATTGTTGGCTCATGATGACCAACAATAGTCTTGTTTGCCTCAGCTACATTAGTAGTGGTCTTGCGAGCATTCTCAGTTCCATCATTGATGTAATAGCTCTCCTTACCTGTCTCAGGGTCAACACCTGCATACTCATACATATAGTAAGAATAGTAAGGCTTACCTACCTGATGAATCATGGCACCGCTGATAATCTTGTCATCATCACCTGTCAACTCTGTTACCTTGTTGGAGTTATGACCAAAGTTCAGAGAAGTAGTCCAAAGGAAGTCCTTCTTCTGAATGTTGGTAGAAGAAATGGTCACCTCAATACCTTGGTTACGCATAGAACCTACATTCTGAGCCATGGTAGCCAACAGAGAAGATTCATCATAGTAACCTGAAATCATAGAGATAGGACGGTTCATAATCAAATTGGATGTATTACGAACGTAGTAATCCAATGTTACAGAGATACGGTTGAGGAATGTCAAGTCAAGACCAAAGTTCCAAGCCTTGTTCTGCTCCCACTTCAAGTCCTTGTTGGCTACACCAATGATACCCATACCATTGCTACCATTGTAGTACTCACCATACTTATAAAGGTTCATGTAACTATACAAGCCAGATGGAAGAGTTCCGTTCACACCATAAGATACACGAATCTTACCATCGCTCAATATATCCTTGATAGAATCCATGAACTTTTCTGCACCAAAGCGCCAAGCACCAGATACAGACCAGAACGAACCCCAACGATTCTCACGTGCCATACGAGAACTACCATCACGACGATAGCTTACACCAGCATAATACAAATCGTTATAGTTGTAGTTGACACGACCCAAGAAAGAAGTCATCTTTGAGTCATACTTGTAACTCTGCATAGAGGTATCGCCAGAGTTAGCGAACTCATACAAGTTGCCAGGGAAGTCTGTACCGGAAGCGTATGAGTTGTTGTTATGCCATGCCTCTGTCTCGAAACCAAGCAAAGCATCCACATTGTGGGCACCAAAAGACTTATTGTATGTCAACTGTGTCTGAGTGTTCATGGTTGTCCACTCATTGTAAGTACGCTGCATCACACCATTTGAGCCAGAACCATTACCACAGAATTTGTCCCAAAGCACATCCTCGGTAGAGTTGATGTAGTCGTAAGCTACCTTCTCACGCAACTTCAAGTTGTCCCAAATGTTCCATTCGAGAGCCAAGGTGCTGTAAGAACGTGTTGTGTTGGTTCTATCAGACATGTGCTGGTTCTCATAAATAGGGTTATAACTATTGTTATAAGCACCATCTGTCTTTGTCAGCAAATTACCATTCTTGTCATAGATAGCATTAGAAGGGCCGAGGAACCATACTGCACTTGAGACGGCACCAGCAAAAGAAGCACCACCATCCATGGCAGAGTTCTGATGCATAGATGAAATCATTGTGCTAGCATCCAACTTGAACTTACCAAAACGATGGGAAACGTTTACATTACCTGTCATACGTTCCAAGCCTGAACGGTCAACAATACCATTCTGATTTGCATATGACAAAGATGCATAGAACTTGGTCTTATCATTACCACCAGTTACACTTGCCTGATAGTTCTGGCTAGAACCATTTTTGAAGAGAGCGTCACGCCAATTAGCCCAGCCATTCTCTGGTTTTGCTGCATAATCATCAATATTAGCATCAGCAAATGCTGCAGCCGAAGCATCGGTTGTACCATCAACATTATCAAAAGCATAGTTTTTCAAACCTTGATAAATCAAGGCACGACGAGAATCACCATCCAACGTTGGACGATAGTTGATAGCCATGTTAGAGAATCCCCAGTCGCTACGGAAATCAACCTGGGTCTTACCTGCACTACCACTCTTGGTTGTAATGACAAGCACACCATTGGCTGCACGAGAACCATACAAAGAGGCTGCGGCAGCATCCTTGATAACAGTGATAGATTCGATATCGTTGCTGTTCAATGTAGAAAGTGCATTGGTACCAGAACCATTGTAACCACTTCCAGTACTTCCATCATTGAAACCACTCAAGTTACCAGAGTTCACAGGAGTACCATCAATCACAATCAATGGATCGTTACCTGCATTGATAGAACCCATACCACGAATACGGATATAGTTCATTGCACCTGGCTGGCCAGAGAAAGAAGAAATAGAAACTCCTGGGATATTACCAGAAAGCTTATCTTCAACAGAAAGTGAAGGAACATCACTCAACTTAGCTGTTGACATGGAAGCAGCAGCACCTGTAAATGAGGATTTTTTGAAGTTACCATAACCTGTAACAATCACCTCATCCAAGGATTTGTTATCAGAAGTCAAAGCAATCTTCATGTTAGAACTTGCTTTGACAGTTTGTGGATTCATACCTATATAGGTAATCTCCAACTTGGAGCCGGCAGGAACATTCAAACTGAAGTTTCCATCGACATCCGTAACAGTACCCGTATTAGTACCAGCTACTTTGATTGATGCGCCAATAACAGGCTCACCATCCTCAGAAGCTACTACCTTACCGGTAACAGATGTTTGGGCAAAGGCTACTCCACAACTGAGAATTGCCCCCCCCACAAATAAAGCGATTCTTTTAAACATAATTTCCTGTCTCTTATACACATCTGACGCTGCCGACGATCTTACGCGT
>ENA-OZKW01000001-OZKW01000001.1-human-gut-metagenome-genome-assembly--contig:-NODE-1-length-187918-cov-33.094031_pt1 | contig 187918 bp, 158 predicted proteins | sample MGYA00244833_ERZ653778 | MGnify/ENA primary metagenome ERZ653778 (study PRJEB26926, sample SAMN06165284) | human gut metagenome | biome: ENVO:00009003; feature: ENVO:2100002; material: ENVO:00002003... | reverse complement strand
CAACTGACTCTTAATCAGTGGGTCTAGGGTTCGAATCCCTAAGGGTGTACAAAAAGAGCATTTCTGTTAGGAAATGCTCTTTTTTGTTTTATATTTCTCCCTACCATTTATATCACCTTTAAATATCACTTTATTTCTCTTTAAATATCACTATAAAAAAGTTGCAGCCATCCAAAGTTTACACCCAGACAACTGCAACCAATTTATCAATCAAAAATATCTAAAATCTTATCCCGCCATCATCACACAACTCTACTATCAACAGAAAAGCCAGTAAAGAACTGCCAGCACGGCTATCATAACAACAGCTACCATTGCTTTAATCATGCAGGTAGCCACCTTCTTTAAGACAAACAGTCCTACAACAAGGACTACCAATACCAGCGCATAATATCCAAAATCATTCATATCACATTATTATATAGTATAAACTACCAATCAGTATTCATCACCCTATTAACGATCATTCTTTAATGCTCTGCGGAATTCAGCCGGTATCGGAGTTTCAAATTCCATAGGCTGATGCGTTACGGGATGATAGAAACACAGCACATAGGCATGCAGGCACAAGCGCTGGCATGGATCATCACCATTACCATACTTAATATCACCACACACCGGATGCCCCATATCGGCAGTATGAACACGAATTTGATTCTTACGGCCCGTTTCGAGTTTGAACTCCACCAGAGAATGAGCCGTTGTACGCTCTAATGTATGGAAATGGGTAACAGCATACTTGCCGCCATTATCCGCATCACTACTGTAAGTAATATAAGCCTTGTTATCTTTCAGCCAGTTTGCAACGGTACCTTCATCTTCTTCCATCTCTCCGGAAACCAGAGCCACATATCTGCGGTCGTACACATTATGATGCCAATCATCCTCCAAAGCCAGTTCCGTCTGCTTATCCTTGGCATAAATCATCAAGCCCGAAGTATCACGGTCAAGTCGGTGCACTACATGCGCCTGACAGTTCTGGCGAGTCTTATGAAAATAATCATCAAGTACCGTTTTCACATTCAGAGTAGAATGACCGGCTGCCATACTCAAGATACCGATGTTTTTCTCGACAACAATCAGATATCTGTCTTCATAAACAATCTTAAGGTATCTGCTTTTAAATACCTCCTGATTCTTCTTTGTCTTGCTCACACTCACCTTCATACCCGGCTTCAGGGCATAATCAAACTGGGTAATGGTTTTGCCATTTACCTTAATTCCCCTACCCTGTAGAGTCTGCTTCACCTTGGTCTTGCTAGGTCCCTTCACATTCTCCATCAGCCATTCCAGCAAAGGAGCAGCCTTTTCTACCTTGTAATGCTCATATTCATTGGGATTTCCGTAGCCATAAGCATTATTGGTATGCTTATTAAAATTTCCTTTTCTATTTTGTTGTCTCATATTATTTACGATATCATTTTCTTAACATTAAAAATAGAGAATCGATGCTGCATTTTCATCAATTCAGCCTACAAAAGTAAGACTTTTCTGCAAAATAACAAAAAGCCACCAGGTTTTTAACTAAAAATTAGTAACTTTTGCCAATAAATCATTGTGTTTCAAATATTTTTTTGTAATTTTGCAGCTGAATAACAGAAATTGCAATGACGCAAAGAGAAGATAAAGAAAGAAACAAAACTGCCCGAGAATGTCTCGGAAAGTTTTTCTACGACCTTGCCAAGACATGTTTCTTGGTCATGGTTGCAGGTAATGCCGTCACGATATATTCTGATGGCGAATTAAAAATCTTCAATATTACCAGTATAATTATTGGTTTATTCCTTACTTGGCTTTTTGCATATATTGCTAATAAGGTATTAATAAAAAAATAAAATTATGGGAGAAGGTTTAACAATTATATTTTCCATTATATTGGTACCTGCACTGGGGTTTGCCATTTGGCTTCGCACTCCGCAGGGTGAGCGTTTCTTGAAAAGTCTAGACTAACAACTCGATTCTTTCAAGGCATTAATAGTAGTAAAAAAAAACAACAATAAAAGTACAGAATAATAAAAAGGAATGATTACAGTACAAAATCTTGCAATCCAATTCGGAAAGAGAGTGCTTTACAAGGATGTAAACCTCAAGTTCACTCATGGTAATATTTATGGTATCATCGGTGCTAACGGCGCCGGAAAATCTACTTTCCTCCGCGCTATCAGCGGCGACCTTGAACCAAACAAGGGTACAGTAGAAATGGGACCAGGCGAGCGACTTTCTGTCTTGGAACAGGACCACTTCAAATATGACGATTTCCGCGTGATGGATACCGTTCTGATGGGCCATCAGCCATTATGGGAAAACATGAAGGAGCGCGAGCGCCTCTATGCTAAGCCAGAGATGACAGAAGAAGATGGTAACCTCGCTGCTGAGCTGGAGCTCAAGTTTGCAGAAATGAATGGTTGGGAGGCAGAAAGCAATGCCGCACAACTTCTGCAGAACCTCGGCGTAAAGGAAGACCGACACGACAAACTCGTAGGTGAACTTTCAAACACAGAGAAAGTGCGCGTGATGCTGGCGAAGGCACTCTTCGGCAACCCAGACAACCTTCTTCTCGATGAGCCTACCAACGACCTCGACCTCGACACAGTTGAGTGGTTGGAAGACTATCTCAGCAACATTGAACAGACCGTACTCGTAGTATCTCACGACCGTCACTTCCTCGATGCAGTAAGTACCCAGACCGTAGATATCGACTTCGGTAAGATTACTATGTTTGCAGGTAACTACTCTTTCTGGTATGAGAGTTCTCAGTTGGCTCTCCGCCAGGCTCAGAACCAGAAGATGAAAGCTGAAGAGAAGAAGAAGCAGTTGGAAGAATTCATCCGCCGATTCTCAGCTAACGTTGCCAAGAGTAAGCAGACTACATCCCGCAAGAAGATGCTGGAGAAGCTGAACGTTGAAGAAATCCGTCCATCAAGCCGTAAATACCCAGGCATCATCTTCCAGATGGAACGTGAGCCAGGTAACCAGATTCTGGAGGTAGAGGGACTGAAAGCATGCGACGAAGACGGAACAGTGCTTTTCGACAATGTAAACTTCAACATAGAAAAGGGCGAGAAGGTAGTATTCCTCTCTCACAACCCTAAGGCGATGACCGCACTCTTCGAAATCATCAACGGCAACCGAAAGGCTGACGCAGGTGAATACAAGTGGGGTGTTACTATCACAACAGCTTACCTTCCACTCGATAATACAGAATTCTTCCAGAGCGACAAGAATCTGGTAGACTGGTTGAGCCAGTATGGTCCAGGTAACGAAGTTGCCATGAAGGGCTACCTCGGAAGAATGCTCTTCAGCGGTGAAGAAGTACTGAAGAAGGTAAATGTCCTCTCCGGAGGTGAGAAGATGAGATGTATGATTGCACGCATGCAGTTGCAGAACGCCAACTGCCTGATTCTTGATACACCAACCAACCACTTGGACTTGGAGAGTATTCAGGCATTCAACAACAACCTGGTAGGTTTCAAGGGCAATATCCTCTTCTCTAGCCACGACCACGAATTCATCAACACCGTGGCAAACCGCATCATCGAGCTCACTCCATCAGGCACCATCGACAAGCTCATGTCTTATGATGAGTATATCTATGATGAAGCTATCAAGGAGCAGAAGGCTAAGATGTACGGATTCTAAACAGAAAGTTATTCTGCTGTTTTAAACAGCAACTACAAATTATCTTATAATTAATAGTGCCAATTCGATGAGAATCGAGTTGGCACACTTTTTGTCAAACAACCAATAATAAGAATTATCATGTTTAAAAAATTTAAGACTATGTCAAAAGAAAAAGAAATCAATATAGAGGACGGAAACGTTCAGGAGACTGTTCAGAACGAAAATAATGAGCAGACAACTCAAAATGAAAATGCTGAGGAAAATCAGAATACTGACAACAAGGCAGAAGAAGGTGACAACAATACAGACACTACTGACAAGAAGGCAGAAGAGATTGATCCTTTAACAAAAGCACAGCAAGAGGTAGAGGAACTCAAGAAACAGCTGCTCTATAAGACTGCCGAGTTTGAGAATTACCGTAAGCGTACTCTCAAAGAGAAGGCAGAACTGATTTTGAATGGTGGCGAGAAGACTGTAGCTGCTATTCTGCCTATTCTCGATGACTTTGAGCGCGCCATCGCTGACAAGAGCGAAGATCCTAAGGTTATCAAGGAAGGTGTACAAATGATTTTCAACAAGTTCGTAAAGACACTCGAAGGTCTTGGTGTAAAGAAGATTGACACCAACGACAAGGATTTCGATGTAGATTTCCACGAGGCTATTGCTATGGTTCCAGGAATGGGTGATGACAAGAAGGGAAAGATTATTGACTGCGTCCAGACTGGGTACACGATGAACGACAAGGTGATTCGCCATGCCAAGGTAGCTGTAGGTCAGTAAGAAAGAAATATCAAGAGTTATTTTTCAATATCCAGAACATTCTATTAGAATTCTGTAAGAAAATTCAATATTTGAAATAAGCAAATGGCTAAGAGAGACTATTATGAGGTGCTGGGCGTAGACAAGTCGGCATCAGAAGACGAAATAAAGAAGGCGTATCGAAAGATTGCCATCAAGTATCACCCAGACCGCAACCCTGGCAATAAAGAAGCGGAAGAGAAATTCAAGGAAGCTGCCGAAGCTTACGAAGTTCTACACGATGCCCAGAAGCGCCAGCAATATGACCAGTTTGGTTTCAATGGTCCACAAGGTGGATTCGGCGGATTCGGTGGTGGTGCCAGCATGGATATGAACGACATTTTCTCCATGTTTGGAGATATCTTTGGCGGACACGGCGGTTTCAGCGGCTTTGGTGGCGGCGGATTCGGTGGTGGCTCACAGAAGCGAGTTTATCAGGGTGGCGACCTTCGTGTAAGAGTAAAACTGACTCTCCAAGAGGCAGCAACAGGCGTCACCAAGCGCTTCAAGATTCGAAAGGATGTAACTTGCTCTGCATGTCACGGAACAGGTTGCGAAGGTGGTGCCCAGCCGGAAACATGTCCGGAATGTCATGGAAGCGGCTATGTCTTAAAGACGGTGCGCAGTATGTTCGGCATGATGCAAACCCAGGCTGCCTGTACAAAGTGTGGCGGTGAGGGAACTATCATCAAGAAAAAATGTAAGGAATGCGGTGGCGACGGAATCGTGAAGGGCGAGGAACTCGTAGAAATCAACATTCCTGCAGGTGTCGACAACGATATGGTTGTTACTGTTGAAGGCAAGGGTAACCAAGGCAAGCATAATGGTCTCTATGGAAACCTCCAGGTAATGGTAAGCGTAGAAAAGAACGATGATTTCGAGCGTGTAGGTCAGGACTTATACCATAATCTTGTTCTTGACTTTGCAACTGCCACTTTGGGTGGCGAGGTAGAAGTCCCTACCTTGGATGGCAAGACAAAGATCAAAATAGAACCTGGCACACAACCAGGCAAACAGATTCGTTTGCGTGGAAAAGGTATGCCGGCTATTCAGGGATATGGTTATGGCCGTGGTGATATTATCGTCAATATTACCGTTTTCGTACCTACCTCTCTGACCAAGGAAGAAAAGGATCTTGTAGTGAAATTCAAGGAATGCGATAATTTCAAAGCAGATAATGCAGAGAAGAAGTCTCTCTTTGAAAGTTTCAAGAACCTCTTTAGAAAATAAACAGTAAAGAGCAATCCCCGAAGAGGGCGAACTATCTTCGAAAGAACGGTTCGCTCTTTTCGGGGATTATCTGTATATATAATAAGGTATAACATATAACATGAATTATCAAGAAACTGTTGAATATCTTTTCACCAGCACGCCGGTTTTTGAAAAGATTGGAGCCAAGGCATACAAACCTGGGCTTGATACGATGTATAAAATGGATGAACACTTCGGACATCCTCATAACCAATATAAATGTATCCACATTGCAGGAACCAACGGAAAAGGGTCATCATCCCATACCCTTGCTGCAATCCTGCAGAGCCAGGGCTATAAGGTCGGCCTGTTCACATCTCCACATCTTGTAGATTTCAGAGAACGCATTCGCGTAAATGGTGAGATGGTAAGCGAAGAGTATGTAATCGACTTTGTAGAAAACAACCGGAAATTCTTCGAACCGCTACATCCTTCGTTCTTTGAACTGACCACCATGATGGCATTTCAGTATTTTGCAGAACAAAAGGTAGACTTTGCCGTCATCGAAGTTGGATTGGGAGGAAGACTAGACAGTACCAACATCATCACTCCTATCCTATCCGTTATCACGAACATCAGTTTTGACCACACCCAATTCCTCGGGAATACACTCGGTGAGATTGCAGGCGAAAAGGCGGGCATCATCAAACCACAGATTCCTGTCGTTATTGGCGAATGGAACGAAGAGACCCAACCTGTGTTCATCCAAAAAGCCCATGAGCAGAATTCTCCTATCCATTTTGCACATACAACTGACGCAGACATAAACTTCGAACTGAAAGGCAACTATCAGAAAAAGAACTTCGGCACCATATCCGCAGCCGTAGAATGCCTGAAGGAAGAAGGAATAGAAATCAAAGATCAAAGCATAAAGAACGGCTTTGAACATGTATGCGAGCTGACAGGCCTACGTGGCAGATGGGAAAAACTCAACGAGCACCCTCTTACCATCTGTGATACTGGACATAATCTTGCCGGATGGGAGTATCTGGAACCTCAGATTGCATCCATCAAAGCCGATACGAAACATATTGTCTTCGGAATGGTTGATGACAAAGATGTAGAGCATGTAATGGGACTATTAGAAAAGTTGCCAAAAGAAAGCACGATTTTCTATTGGACGCAGCCATCAACCAAAAGAGCGATTCCTGTAGACAAATTATACGGATACGCACAAAAGCACGGCTTAAACGGAACATGCTATCAAACTATCGCACAGGCATTTAACAAAGCAAAAGCAAACGCAAAAAAAGATGATTTTATCTTTATTGGCGGATCAAGTTACGTCGTTGCCGATTTGCTATCAGAATCATTTTAGGATTTTTTAAATCAAAAAGTTCATAAAATATTTGTAATACTCATTTTTTTTTAGTTACTTTGCAGTACATTACTTAAACCAAAGTAAGGTAACTAAAAAAAGTGAGATATTATGAATACAGAACCAGCAAATAAGTGTGGTTTGAAAAGAGAAGATTTTCAGACCACAGTGAATGGCAAGAAGACTGATCTCTTCGTGTTAAGAAACAAGCAAGGCAACGAAGTTGCAGTGACTAACTATGGTGGAGCAGTCGTAGCCATCATGATGCCTGACAAGGATGGCAACTATGCCAACCTCATCCAAGGCCATGACAACATACAGGACGTCATCAACTCACCAGAGCCATTCTTGAGTGTGCTCATCGGTCGTTATGGCAACCGTATTAAAGAAGGCAAGTTCATACTTCACGGCAAGGAGTATCACTTGGCATGCAACGATGGTCCCAACCACCTGCATGGTGGACCTACAGGTTTCCACACCAAAGTTTGGGATGCAACCCGCATGAGTGATAGCGCTGTCGTGTTGAAATACACGAGCCCTTATGGTGAAGAAGGCTTTACTGGTGAGTTGACAGTTTGGGTAGCTTACACATTGACCGACGACAATGAGTTCGTTATCAAGTATCAGGCTACAACCAACAAGACAACCATCTGCAACCTGACACATCACGCTTTCTTCTCAATCCAGGGTATTGCTAATCCTACCCCAACAGTTGACAATATCATCTGTGAGGTAAACGCAAACTACTATCTCCCTATCGATAAGTATTCTATCCCTACAGGTGAGATTTTGAAGGTTGAGGGCACACCATTCGATTTCCGTACGCCAAAGCCTATTGGTCAGGACATCAATGCAGACAACGAGCAGATCAAGAATGGTCAGGGCTATGACCACAACTATGTATTGAACAAGACAGAAGAAGGTGAGTTGAGTTTCGCTGCCCGTATAAAAGACCCTGTAAGCTGCCGTACCATGGAGGTTTATACCACAGAACCAGGTTTGCAGATGTACACAGGTAATTTCCTTGCAGGTATCTCAGGACAGTTTGGTGCAACATTCCCACGTCGCAGTGCAGTCTGCTTCGAGGCACAGAAGTTCCCAGACACTCCAAATCACACCTATTTCCCAAGTTGCAGATTAAATCCGGGTGAAACATACACCCAGAAGACAATCTATAAGTTTGGAATTGACAAATAAATCAGAATAAATCATGGAGCAGGTACTCTAAACAGCACTTGCTCCATTTTCGCGCTTGAATGACAAAATCTATCCAGCGCGACAACAATCTTAAAGAGAAGTCTTAACGTCTTTAAAGAAGAAACAACCTCTTAGAAGAAAAGAGCAGCAACCTCTTTACCATAAAAGAGAATTAATAACCTCTTCAAAAAGAGTATAAACAAGCTTTTCGCAAATAATAATAACAAATAACAATATCAACTATCAAAAAAAATGGAAAACCAAAGTAAAAATGGCAATATCATCGCTATTATCACGATGATGTTCCTCTACGCCATGATTTCGTTCGTAACGAATTTGGCTGCTCCTATCGGAGTTATTTGGAAAAATGTATTCGCTGACAGCGGAAGTGCCAACATGATCGGTATGTTGGGTAACGCCATGAACTTCTTGGCTTACCTCTTCATGGGTATCCCTGCAGGTAAGTTGCTCACCAAGATCGGTTACAAGAAGACAGCCCTCACTGGTATCGCTACCGGATTCGTAGGCGTGCTCATCCAGTTCCTTTCCGGTAAATTCGGTGCCGATATCTCAGGCTTCGCTGTTTACCTCTTCGGTGCGTTCATCTCAGGTTTCGCAGTATGTATTTTGAATACTGTTGTTAACCCAATGTTGAACCTTATCGGAGGTGGTGGTAACCGCGGTAACCAGCTGAACCTCATCGGTGGTACATTGAACAGTTTATCTGGTACTTTAACCCCAATGCTCGTAGGTGCCCTTATCGGTACAGTTACTGCTAACACCAAAATGGTAGATGTAAACCTCGTACTTTACATTGCCCTTGCCGTATTCGCAGCAGCATTCGTTATCTTGAACTTCATCCCTATCCAGGATCCAGAGATGGGTAAGACTACAGACAAGACTGTATTCGAGCATTCACCATGGGCTTTCCGCCACTTCAACCTCGGCGTTATCGCAATCTTCGTTTATGTAGGTGTTGAGGTAGGTATTCCTGGAACATTGAACTTCTACATTTCTGATACAACAGCAAATGGTGGTGGTTTCATCAATGGTACAGCCTTGGCAAATGCAGCAGCTATAGGTGGTTTCGTTGCAGGTACATATTGGCTCCTGATGCTGGTTGGTCGTCTTTGCTCCAGCTTTATTGCTGACAAGGTATCTAGCCGCATGATGATGATGATTGCCAATGGTGCAGGTATGATCTTTATCGTCCTCGCCGTACTTCTCGGCAAGTCAACAACAGTAGAAATGCCTGTATTTACAGGTACATCATTCCAGATGGTAACAGTGCCTATCGCTGCTATGTTCCTGGTACTCTGCGGTCTCTGCACTTCTATCATGTGGTCTTCTATCTTCAACCTTGCTACTGAGGGTCTTGGCAAGTATACAGCCCAGGCTTCAGGTATCTTCATGATGATGGTAGTAGGTGGCGGATTGATGCCATTGGTACAGAACTTCATCGCAGACAACGCTGGCTATATGGCTAGTTACATTGTGCCTCTCATCTGTATGGCATACATGTTCTTCTATGCGGTAGCTGGTTGCAAGAACATCAACAAGGATATTCCTGTTGATTAATAACATGAAATAAATTAGCCCTAAGGCATATATAGTCTTAGGGCTAAATCATATAATCAAATCTTTAGTAACAACCCAACAAAAACTTAACTAATTATGGATATTGAAAAAGTAAGAAGCCGCTTCATCAAGCATTTCGATGGTAAAACAGGTAACATCTACATGTCACCAGGTCGTATTAACTTGATTGGCGAGCATACCGATTATAATGGTGGATTCGTTTTCCCTGGTGCAGTAGATAAGGGTATCATGGCAGAAATCCGTCCTAACGGAACAGATACCGTCATGCTCTACTCTATCGACTTGAAAGATCGTGTAGAATTCAAGGTTAATGATCCTGAAGGTCCACGCGCTTCATGGGCACGTTATATCTATGGTGTTTGCCAGGAGATGAAGGCTTTGGGCGTTGACGTGAAGGGTTTCAATGCAGCATTCTATGGTGATGTGCCTCTCGGTGCAGGTATGTCTTCTTCTGCTGCTCTTGAAAGCTGTTTTGCTTTTGCTTTGAACGACCTCTTTGGTGACAACAAGGTTTCTAAATGGGATCTCGTTCTCGCAGGTCAGGCTACAGAGCACAAGTATGTAGGTGTTAACTGCGGTATCATGGACCAGTTCGCTTCTGTTTTCGGTAAGGAAGGTAAGTTGATGCGTCTTGATTGCAACAGCCGCGAATTTGAATACTTCCCATTCGAACCTAAGGGCTACAAGCTCTGCTTGGTAAACTCTAAGGTAAAGCACGAGTTGGCAGGTTCTCCATACAACGACCGTCGCAACTCTTGCGAAAATGTTGTTAAGCACATTGCAGCAAAGCACCCAGAAGCTAAGTTCGAAACTCTCCGTGATTGCACATGGGAGCAGCTGGAGGAAGTTCGCGCTGAGGTTGGCGAAGAGGATTACAACCGCGCTCACTTCGTATTGGGCGAAAAGGACCGCGTTTTGGCAGTCTGCGATGCTCTTGAGAAGGGTGACTACGAGACTGTAGGTCAGAAGATGTACGAGACTCACCACGGCTTGAGCAAGGAATACGAGGTTAGCTGCGAGGAACTCGACTTCTTGAATGAAGTGGCTAAGGAGAATGGTGTTACTGGTAGCCGTATCATGGGCGGTGGCTTCGGTGGCTGCACCATCAACTTGGTAAAGGACGATATCTACGACAAGTTCGTTGAGGACGTTACAGCTAAGTTCACAGCCAAATATGGTCATGCTCCAGAGATTTACCCTGTAATCATCTCTGAGGGTTCTCACAAGGTTTGCTAATATATATATTATATATTAATATAAGGAACTGCAGTTAGTATTTGCTAACTGCAGTTTTTTTGTTCCAAATAAGCCAAAAAAAGGCGTTTTCATACAAATAGTGTTAAAAAGACACTTTAGCAGAAAAAAAGTTAGGGAAAACGCTTGCAGATTCGAAATAAAATTGTAATTTTACACCCAAAATGAATAGACAATAAAAAACAGCCTAAAAATGAGTACATTTAAGACCCTATTTATGGGAGTTGGTTTTGCGGCTATCGCTACCCTCTCAGCTTGTTCATCAAGCAGCAATGCAAGTCTCACACAATCTGGTTTGAATCCAGCAGATTTCGATTCAACAGTATTGGGCAAGAAGACTGAGTTAGTAACTCTCAAGAATGCAAACGGCATGGAAGTTTGCCTCACCAATTATGGTGGACGTGTCGTTTCCATTTCCGTTCCTGATAAGAACGGAAAGCCAACGGATGTGGTTCTGGGTTACGACAACATACACCAGTATGCTGACACACTTAACTCTCCTTCGGATTATGGTTCTTCTGTAGGACGTTATGCCAACCGTATCAAGGATGCTAAACTTTCACTTGCTGGTTCAACATACCAGTTGAAGGCAAATGATAATGGCAACTGCCTGCATGGTGGTGGTGCTACAGGATGGTTGAACCAGGTTTACGACATTACAGAGAAAAACGACTCATCCGTTACCTTCACTATCAATGCGAAGGATGGCGAGAATGGATTCCCTGGCAACGTAACAGCAACAGCTAAGTATACCGTCAAGAGTAACAACACACTCGACATCGAGTTTGGTGCCACAACAGACAAAGAAACCGTTGTCAACATGACCAACCACAGTTACTTTAACTTGAACGGCGATCCATCTAAGGAAGGTTTCGATCAGGTAATGTACATCAATGCAGATAAGTTTACTCCTGCAGATTCACTTTACATCCCAACAGGTGAAATCAAGAGCGTAGAAGGAACCCCTATGGATTTCCGTACACCTGCAGAAATCGGCAAGAAGGTAGATTATAACTTTGACCAGATTAAGAATGCCACAGGTTACGACCACAACTGGTGTTTGAACACATATAAGGATGGTAAGGGCGATGACAAAACAGTTTGTGCAAGCCTCTACTCACCAAAGAGCGGTATCCTTCTTGAAGTATTTACCAACGAGCCTGGTATTCAGGTCTACACTGGTAACTTCCAAGGTACAGGTATTGCCTGCAAGCATGGCATCAAGTATCCTAAACACGTAAGCGTTTGCTTCGAGAGCCAGAAATATCCTGATTCTCCAACCAAGATTGCTCAGGGTGTAAAGGATTGGACAGATGCCACATTGAAGCCAGGAGAGAAATACTATTCTCACCTCGCTTACAAATTCAGCGTTAAAAAGTAAGCGTAAGTTAGTTTAAAAGTTAGCGAACCGGCGGATAAAATCCGCCGGAACAGCTAACATCCAACAAGAAGTTTTCGCAATGACAAAAAACGAAATGTGCTGGATAAGAAACTAACATAATAAGCATCCAATAAAAGAGAAAAACAAACAAATAATAATAAACAAACAATCTTATAGTAATTATGAATTGGAATTCAACAGAATTCGTATGGCTTGATTGGGCTGTACTCGCCATTGGTGTAATCGGCGTAATTTGGGCTGTCTGGCACGCAATCGTGAAAGACAGAAAGGCTCAGAAAGGTGAAGACTCTTCTGCTTATCTCTTCGGTAAGGGTGAGCCATGGTATGTAATCGGTATGGCTATTTTTGCTGCCAACATTGGTTCTGAGCACCTCGTTGGTTTGGCAGGTACAGGTGCCAAGAGTGGTGTCGGTATGGCACACTGGGAGATGCAGGGTTGGATGATCCTCATCCTCGGTTGGTTGTTCGTACCTTTCTATCAGTTGCTTATCAACAAGATGGGTAAAATCATCACCATGCCAGACTTCCTGAAGTTCCGCTATACCCAGCGCACAGGTTCATGGCTCTCTATCATCACCCTCGTAGCTTACATCCTTACTAAGGTGAGTGTTACAGCCCTTACAGGTGGTATCTTCTTTGAATATCTTTGGGGCTTGAACTTTTGGGCTGGTGCCATCGGCTTGATTATCCTCACTACCATCTTCACCGTATTCGGTGGTATGAAGGGTGTGATGACATTGTCAACCATCCAGACTCCTATCCTCGTCATCGGTTCTTTCCTCGTACTCTTCCTCGGTCTCTCTACCCTCGGCGGTGGCAGCATCTCTGCCGGTTGGGCCGACATGATGGATTACTGCGGCAAGCTGAACAATGGTTATGGTACAACTCACATGTTCCACTGGGAGGCTGGTGACTCTATGTATCAGGAATATCCTGGTTTCGTAGTATTCATCGGTGCAACCATCATCGGTTTCTGGTACTGGTGTACAGACCAGCACATCGTTCAGCGTGTACTCGGCCAGGTTCCTGGTGAGAGCAACGTAGAAGTTATGAAGCGTGCCCGCCGCGGTACTATCGCAGCCGGTTTCTTCAAGGTACTCCCTTGCTTCATGTTCCTGATTCCAGGTATGATTGCAGCCGCTTTGGCTCAGAAGGGCGCTATCCAGATGAACGAGACTGATGCAGCCTTCGCCATCATGGTAAAAACCGTACTTCCTGCAGGTATCAAGGGAATCGTAACTATCGGTTTCATTTGTGCATTGGTTGCTTCTTTGGCAGCATTCTTCAACAGCTGTGCTACCCTCTTCACCGAGGACTTCTACAAGCCATTGAAGAAGGGCATGTCTGAGGCTCACTACGTACTCGTTGGCCGTATCGCTACCGTTGTAGTTGTTGTTCTCGGTTTCGCATGGTTGCCAATCATGATGAAGATGGATACATTGTACAATTATCTCCAGGGTATCCAGTCACTCCTGGCTCCAGCCATGGTAGCCGTATTTGCAATGGGTATCTTCTTCAAGAAGATTACTCCAAAGGCAGGTGAATACACCATGATTACCGGTTTCCTCATCGGTATGCTCCGCCTCGTTACCAACGTCATCACTGATACAGGTAAGGCAACAATGGATGGTGCATTCTGGGATTACACCGCATGGTTCTGGCAGACCAACTGGCTCGTATTCGAGTGCTGGTTGCTCGTATTCCTCATCATCTTCATGATTGTAGTAAGCTGCTTCACTCCAGCTCCAAGCAAGGAGCAGGTAGAGGCAATCACCTTCACATCAGACTTCAAGAAGTCTATCCGTGAGAGTTGGAGTGCCTTCGATATTGTCGGTACACTCGTAGTAATCGGCCTCTGCGCAGCATTCTACGCATACTTCTGGTAAAATATTATTCCCATCAGGAGTAAGAAGTGAGGAGTCTGGAATTTTCTCAAAAATCAGACAAAACAGTTTTCTGTTGAAAAAAACGCAATCCTTACTTCTCCTTCTTACTCCTTGATTTTCTCTCGAAGCCGCTCTCTGAAGAGCAAGCACAAAGAATACAACTATACATACATTGAATCATTACATCAAAACAGCAAAAGACCATGACCCAGTTTTATAATGAATACTCCAAAGTATTAGTATCCGTCGATTGTATCATTTTCGGTTTCAACGGTAGCAACCTCCAGGTACTGATAGGTAAACGCAAGATGGACCCAGGAAGAGGCGAATGGTCACTCTATGGTGGTTTCGTTGGTGCAACAGAAAATCTAGAAGATGCAGCCAACAGAGTCATCCTGGAACTTACTGGAATGAAAAACCTCTATATAAGACAAGTAGGAGCTTTCGGCCGTATCGACCGTGACCCAGGTGAGCGAGTTATCTCAATCGCCTATTGCACTCTCATCAATGTGAAAGACTATGACGACAGCCTCCGTGTAGAACACGGATTGGAATGGGTTAGTCTGAATGAACTTCCAGAACTTTACTCAGACCACAAACTCATGATTCGCAATGCTATCGCTCAGGTACGCCGCCGTATCAATCATGAGCCATTAAGTTTCAAACTCCTCCCCGACCTCTTTACCCTGACACAGCTTCAGCACGTATTCGAGGCAGTAATAGGCGAAGAGATTGACAAGCGCAACTTCCGCAAGCGCGTGAAGGATATCGACTTCATCGAGAAAACAGAACTCATCGATAAAGTCAACTCGAAACGAGGCGCCGCCCTCTACCGCTTCAACAAGAAAGCATACGAGGAAGACCCATCGTTCAACTTGAAATAGAATAAACAACTTTAAACAAAAGATATTATGTTAGAAGAATTAAAAGAAAAAGTGTTCAAGGCAAACCTTGATCTCGTTAAGCACAACCTCGTGCTCTTTACATGGGGTAATGTGAGCGGAATCGACCGCGAAAAAGGTCTGGTTGTCATCAAGCCATCTGGCGTCGACTATGACACCATGAAGGCTAGCGATATGGTAGTGGTAGACTTGGAAACAGGTAAGGTAGTAGAAGGCGATCTGAATCCTTCATCTGATACTCCAACCCACTTGGTTCTCTACCGCGCATTCCCTGAGTTGGGTGGCGTAGTTCATACCCACTCTACTTATGCTACAGCTTGGGCACAGGCTGGCTTGGACATCCCTAACATTGGTACAACTCATGCTGATTACTTCCACGATTGCATCCCTTGCACTGATGCGATGACCGAGGATATGATGGCAGAATATGAGCACAACACAGGTGTTGTCATCGTTGATCGTTTCAAGAAAGACAACATCAACCCGGTTCATACTCCGGGCGTATTGGTTAAGAACCATGGTCCTTTCACATGGGGTAAGGATGCTGACCAGGCTGTTTATCACGCAGTAGTAGCTGAACAGGTGGCAAAAATGGCTTTCATCTCATTCTCTGTGAATCCAAACACCACCATGAACCCATTGCTCGTAGAGAAGCACTTCAACCGCAAGCACGGCCCTAACGCTTACTACGGACAGAAAAAGCACTAATCAACAGTGCTTCAAATAAAGATAATAAATCACATAAACAATAACAATTGATACAACAAACAATCATGATTAAAGCATTTGAAAATTTAGAGGTTTGGTTTGTAACTGGTGCACAGCTTCTTTACGGAGGTGAAACAGTTAAGATAGTAGATGGTCACTCAAAGGACATGGTAGATGGTCTGAACAATAGTGGCATCATTCCAATCAAGGTAGTTTACAAGGGCACAGCTAACTCTTCTGCTGAGGTAGAGGCTGTCATGAAGGCTGCCAACAACGACGAGAAGTGTGTAGGTATCATCACATGGATGCACACCTTCTCTCCTGCTAAAATGTGGATCAAGGGCTTGCAGGCTCTCGAGAAGCCTCTCCTCCACTTCCACACTCAGTACAACGCAGAACTCCCTTGGGATTCTATCGACATGGACTTCATGAACCTCAACCAGTCTGCTCACGGCGACATCGAGTTCGGTCACATCTGCACCCGTATGCGTATTCCTAGAAAGGTAGTTGTAGGCTACTGGAAGAGCGAAGAGGCTCAGAAACAGATTGCAACATGGGCTCGTGTTGCTGCCGGTGTTGCTGATGCTCACAACGTACGCTGCCTTATGTTCGGTATGAACATGAACAACGTAGCCGTAACAGATGGCGACCGCGTAGAGTTCGAACAGCGCTTGGGTTACCACGTAGATTACTATCCAGTATCTTCACTCATGGAGTACTACAAGAAGGTAACTGATGCAGAGGCTGATGCCCTCGTTGAGGAGTACAAGAAAGAGTACACCATCAAGATCGATGAGTCTGGCGAGGAAGTTTATTGGGAGAAGGTGAAGAACGCAGCTAAGGCTGAGATCGCTCTCCGTCGCGTATTGAAGGATGAGAATGCAGTAGCATTCACAACCAACTTTGATGACCTCGGTGACGCAGACATCGACGATCCAAACTTCTGCGGTTTCGACCAGATTCCAGGTTTGGCTTCACAGCGCCTGATGGCAGAGGGCTATGGTTTCGGTGCAGAGGGTGACTGGAAGACAGCTTGCCTCTACCGCACACTTTGGGTTATGAACCAGGGCTTGGAGAAGGGTTGCTCATTCCTCGAGGACTATACACTGAACTTCGCTGAGGACCGCACATCAAGCCTCCAGAGCCACATGCTCGAGGTTTGCCCATTGATCGCTTCAGACAAGCCAAAGCTCGAGGTTCACTTCCTCGGCATCGGTATCCGCAAGCAGCAGACAGCTCGCCTCGTGTTCACATCTAAGACTGGTAAGGGTGTTAAGGCAACAGTAGTTGACCTCGGCAATCGTTTCCGTCTCATCGCAAGTGAGGTAGAGTGCATCGAGCCAAAGGCAATGCCTAAGCTCCCTGTAGCTTCAGCTCTTTGGGTTCCACAGCCAACATTCGAGATTGGTGCAGGTGCTTGGATCCTCGCTGGTGGTACTCACCACAGTGCATTCTCTTACGATATCACTGCTGAGTACTGGGAGGACTTCTGCGAGATTCTGGGTATTGAGTTCGTTAACATCGACAAGAACACAACAATCAGCAGCTTCAAGCAGCAGCTCCGCAACAATGAGATTTATTACATGCTCAACAAGGCGTTGAGATAATTTAAGTGAAGAGTGAAGAACGAAGAGTGAAGAATCCGAATGATTTTCAAGGCTTTACCCTTTGTTCTTTACATTAAACATTTAAAAGAAATGAGCGCAAAAACTATTATAGAATCAGGTAAGGCCATTCTCGGTATCGAGTTTGGATCTACCCGAATCAAGGCTGTCTTGATTGACACCGACAACAACCCTATCGCACAGGGTAGCTTTGAGTGGGAAAATCAGTTGGTTGATGGCTTGTGGACTTACAGCATCGACACCATCTGGAAAGGTCTGCAGGATTGCTACGCTGACCTCCGCAAGAACGTGAAGGCTGAGTACGACTGCGAAATCAAGCAGTTGGCTGCCATCGGTATTTCTGCGATGATGCACGGCTATATGGCATTCGGCAAGGATGAGAACATCCTCGTTCCTTTCCGCACATGGCGTAACACCAATACAGCCAAGGCTGCAGCTGAACTTTCAGAACTCTTCCACTTCAACATCCCATTGCGTTGGAGTATCTCTCACGTATATCAGGCTATCCTGAATGGTGAGGATCACATCAACAAGATTGACTTCCTTACAACTCTCGCCGGTTATATCCACTGGCAGCTCACAGGCAAGAAGGTGCTTGGCGTAGGCGATGCATCAGGTATGCTCCCAATCGACTCTAACACCAACAACTACGATGCTGAGATGGTAGCTAAGTTCGATAAACTCATCGAACCTAAGAACCTGGGCTGGAAGATTCTCGACATTCTCCCAGAGGTACTGAACGCAGGCGAAGACGCTGGTGTATTGACCGAGGAAGGTGCAAAGAAGCTCGACCCATCTGGCACACTTCAGGCAGGCACTCCACTCTGTCCTCCAGAGGGTGATGCTGGTACTGGTATGGTAGCAACCAACGCTGTCCGTCAGCGCACAGGAAACGTCAGTGCAGGTACTTCTTCTTTCTCTATGATCGTATTGGAGAAAGCCTTGAGCCAACCTTACGAAGTCATTGATATGGTGACTACTCCTGATGGTAGCCCTGTAGCAATGGTTCACTGCAACAACTGTACTTCAGACCTCAATGCATGGGTAGGTTTGTTCAAGCAGTATCAGGAGTTGCTCGGTGTTCCTGTAGATATGAACGAGGTATTCGGAAAGCTCTACAACCATGCTCTTGAAGGCGATGCAGATTGCGGTGGCTTGATTGCTTACAACTATATCTCTGGTGAGCCTGTAACAGGTCTTGCAGAAGGTCGCCCAATGTTCGTACGTTCTGCCAACGACCACTTCAATCTTGCCAATTTCATGCGTGCCAACCTCTACGCTTCAGTAGCTGTACTGAAGATTGGTAACGATGTATTGTTCAAGGACGAGAAGGTACAGGTAGACCGCATCACCGGTCATGGCGGTTTGTTCAAGACCAAGGGTGTAGGTCAGCGCATCCTCGCTGCAGCCATCAATTCCCCTATCTCTGTCATGGAGACAGCAGGCGAAGGTGGTGCATGGGGTATCGCCCTTCTCGCAGGTTATCTCGTTAACAACGAAGAGAAGTTGAGCCTTGCAGATTATCTCGACAAGAAAGTATTCGCAGGCAATACTGGTGTAGAGATTGCACCTACTGCAGAAGATGTTGCTGGTTTCGATAAGTACATCGAAACTTACAAGGCTGGTCTTGCTATCGAAAAGGCAGCAGTTGAGAACAAAAAGTAACTAAACGATAAATACGTTTGTGGGGATTATACCTCCACAAACGTATTATACTAAAAATCAACAACAAATAATAAGAACAATGATGAAGAAACTTTTCGCTACCACATTGCTTTCTACAGCAGTTGCATTCTCAGCTCAAGCTCAGGATGTTACAGGAACAATCCATGCCAACCAAGGAACACAGAAAATCAATAAGGAGATTTACGGCCAGTTTGCCGAGCATCTCGGAAGTTGTATCTATGGCGGACTTTGGGTAGGTCCTGATTCTAAGATTCCTAACACACAGGGTTACCGCAACGACGTGTTCCAAGCCCTCAAGGACCTGAAAGTGCCTGTATTAAGATGGCCTGGAGGATGCTTCGCTGACGAGTATCACTGGATGGATGGTATCGGTCCACGTGAGAACCGACCAAAGATGCAGAACAACAACTGGGGAGGTACCATTGAGGACAACTCTTTCGGTACACACGAGTTTCTGAATCTCTGCGAGATGTTGGGTTGCGAACCTTACATCAGCGGAAACGTGGGTTCCGGCACTGTTGAGGAATTAGCCAAGTGGGTGGAATATATGACCAGCGATGGCGATACTCCTATGGCAAAACTTCGCCGACAGAACGGCCGCGACAAGGCATGGAAGGTAAAATACTTAGGTATTGGTAACGAAAGTTGGGGATGCGGTGGCAACATGCGTCCTGAATATTATTCAGATCTTTTCCGCCGCTACTCTGTTTATTGCCGCAACTATGACGGCAACCAGCTCTATAAGATAGCATCTGGAGCGAGCGATTACGATTATAACTGGACTAAGGTATTGATGGATCGTATCGGCAACCGTGCCAACGCCATCTCTCTACATTATTATACAGTAGCCGGCTGGACAGGCAGCAAGGGTTCTGCCACCAAGTTCAACAATGAGGATTACTACTGGACCCTGGGCAAGGCGCTCGGCATAGAAGATGTTATCAAGAAGCATGAAGCTATCATGGACAAGGCTGATCCAAAGAAGCAGGTAGCCCTCCTCGTTGACGAATGGGGAACCTGGTGGGATGAGGAGCCTGGCACTATCAAGGGCCACCTCTATCAGCAGAACTGTATGCGCGATGCCTTCGTTGCTGCACTCTCGCTGAATGTATTCCACCGTCATGCAGAACGTGTGAAGATGACCAACATCGCACAGATTGTCAACGTGCTCCAGTCTATGATTCTGACTGATACAAAGGGAACAGGTCACATGGTTCTGACTCCAACCTATCATGTATTCAACATGTACAAGGACTTCCAGGAGGCAACCTATCTCCCAATGGATGTAAAGTGCGACTCTATGGATGTTCGCGGCGATGATCACGCAAGAGATGGAAGAAAGATTCCATTGGTATCTACTTCAGCAGCCAAGAAGGCAGACGGAACCATCGTGGTTGCTCTTGCCAATGTCAGTCTTGACAAGGCTCAGCAGGTAGAGTTCAATCTGGATGGTGCAGCTGCTCCAAAAACTGTAACAGGACAGATTCTTTCCTGCAACAAGGTGAGCGATTACAACGACTTCGCACACCCGGATGTAGTGAAGCCTGCAGTTTTTAAGGATGCAAAAGTAAAGAAAAACACCCTTAAGGTAAAAATTCCTGCAAAATCTATCGTAGTTTTGAAAATAAAATAGTATCTTTGAAGGCGAAAAAAGGAAGTATCCTTCTTTTGAGTAGCCTTCAGAGCTAGAAAAACAAGAATATTTCAGCAGAAATAACAATTATAATTAATATAAGATTATGAACGACATTAAAGTAATGAATCATGCAGCAGATAACATCCGTATCTTGGCTGCTTCAATGGTAGAAAAGGCAAACTCAGGTCACCCAGGTGGTGCTATGGGTGGTTCTGACTTCATCAACGTGCTCTTCTCTGAGTACCTGGTTTATGATCCAGCTGATCCAACATGGACTGGCCGCGACCGCTTCTTCCTCGACCCAGGTCACATGAGCCCAATGCTTTATGCTGGTTTGGCTTTGCGTGGTTTCTTCTCAATGGAAGACCTCAAGCAGTTCCGCCAGTGGGGTTCTGTAACTCCAGGTCACCCAGAGCTCGACCTTCAGCGTGGTATCGAGAACTCATCTGGTCCTCTTGGTCAGGGTCATGCCCTCGCAGCTGGTGCAGCTGTTGCTGAGAAGTTCCTTGAGGCTCGTCTGGGTTCAACCATGATGCAGCACAAGATCTACGCATACATTTCTGATGGTGCTGTAGAGGAGGAAATCTCTCAGGGTGTAGGTCGTATCGCCGGCAACCTCGGTTTGAACAACCTCATCATGTTCTACGATTCTAACGACATCCAGCTCTCTACAGAGTGTGGCGTTGTAATGAACGAGGATACAGAGATGAAGTACAAGGCTTGGGGCTGGAATGTCATCAAGATCAACGGTAACGACGTGGCTCAGATTCGTGAGGCGCTCGATGCTGCTCAGAAGGAGCAGGATCGCCCTACCCTCATCATCGGTAAGACCGTAATGGGTAAGGGTGCCCTCCGCGCAGACGGTACAAGTTACGAGGCTTGCATCAATACTCACGGTGCTCCTCTCGGTGGCGATGCTTACGTTAATACAATCAAGCACTTGGGTGGTGATCCTGAGAATGCATTTGTTATCTTCGACGATGTAAAGGAAATCTACGCTAAGCGTGCAGAGGAGTTGAAGAAGATTGTTGCAGAGCGCAAGGCTGCAGAGGCTGAGTGGCGCAAGGCTAATCCAGAGAAGGCTGCCCAGATGGATGAGTGGTTCAGCGGCAAGGCTCCTAAGGTAGACTGGAGCAAGGTTGAGCAGAAGGCTGGTTCAGCTACACGTGCAGCATCTGCTGCTTGTCTTGGCGTTTTGGCAGAGCAGGTTCCTAACATGATCTGTGCTTCAGCTGACCTTTCTAACTCAGATAAGACAGATGGTTTCTTGAAGAAGACCAAGAGCATCGTTCGTGGTGATTTCTCAGGTGCTTTCTTCCAGGCAGGTGTTGCTGAGTTGACTATGGCAGATATGTGTATCGGTATGATGCTCCACGGTGGTGTGGTTGCAGCAATGGGTACATTCTTCGTATTCTCTGATTATATGAAGCCAGCTGTTCGTCTCGCTGCCCTGATGCAGGTTCCTGTTAAGTTTATCTGGACTCACGATGCATTCCGCGTTGGTGAGGACGGACCTACTCACGAGCCAGTTGAGCAGGAGGCTCAGATCCGCTTGATGGAGAAGTTGAAGAACCACGCAGGCAAGGACAGCGTTCGCGTATTCCGTCCAGCTGATGCTGACGAGACTACAGTTTGCTGGAAGCTCGCTATGGAGAATGTTGAGACTCCTACAGCGCTCATCTTCTCTCGCCAGGGCATCGCTAAGTTGCCAGAGGGTACAGACTACGAGCAGGCAGCCAAGGGTGCTTACATCGTAGCTGGTAGCGACGAGAATCCAGACGTTATCCTCGTAGCAAGTGGTTCTGAGGTTTCTACATTGGAGGCTGGTTGCGAGGCTTTGCGTGCCGACGGCATCAAGGTTCGCGTGGTAAGTGCTCCATCAGAGGGTTTGTTCCGCGGTCAGAGCAAGGAATATCAGGAGAGCGTATTGCCAAAGAACGCTAAGATCTTCGGTATGACTGCCGGTCTTCCTGTAACACTCCAGGGTCTCGTAGGCGCTAATGGTAAGGTTTGGGGTATGGAGAGCTTCGGTTTCTCAGCTCCTTACAAGGTACTTGATGAGAAGCTCGGTTACACAGGCGAGAACGTTTACAAGCAGGTAAAGGCTTTCTTGGCTGAAGCATAAAGTTAAGTGAAGAGTGAAGAACGAAGAGTGAAGAATTCAACAGTTTTTATTTTCGGATAATCCTTTGAATCATCTTCTGCTTTTCGCACTTCACTCTCCTTTTCATATTTATCAGGAGGGTCATGTTTCGTATTTCATGTAAGATGATTTTCGAATGTTATCCCTCTATATATTTTATTAACCTTGTGAAGCGATGAAGCAGGTATGCGAGAGAAAAAGGATTTGAATTCTTCACTCTCCACTCTTCGTTCTTCACTTAAAAAACTTAAGTATTATGGAAGTAAAGACAGTTGGTATTGCATGCGATCACGCAGGTTTTCCATTGAAGCAATTTGTTTTGGAATATTTGGAAAAGAAGGGTTATCCTGTAAAGGATTATGGTACATACAGCGATGCGAGTGTAGACTATCCTGACTTCGGTCATGCTCTTGCTAAAGGCATTGAGAGCGGCGAAGTTTATCCAGGTATCGGCATTTGCGGTAGCGGCGAAGGTATCGCCATGACATTGAATAAGCATCAGGGTGTACGTGCCGGATTGGCATGGTGCAAAGAGATTGCTCATTTGGTTCGTCAGCACAACGATGCCAACGTATTGGTACTTCCAGGTCGTTTCGTAGACAACAAGACCGCCGAGGCTATTCTCGACGAGTTCTTTGCCACAACATTCGAGGGTGGTCGTCACGAGCGTCGCGTCAAGAAGATTCCTGTTCAGCAGTAAAGTTCTGAATGGATTAAAAAGAATTAAGGCTGAGTCATCGCATGATGGCTCAGCCTATTTTTATGGAAGACGGACATACCAAGAAGATTTTTACGACACATGAACAACATCAATAAATGCACGCAAGCGTAAGATACAATCGCAGAATACGGAAGAAGTTGTCGGAAAAGATAGTATAGGTTATCGGAGAAGTTAACTCCGTAGGCCGCACAACAGGTGTTGTGCGCTTGCATAACAGCTGATATGCGCTCGCACAACACCTGTTGTGCATGCGTAGACCAGCTGATGGGCGCCTACAGCAAACCAACATTACTCGCAGATGGTTTTATCTATCTGTTTTGTAAAAACTTATAACCGGATTTTTGATATTGATTACTATACAATCTAGAGATAGAAATAGAGCTATTAAGCACTTCATTTGCCATATTACCTGTTTTTCTATAAGAGAAAAATCTATAGTTGTACGACTATAACCCCTATAGTCGTACAACTGTAGAGCTATGGTTGTACAACTATAGCACCTATAGTCGTACAACCGTAGAGTTATGGTCGTACAACTATAGATCATTTAGCCGTACAACTAAAGAATCACTGCAAAAGGCGTTTACCAACAGCTACATAACTTTCTGTTTATCAAGACATTGTGATTTTCTATCATATTTTCAATATTCACAGCAAAATAAAAGCAGGATGAAAATATGTGATTCTCAGCAGGGTATTTGTCATAAAAAACTATAGTCATATCCTGATCAATATATTGGTAAAACTGAGAACAATTCACTATCTCAAAGAAACAAAAAAAAGGGATGTCACACTAGGTGACATCCCCATATGAGAATCAAATACTTATTTGAAGTTCAATCTTTACTTGCTCTCAGCCTCAGCCTGCTTGGTCTCTGCTGCGTTAGGACCATAGTAGCCATAGTAAGCCTGGTAACGGGTGTAACCCCAGTTTGCCTGAGCCTTCTCTGGATCGAGCTGCTTAGCCTTGTCGAGAACCTTGATAGCCTCCTGGTAAACAACCTTGCGGCCATTAGGATCCTGCAAGTTACCAGCCTTGCTGTTGTAGCAAGCACCCAGATAAGTAAGAACAACTACGTTATCCTCCTTTGCAGCAAGAGCCTGCTTCAAACACTTGATAGCGTTGTCAGCATCGTTCTTTTGGATATACATCATACCCTTGTTAGCAAGAGCTACGAAGTTGTTAGGGTTCTTTGCAATAGCTGCGTCCAAAAGTTCAGTCTGCTCCTTCTCCATCTTCAATGAAGAGTACATAGAGTTCAAACCATCGAGAACAACCTCATTGGTCTCGTCCTTTGCAAAGATATCCTTGAGCTTGTTAACATAGGCGAGAGAGTCCTCGTGAGTCTTCAAACCGTCCTTCATCACATAGAGCTTGAGGTTGAGGGCATCCTTAGCCTCCTTCTCGCTCTTCATAGCGATGTCGCAATACTTCTCGCAACGGGCAGCATCCTTAGCCTGGTATGCATAACGGGCTGCAAAGAGAGCAACCTGACCGATATACTCCTTCTCGCCATCCTTCTGCTTCTGGTCTACAGAAGCGAAGAGAGGCTCATTGTCTGTATCGAGGAATGCACCCCAATACTTCAATACCTCATCAGCCTTATTGTTCTGGGCTGCTGTCTGACCCGCATTAACGAGCTGAACACGAGCACCCCATACACGGCTAGCGTTGTTGTTAAACTTAGGAGCAACCTTACCCTTAGCGTTAGGAAGCTGGTCGTACTTGTAGCACTCAATGGCATTGATCAATGCATTGTAAGCGCCCTCAGACATAGCAGCCTCGTCTACCGGGTCGTTCTTCTTCATGATCTGATTGGTCTGCTGGATGCTCTGCTGGTCGTTGAACTGCTTCATAGCGAGATCAACGAGCTTGTTGTAAGCCTTGGCCTTCTCTGCATCGTTTGCCATCTGACCTAAATTCTGCTTAACCAAAGCCTCAGCCTCGGCATAAGTCTTAGCCTTCATGACTGCCTTGAGAGCGTCACTATCGCCTGCGAATGCTGATGTGGCACCTAGTACCATCATTGCAGCTACTAAAAACTTTTTCATTTTTCTTAATGATTTTAAAAGTTGTTATTATTTATTTTTACGCGTCTTTTCTTTTATTCGAAATCTACGTTGTTTGAGTCCGCATTCTCTGATTCTGATGCTTCGTCTGCGAGATGAGCCTCAGCCTCGGCAGCCTCTTCAGCTGTCTTGGCACCAACGGTATCATTCTCTATCTCCTCGCTCTTCTTTGCCCAAGCAGAACGGCTCTCCTCTTCTACAGAAGCCTCGAGCTCTGAACTCATCACCTTGCAGACGCTGGCAATGACATCATTCTTCTTAGCAAGGTTGATGAGGCGCACACCCTGGGTAGCACGGCCCATGACACGGCAATCAGCTACTGCAAGACGAATTACGATACCACTCTGGTTGATAATCATGAGGTCGTTATCATCGGTTACGTTCTTGATAGCTACCAGTCGACCGGTCTTATCGGTAATACTCAGTGTCTTCACACCCTTACCGCCACGCTTGGTAACGCGGTAATCGAGGACATCAGAACGCTTACCATAACCCTGCTCGCTCACTACCATCACGGTTTCCTTCTCAGGATCGTTGACAACAATCATACCTACTACGGCATCATCACCATCATCAAGGCGCATACCACGAACACCGGTAGATGTACGGCCCATTGTACGGATCTCGTTCTCGTCGAAACGGACTGCTCGACCATTGCGGTTGGCAATAATCAGCTCGTTATGACCATTTGTCAGACGAACATCTACCACCTCATCGCCCTCTACGATGTTGATAGCAATCACACCGTTGGCACGTGGACGGGAATATGCCTCCAGACAGGTCTTCTTCACGGTACCATTCTTGGTAGCGAAGACTACATAATGGTTGTTGATGAACTCTGCATCATTCAATCCCTTCAAGCGGAGGAATGCATTCACCTGGTCATCGCTCTCGATGTTGAGGAGGTTCTGGATGGCACGGCCCTTGGAGTTGCGGTCGCCCTCAGGAATCTCGTAACACTTCAACCAGTAGCAGCGGCCCTTCTTGGTGAAGAACAGCATGGTCTGGTGCATGGTAGCAGGATAGATATACTCGGTGAAGTCCTTATCACGGGTACGGGCTCCCTTAGAACCTACTCCACCACGAGCCTGCTCACGGAACTCTGACAATGGGGTGCGCTTGATATATCCGAGATGACTCACGGTGATAACCACTGGGTCGTTTGGATAGAAGTCTTCTGGGTTGAACTCATGGTCATCTGGTTTGATCATGGTGCGACGTGCGTCACCATACTTCTCCTTCACCTCGTTGAGTTCGTCCTTCATTACCTTCTTGCAGAGCTCAGGATCGTTCAGAATCTGGTTCAAGTAGTCGATAGTCTTCATCAACTCGTTGAATTCATTATGCAACTGCTCCAGACGCAAGCCTGTCAACTGGCTGAGGCGCATATCCACGATGGCCTTACTCTGAAGTTCATCGAGTTCGAAACGCTTCTCCAAGTTGCGCTGGGCATCAGATGGAGTCTTGCTGGCTCTGATAATATGTACCACCTCGTCGATGTTGTCGCAGGCAATAATCAAGCCCTCGAGAATATGAGCACGCTCCTGTGCCTTCTTCAGTTCGAACTGGGTGCGGCGGATCGTAACATCATGACGATGCTCTACGAAATACTTCACACACTCCTTCAAGTTCAAGAGACGTGGACGGCCATTAACAAGTGCGATGCAATTCACTGAGAATGAACTCTGAAGAGCAGTCAGCTTAAAGAGTTTGTTCAGAAGAACATTGGCATTAGCATCACGCTTTACATCAACAACGATACGCATACCCTGACGGCCAGACTCATCGTTTACGTTAGCGATGCCATCTACTCTGCCTTCCTTGGCAAGGTCAGCAATAGCCATCACGAGCTGCTCCTTGTTTACACCGTAAGGAATCTCAGTGATAACAATTCTGTCATGGTTTTCACTACTTTCAATCTCGGCTGTAGCACGAACCACGATTCTGCCTCGACCCGTTTCGTATGCATCCTTCACTCCCTGGATACCATAGATGGTAGCACCGGTTGGGAAGTCAGGAGCAGGGATATACTGCATCAATCCATCTGTGTCAATGTCAGGATTATCGATATATGCACAGCAACCATCAATCACCTCACCCAGGTTGTGGGTAGGTATATTGGTAGCCATACCTACGGCAATACCGTTACCACCATTTACCAGAAGATTAGGAATCTTGGTAGGCATCACGGTAGGCTCCTGCAGGGTATCATCGAAGTTGTTGGTCATATCAACCGTTTCCTTGTCAAGGTCATCCATGATATGCTCACCCATCTTGGAGAGGCGGCACTCAGTATAACGCATGGCAGCAGGAGAGTCGCCGTCAACAGAACCGAAGTTACCCTGTCCGTCAATCAAGGTATAACGCATGTTCCACTCCTGTCCCATACGCACCAGAGCGCCATAAACAGAAAAGTCGCCGTGAGGATGATACTTACCGAGCACCTCACCTACAACACGCGCACATTTCTTATAAGGTTTGTCACTGGTGTTTCCAATGCCGAGCATACCGTAAAGAATACGGCGGTGCACAGGCTTGAAACCATCGCGTACATCAGGGAGGGCACGAGCCACGATAACTGACATCGAATAATCGATGTAGCTCGACTTCATTTCCTCCTCAATGTTGATTTTCATGATTCTATCATGATCCATTGTCTGATTTTCGTCCATTTCTTATATTAATGTATTATTGTTTATTCATTACTTTCAAAACGCCTGTTTTCTATCCGAAAATCGCGTTTAAGGGCATTTCCTTGCGTTCTAAGCCGTTTTACCCTTTTGAAATTCCCGACAAAGATACAAAAAAAAATGATACCAAAACGCTTTAGAGGCGAAAAATCGCATTATTTTAGCATTATTTGTATTTTAACAATGCAAAAAAGTTGGCATATCATTTGCTATTATTGAAAATAATGTGTACTTTTGCACTGAGATTTTTAAAAATATAAGCAAATATGATAAATCCGTTTTCACATATACAGGACATACTGAACAGAAGCAGCAAAGAAGCTGCACGCACATCGGGCAGCGAGATTAGCGTGGAGCATCTGATGCTGAGTCTGATTAGCCAGAACGACAGCGATGTCAATAAGCTCCTGAAGGGCGCAGACATCAGCCCGATGGCTTTCGGCGAAGTCCTTACCAGCAAATTAGAAAGGCGTATGGAAGAAGCTCCTGCCGATAACGTGAAGCAAAACAACCATATCCCATTCAACCCCATAACAGACAGTATCATCAGAGACTCTATCCGCGAGGCTAACAACTACGAGCACTCCAAGATTGTAGAGCCAAGACATCTGCTGCTTGCCATTTTGAGAAATGACAAGAACCCTGTAGCCAACTGGCTTGGTCAACTGGGTTTAAACTACGACCGCGCCATCGAAATACTCTATCCTTCTGACAAGGATGACGAACAGAAGACAGAAGAGCCGAAGGATTTCAAAATGGAGCCTCAAACACCAGATTCCGAAACACCTGCTGCGGACAAGCAGGAGGAAGCAGAGAATCTGGAGATGGCAGGCGGAATTGAAGCAGAAGATGACTACAACGAGCAGAACGACATGATGGAACCTGACGAAGAGCCATTCGATATGGAAAAAGACCAGAACCCGATGAGACTGTCTACCCGTTCAAATGGAACTCCGCGCAAAAAGAGCAGCACCCCTACCCTCGACAAATATAGTTTCGACATGACCAAGGCTGCAGCCGAAGGAAAGCTGGACCCTGTTGTGGGCAGAGAGAAGGAGATTCAGCGCGTGCTCGAGATTCTGGGACGCAGAAAGAAGAACAACCCAGTATTAATAGGTGAACCGGGCGTAGGAAAGAGTGCCATCGTAGAAGGACTGGCACAGCTCATCAACAACCAGGAAACATCGCCTATGTTCTTCAACAAACGTCTGGTAAGTCTCGACCTGACTGCCATCGTTGCAGGAACCAAATTCCGCGGACAGTTTGAAGAGCGCATCAAGAATGTGATCAAGGAACTGGAGAACCATCCGGAGATCATCATCTTCATAGATGAGATTCATACCATGATAGGCGCCGGTTCCGGTGAAGGAAGCATGGATGCGGCCAACATTCTGAAGCCAGCCTTGGCAAGAGGTGTCATCCAGTGTATCGGTGCCACCACGCTCGACGAGTATCGCAAGAGTATCGAGAAAGACGGAGCCCTGGAGCGCCGTTTCCAGAAAGTTATCGTTGAACCGACAACACGCGAAGAGACCCTGCAGATACTGCGCAACATCAAGGGACATTACGAGAAGCACCACTGTGTGAGATATACAGACGAGGCTCTCGAGACATGTGTCAAACTGACAGAGCGCTATATCACCGACCGCCACTTCCCTGACAAGGCTATCGACGTGATAGATGAAGCCGGCTCGCGCGTACATATTAATAATGCAAGTGTTCCTGCTCCATATATCAAACTGGAAAAAGAACTGAAAAAGATAATCAGCAAGAAACAGCAGGCTGTAGCAAACCAGAACTTCGAGATGGCAGCCTCATGCAGAGATGCCCAGACCAAAATCGAGAAAGAGATTGAGGAAATGAAGGCACAATGGCAGCAGGGAGAGATAGGTGAATACGTTGAGGTTACAGACGAAGACATTGCCAACGTAATCAGCATGATGACCGGCGTACCGGCTCAACGCATGGCTGAGGGCGAAAGCAAACGACTGAAAGACCTCGAATACAACCTGAAGCATAAGGTGATTGCTCAGGATAACGCCATCAACAAGATGGTAAAGACCATTCTGAGAAACCGCGTAGGCTTGCGCGACCCTAACCATCCGATTGGCGTATTCATGTTCCTGGGTCCTACAGGTGTAGGCAAAACCTACCTTGCCCAGAAACTCGCCGAAGAGCTGTTTGGTTCGAAAGATGCACTCATCAGAATAGACATGAGCGAATTCTCTGAGAGCCACAATACTTCCCGTCTGGTAGGAGCGCCTCCTGGATACGTAGGCTATAACGAAGGTGGACAGCTGACCGAAAAGGTACGCCGCAAACCATACAGCATCGTATTGCTCGACGAAATAGAGAAGGCCAACAGCAAGGTATTCAACCTGCTCTTACAGGTACTCGACGAAGGCAGACTTACCGATGGCAACGGCAGACTCATCGACTTCCGCAACACCATCATCATCATGACCTCTAATGCAGGAACCCGCCAGTTGAAAGATTTCGGCAGAGGCGTCGGCTTTACTTCTGCAGGTATAAAAGGCGGATTGGCGATGGATGAAAAAGACAAGGAGTATGCCCGCAGCATCGTTCAGAAGAGTCTGAGTAAGCAGTTTGCTCCAGAGTTCCTGAACCGCCTTGATGACATTATTACCTTCGACCAGTTGGATCTCAATGCCATCAAGCGCATCATCGACCTCGACTTGGAAGGACTGGTCAAAAGAATAGAAGACCTGGGGTACCATTTCCAGATTACCGAAAAGGCAAAGGAGATGGTTGCTAAGAAGGGATACGATGTGCAGTTTGGTGCCCGCCCACTCCGCCGCGCCATCCAGACCTACATTGAAGATTCCGTTTGCGAGATGCTGCTCGATGGCACAATGAAGCCAGGCGACACCATCTCGGTAGGCAAGAATTCGAAAAAAGAAGAATTGACATTCAAGAAACTATAATCAGAAGAGGGACTATCCATTGTCGATAGTCCCTTTTTTGTTATGAGCCCACTAAAGTTTCAGACGGACTTTAGTTAATAAGAGTTAACCACAAGAAAAGTTTAGGCAATAATTTCTTATTTCAAAAAATATTCATTACCTTTGCATCTGCTTTCGGGCAAAAAGCCATGATGGCTCAGTTGGTAGAGCAACGCATTCGTAATGCGTGGGTCGCGGGTTCGAGTCCCGCTCGTGGCTCTTTCTTGTGAAAGGAGTTAGTATTTTCCTTCGCGAGATTAGCACATCGGTAGTGCACAGGCTTCCCAAGCCTGTGAGGCGGGTTCGACTCCCGTATCTCGCTCAGAACATCAGTAACCCAGGGTTGAACCCTGGGTTTCTTGGTTTTATTAACATCTTTTCAGCCTTCTATAGCAACAAAATCACTTTTTTCGAGTTATTACATAAATATAACTAAGATAATAGAACAATAATGAAGAAACATATCATACTTGTACTGGCGCTGGTTCTGTCTTCAGGACCACTTTTCGCACAGAGTTCTCACATGACAGACGATCAAGTGATGAGTTTTGTGGTGAAAGAACATGAGCGTGGCACATCCAACTCACAGATTGTTACCAAACTGATGCAGCAAGGCGTAGACATCTCCCAGATTCGTCGTGTACGCAACAAGTATCAGAAGATGTCGCAACAGAACGAGCTCTACAGCACATCAGCAGCAGGAAATGTTGCGAACAAGAGAATGCGAACCAACAATGGTAAACAAAGAGAAGATTACCAGAACAAGGATAATGAGAAACTGTCCTCAACCTATAGTAACTATCGCATCCAGAGCAAGCAGAACGACAGCTACTATTCATCTTATGATGAAAATAATCCTGACTATGCTGGCTTCAGCAAGGAGATGAATGCAATGGTTCCAGATACAGCTACCATGATTAAACAGATGCAGGCAGAGCTCGGTATCAAGCGCAACAAGGTATTCGGCCGCGACATTTTCAATAACAAGGATCTCAGTTTCGAGCCAAATATGAACATCGCTACCCCACAGAACTATCGTCTGGGTCCTGGCGATGCGGTTATCATCGACATCTATGGTGCCTCACAGAAAACTATAGAGAGTACCGTTTCGCCAGATGGTGAGGTAACCATCGAGGGTTATGGACCAGTCAGTGTTTCAGGCTTGACCGTAGCTCAGGCTAATGCCCGCCTACGCAATACCGTGGGCAGCAGATACCGTTCAAGTCGCATCAAACTCACTGTAGGACAGACCAAGACCATCATGGTTAACGTGATGGGCGAGGTTAAGATTCCGGGCACCTATACCCTCTCAGCCTTCGCCACCGTATTCCATGCCCTCTACATGGCAGGCGGAACCAACGATCTGGGTACATTGCGAAACATCAAGGTTTACAGACATAATAAGCTGGTAACAGTTGTTGACATCTACGACTACATTCTGAACGGCAAGCTGACGGGTAATGTCCGTCTTGCCGACAACGATGTTATCGTAGTAGGTCCATACGACTGTCTCGTAACCATTTCCGGAAAGGTAAAGCGCCCGATGATCTACGAAATGAAGAAGAACGAGAGCGTCAATTCCCTTCTGAAGTATTCCGGCGGTTTTACAGGCGATGCTTATAAGAAATCAGTAAGACTGAACCGCAAGACAGGCAGAGAACATGCCGTATATAATGTTGGGGAGTTCGACTTCTCAAGTTTCCGCATCGATGACGGCGACTCAATCAGCGTAGACAGCATCCTGCCACGCTACGCCAACACCGTAGAGGTGAAAGGAGCCGTATTCCGTCCGGGCATGTACAATCTCGGCGAAGAAATCAACAGCGTACGCACCCTGGTAGAGCATGCCGAAGGATTGACTGAGGAGGCATTCACCAACCGTGCTGTAATGCACCGCATGAAGTCTGACCGCTCGCTCGAAGTAATAAGTGTAGACATCGCCGGCATCATGAACGGCAAGACTCCAGATATCCCATTGAAGGAGAACGATGTCCTCTTCATTCCTACCCGACAGGAAAAGATTGTAGAGCGCACCCTCACCATCCGTGGCGAAGTGCAGTATCCTGGAGTTTACCAATATGCCGACAATGAGACCCTCGAAGACTTCGTTCTTCAGGCAGGCGGCTTAACCGACAAGGCGTCAACCGTTAATGTAATGGTAAGCCGTAGAGTAATGGATTCCAAGGCTTTACGTCCAGACAGCGTTATTGCCAAGACCTACACCCTATCTCTCAAAGACGGCTTCGTTATCGACGGCACCCCTGGCTTCAAGCTGATGCCATTTGATGAAGTAATGATTCGTCAGAGTCCGGCGTATGTAGAGCAGCAGAACGTATCGATTACCGGTGAAGTTATGTTTGCCGGTCTCTATACATTAGACCGTCGCAACGCCCGCTTGAGCGAACTCTTCAAGAAGGCAGGCGGAGCTACCGACCAGGCATACCTTAAGGGAGCCCGCATCATCCGCAGAGCAAACGAGCAAGAGAAACAGCGCATGGAGGCAGTATTGAAGATGCAGCGCGAAGAGATGCAGAAAAACCTTCTGCAGCTTGCCGCCAGCAGCAACAATGCCAATGCCATCTCGCAGACCTCTAAGGATGTAGAGCGCACCAACATAGAGAAGTTCAATGTACCTAGCGAGTATCCGGTAGGTATCGATCTTCCTGAGGCATTGGCGAACCCAGGCAGCGATGCCGACATCATCTTGCGCGAGGGTGACCGTCTGGTCATTCCTCAGTACAATGGTACGGTAAAGATTAACGGTGCTGTAATGTTTGCCAATACGGTAGCCTACGAAAAGGGCAAGAAGCCAAGCTACTACATCGATCAGGCAGGTGGCTTTGCCTCAGATGCATTAAAGAGCAAGGCCTACATCATCTATATGAATGGTAAGGTAGCCAAACTCTCTCATGGTGCCAAAGTGCAGCCAGGCAGTGAGATTGTCGTCCCAGCCAAGTTGAAGCGCAAGATGAGTACCGCTGAAATGATGAGCATGGGAACCAGCATGAGCAGCATCGCCGCCATGATTGCTACGATTGCTAATATGAGTAAGTAAGAATAATCAAACGCCTATAAGAAAGGAGCCATTCTATGAAATATCCTATAGGAATACAAGATTTCGAAAAGCTACGTACAAATGGATATTCGTATGTAGACAAGAGCCGATTCGTGTACAAGTTGGCGACAGAGGGAGAATACTATTTCCTCAGTCGTCCACGCCGATTCGGAAAGAGTCTCTTTCTGTCTACTTTGGAAGCATACTTCCAGGGTAAGAAAGAACTCTTCGAGGGCTTAGCCATATATGACTTGGAGACAGAATGGAAGAAATATCCTATCTTCCATATTGATCTCAACACAGCCAACTTTCGAGAGAAAGACAGTCTGTACACAGTTCTTAATGACTACCTCACAACTTGGGAAAGCAAATATGGAACCCGTGAGTCAGAAGCCACACTTGCCCTTCGTTTCAAGGGTGTGATAGCACGAGCTGCAGAGAAAGAAGGCTGTGGTGTTGTAATACTTATTGATGAATACGACAAGCCGATACTCCAAACCCTGCGCGACCCAGAGTTACAGGCTGAACACCGTGCACAGCTGAAAGCATTCTATTCGGTATTGAAGACACAAGACCGATATATCAAGTTTGCATTCCTCACAGGTGTAACCAAGTTTGGCAAGGTTAGCGTGTTCAGCGACCTCAACAACCTGACGGATATCTCGATGGACCACCGCTATATCAGCATCTGCGGAATGACAGAGAAGGAACTGCTTACGAATTTCAAGGAAGGTATCAACGAATTAGCCGAAGCCAATGGCGATACAGAAGAAGCCACAATAGCAAAACTGAAGGCAAGATACGACGGATATCATTTCGAGGAAAATACAGTAGGCATCTATAACCCATTCAGCGTACTGAACACTTTGTCAAGACTTCGCTATAAAGACTACTGGTTTGAGACTGGCACACCCACATTCCTGGTTGACTTGCTGAAAATGCACAACTATCGTTTGCCAGACATGACAAAGGAAAGGGTATCAGACGATGTAATCAACAGCGTGGATTCGCTGTCAACCAATCCGATACCTGTTATATACCAGAGTGGTTATCTCACTATCAAAGGCTATGACGAAAGGTTTAAGAAATATCTGCTAGGCTTCCCGAACAAGGAGGTGGAAGAAGGTTTTCTTAACTTCCTCCTACCGCTATACTGTTCTGCAGGTGATCGTTCCGCCTTTATGGTCGATGAGTTTGTGAAGGATGTTGAAGCAGGACATGTTGAACAATTTATGAATCGGCTTACCGCTTTCTTTGCAGACAACAGCTATCAGGTAGCAGGCGAAGCAGAACTTTACTTCCAAAATGCCCTATATCTCATTTTTAAGATTATGGGATTCCACACACAGGTAGAAATACCGACAAGTGATGGCAGGATGGACGTTCTCATTCAAACTTCCGACTACATCTACATCATCGAATGCAAATTAGATGGAAGCGCCGAAGAAGCTCTGCAACAGATAGATGTCAAAAACTATGCAGCTCCTTTCGCTATGGATAAGCGAACAGTTGTCAAGCTTGGCATCAACTTCTCCAGCAAGACAAGAGGAGTTGAGAGTTGGAAACAGAGATAAGTCATTAGCAACGCCGCCATGATTGCTACGATTGCTAATATGAGTAAGTAAGAATTCCCCATATAAAAATATCAAAAACTGATTATATAAATAATACAAGAAATGGAGCAAAGCAAAGATATTATAGATTTAGCAGAAATCTCTAAACAACTTAAAGAAAAGCAAAAAGTTTTCTTTATAGTTCTGCCAATTGTATTTGCATTATCAAGTTTGTGGATTTTTTCAGAGCCAAGATATTACAAATGCAAAGTAACACTGGCCCCAGAGATGACCAGTGAAGACTTTTCAGGCGGCTTGGCATCTGTTGCATCACAATTTGGAGTAAACATAGGTGGTAGCAATGGTTCTGACGCAATCTATCCTATGCTATACCCAGAAGTATTGAGTTCTAACGAATTTGTCATCAATCTTACAGCAGTAAAAATAAAGACTAAAGATGGATTACTATGTACCGATTACTATACGTATTTAGCGAAACACCAAAAAGCTAACTGGGTAAAAAAGCCATTTCAAAAATGCTTTCAAGCAATTGGCGGTCTCTTTGTTTCTAAAGAGGTTTCCAAAGGAAATTCTATTCATACAAGAGGCCAAAAACTTTCTGCATTTCAAATGTCAAAGAAAGAATATGATATAATTGAAGGTATCAAACAAAAAATCACATGTGATGTTGACAAGAAAACCGATGTCATTTCAATTACAGTACAAGATCAAGATCCATTAGTTTGCGCAACAATGGCGGATTCCGTACGTCAGCATCTTCAAAATTTCATAACCAGTTATCGTACAAATAAAGCTAGAATTGATGTTGTACATTACACAATATTAGCAAAAGAAGCTAAAAAAGAGTATGATAAAAGTGTTTCTATTTATAGTTCTTTTTGCGATTCAAACCAAGATGTAGAACTTCAGTCATACATATCAAAAAGAGATGAGTTGGAAAATGAAATGCAATTAAAATTTAACACATATAGTGCTATGCGTACACAACTCGAAGCTATGAAAGCAAAGTTACAAGAGAAAACGCCTGCATTTACGACACTTCAAAGTGCTAGTGTTCCGATAAAGCCAGCTGGTCCAAAACGCGTTATATTCGTTTTTGGAATGTGTTTTATAGCTATGATTATAACAGCTTTTTGGTTAGTTCGTAAAAGTTTATTCGATACTCCAAAAGTGAAAAATATCTAGTTACTAAATAAAGTTATATAATTAAAGAAAAATATCAGTAATGCTATCTATAAAGATTAAACGCATACCTACTTTTTTTAAAAAGTTTTCATGGAGGTTGAACTTTCATGAGATGAAATTATTACCTTTTTTGATAGTTCTTTTTGATACTATCATAATAACAATGGCACTTTCAACATTAGGCATGCAAACAATCTCCTACTTAACTTTAGCTGTTGTTCTAGTTAGTTTTCTGTTACTGTTAGCTTTGAACTTTAGGCATAAAGTTTTATCTAGATATGGACTACTATATTTAGCTTTTTTTCTTGTACTACTAGGTACAACCATACTTTATAATCAAGATATAAAAAATTGCATCTATATGTCAATATACCTAGGAATTGTATTATTGGTATTTAGGTATTACCGGAACAACATAAATAGAGTTTATTACTATTTTGGCATTGCTTTATCTCTATGTATTTATGTTAATTTTGTTCATCTACTTACCCACCCGATGTTGTGGGTATTAGAAGGACAAAAAGATGCAGCAGGTTATTTATTAGGCAACAACTACAACCAAATGGGATGTAGAATGATGATTGCACTAGCAACAAGTGTTCTTTGTACCAAGTATTCTAAATTTTGGATTATCAATAGCATTGTTTTAGGAATAACATGCATCATTACTCTTCTACTTGTTAAATCCATGACATCACTCAGTATGATCATTATATTTCTAGTTTATTGCCTCATTCCTTCATCTAAATTACGTAAGGTAGGAATATACAGTTTGCTTACGGTTCTTGTTTTGTTTCAAGTATTCGTAGTTTTCAATGGTAATGGTTTAGAGAACAATGAATTTGCAGTGTATATTGTAAATGACATTCTTCAGAAAGATATAACGTTTACCCATAGAACAGACATGTGGGATAGTGCTATGAGAGTTATAATCGAATCACCTATTTGGGGATGGGGATTTGTAAAAGAAGAATGGTTCACATCACACATGTCATCGTTTGCTTATGGTCCTCACAACTTCATTCTCTCCCTGTTTATATTTGGTGGAGTACTGCTATTTGCTGTATTTATAATGATAGTATATTATACCATTATATCTGTCAAAGCTTATATAAACGAACGAATCGGACAATATGTCATATTTTCCGCCGTATGTCTCTACTTTATGGGATTGATGGAAATGTATCCTTTTACGATAATGTTCTATATTCTCATTGTGATGTACTATTATCAATACACAGACAAAAAAAATAACAACCATTATTAGTGTTCCAATTATTTATAAAAATGAAAGAAAATACAAATAAGGCTATTGTAGTCAATTCCTTAATCTTATACATCAGATTAGCTATAATCTCCGTTTGCGGGTTACTATACACAAGGTTTAGTTTACAAGCATTAGGAGCTGATGATTATGGCTTATTCTCCGTTATTGCTTGTATTATTACGTTTGCAAGTATTATCAACACAATCATGATTGTTACTTCTAATCGCTATATCGCTATGGCTATTGGTAAAGGAGACATAAATGAAGCATGTAGAACATTTAATACTAATTTAGTCATACATTTATTCATTGCTTTATTTACAGTTTTGATAGCCCTGCCTATCGGACATTATTATATTGCCAATTTCGTAAACTACATTGGCGATATATCAAAGGCCTATATTGTTTTTGACATATCAATCATAGCTTCGGCCTTCTCTTTTGTAGGAGTTCCATATAACGGATTATTATTAGCTAAGGAAAAATTCATTGTATTTTGCAGTACAGATGTAATATCAAGTGTTGTAAAACTGATTTTCACATATCTTTTAATTGATTATTTTGAAAACAAATTAGTAATATATGCTCTCATTACCGCATTTATGACAGCATTTCCAACTGTTGTATTCTGGGGGTATTGTCGATATTATTTTAAAGATATCACACGCCATTGTTTTGTCAAAAACTGGAACAAATACTGGGATGTCATCAAGTTTTCTGCTGCTATTGGCTATGGAGCACTTGCCATTATTGCTCAGTCACAAGGAGGAGCTTTACTCATAAATTTGTTTTTTAATACAGCCATGAATGCAGGACTTGCTGTAGCTAATTCTGTAAGCGGAATACTACAAACATTTAGCAATAACGCTCAAAAATCAATTTCGCCACAAGTTGTTAAAAGCTATGCGGCCAACGATATAACACGTTCCATTCATTTAGTGTGCCTTTCTTCAAAGGTTACCTATTTTGCCATGTTCATCATATCAATCCCTTTCATATTAATACCAGAGACGATATTTGGACTATGGTTAAAGAGTATTCCTCCATATTCTATAATTTTTACCCGTCTGCTGGTTATTAACATGCTCGTAAATAGCATAAATGCAGGTTTATCAGATTTCGTATTTGCAACAGGTAAAATAAAAATATATCAAATTGCAACTAATACATTAGTAGTTCTATCTGTGATAGTTGGATATTTTGCTTTAAAACAGGGTTTACAGCCTGAGTATCTATTTTATATATACATACTATTTTCGCTCTTGGTAACGATAGCCAGACCATTCATAATAAAAAGAATATCTACTTTCAAAATTCGCTCTCTAATTATAGAATCATATATACCTGCAATTTCTGTCACGTTACTCTGTTGTCCTTTACTATTTTTGAAGGCTTATCTCTCGCCATGGATACTCATTTTTATCAGCTATTTATATGTAGCGATTTCTATATATTATATAGCACTAAAAAGCCATGAAAGAAAATATATAAAAGAAAGCATTAAAAAAAATATGTCTAAATGTACCGTTTGTGTATGGCATTAGAAACATGCCATACACAAATGGTACATTTAGACGAGCCCATAATAAATTTCAACCAAATCTGAGACATTTTTCTTTTTATCATGACGTTGCGCTGCAACCTCTCGCATTTTCTTATTATCAAAGGCAGAAGAAGTTTTAAAAGTAGAACATACCGCGTATGCCAATTCACTGACATCAGAAAATCTATACATCTTTCCCGTATCATCATTAGAAATCATGTCTGCAACTCCACCTACTCGCGAAGCTACACAGGGAACTCCCAACATTTGAGCTTCACCTAACGCATTAGGACTATTATCGATAGAAGAAGGTAATAGGAACAGATTTGCAGAAAGTAATTCCTGCTTCATTTCCCGAGAATTTAAGGGACCAATGAACTCTATATTGTTACGACAATCAAACTTTCGTAATAGCTTTAGGAGATATCTACCATATCCCTCTCTAAATAGTTTTCTCTTAAAACTCTTCTCACAAACATTAAAACCGGCTACCCGTACCATAACGTCAGGACATTGTTCTTTAATACGAGGCAGCGCCTTAACCAATTGATGTAGCCCTTTATATGGTACAGCGGCTTGGCTAACAAAAATACTATGCTTTTTACAATCAGAATATCTCCAAACAGATTGATCATAGAAATCTTCCCTAAGAATCTCATTATTAAAATGATATTCAACATGAGGATTTATCGACCATAAGAGCGTTTTATCCCATGTAGTTCTTCCTATTGCATGTTTTACTTGTAGCAATAACTGTTGCTCATACCGAGCTTTTCGCTGAAAATCATGAGCCCTGGAGAATATAGTTCCTCTATACAAATCTCTAGGTGTTATATTAGACAGAACATCCCATTGACTCATACCAGAATAATAATATTGGCAACATGCCTTCATAATGCCTTGCAAACTAACAACGGTATGATCTACCCCATTAGCATGAACCCAAAGCAAAGACTCCAAATACTCCGTTCCATGGATGTGTACAACATCAGGATTAAAATCAGTCTTGATTTCCTTGCAATTTCTAATAAACACTTCATCTGTCTCAGATTTGGCAAATGGCAAAACATAATAAGTGATACGAGGTCCATGAACTACCTTAAGAGAACCAACGAAAGAAGACCCTGCTACTATTGCAAGTTTAATACTTTCATCTTTAGTCAATTCTCCTGCCATACCAACAATCCATCCACCAGTACTCTTCAATTCAGACTCTCCACCTAGCAAGGCATCAGCCTCTGGCGGCAATTTTTGACAAATCCATAAAATTCTCATTTCAACAATTCCTTTAAAACATTTATCTGGTAATCAATACTCCATTCATTCAATATCAACTTACGAGCATCATTTCTTGTCTTATTTCTGCTAGTTTCGCTCAAACAACACCAGTACTTGATTTTATTCAATAAATCTCCAATGTCATTTTCTCTAAAAAACGAGCCTGTTTTACCTTCTATAATACTTTCAAACTCAGGCATTTGCTTCTCAAAATTATCATTTGAGATTACAGGACAACCATAGCTTAATGCATGAATAGCAGTAAGTCCAACTTCGGAAGGACATACACAAACAGAAGAATCATACAACAGTTGAGCATTAACTTTTTCATCAAAACAAGGGCCATAAAACCATACGTTTTTACTTAAACCGTACTGTTCAACCATACGTAATACAGAATCATTATCTTGATCTAAACCAACTATAACAAGATTAAATTCAAAACCTTGCCTTTGCCCCATGAGAAGAGATTCTACAATTTGTTCAACCTTCTTACGTTTTTGAATTCTTCCTATATAAATAACTACGGGATTATCATTACCAAAATGGTCCTTAAAAATTGAAGAAGGCTTTAATGTTGAATAAATTTTAGTCTGCAAGGATGTGTCCAAAGAATTATGTATAGTACGCATCCGTTTGCTATCACAGCCTATTTTTTTCATATAAGACCAATTGTAATTATTATACATCAAAAGATAATCAGCATGTGCATAAAACATATTGCATACTAATCTAGTAGTTTTTTTAGATAAAGTTTCATGAATACCATGAGTCCATAACAAAACTTTTTTGTTTGTCATTTTTGCCCATAACAAAATCAACCAGTTAGGAATTATACAATTCTCACCAGTGAGTATATAATAATCATATTTAAAATTCAACAACTGCAGGCATCCTTTGTACCATACATAATCCTTGAACCTTGTTTTTACAGCCTTTAAGTTTTTCTTGAATCCTTTGAGCTTTTTAACATCAAATTTGCAAATTGTTTCAAAGACCGTATCACCAAAGAAAAAATCACAATCGAAATTTTCCGACATAGCTTTGTATATCGGATAACGATAATGCGGCGGATAATTAAAAAAACAACATATTTTTGCCATAATTCATTAACTTATTTCTGCAAAATTAAGCAAAAATCATGAAATACACAAACATTATAGCATATTTTTTTTTTAAATACTCCAACATTAACGCAATACTAAACAAAGATTGTTTCAGACATATAACAAAAATGTATGGAAAAACATGCAATAAAGATTATCTTTATACGTTAACTATAAAAAAAGAATATTTATGAAAACAGATATAGCAACAATAATAACTTGCTTTAATCGCAAAAACAAAACGTTAGCATGCCTCAAACATCTATATGAGGCATGTGCACAATATAATGTCCACCACCAAACTTCCGAAACTATCGAATTAACAGTATTCTTAACAGACGATGGGTGTACAGATGGTACAGCAGAGGCTGTAAAAGCAGAATTCTGCGACAAGAATATACATATTATCAAAGGAAACGGTCAATGCTATTGGGCAGGTGGTATGAGACTTGCTTGGAAAGAAGCGCTCAAAGCTTCTACTCCTTGGGAATATTATCTCTTAATCAATGATGATACAATGGTAGTACCTAATGTTTTCGAAGAGTTAATCAGTACTCATAACTATGTACTTGAAACAACAGGAAAAGCAGGTATATATAGTGGCATCACATGTGATATAATGGATGATACAAAGATTACCTATGGCGGAGAAAAATTTAAATCCAACATCAAGGGTGACAGTTTTTCTGTAAAGCCTTCAGATACCCCAAAAATGGTAGACTTAACGAATGCTAATATTCTTTTAATTCCGAAGCAGGTTGTAGAGAAAATAGGGATTTTCCATGAAGGATATATTCATGGAGGCGCTGATTATGATTACAGTCTAACTGCCCAAAGGAATAACATTCCAACATTCGCAACAGCTCATGTATGTGGCAAATGTGAATTTGACCACATGAATGGCAAGTCGGAAATAGACAGACTTATATCCATGTCTTTTAAAGAAAGAAAAAAATACATCATGCATCCGACGCATGCAGATAAAGATTATCTTCTTCTCATCAAAAGAAACTTACCCAAAAGGTATATTTTTTGTTGGATATTAAGAAAGATCAGACTTTATCTGCCATATTTATATAAACAAATATGCATCATGAGAAAGTTGGAAGACTACAAATGAGGCCAATATAAATAGTAGAAGCTGTACTGTCAAATTGGTTAAATCCAATTTACAAAGGCATAATTGACTATGCATCAATGCTTCTCAACGACCTTAAAGAACATGATAAAATGAGAAAGCTAACTCCAAACGGAAATGGACAAGCATGCTAAAATTGCAACATCATTTTATGTATTTCCAACGATTATCATTAGACATCAGCTTCCTTTTTTTCTAAAAATTGAAGGAAGCTATAAAAATTTACAAATATGAAAATTAGTATCATAATTCCAACATACAAACCAGGTTCTTATCTTAAGGACTGCCTAGAAAGCATAAACGACCAAACAATGGATAAAAAATGCTTTGAAGTAATCATTGTGCTTAACGGAGTTATTAAACCATACATTGAATACATTTACAATTTAACAAAAAAGTATGACTTTAATTCTGTTGTCATACCCACAGAAACTTCTGGTGTTTCAAATGCCAGGAATTTAGGATTGTCAAGAGCTCTAGGAGAATACATATGTTTCATTGATGATGATGACAAAATATCACCTTCTTATTTAGAAGACTTATACAGTAAAGCTTCTTCGTGTAACATCGTTGCAAGCAATGTCAAAGCATTTTATAATAATAGCAACAAAACTGAAAATGACTACATAGCATCAGCATATGAGAAACTTATACACAAAAATGCACCGCTATCAGTACTAAAAGGAAGAAAATTTATGAGTTCTGCTTGTTGTAAAATCATAAGTCAAAAAAGCATACAAGACACCCGCTTTGACACAAACTTAAAGATTGGAGAAGATTCTGTATTCATGGCAGAAATCAGTAAAAATGTCAGAAATATAATTCTATCGGACAAGAATGCCATATATTACAGAAGATTAAGAGTTGGGTCTGCCAGCAGGACTAAGCAGACAATATTACAAAAAAGTCACATTGTATGCAAGTTGCAAAAAAGATATATAAAGATGCTCACAAGTCCTTATAATATACCTTTTATTGCAACTCGCATTGTCGCTACACTTATGAAATTCATTAGAAAATGACAAGTAAGATATCTTTTTTATTTTTAATCTGATCCACTTTTAATGTGGATACATAGAATAATATAATTTATATACAATGAATAAAGTTAGTATCATTATGCCCTCCTACAATGCAGCAAAATTTATAGCCGCATCAATACAATCTGTAATTGATCAGACATACAGCAATTGGGAGTTACTTATAACAGACGATTGTTCTAAAGACGACACCGTGAAAATCGTAGAAAAATTTCTTGTTGAAGATAATAGAATCAAATTGTTTTCTACAGGAAAGAATAGCGGTCCTGCTTGCGCAAGAAACAAATCATTGGAAAATGCGACAGGTAAATATATTGCATTTCTTGACAGTGATGACATTTGGGTTTCAAATAAACTTGAAACCCAGATTAAATTCATGATAGAAAAAAACATAGCATTCTCTTTTAGTAGCTATAGCGTCATAAAAGAAGATGGTACCCCAACAGGAAACACCATCAACGTACCAAAAATAATTGGATACCATGGTTATTTACATAATACTATCATCGGATGCCTTACCGTTATCATAGATAGAGAAAAGACAGGAAATTTCATAATGCCTAACATAAAAAGCTCTCAAGATATGGCTTTATGGTTGCTCATTATGAAAAGAGGCTTCAAAGCTTATGGGCTACAAAATACATTAGCATGCTATCGATTAGTATCTACGTCAAATACTTCAAAAAAGTGGAAAGCTGCAAAAGATGTTTGGAAAGTTTATAGAGAAATAGAACACATAAATCCAATATATTCGGCAATTTGTTTTATAGGATATGCAATAAACGCTATCATCAAACGTTTATAAAGAAATGAGTACTTAATACACAATATGATTTTTAAATATATATTTGATAGAATAACAGCTTTAGTAGGACTGATTTTTCTTAGTCCAATATTGTTTCTGACATGGATTCTTATACATATAAAAATGCCAGATGGACCTGCTATCTTCACACAAAAAAGAGTAGGTAAGGATGGAAAACTATTCACTATGTATAAATTTCGATCTATGTCACAACACCATGACGGCTCTTCCGTATCCGTTGCAGGAGAAAGTAGAATAACACATCTTGGTGCTAAGCTTAGAAAATACAAGATAGACGAGCTTCCTGAGCTTTGGAATGTTCTCATCGGAAACATGAGTTTTGTTGGTCCCCGGCCTGACGTACCAGGCTATGCAGACAAACTAGAAGGAGAAGATAGAGATATTCTTAAATTGCGCCCAGGAATCACAGGTCCAGCAAGTCTGAAATATCGTAACGAAGAAGAATTACTTGCCAAACAAGCCAATCCACAAGAATATAACGACTTCGTTATCTATCCAGATAAAGTGAGAATCAATCTCTTTTATCTTAAACACTATAGCTTTATTATGGACATTATGATTATAATAGCTACAGTCACAGGAAAGAGAATATCATATAATAACGAAATCATATAAATAATATGATGCTCAGAACATTTAAATAGGTTTAAAATATGATGAATAGAAAAAGAATTTACTTATGCCTTGCTCATATGAGTGGCAATGAAATGAAATACATCCAAGATGCTTTCGATACCAATTGGGTTGTTCCACTAGGACCGAATGTCAATGGTTTTGAGAAAGATTTGGAAAGCTTTGTAGGACAAGACAAAAAGGTGGTTGCATTAAGTGCAGGTACAGCTGCAGTACACCTTGCACTGCTAGACTGTGATGTTAAAGCAGGAGATGAAGTTATGGTACAATCTTTTACATTCTGCGCATCAAGCAACCCTATTAAATATCTAGGTGCAAAACCTGTTTTCGTAGACAGTGAAAAAGAGACATGGAATATGGATCCTCAGCTATTAGACAAAGCTATAGCTGACAGAATAGAAAAGACAGGCAAAAAGCCAAAAGCCATTATTGTAGTTTATCTATATGGTATGCCTGCAAAGATTGACGAAATATTGCAGGTTGCTAACAAATACAACATTCCACTTATAGAGGATGCAGCAGAAGGTCTTGGCTCCCGTTATAAAGAACAAGTGTGTGGAACATTTGGCAGATATGGTGTCTTAAGTTTCAACGGAAACAAAATGATTACGACCAGTGGTGGCGGTGCTCTAATCTGCCCAGACGCAGAAAGTCAGAGTCGCATTATGTTCTATGCTACCCAGGCCCGGGAATCATATCCATACTACCAACATGAACACATTGGTTATAATTACCGTCTTAGCAATGTTTGTGCAGGAATAGGACGAGGTCAAATGACCGTACTAAACGACCATATAGCACATCATAAACACATACATGACCTATATGTAAGATTTCTTACAAATGTAAAAGGTATAACTGTGCACAGTAACCCAACACCTGATTTTGACTCAAATTTTTGGCTCAATACGATTCTGTTAGATGAAGGAGTTAAGATTAAAGGCGAAGAAAAGGCATATAGTCAGGTCATTACGGGCGCTGTAGGAGGTGCAGCTGGCGTTACACACAGTGCAAAAAGCGCACATACATCATTGGAGCCGAACAAGAATGTGGAAGCTTTACGAATAGCACTTGATCAAGCATCTATAGAGGCACGCCCTTTATGGAAGCCTATGCATTGTCAACCCGTTTATGCAGACTGTACGTCATACACAAATGGTATCAGTGAGGATTTGTTCCTTAAAGGTCTCTGCTTACCTAGTGGTCCATGCGTTTCAGAAGAAGATGTACGCTATATCACTGACACGATAAAAGAAAACATTATAACCAAATAATGTTCAATTAAACAACCTGTATTAGAAGCTCATGAACATGAAGTTTTTCAATAGACTATCAAATTGGTATTTCTCCAAAAAATCACTACCATACTGGTGTATTTTTTGGATAGACTGTGCTGTAATATTTGTTTCTTACTTATTTATATATCAGCAGATTAACAGTGGAGCAAAGGCATTGAGTATCTTAGGACAACTCTCTATGTTATTTGCTATATTCACATTGTTCCATGCCATCGGTTTTAGGATATTCCACACATACGACGGTATCCTCAGATACTCATCGTTTATTGATTTGCAAAGAGTATTCTATGCTGTTACATTTGGTGCAGTACTGTCTGCTCTTACAAAAAATATGCTGCTTAGTACTCATTTCTTCCCAGGGGTAGAAATTGAATACCGCAATATTGTACTTGGAGCTCTCATTTCCACTTTAGTCTTGTGGGCTATCAGAGTGATTGCTAAGACTATCTTTGACGTCTCTCTCTCTGATTACAACATTAAACATGCTTTTATCTACGGCGTGAAAGAAGGTGGTATCGGTCTCGCCAAGCAAATCAAGAACAGTAAACCCATGAAATTTAAACTCATGGGCTTTATCTCTGATGATACAAAAATAAAGCACCATCACCTGATGGGAACCAAAGTGTATGCTCCAGACCTGAATACCATCAGGAAAATGAGAAATAACAATATCTCTACCCTATTAATTTCTCCTGGTGCCATCAACGTTTTTCGCGCAAATAAAGACTTCCAGGATGCACTACTTGCAGAGGGTATTCATATCTATATGCCTACCACACAGGAGTGGAACAGAAATGAACAGCAACAGCTCAAGGAAGTTAGCATCGAGGATCTTTTACCTCGTGATGAAATCAGCATTGATATGGAAAGTGTAGGTGCCATGCTTTATGGTAAACGCATATTGATTACAGGTTCAGCAGGAAGCATCGGAAGCGAAATGGTAAGACAAATCGCTAAGTATAGTCCTTCAGAATTGATTCTAATAGATAGTGCAGAGACTCCGCAGCACGATATACGCTTGATGATGGCTAAGCAATTCCCTGAAATTAAAGCAGAAACCATCGTTACCACTATCTGTAGCAAGTCGAGAATGGAACATATCTTCAAGACATACTTGCCGGACTATGTTTTCCATGCTGCTGCATATAAACATGTTCCTATGATGGAGAACAATCCATGTGAGAGCATTCAAAATAATGTATATGGCACCAAAATACTGGCTGATTTAGCTATAAAGTATGGTGTGAAGAAATTTGTAATGATATCAACTGATAAGGCTGTGAATCCTACCAATGTGATGGGATGCTCAAAACGTATCTGTGAAATATATGTACAGAGCCTCAACAAAGCTGTGAAAGAAGGTATCGTCAAAGGAGAAACCCAGTTTGTTACGACCCGCTTTGGTAACGTATTGGGCTCAAATGGTTCTGTTATACCTTTATTTAAGAAACAAATTAAAGCTGGTGGACCTGTCACTGTTACAGACCCACGTATCATCCGCTACTTCATGCTCATTCCAGAGGCTTGCAAACTAGTTCTGGAAGCAGGAACAAAAGGTAATGGCGGGGAAATATTTGTTTTCGACATGGGCAAACCTGTCAAAATTGCCGACATGGCACAGAGAATGATCAACCTCAGTGGAGCAAAGAACGTTGAAATCAAATACACTGGACTGAGAGCAGGCGAAAAGCTTTACGAGGAAGTGCTTAATGAGAAGGAATCAACCAAGCCGTCGTTCCATGACAAAATAAGAATTGCTGAAGTACGTGAATACGATTATACAGAAGTATCTAAGCAAATCGATGACTTAATTGAAAAAAGCAAGTTATACGATGATATGCTCACAGTAAAGATAATGAAGGAAATCGTTCCAGAGTACAAGAGCAATAATTCGATTTACGAGAAGCTCGACAAATAAGCTCTTTCACGTTCGTAATAAATGAAAAAACTGATGGAAAATAAACAATATAAAGACAACATGAATAAGGCGGAGCAAATTATAAAACGCTCCGTCGATTTCGTAATCGCAACATGTTGTTTGATATTATTCTTTCCTTTGGCCATAGCATGTGCTATTGCAATACGATTAGAGGATGGGCTGCCAGTATTCTATCGCCAAGAACGCATAGGTTTACATGGCAAATCATTCTTTATCTATAAATTTCGCTCCATGAAGATTGATGCTGAAAAAGATGGTCCAGATCTTCTTGAGATAAAAGGTGATCCAAGACTCACTAAAGTTGGACGTTTTTTAAGGATGCACCATCTTGATGAACTTCCACAACTCTGGAATATATTTAAAGGTGACATGGCATTTGTCGGTCCTAGACCAGAACGAAAATACTATATCGACCAAATCATCAAGCATGATCCTCGCTATACTTATCTGTATCAGATCCGGCCAGGTGCTACTTCTTATGCCACCCTGTATAACGGATATACTGATACGATGCCAAAGATGTTGAGAAGACTGAGTCTTGACCTCTACTATCTGGAACACAGATCCTGGTGGTTTGATGCCAAGATTCTGTTCAAAACTATGGTGAACATCATGTTTGGCAAAATATTTTAATGATTAGCTACTTAGACTATAAAGGGGTGAATACTTTTAATATAATGTGTTCACCCCTTTATTATACCTTCTTCTTTACCAAATCCTTATTTAACTGTAGGGAAGGCTCATGCCCAACATAGCATTTCGCACTTCCCGGTTAGGATAGCCTAACATATAGCTGCTACCAACCACCTTCTTGATGGTAAGGTAACCGGACTGATAAAGGAAGAGCTTGGGATCATCCATATTGACATCACTCATTTCCAGATAGTCAGAATCTATCAGACAATTGTCCAGCTCAGGAATAACATTGATAAATTTACGCAAAACCTTGAGTAGTATTTCGTTGGAACTTGAAGCTATCCAATAAGAATTTAGACGCAGATTGGCCAATGCGTTACATACACTAAAAGGATTGTAAACACCAATAAGACCACGTGAGAAATGATAGCCACCATAGAAAGTACTCATTGTATCCATAAGGGCACACTTTGTGAGTGCATAGTTATCTGCCAATTCTGATAGATGTTCTGAGAAATTACAAATAACTTCATCTTTGGTAAAACCGCATATCGCAGCGTACTCATTACGAAAACTGATATTGACTAACGTATTAAGCATACCAAACATACTGATTTGGGTAAACTTGGTAATTCCTGTAATAAACACGCACTTGATGCAGTAACCATAATCCTTTAACCCGGTAAAGAAGTTACGATATATCTCACGGCATGCATCATGATAACCGGTCTCATAAGTATGCAGCAAAGGAGCATCATACTCATCTACGATAATGGCTATCTGGACTCCCGCCTGTTCGTATGCTCTTTGGATGATACCATTTAAACGATTACCTAAAGACTGCTCATCCGGATTTCTGCCATATATCTTCTCGTATGAAGACAATACATTGTTCAAATATTCTGTAAGCGTCTGAGCAGAAGAACCACCCAAACTCATACTGAAATAGATAACAGGACGTTTAACCCACTCCGTTTCAAGTTCCATCATTTTAAGACCTTCAAAGAGTTCCTTTCTACCCTCAAAATAACACTTAAGTGTAGAACACAAAAGAGACTTACCGAAACGGCGTGGACGGCTCAGGTAATTGTATTTAGTACCATTAGCCAGTTTCCAGACCATATCGGTCTTATCAGCATAGATATAATGATCTCTACGCATCTCTTCAAAATCCTGTATGCCTAAAGGCAATTTAATATTCTGTTGCGTCATCTTGTCTCTTTTTTCTGCAAATATACGCCTTTTATATGAAACAGCCAAACTTTTTCTACTATTCTTAATTACCGCAGCCATATAGTGATTAGAGCACTCAAATGATACCACCATGTTAGCGTCGTTACAGGTATCGCTGTAATTCTCTTCGTAAGCTACTGACTTTTGCATCATAAGTCCCTGACTTTCATATCGTAAGTAACTGACTTTTGCATCGTAAGTCTTTGATTTCCGTCTCGGAAGCAACCGACTTCTGGGTGACAGGGTGACAGAGGTGACAGGGAATTCTGAAGATTTACTCTCGCGCGGGCAGGCAGGAACTTTCGGCCTGATTTTTCCTGCCTGCCCGCGTGCGAGGCGAAAAGTTGAAAAACTCGTGTCACCCTGTCACCCTGTCACCGTGAACACTGAGCTGAGAATGCTCTGCATAGCTCTCTTGCTATGGGCATAAACTCTTCTGTCTCCGCCTCCGTTGGCTTTCGGAAGTAGAGATCCGTACATTACTGTTTTTGTCGCGACGCCTCCAAAGTAGGTAATAAGGTTCTAATCTGTGTCACACGGTACAAAGATAGTAAAAATAAAATAAATGAGAGTTCCCATAGTGGGAACTCGTAAATAATAATTATTGGTTTTTAGAATCTTTTTAACTATGAGGACTGAAAAATATATTCGATTCTCGCAAGTTGCAGAAGAATTTGGAGTTGGAAGACACCTTATCTAACTGTTGGGAAGAATCATACCCAACATAGCATATTGACTATATATTGATGGTAACCATTTTTATAGAGAGTATATCGAATCAAAACTATGGTGAACATCCTGTTTGGCAAAATATTTTAGACATCGAACGCTGTGAAAGGGAAAAAGACGGTTTTGTGACAGTTTTTCCATTTCACAGCTTTTTATTTGGCATTATTTATATAAAAATCTGTTTCCTCGTACAAATAGAAAAGACTCCGCAAAGGGTTTTTAAAACTTTTTTTTAAGTTGATGGTAAATTTGTTGCCATTTTATTTTTTTGTTTCATTTTTTTTTAGTACCTTTGCAAACGTTATCCTGAATACAATCTTTTTACCTTAAAGAAAACTAATACCTATTGAATGTAGAGCAGTTGTCTGAGAAGATAGCTGCTCTTGTCTTTTTTATACCTCCACATATAATAAAAACCAAAAAACATCCGTTTTTATTTATAGAAACAAGTTTTATCACTTGGTATAAATCATCACATAAGAAACAATGGAAACAGAAGTAAAGAAGATACCTTATCTCGACCTGAAGGCTATCAATGAGCCATACGAGAAGGAGATAAAGGATGCTATCAACAAGGTGGTCAACAGCGGATGGTATCTGCAAGGCGAAGCCGTAAAGAAGTTTGAAAAATCGTATGCACAGTTTATCGGTACAGAATACTGCATCAGCTGCGCTAATGGGACGGATGCGCTCAAGCTGATGCTGATGGGCGAACTGGCTATCGGAAATCTGCAGAAAGGTGATGAAGTGATTGTGCCTGCCAACACTTATTTCGCTACCGTACTTGCCATCAGCAGCGTTGGACTGACACCTGTATTGGTGGATGCCAATATCGATACATTACAGATAGATGACCGGCTGATAGAAGACAAAATCAGCCCAAAGACAAAAGCCATCATGATTGTTCATCTTTATGGTAAACTGGCATGGACTCCGAAGATTGCAGAAATCTGCAAGAAGCATCATCTCTTGCTTTTTGAAGACAATGCACAGGGATTCGGATGCTCAACTACTCTATCCGAAGACTCTCAGAATACTTCAGAACCACTATCGAAAAGAAGATATACCGGAAATCTTTCGGATGCTGCCGCCCATAGTTTTTATCCTAGCAAGAATCTGGGAGCTTTGGGAGATGCAGGAGCTGTAACTACCAACAACAAGGATTTGGCTGAAGCCATTATGGCTCTACATGAATATGGAAAGATAGAAGACGGCATCTTCAGATATCAGGGCGTAAACTCGCGCATGGATGAGATTCAGGCTGCTGTACTGAATGTGAAACTGCAATACCCTGAAAACGAACAGAAAGCGAGACACAGACAGATACAGCTATACCTGGAACATCTGGATGACGATATCAAGGACAGATGCATCGCTGCGAAACTCATCTCTCCTGCTCATGAAAATGTTTTCCACGTCTTCCCTTTCCTTACCCGGAAACGAGACCAACTGAAAGCTTTCCTGGCTGAGAATGGGGTCGGCACAAAGATTCATTACTTCCGCCCACCCTATCTACAGCCATGTTATCCGGAAATGAATCATCTGGAATTTCCGGTAGCCAAGAGAATAGCTGACGAAGAACTGAGTCTGCCTTGCAACTCATCGCTCAACGATGAAGATATCATCAGAGTAAGCAAACTCATCAACCAGTTCTTGGTTTAAAGGTACTGCACCTTGGCACCGATAGAAAGGCCGAAGACATCCCAGAAACCGGCATTGCCGTTACGGTAGAAACGCATAAAGTAGATATCCGTTGTACCCAACTCATAGAAGAACGTAATACTCTTGATACGCTTACGTTTATTGTGCGGAATATCATACTTAAAACGTTCACCCAAGGCGATATTAGGACGGACTCTGGTAGAGAACGGATAGTAGCCGCTTTCATACTTGGTAGGCTGCTTTGTCCAAAAATCATGTCCGAACACCGTATTGAAATACAGGCTGCACTCCAGCGGTTCAAACCACCAGCCCTTACCGATATTACGACGCCAAGGAATGAAATTTTCCTTGAGCGTCATGGTAAACTTCTCATCGTCAGAACTGAACTTCGGGATGTAGCCAAACAAGAGCTGCGTTTCCCACTGGCGGCGCTTACCATATTCCCATCCGATACCCAGCGAAATGATACCCATATTGCCACAGGTCTGAATGATGCCACTAGTAGGTATCAGAAGATCCCAGTGCTTGCGGTAACGCATAATACGACGGTCATATCGGGTCAGTTTGCCATCCGCCAACACTAGAGTATCATGAACGATACTATCCTTCTGTTCCAACTCCTTACTATTCCCAGTAACCTCATCGGCTGCATGAACCTGTACAGAACCGGCAACAAAGAAGGCTCCTATAATGAATATATGCTTAAAACTCAATAACTTCATAACGATAATCTGTTGGAGTAATGGTGAATATATAGTATTGATGCTTAGCGGCATTAGCCACCTGATAATAGATAATGCCATCGCCATAAATGTCATTTTGCTCGGTATGATGACCATGACCGTAAAGACAGCACATCAAACCTGGGAACTGATGCGTATAAAAATTGAAGACCTTAGCTACATTATTATTAAACTGCTCTGAATAAGGGGCAGCATGCATACAGACAATGGTACGCGAAAAGTCATCTGCATCTGCCTTAACCTGCTCTTCCATGAAATCGAAATTAGGTACAGGGCGGGAATAGTCAAACTCAATAGCATTGGTATTGAGACAGACAAACTTTACCTTGCCGGCAATGAAACTGAAATCCGGATTTCCAAAGATTTTCTCATAAGCCTGGTTACCTGTTCCCAAACAGTCATGATTACCCAGCAGAGCCACGTATGGAATCTTCAGTTTCTGAAGATAGTCACGGGTCCACTGGAACTCACGGGTAGCACCAAAGTCGGTAAGGTCTCCACAATGAATCACGAAATCGAGGGAATCACTGCGGCGATTGATATCATTAACCTCACTCTTCAAATCATCCAACCACTGGTGCGAATCACTGATCATAGCAAAACGGATTGTATCTTTCGACTTGACTGCAGCCTCAATCTTCTGAATATTGGTAACATTCAAGTTTCTTGCCCCATCGATTTGCACATCATACGGATGAACATCGAAGACAGTATCGCAAGATGCCATCATACAGAGACTACAAACAGACAGGATATAGGAAATAATTTTATGCATTCTTGTCTTATTAATCATTAAAACTCCTTTTTATAACTCAGAAATACTACTTTTTCTTCTTTTTCAACCTTGCATAGAAATTCTGCAAACGACCTGGCTGACAACCGGCATCGAGCAGTTTCTTCAAATCACGATAGGCTTCGTCTTTTCTTCCTAGCTGAATCAGAATGTCAACATGATTGAAAGCAAAATCCTCGTTACCAGCATCCAGTTCCATCGCCTTAGCGTAATCAAACTCAGCCAGTTCAAGCATTCCCCTCTCCTTCTCCATGCCACCTCTTGCAGCATAAGCCATCGCACTGTCAGGGTATTGCTCTATCAGACCATTGATGCCGTCGTATGCCTCGGTATAATGCTTATCTTTCTCATTGAGCAAAGCCAGACCGAGTTGCGCCTGGAAATTGCCAGGAACAAGTACCAGAAGATTCTGATAATCGAGACGTGCAAAGTTATAACGGAGCAACTTCTCATTGACAAAAGCACGATAGAACAAACCGGCGATACTGGTATTGTTCAGAAAGAGTACCTTATCAAGATCATCCTTTGCATATTGCCACTGTTCCAACTGGATATTCCAAGCAGCCTTTTTCAGTCGCAGATCGATACTGTCGGGATGATATGCAAGCACTTCTGTAGCCTTGGAGAGTGAATCGCGCAAGGCTTTATTCTGAGCAGCACGTGCCTTGTCGGCATCTACGTTCTGCGCAGATACAGATAAAGAAACCATCGATGCCAATAATAATGTATAATAACTTTTCATGGTGCAAAGTTAAGAAGACTTTCGCAAACTGCCAAATAAAAAACTATAAAACTTATTTGAGTTTACAAAAAGAACTAAAATTCAGAAAGACAGGACAATCAACAAGAAAAGCCTTAAGAGAAAGAAACACTCCTCCTAAGGCTTTTATCAAGAAAGCATCTGGATAGAAAATTCACCCAGCGCCGAAAAATCCATTTACAGATTAAGCATTCTTAATCCAGTTAACGATCCACTCGCCAACCTCAGTTGTGCCATAGTGAGCACCGCCCTCTACCTGAATCTCAGGAGTGCGGACATTGGCATCGAGAGAAGCATCTACTGCCTTGCGAATCAAGGTACCCTCCTCGTTCAAACCGAAGTGCTCCAACAACATGGCTGCAGAAAGAATCTGAGCTACAGGGTTAGCCAGGTTCTTGCCAGCTGCCTGTGGCCATGAACCATGAACAGGCTCGAACAAAGGTGTGTGCTCACCGAGAGAGCTAGATGGCTGCAAGCCCATAGAACCGGTGATGCAAGAAGTCTCATCGGTCAGGATATCACCGAAGGTATTCTCTGTAACGATGACATCGAAGAATGTAGGCTCAGTCAACACGCGCATAGAAGCGTTGTCGATGAACATATAATCGGTGTTTACCTCAGGATACTGTGGCTCCATTTCCTTGGCAATCTGGCGCCAGAGACGAGAAGATGCCAATACGTTTGCCTTATCTACTACTGTCAAGTGCTTGTTGCGTTTCATGGCAAACTCGAAAGCTACCTTCAGGATGCGCTCAATCTCAGGACGGGTATAGATATCAGTATCGTATGCCTTGTCGTTATCCTGATACTTCTCACCGAAGTACATACCACCAGTCAACTCGCGGATTACTACGAAGTCAGCTCCCTTCAGGAGTTCATCCTTCAATGGTGACTTGTGGAGCAGGCAATCGAATGTAGCCACTGGGCGGACATTGGCGAAAAGACCCAACTTCTTACGCATAGCAAGCAAACCCTGCTCAGGACGAACCTTGGCTGTAGGGTTGTTGTCGAAACGTGGGTCACCAACGGCTGCGAAGAGCACTGCGTCAGCATCCATACAAGTCTTGAAGGTCTCATCTGGGAATGGGTCACCTACCTCATCGATAGCGTGAGCGCCGCAGATAGCCTCGTTGTAAGTAAACTCGTGGTTGAACTTCTCTGCAATGGCCTGCATAACTGCTACGCCCTGCTTCATAATCTCTGGTCCGATACCATCACCGGCGAGAACTGCAATGTTTAATTTCATCTTATTTGTTTTTTTAATTGTTTATTTTTGAATGATTAAAGCTTTTGCCCTTACAGGGCGCATTGCTGAATAGAAACCTTCGGAGATGTTTGCATAACCTTCGGAGATATTTTCGTAACCTTCGGAGATATTTTCATAACCTTCGGAGATAATTTCGTAATCTTCGGAGATATTATTCCATATCCAGATTTCGAGGCGATACAGCCTGTTCGTCGCTCTTATCTGCCTCATACATATTAATCATCTTCAGCGTTGCCTTGATAGCTGCTTCTGTCTGGTCGGCATCCAAGCCTCGGGTACGCCAGATACGGTCACCTTCACGCCAAGTAATGACGGTCTGAACGAGGGCATCTGTACGGCCACCAGGTGGGATGGTTACCTGATAGTTGTCGAGCTTTGGGAAGGTTTTGCCGAGCTTCACCTTGTAGATGTTGCGGAGGGCTTTTACGAAGGCATCATACTGACCATCACCAGAGCTACGGTCTTCATACTCCTTACCATCGATTTCTACCTTTACACTGGCTATTGGCTTCAAACCATAGGAGGTAGACACCATGTAACTGACCAGTTTTACCTTATCCTCAGGAGCTCCATGCTTCAATACATCGCTCACGATGTATGGCAGATCGTCCTGGGTTACCAGTTCCTTACGGTCGCCGAGTTCTGTGATTCGCTTGGTTACGGCCTTAGTCTGCTCCGGAGTCAACTCCAATCCCAGCTCGTTGAGGTTCTGGATGATGTTCGCCTTACCGGAATTCTTACCCAACGCATATTCACGATGTCGGCCGAAACGCTCTGGTACCAGGTCGTTGCAATAAAGCTTATCCTTGTTATCACCATCGGCATGCACACCAGCCACCTGGGTGAAGACATTGTCTCCTACTACCGGTGTATTCGGAGCCACGGCGATGCCACTATATCCTTCTACCAATCGGGAGATATCGTTCAACCGGTCCTCCTTGATGTTGGTCTTTGCCTCAAACATATCCTTCAGAATCACCTGAACACTCGCCAATGGTGCGTTACCACAGCGCTCGCCCAAGCCATTCACTGTAACATGAAGACCTTTTGCACCGCTTAATACGGCAGCCAGAGAGTTGCTCACCGCCAAATCGTAGTCGTTATGAGCATGAAAATCGAAGTGAGAATTCGGATAACGGCGAACCATCTGTCGCATATACTCCACACACTGCAATGGGTTCAGAATACCCAGAGTATCAGGTAGGAGGAATCGCTTGATAGGCAGTTTCACCAACTCATCCATCATCATGAAGAGATAGTCACGGCTGTCGCGCATACCGCTCGACCAGTCCTCCAGGTAGAGATTCACGGTGAATCCCTTGCTCAAAGCATAATCGATGGTCTGCTTGATATGAGCGAGATGCTCCTCAGGCGACATCTTGAGCTGCTGGGTACAGTGCTTATAGCTACCCTTAGCCAAGAGGTTGATGACATGACCACCGCATTCGGCTATCCAATCCACACTCTTGTTGTTATCCACGAATCCCAATACCTCAACGGAATCCAATTTACCTATGGTCTTGGCATAACGGCAAATTCGAGCGACAGCATCCTTTTCGCCTTCCGACACACGCGCTGAAGCCACCTCAATGCGATCTACATTGATATCATGCAACAGCATTCTTGCTATCATCAATTTCTCGTGAGGAAGGAAACTGACACCATTGGTCTGCTCGCCGTCGCGCAACGTGCAATCCATGATTTCAATCTCCTTGAAGCGGGAATTATCTCTCTTTGCGTTAACGTTCATAATTACTTGTTTTTAACTTCCCAAGCCTCTACCTTGTCACGGTTCTGAACGAGGAAATCTACATCGTCCAAACCGTTCTCCAGGCAGTGCTTCTTGTAGCCATTGATTTCAAAGTGCTCGCTCTTGCCGGTAGCAAGATTGGTCACAGTCTGGTTAGGAAGATCTACCTTCACCTCTGTCTTGTGATCCTTGTCAATGCTCTCAAAGAGCTCCTTCAGGAATTCCTCGCTTACCACTACTGGCAATACGAGGTTGTTCAGCTCGTTATTCTTGTGGATATCAGCAAAGAAAGAACTGATAACCACACGGAAGCCTGCACCTGCGATAGCCCAGGCAGCGTGCTCACGGGAAGAACCGGAGCCGAAGTTCTTACCAGCTACGAGGATGACGCCACTGTAAGAAGGGTCGTTCATCACGAAGTCTGGCTTTGGAGTTCCGTCGGCATTATAACGCCAGTCGCGGAAGAGGTTGTCGCCCATACCCTCCTTGTCGATAGCCTTGAGGAAGCGGGCTGGTATGATCTGGTCTGTATCTACATTCTCCAAAGGAAGAGGAATGCAGCTTGATGTAATTACATTGAATTTCTGTTTCATCGTTGTTGTAATGTTTAATTTTTAATGTTTAGTGTTTACTTGATTGAATCGTGATTGATAGTTATAAGGCGAAGCCCAACTAATCACTAATCACTAATCATTAATCACTATTTACATAAACTCTCTTGGGTCGGTAATCTTACCTGTGATAGCGGCAGCGGCAGCTACGTATGGACTGGCAAGGATTGTGCGGGAACCTGGTCCCTGACGACCCTCGAAGTTACGGTTAGATGTACTTACAGAGTACTTGCCTGCAGGAATTTTATCATCGTTCATTGCCAAGCAGGCAGAGCATCCTGGCTGACGGATTTCGAAGCCGGCAGCCTCTACAATCTTATCAATTCCCTCTTCACGTATCTGCTTATCAACCAACCATGAACCTGGTACAAGCCAAGCTGTAACACCCTCTGCTTTCTTCTTTCCTTTAACCAAAGATGCAAAAGCACGGAAGTCTTCGATACGGCCATTGGTACATGCGCCCAGGAATACATAATCGATAGGATGACCCTCGAGTTTCTCGCCTGGCTGGAAGCCCATGTAGTTGAGGCTCTTCTTGAAACCAGCCTGCTCTTCCTCTGGAATCTCATCGAGTGTTGGGATATTCTCTGTGATACCGATACCCATACCAGGATTGGTACCATAGGTGATACGTGGTTCGATATCCTTGGCGTCGAAAGTCAACTCCTTGTCGAAGACAGCATCATCGCCACTCTTCAAGGTCTTCCAGTAAGCTACAGCCTTGTCCCACTCTTCACCCTTAGGTGCATATTCACGACCCTTGATGTACTCGAATGTTGTCTCATCAGGAGCTACGAAACCACCACGGGCACCCATCTCGATAGAAAGGTTACAGAGGGTAAGACGACCTTCCATTGACATATCCTTCACTACATCGCCACTGTACTCAACGAAGTAACCGGTAGCACCCGAAGTAGTGAGCTGGCTCATCAGATAGAGCGCAACGTCCTTGGCTGTAACACCCTTGCTGAGCTTTCCGTTGATGCTGATACGCATAGACTTTGGCTTGCTCTGGAGAATACACTGTGAAGCCATCACCATCTCGACCTCAGAAGTACCGATACCGAAGGCAACGGCACCCATAGCACCATGGGTAGAAGTATGAGAGTCACCACAAACGATGGTCATACCAGGAAGAGAAAGACCCTTCTCAGGACCAACCACGTGGATGATACCATTGTCCTTGGTGTTCATGGCAAAGTGGGTTACACCGAAATCAGCGGTGTTCTTTGCCAATGTATCTACCTGTTTCTTTGAGATAGGATCCTCGATAGGTTTGTCCTGATCGTGGGTTGGAGTATTATGGTCAGGCATACAGAAAATCTGGTCTGGACGGAACATCTTGAGTCCGCGTGCTCGCATACCAGCGAATGCCTGAGGTGATGTTACTTCGTGACAGTAGAGACGGTCGATGTAAAGCTGAGTAGGACCGTCCGGAACAATCTGGACAACGTGCTTGTCCCAAATCTTGTCGAATAATGTATTCATAATATCTCTTGTTATATATATGTTTATCTAATCTTAAACTTGTTAATACAATCAATGTAAGCCTCAACAGAAGCTGTAACGATGTCGGTATCTGCACCGAAGCCATAATAAACATGACCATCGTATTCCACCTGCATGTGAACCTTGCCCACATCGTCAGAGCCCTTGTCGATTGCCTGGATAGTGAACTCCTTGAGATTCATCTCCTTTGTAATGATCTTCTTGAGAGCATTGATAGCAGCATCTACCGGACCGTTACCAGATGATGCAGCCTCAAACTTCTGACCTGCAATATCAAGTCCGATACTTGCCACGCTCTTCACGCCCTTACCTGTAGTAACCTGCAACCAGTCGAGCTGAACGCCATGCTTGTCAGCAGAATCAGCACCGGCAAGCATCAATACATCCTCATCGGTAACTTCCTTCTTCTTATCAGCCAGTTGGAGGAACTTCTTGTAAATCTTGTCGAGTTTCTCCTCATCATTAATCTCTACACCATTGACATGAAGACGATACTTCAATGCTGCACGACCAGAACGGGCTGTCAGAACGATAGCATTGTCATCCAATCCAACTTCCTTAGGATCAATGATTTCATAAGTCTGAACATTCTTCAAGACGCCATCCTGATGGATACCAGAAGAATGAGCAAATGCATTGCGACCCACGATAGCCTTGTTTGGCTGGACAGGCATATTCATCAGACTGCTCACCATGCGTGAGGTAGGAATAATCTTGGTGGTATTGATGTTGGTATCAATATTGATATGCTTGTGACACTTCAGAATCATGGCAATCTCTTCGAGCGAAGTATTACCTGCACGCTCACCGATACCATTGATGGTAACCTCTACCTGACGTGCACCATTCAATACACCCTGCAGAGTATTGGCAGTTGCCATACCGAGGTCGTTATGGCAGTGAGTAGAAAGGCGTGCCTTATCAATGCCATCAACATGTTCCATGAGATACTTGATTTTGTCACCATATTCATCAGGCAGACAATAACCTGTTGTATCAGGAATGTTCACTACAGTTGCACCCGCCTTGACAACAGCCTCAACGACACGAGCCAGATACTCATTATCGGTACGGCCTGCATCCTCAGCATAGAACTCAACGTCCTCAACATACTTTTTGGCATATTTGACTGCAGCTACAGCGCGTTCGATGATTTCCTCACGGGTAGAATTGAACTTATACTTGATATGACTATCGCTGGTACCGATACCGGTATGGATTCTCTTATGCTTAGCATACTGCAAAGCCTCAGCAGCACAATCAATATCCTTTTCTACGGCACGGGTAAGTGCACAAATAGTTGGCCAGGTTACAGCCTTAGAGATTTCTACTACTGAATTGAAGTCACCCGGACTTGATATTGGAAATCCAGCCTCAATTACATCCACGCCCAACTGCTCCAGTTGCTTTGCCACTTGAATCTTCTCAACTGTGTTCAACTGACATCCCGGAACCTGTTCGCCATCGCGGAGGGTCGTGTCGAAAATGTATAATCTGTCACTCATATCTTTAAAATTTTAAATTTACACCTTAATTAATATATAAGAGCCTCATATTCTGAACACACACGTTTAAATCGCAATCCATGCAGCAGCATCAGATAAAGTAAAAAGCCTTCCCCCACTCCATAGACGGAAGTGTAGAAAGGCTTTTAATATCTTATGCGATGAACTATACGCACACCTTATCACTTCCGCCCACAAGCTGCAGTCGAAGTCGAATAATAATGCTTGTAATGTTCAACGATGTTGTTCTCATATCTATCTCATTATGTTATATTCTTAAATTCGCATGCAAAGGTAACACTTTTATTTGATACCGGCAAACAATTTATAACTTTTTTAATAGAAATGATAACAAATTCCTATATTCTTATAGTTTTTTCACCCAAAAACGTTAATTCTGTGCAAGAATTTGGCGAAAAAGCCAGTTTTTGAGTGAAAAACCAACAAACTCTAACCTTAGAAAGGCAGATTCTCTGCAGGCGGCGGTGGTAGCGGACTACCATCCTGCCCTCCGCCATTCATCCTAGAGCCTACAATCTCACCACCTTCTTCGACAGGTGCTGCTGCAGCATCCTGCGGATCCTGGAATCGGGTAAATTCTCCACGGAAGTTCAGGAGAACATCTCCAACAGAGCCCTTACGGTGCTTGGCAATGATAATCTGTGCCGTACCATGAAGGTCATTACCCTTTTCATCCTGATAGATGTGATAATATTCCGGGCGGTGAACGAAGAGTACCATATCGGCATCCTGCTCGATGGCACCGGATTCACGAAGGTCACTCAACTGAGGTCTCTTTCCTTCCAAACCCTCACGGTTCTCTACGTTACGGGAGAGCTGCGATAGGGCAAGCACAGGAATATTCAACTCTTTAGCAATACCTTTGAGCGAACGGGAGATAGTAGATACCTCCTCCTGACGGCTGCCAAACTTCATACCGTTAGCATTCATCAACTGAAGATAGTCAATCATTAACAGTTTAACTCCCTTTTCTCTTACCAGTCGGCGCGCCTTTGTACGTAGTTCAAAAACAGAAAGACCTGGCGTATCATCTATATAAATAGGTGCCCCTGTCAGTTTTCTCAGTTTTTGATCCAACCGCTCCCATTCAGGTTGTTCCAATTGTCCGTTCAGTATTTTTTTACCCGAAATCTCGCATACATTTGAGATGAGTCGGTTCACCAACTGAACGTTATTCATTTCCAGAGAGAAGAATCCGATAGGCACACCATAATCTACAGCCACATTTTTGGCAATACTCAATGCAAAGGAAGTCTTACCCATGGCAGGACGACCGGCGATAATCACAAGGTCGGACGGTTGCCAACCTGATGTCATATCATCCAATCCACGATAACCCGTAGGAATACCGGTAAGACCACCCGAGTTCTGAGCGGCACGCTGTAAAATGGCAACGGCCTCCTTAACAACCGGATCAATCTGTGTATAATCCTGCTTCATATTGTTCTGCGAAAGCTGGAAGAGTTCACCTTCAGCTTTCTGCATCAATTCATCCACATCCACACCTTCTTCATATGCCATCGTCTCGATGTCGCCGGCATAATGAATCAGCTGGCGCTGCATATATTTCTGCGCCAAGATGCGGGCATGCGACTCTACATGGGCAGCCGAAGCCATGCCTGCAGAAATATCCATAAGATATTGTGCACCTCCCACCTTATCCAGTTCACCAGTCTTGGCCAACTGATCGGCAAGGGTCATGATATCCACAGGCCGTTCCTCCATGTTCATCACCTGGATAGCCTGATATATTCTCTTATGACGCGGGTCATAAAAAGTATCCGGCTTGAGCAACTCCGACACCACAGAGAAGGCATCAGAATCAATCATTAAGGCACCCAGTACTGCCTGCTCCACATTAACAGCCTGCGGCTGCAAATGGGCGTAGGTTGGATCTATCTGCACCTTATTCTTGTTTTTATTATTTTCCGCCATCTTTATTATTTTTCCTTTCCTCGGTAACCTTTTTTTCCATAAATTCCAATTCTATAGGTGCTATACCACGCTTATCAAACCATTCTCCCATCTCGAGCAGTCCATATTCATCCATATCTTCTCTAAAACAGGCAGCGTAATTTGCCGCTTCATCGAAATAGCTGACAGCAACAGCTCCTCCCTCTTTCACCAGAATGCAGAGACCGTAATAGAAGTATTTCAAAGACTCCCATCTTTGATCCACTGAGTGAGAAACTTTTTTCATCATTGCAGATAACATCTTCATGAACATCTGTTCAACATGTTCCTGGTCCATGTCTTTCAGATCAGCCTTCCACAGCTTTTTCATTTCATCTTCCTGACACTTCTGAATATAAGGTTCAATCAGAGCCATTGCTCTGTCTATGTTCTTATCGCCTTCAGAATCTGTAAAGAGCAAAGAGAAAGCCAGTCTGCATTCTATCTGTTCCTCCTTAGGATACTGTTCATCCAACAGGAAAGCCAATTGCAACGCCTCATTAAAACGATGGAATTTCAATGCAAGATCTATCTTTTTCAACTGGAGTTTAAACTGCTTATCCTTGTCAGTCTCCAACTTGATTATTTCATCCAAAGTAGAAAATGCATTTTCATCTTCACATTTCTCTTCTATTTTTAACTTCAGCTCATAGGCTGCCTTATATTTTGAGTTTACCTCCAAGACGTCACAGACGTAGTTAAGCGCATCGCTAAAATTTTTCTCCGAATAGTATGCCAGCGCAAGCATCATTTGCTCTTCTTCTGTATATTGCGACAGATTACGCAAAATCCTGCTGACAAAGGCAAAATCGCCTCTCTTGGCTGAGAAACGGGCCAGCGACAAGCGATACTTGTCATATTCCGGTTTAGCAAACAGTCCCGTTGTCATGAATGGTATTTTCATCTGCATTTCAAAAGGATTATCAAATGTACCCCTCATTGGAGAAAGTGTATAGAAACGGAAGAGGTCCTGCACATAGCGATGACGAATCCGAACAGCAAGTTTTTTCTTTTCCTCTTCAGACAGATCCTCTTCCCGTTCCATCACCGAATCGAGCAGTCTGACTTTTTCAGAATCCTTTGCTTCTGCAGAATCAGACTCTTCCTCTACAGACTCTTCAGCATTCTGCTCATTTTCTTCCTCACCTTCCTCGGCATCATAAGAATCATGACCAAGCATAAGATGTTCCGGGTCGGCATCCAATGCTTTGATAAATTCTCCAGAAGTAGTATTCAATGAAAGAATGACGCTATACAGGTCGGTATCACACATAGATGCACCATTCAGGAGATTATTGACGAAATTGCGATGCTGATTCATCGCAACCCGTACACTCTTGAGCGTAGAATTACGTACATAGAAAGGAACAAACCAGTTATAGAGTGAATGGAAATGACCGAAACACTTCTGATTGGCAAACTGATGATAATACACATCAACTCCAATATCTTCTGAGTTCAACATATAGTTAAAGGCTCCTTGAATATCTTCATCCGGATCTTCACCATCTACAGTAAATTCATCAAGTTCCACCTTACCCATATCTTTCAGTTTTTCTGTCAAATCATGGGTAAGAGTGGAAAACATGGTCTTCACCACAGAATGCATCATCTCCTTGCTATCCTTTTTACTAGTAAGGCATAGACGCATCTGACGCTGGAGATCAACGCAGGCTGCCAGAAAATCATCATCTATGACCGTGGAGGCAGCTGCTTGCCAACACGCATCACTTTCAGCCGGATTGGATATCACGGAGAAAACAAAACCCACAAAGGCGCGTTCACGAACACTACAACTGTCGGCTGACTTAACCAAGCGAAGCAAGAGTCCGATTTTTAAAGGATCCATGAATACAGAGCAAGACAAGGAGACTGCCGAAACTATCATATTGATGGTGTATGGATCTACCAAATCGGAATCAATGATACTACGAATCGCCTTAATGAAATCCTCATTCCAATCATCAGTCACCATTATATAAGAAAACACCATATTGCGATAAGCATTAAGCTGCTCTTGTATCTTTTGTCTTTCCTCGTCTATCTGTTCTGCAGATAAGCCAACTTTCAGATTAAGCATAGCTTCATCTGTGGCAAATTTCTCAAAGGTTTCCTGTACTTCATCAAAACTTGTCAGTTTCTGGGCTCTTTTGTTAAGTGCAACAAATGTAGGCTCATTTGCCAAAATCCAAACGTGACGCACTTTACCAAAGAGCTCATCAGTATCAAGATCTAAAGTTTGAGCAAGATTATAAAGCTCTCGGTGTTTAAGTTTGCCGTCTATATAATCATGATACAAATCATCATATCTTTTTTCAATTTCCGCAATTCCAGGCTGACACGATTCGAGCCCCACTTCCTGGTCAATTATCTTGCGAATAGCCTCAATTCTGGATATAGTAGTAACATGTTCATGCGAAAACTTTGTCCAGCAAAAATCTTCTCTTTCCATAAGCCGTTTATTTTTGTGCTACAGCCAGGTCACGACGTCTTGGCTCCATAGCGTGTTCATATTTAAGTTTTGGAAGATTACTGATGGTTTTAGCATCGGCACCCGTATATTTGGTGATGATGCTTGCATAATGCTGCACACCACGCCTATTTATGCTATCAACAGCAATATTATACGCTTTGATAAACTTGGCGAGCTGGTCTTTACGGCGCGGCTCGGAAAGTATTTTCTTGCGGAAGGCAACAACACCTAACTGTAAGTTCTTATCCCTGCTATCAAAGAGTTTTACATGCTGTTCAAGTCGGGCTTTGGTTGCTTGAGGTTCTGGCAGCAACATGGCATCCATCTCGTTATTGAGCAACATACGCAGACGGATGTTCAAATCATTGATTTGCACCTTATATACATCATATTTAGGTTTACCGCTATCGATTGCTAAAGTAGCAAGATAATCAGTCGCCGAATAGCGGGTCATTGCCACCATCTTATCTGACAGTTGCTTCAGTTCAGATATACGCGAACGCTTATTGGTAATAAACTGCCAATAAAGATTGGTAGAAATGGGGTACGTCAAAGCAGTACCCCGTTTCTCAATATGACGTGCACGAATCAGATCAGTCACAGATCCCTCTACGCGTTGGCGCTCGATAGCTGTATCACAATCCATTTGTGCAGTATATCTACGCAAATGTACGTCTACACCTTGTTGCTTAAAGATACTGTCATCATATGCCAGAAAGATTGGCAGACAGTCCATCGTTGGCATCACCGCAATCTTCAGCGCAGCACGGTCTAGGCTATCCAATCTAGCCTTTTCCTTCTTGCTCAAGCGATGACGTTCTGCTTCCGACTTGCCACATCCTACAATTCCTATAGCCAGCAAGAGCATCAAGGCTGTTAACGTTTTGAACTTATTCATTATCTATCCTTTAATCATTTGTTATTCTACATACAGAACCAATCCCTTCAAATATTCACCTTCAGGATGATAAATATTGATAGGATGGTCAGCAGGCTGATGCAACTGGTGCAAAATGCGAACCTTTCTTCCAGCCTGCGCAGCTGCAGTAAACACAGCGTTGCGGAATTGATCCTTGGTCACCACCTGAGAGCAGCTGAAGGTAAAAAGGATACCACCCTTCTTAATACGCTGCAAGCCCTTTACATTCAGGCGGGTATAACCCTTCAACGCATTACGCAAAGCCGCACGGTGCTTGGCAAAAGCAGGAGGATCCAAAACTATCAGATCATACTGCTGATCATGTTCATCAAGATATTTGAAGGCATCTTCGCAGATAGCCTCATGACGTGCATCCCCAGGGAAATTGAGCGCAATATTCTCATTGGTCAATTCTATCGCCTTGGCACTGCTGTCAACAGAGTGAACAGCCTTAGCCTCACCTCTCATCGCATAAACAGAAAATCCTCCGGTATAGCAGAACATGTTGAGCACACTCTTTCCCTTGGCATAATGCTCGAGCAGCGAACGGTTCTCACGCTGATCTACAAAGAAACCGGTTTTCTGACCTCGCAGCCAGTCGATATGGAATTTCAGCCCATTCTCTACAGCTACATCGTCAGCATCACCTCCCAGGATAAAACCATTCTCCTGTCTGAGATCAGCCTTATAAGGCAAGGTGGTCTCACTCTTATAGTAGATGTTTTCCAATGCATCGCCCATCACCTTCTTCAAGGCATTGGCAATCTCCATGCGGCAAACATGCATTCCCACACTGTGAGCCTGCATGACAGCTGTAGGACCATAGCAGTCGATAACAAGTCCCGGCAAGTTATCTCCCTCACCATGAACCAGACGATAAGTCGTGTTGGATGAGTTTCCGGCAATTCCCAAAGCGAGTCTCATCTGAAAAGCCGATTGCAATCTGGCACACCAGTACTTCTCATCAATCTCAATATCTCTAAATGAAAGAACACGCACTGCGATAGAACCGATCTGATAATGACCGATAGCGATGAATTCACCACCACGAGTAAACACCTTCACAATTTCACCCTCCTCGATACCCTCATCCATTGCCTGGATGGCACCCGAGAAAATCCATGGATGAAAACGCTTGAGCGATTCTTCTTTACCTTTCTTTAAATATACACTTTTGTACATATTTATAAATATGATGTTTCTTATTATTAATAATTTCTATTCTGTGCACAGATCAGAGTCTGAGTTCATTGAGTTCATAATCGCCTGTTGCAGACAAACGCTGGAATTCTTCATACAGGTTAATGCAGCACCATGCGTCTGTAGCCGCATAAAGAGCCTGCGATTCCTTTAAATCGTTAGCCTCCCAATTGCTCAACCGTTGCGCCTTGCTGATTTTCTGATGAAAGAGGTTAGCATACAGTTTCTGCAAACTCATGTCTGCGATACCAAAGTTCTTTGCAACATCCTGCAACTCGATAAAATAACCAGCCTTAAAAGCTGCTCGCTTATGTAGCTGCAACAAGTCATCGTGCCATGAGAGTCCAACTTTTGGCACGATGGTATCTTCGAGCATGCGAATGATGGCAGGTGTCATGCCAGTATGATGCAGGCGGAAGAGATAACAAGTATCATGTGTACTCACCTGCAACAACGAAACATGGTAAGCCTGACCACGCTTAAAAGAAGGGCGTGTTTCGGTATCCACGCCCAGTATATGATGGCTAAGTAGGTCATTAACAGCCGCTTCTGTATCTTCAGGCTTATCAACGACTACGATTTTGCCAGGAAACAAAGCTCTTGGCAAATTCGTGATTGCCGCCTTGTCGAAACTAGTGAAAATAATCTTCATTATGCTTTTTATTCTTTACAAGTTGCAAAATTAGAAAAAAAAGATGAGAAAAAGAATTGTTTTCTCAATTATTTTAGCTAATTTTGCAGATAAATTATTCAAAAAGATATAAAATGGCTAAAAAAAGAACTGAAAAAAAGACCAAAACCTTTAGTGAAGCTATTGGTTTACAGTATATTTTCAACAATACTATCACCGACTTTTTCATTGGGTTAGCTCTGGTAGTAATTGCTGTGGTTATCATCATCGCAATGATCTCCTTTCTCAATACAGGAGCCAATGACCAGAGTTTGCTCGAAAATCTGAAGCCAGGGGAATGGACCAATACGGAAAAACAGTTTCAAAACTACTGCGGATCCTGGGGAGCCATCATCTCCTATTGGCTCATCGCTATCAATTTCGGATTTCCAGCCTTCATGCTCCCGTTTTTTGTCATTATGGTGGGATTGCAGATGATGCATGCTTATAAAGTGAACCTCTGGAAATGGTTCTTCTGCATGATTGTGGTGATGCTCTGGATGTCAGTCACCTTTGCTAAGTTTATCGCACCGATCATGCCTAACCTCATCTTCAATCCGGGAGGCAAGCACGGACTCTTTGTCGTACAGAACCTGGAGAACATCATAGGTCCTCCAGGACTTACTGCCATTCTTTTCTTCGTGGCTGTAGCATTCCTCACCTATCTCACCACAGAAACCATTACGATAATCCGCAAGGCACTCAACCCTATCGGTTATATATCTAATAAGGTAAAATTCGAGATTACCAACCATGGAAAGAATAAGAAAGATACTGAAGCAATTGATGAGGCATACGCAAATGCAGCATACGGTTCAAGCGATGAGGAAGAGGAATATAAGGAAGATGAACCAGCTAGGGTCATCGACCTGGACCTGGATCCGAACCAAACATTCGCAAAACCTGCTGCACCTGTTGATCCTACAAACGAGAATACGGAAGATACTGGTACAGAAAACAAGAATGAAACCATCGCTGTAGCCAACAGCACACAAGACGAGAATATGTCACTCATTGCCCGCCAACGCGCACTCCGTACTAAAAGGGCAGAAATGGAGGCACAGGAAAAGCAAGCTGCCGAGGCTGCTGCAGCTTCTGAGCATATCGGAATGGACATCTCGGTAGCTACAGCCGACGAGAAGGCTACCGGCAACACCTTGAGCAATACGGAGGTGCTGAATACTCCTATTAATCCGAAGGAGCCATTCACAAGATATAAATATCCTGTTCTCAATCTCCTGAAGAAATATGAGGACGAAGGTGTATCTATAGATGAGGAAGAACAGCGCGCCAATAAAAACCGCATCATCGAGGTGCTGGGCAACTTTGGCGTACAGATTAAGACCATTCGTGCTACGGTTGGTCCTACCATCACACTCTACGAAATCCAGCCTGCAGAAGGCGTACGTATCTCCAAAATCAAGGGCCTGGAAAATGACATCGCCTTGAGTCTCGCTGCTCTCGGTATCCGAATCATCGCCCCGATTCCCGGTAAGGGTACAATCGGTATTGAGGTACCTAACGCCAAGGCAAACATCGTGAGCATGGAGAGTACCTTAAACTCAAAGAAGTTCCAGGAAACCAAGATGGAGTTGCCTATCGCTTTGGGTAAGACCATTACCAACGAAGTGTTTATGGTTGATTTGGCAAAGATACCTCACCTGCTTGTTGCGGGTGCTACCGGACAGGGTAAATCTGTAGGTTTGAATGCCATCATCACCTCCTTATTATATAAGAAACATCCAAACGAACTCAAACTAGTTCTCATCGACCCTAAAAAGGTGGAGTTTAGCGTCTACTCACGTATCGCCAACAAGTTTATGGCTGCGGTTCCTGAAGAGGAAGAGCCGATTATCACTGATGTAACCAAGGTGGTTCGAACCTTGAACAGTCTGTGTGTACTGATGGATAGCCGTTACGACTTGCTCAAAAAGGCAGGAGCCCGTAATATCAAGGAATATAACCAGAAGTATATCAACCATAAGTTGAAACTGACAGACGGACATGAGTATATGCCATACATCGTGGTGATTATCGATGAGTTTGGCGATTTGATCATGACAGCCGGCAAGGAGGTAGAACTTCCTATTGCACGTATCGCCCAGTTGGCCCGTGCCGTGGGTATACACATGATAATTGCCACCCAGCGTCCTACTACCAGCATCATCACGGGTAATATCAAGGCAAACTTCCCTGGCCGTATCGCCTTCAAGGTTACATCGGCCATCGATTCCAAGACCATTCTCGACCGTACAGGAGCCAACCAGCTGATTGGTCGTGGCGATATGCTCTATCTCTGCGGCAACGAACCGGTCCGTGTACAGTGTGCCTTTGTTGATACACCGGAAATCGAGCGCATCAACGAGTATATCTGCGAACAGCCAGGTCCTATCGAACCAATGGAGTTGCCAGAACCAACTAATGATGAAGGAAGTGCAGGTGGAAACGGTAGTATCAGTGCCCGTGAACTGGATCCGTTCTTCGAAGAGGCAGCCCATGCGATTGTTCTTTCGCAGCAAGGCTCAACCAGCATGATCCAGCGCAGGTTCAGTATCGGTTACAACCGTGCCGGACGCCTGATGGACCAGATGGAAGCTGCTGGCATCGTAGGTGCAGCACAGGGTAGTAAGCCTCGTGAGGTACTGATCCAGGACGAAAACCAGCTTAATAATTTGTTAATGGCACTTCGAAACTCTTAATTTTAGTAAATTAATAAGAGCATGAAAGAAGATAATATTGGAAAAGGTTAAACTGTTAAACCCTAAAGCCGTGAAAACGTCTAATAAACTAAAGACGCTTTTACGGCTTTATAATAAAATATGGAATTTTTCAAAGATATAATAAAACATAGATTTTAAAAAGAAAGGAAAAGATAAAAATGAAAAAGATTTTAGCATTGGCTCTCGTTGCGATGATGAGTATCGGAGCCATGGCGCAGACAGCAAAACAGGTACTCGATAAGACCGCTGCCGTTATAGGCAACAAAAGTGGAGCTAGCGCCAACTTCAAGATGAGCAGTTCTAAGTATGGTTCGGCAAGCGGCAGCATTGCCATCAAAGGCAACAAGTTTAACGCCCGTACCCCGCAAGCCATCGTCTGGTTCAACGGCAAGACCCAGTGGACTTATCTGAAGAAAACCAACGAGGTGAATGTCAGCAACCCTACACAAGCTCAGCAGATGTCTATGAACCCTTATACCTTTATTAATATATATAAGACTGGTTATAAGTCATCGCTCAAGACAGCAGGCAGTAACTATGTGGTTCATCTCATTGCCAATAATCAGAAACGTTCTGTAGCCGAGATGTATATCACCATCAACAAAAAGACACATATTCCATCGGTTGTCAAGATGCGACAGGGCAATACCTGGAGTACCATCACGGTAAGTAACTTCAGATCAAAGAGCGTTTCCAACAGCACATTCAATTTCAACAGCAAAGAATGCCCAGGTGCCGAAGTCATCGACTTGAGATAATCACCTGAAATTTCGTATAAAGTTTATTTTCAAATATAATTCCCCGTTACAATACTTCAGTTGTGTAACGGGGAATTACTTTTTCCGAAAGGTATGAGTATCCAAATTTCCGAAAGCGAATCATATAATCCCCTTTTTAGCACAACAAATCTTAAAACAACTATTCAATTGTAAAATATTCAAAAATACTTTGGAATATTTGCAAAAACATTTGGTTGAATCAAAAGAATTACTTATCTTTGCAACATAAATAATAAAAACAAGTAATTATGAAGCAGACAGAAGCTTATCAAAGACTCATGGAGAAAGGTATCAGACCATCACTCCAACGAATTGCCATCATGGATTGGCTTATCAATCATCCAACTCATCCAACTATCGAGGATGTGTACAAAGGATTAGCTGATAGTATTCCTACATTGAGCAAGACAACCGTTTACAACACACTCAGAATGTTGAGTGAGCACAATGCAGCTCAAATGATTACAATCGACGAGCATCGCGTATGCTATGACGGAAATATCAAAAGCCACGTACACTTCTATTGCAAGAATTGTGGCAAAGTAATAGACTTCTTTGGCGAACCAGCCCCGACAGTTGAACCAGGGAAGGAAATCGAAGGAAACATCGTATTGGAAGAACAGCTTTACTATAGAGGAATCTGCGCTGAATGCGCTAAAAAAGGCGCAAAGTCACCTCTCAAAGAGACTGTTCACTAATTCAAAAAACAATAATTATACAACAATATTTAAAACAAAAACATTATGAAGAAAAAGTTTATTTGTACAGTTTGCGGTTACATTTACGAAGGTACAGAAGCACCAGAGAAGTGCCCTATCTGCAAGGCTCCAGCCAGCAAGTTCAAGGAGATGGAAGATGCTGTAGATGACGATATGACATTTGCTACAGTTCACGTTCTCGGTCAGGCATATAAGGATGGCGTCAATGAAGATGTCATTAAGGGTTTGAAGGATCACTTTAATGGTGAGTGTGGCGAAGTAGGTATGTATCTTGCTATGGCACGCCAGGCAGATCGTGAAGGATATCCTGAAATTGCAGAGGCTTACAAGCGTTATGCCTATGAGGAGGCTGATCACGCTTCTCGTTTTGCAGAACTTCTCGGTGAGGTTTTGGGTGATACAAAGAGCAATCTCGAGGCTCGCATTGCCGCAGAGAAGGGTGCTTGCGAAGATAAGTTCCGCATTGCTAAACTTGCTAAAGAGCAGGGTTCAGATGCTATCCACGATACCGTTCATGAGATGGCTAAAGATGAGGCTCGTCATTGTGCAGGTTTCGCAGGTCTCTACAAGAGATACTTCAAATAAGATTTTAAAAGCCGTAACTTTTAAAATTATAATACCATTATTTAGTATTGTAAGTCAATAAAATAGAAAAGCCGATTCTCGTATAGCGATATACTTGAATCGGCTTTCTTTATGTTATGATGAATATCGTTACTTTGTTTCTGGAACCAGGAACTTGTCTCCTGTTTGCTTAATAAGTTCCTTGGCATATTTCTCAGGATATCCAGGACGAACTGGGGTTGCACCCAATCCATAAGGAGTCTTCTCGAAACTGCCATCTTTCTTGGTTGGCTTGATAATCATATCATTATACTTCACTACCATGAACTGGAAGAGTTGTTGCCAGCGTGCCAGCATCTGCTGTGCCTTCTCAATACCATAATCATTGAGATACTTGACGGCAGCCTGTGGATTCTGTGCATACAATTCCTGAGCCTTAGCCTCAACACCTGACTGAGCTGCAAAATAGCTATTATCCAGACTGTCACGAACCTCTTTCAAAGTTGGGAACATCAGGCTGTAACGAGGATAAACCATATTGCTGGTCATATTGCACACCCAGTAAGCATTCTTGAAACTGAAGTTCACAGCATCTGCTCCCGGTGTATTATAACACTCAGGACGAACTGTAGAAGAACAGTAGATTGGTGTGAACGCTACCATATTGGCATCGTCATTACCAAACCAAAGAACACCGCCAATCTCTCTAGGCATCCATGAACGCATCTGGCTAACAAAAACAAAGCCACTCTGCTGTGTGCTGACAGGACGTTCGTTGAAGCACTGCTTGCCATCAACCTTAAACATCAATGGAGTTGGACGGTAAGGCATCTGCCAGATACCACCTCCGATATCATTGCCATCAGCTACAGAAAGAGGTGTACCCTCATAATGATCACGCATGCAAGCCTCAACATCTGCAACACTCACCTTCTTGTTAGGAACTACCCAAAGAGGCATATCCTTCGCATTAGGATCCTTTCCCAATGCCCAATCAAGATAAGGACTCATATCATAGAAATGATTCAAGAGAGCCCAAGCACGAGCATCACAGAAGCGACGGCCTGAGAAATCAGGCTTAGCATATGCCATTTTCCATGAGAAATCAGCATCCTTGCCCTGATACCAGCCCTTGCTGCGAGCAAAAGAAACGACATCCTTGGCATACATCACGTTTTTCTTGTCCTTCATATTGAACTTGCCTATGCGACTCTGGTTAGCATGTGCACAAACTGCATTATCAGGAATACGGAGAGCTACCCAAACCACACCCTTAGAGCCTGGTCCCTTGCCCATCATCTCCATAATCCAAGCTTCGTTCGGATCACAGATGGTAAAGGTTTCTCCTTCTGAATTATAGCCGTAAGTATTGGCGATGGTTGTCATCACTTTGATAGCCTCACGGGCAGTCTTACTGCGCTGCAGGGCAACATAGATGAGTGAACCATAGTCCATGATACCTGTAGAATCAGCCATCTCCTCACGTCCACCATAAGTAGTTTCACCGATGGTAACCTGCCATTCATTGATATTACCAATTACATTATAAGTTTCGGCAGCCTCCGGAATCTCACCATGATATTTATTGGTATCCCAATCATAAATCTTACGCATCTCACCCTTAGCATGCTTACCGGCAGGAAAATGACAGAGATTTTGGAACATACCATAGTCATCGGCACTATATGAACACATCACAGATCCATCTACCGATGCTTTTTTCCCTACTATAAAGTTGGTACATGCCTCAGCCTCAGAGACACTGCCCAACATAGCCACAGCCATTATGGCTGAAGCGAAAATCTTATTCATAAATATACCTTTATTAATATAGAATGTGGAGTTAGAAAAGTCTCCTAACTCCACAAAATTATTTCAGAAAAACAAAGAGAAAAGCATTTGAATTCTTCACTCTTCCCTCTTCACTCTTCACTTAAATCACTCTTAATCGCAAGCCTTGAAACTCATATCCAAGCCCTTCACACTATGTGTCAAGGCACCAACAGAGATGAAATCAACTCCCTGCTCTGCATAATCGCGAATCGTATCGTAAGTGATACCGCCAGAAGACTCAGTCTCATACTTACCAGCAATGATGTCTACTGCCTTCTTTGTATCAGGCACAGAGAAATTATCAAGCATAATACGATTTACACCACCATGCTTCAAAACCTGATCAAGTTCATCGAAACTGCGCACCTCGATTTCAATCTTGAGATCAAGACCCTTTTCTTTGAGATATGCATGACAGCGGTCGATTGCATTGTCGATGCCACCGGCGAAATCGATATGATTATCTTTCAAGAGAATCATATCAAAAAGACCGATACGATGGTTCATACCACCACCTATCTTAACAGCCTGCTTCTCCAACATGCGAAGACCTGGAGTTGTCTTACGGGTATCAAGGATATGTGTCTTTGTACCCTCAAGACGCTTTACATACTTAGCTGTCATAGTAGCAATGCCACTCATACGCTGCATGATATTGAGCATCAAACGCTCTGTCTGGAGCAAAGAACGAGTCTTACCCTCTACAATCATTGCAATGTCACCCTTCTTAACATGGGTACCATCCTGGAGCAACACCTCTACCTTCATTGTAGGATCGAAACGGGCAAATACCTTTTTTGCCATTTCAACACCAGCCAACACGCCATCTTCCTTGATAAGCAAGTGGCTCTTACCCATGGCGTCTTCTGGGATACAACACAAGGTTGTATGGTCGCCATCACCGATATCCTCAGCAAATGCCAAGTCTATCAACTTGTCTTCTAATTGATCTACGCTTAACATATTATTAATGTTTATTTTTAATGTTTATTGTTTACTCTGTAAATGTTAACCATTAACTATTAACTGTCAACTATTAATTCTCTTCCCGTTCCAAAAGGCACGACGGATTCCTTCTTCATCGAATTCCACTCTGATCTCTCCTCCTAACCATTCGGTCATCGGAAGTTCATTGCGAAACTCATAGTAGTTTACTACCCTATCCTCTACGATTTCTACTACTGCCTGCTCTAGTCTTGTACCATCAGGCAAATGTACCACATGGGCACCACATCGTCTCATATCTATCATATACGTTCGGTATAAATCTGATATATCCAGACTAATTACTCTTCAGTTGGATGGGTTTATCAGGCATAGGAACCGGTGCACTTGTTGGAGGCATTGGAGTTCCAACCGGACGTGCAGGAACACTTGGACCAGGTATGCGGGTCTTACGGGCTGTATCTACTTTTGATGAATCAGAAGATGTTGCTGATGAAGATGCCGGCGCCACCTTCTTAGGATGCATACGAATAAGACGAATCTTGTTGACAAACATCAGTTTGAGAGTTGTCATAGAACCGGCATCAGAACTGAAGCCTCCCTCATTCAGCATGAAGAATCCCTTGACGCACTTAATTCCAAGACTGTCATTATCAGCGAGTTCCACACTATAGTGCTGAGCACTCTGAATATGAATTACAGTCTGTGCTACACTATCGTTCTTAAACTGTACAGCCAGTAAAGCAACACCATCGCGCATACCATCTTGGAAGATAAACTGCGACTCAAAATCAAGTCGGAACCGGTCACCCTTATGGAAAGCAGTATCAGCTTCAATCTTGAAACTGCGACTGTTGAAACCAGCATCTGTCGAGAATACCATTGAAGTAGCCTCTTTCCAGATATTGGCAGTATCGCCTACAGAAGTAAGATTGTCAAAATCACTATTTCCAGCACTATTTCCACCCAAAGCAACCGCCTCTTTATCCAATCTTTCAGCCAGATCCTTATACACATCATGCAGCAACTCTGTATGGCGCATGTAATAAACCATCGAACTGTCGAAGTCAGCCGACGTGACATCATGTTTCTTAAGTACTGCCTCGCGATAAGCCAGGCTATTCTTCTCACTACCACCATCTTCACTCTGAGCCATAGCAAGAGCGATGTGATAATCAAACAGAATATCTGTCATCTTACCTTTAGAGAGTACATCTCTTGGAAGCGAAGGCTTACAAGAAGCGAAAGCTGCGCAAAAGCCTACTATCAAACAGAGATAAAGAAAAGCTTTCTTCATGATTACTTGTCCTCCTTATTTTCTTGAGATTCTGACTTTTTCTTTTCTTCAGCAGTTTCTACAGAAGAAGCGTCTTTAACACCAATCTTCTTATCACCACCTCCGAGGGCTTCCAGTTCTTTTCTACAGAAAAGCAAGAGAGATATAATGCCGACTGATACACAGGAATCTGCAAAATTAAATACAGGATCGAAAAATGTACCATGCTGTCCACCCCAGAAAGGGAACCATTCAGGCCAGGTGTAGGTAAAGAACGGAAATCTGAACATATCTACCACCTTGCCCATAAGTACGGGTGCATAGCCCTCACCGAAAGGCACGAGATAAGATACATAATAAGGTGATGCACCGGTAAAGATGAGTCCGTAGAAGATGGAATCAATCATATTGCCGATTGCACCCGTCAGAACCAGCGACACCAGAATGATGTATAACAGGCGATAGGTACCACGCTTAATGATGCGATGCAGATAAATGCTCAACGCACAGATGGCTACCAGGCGCAACAGACTTAGCCAGAACTTGCCGATAAACGACATGCCCCAAGCCATTCCGTTGTTCTCAACAAACTCGATATAAAACCAATCAGTAACACGAACAGACTCGCCAAGGCAAAAATGGGTCTTGATGTACACCTTGATAATCTGATCGATAACAAGAAGCACAACCACCATTGCCGTGACGAGCCATCCGATTTTAATTTTACTTGTTTTCTCCATTTATTATTTCTTTCTAGCCTCCTTAGAAGCTACACTCAAAGTGGCATGAGGTACAGCACGCAAACGCTCCTTAGGAATCAACTCGCCTGTTTCGCGGTCAATACCATAGGTCTTGTTCTGGATACGAACCAAAGCTGCTTCCAATCCCTTGATGAACTTCTGCTGACGCTGGGCCATCTGGATGATTTCTTCCTTGCTTTGTGCTTCACTACCCTCTTCAAGAGCCTTGTAGGTTGGTGATGTATCTACCACATCATTACTGTCTGAGTGGTTCAGCTGAGCCATACAATCATGATAAGTCTGCTTTGCCACCTTCAATTTCTCATCAATGATAGCGCGGAACTCCTCGAGCTCCTGATCGCTATAACGTAGTTTTTCGTTAGCCATAGATGTTATCTATTATGTTATTTGTTAATGTTTTTAGGAAATAAGGGCTAGAAAGTTAGAAGCAAGTAGTTTGGAAATGCTCCTAACTCCTAACTCCTAACTTCTAACTATTTAATTCTTTTCTACGAGAATGTTCAACTTAAAGTCATCAAACTCGGTTTCAACACCAGCGTTGTCGCCGATTTCGATACTGTCTGCCAATACCTGACCCTTGATGTAGTCGCCAAATGCCTCGATGGCTGCGTTAGTATCCTCATTAGAAGCCACAGTCACCTTGATACGGTCGGTAATCTCCAAGCCAGTTTCCTTACGGAGATTCTGGATACGGTTAATCAACTCACGAGCCATACCCTCCTTCTTCAATTCTGGGGTCAACTCTACCTCAAGTGCCACGGTCAGATTGCCATCGTTAGAAACGAGCCATCCTGGAATATCCTCTGAGATAATCTCCACGTCGGCTACCTCTACCACGGCTTCCTGTCCGTCAATATTCAATGTGATGTTGCCTGCCTTCTCGAAGGCTGCAATCTGGTCCTGATCGAGTGCTGACATCTGGGCTGCAACACCCTTCATCAGTTTGCCGAACTTCTTACCCATCACTCTAAAGTTACACTTCACCTTCTTTACGAGAATACCCTGACCCTCAATGAAGTTAACCTCCTTTACGTTCACCTCATTCTTCAACAGTCCGGCTACTGCCTCGATGTGTGCCTTCTGGGTTGCATCTACGGCAGGAATCATAATCTGCTGGAGTGGCTGACGAACCTTGATGTTCACCTTGCGGCGCAATGCCAATACCATAGAAGTAATCTTCTGGGCGATGGCCATACGCTCCTCCAAGTCGGCATCAATAGCTGTCTCATCAGCTACAGGGAACTTGTCAAGGTGTACGCTCTCCAACTCACCGCCCAAGTCGTGATACAACTCGTCTGCATAGAATGGAGCGAATGGAGCCAAGAGTTTAGCCACTGTCATCAAACAGGTATAGAGAGTCTGGTAAGCACTCAACTTATCCTCACTCATCTCCTTACCCCAGAAACGTTTACGGTTCAGACGAACGTACCAGTTAGAGAGGTCATCGTTGACGAATGCATCAATGAGACGACCTGCACGGGTTGGGTCGTAGCCAGCCAACTCTCTGTCAACGCCCTTGATGAGGGTATTGAGTGAAGAGAGAATCCAGCGGTCGATCTCTGGGCGCTTCTCGAATGGCACCTGAGCAGCCTCAGCATCGAAACCATCTACATTAGCGTAGAGGGCGAAGAAGCTGTAGGTATTATATAAGGTACCGAAGAACTTGCGACGGGTCTCATCCACACCGTTAGGGTCGAACTTCAGGTTGTCCCAAGGCTCGCTGTTGGTCATCATATAGAAACGAACAGGGTCGGCACCATACTTATCGATCATCTCGAATGGGTTGGTTACGTTACCCACATGCTTACTCATCTTGTTACCCTTGGCATCGAGGACGAGACCAGAAGAGATAACGTTCTTGAAGGCTACGCTATCAAATACCATGGTAGCGATGGCGTGCAGGGTGAAGAACCATCCACGGGTCTGATCCACGCCCTCGTTGATGAAGTCGGCTGGATAGAACTTAGGAGGAATAGCATATCCCTCGTAGGTACTATGGATAAGTGCGTCGCGGTCTGCCTCTGAACCATGGGCCATTTCTCCCTCGAATGGGTAGTGGAGCTGGGCATAAGGCATTGAACCAGAATCGAACCAAACGTCAATCAGGTCGCTCTCACGATACATTGGCTTGCCCTCCTCGTTAACCAATACAATCTTGTCAACGTATGGACGGTGGAGGTCAATCTTATCATAGTTCTCCTGACTGTAGTCGCCAGGAACGAAACCATTCTCCTTCAATGGGTTGCTCTGCATGATGCCGGCAGCCACAGACTTCTCGATTTCAGCATAGAGTTCCTCAAGACTGCCGATACACTTCTCGCCACGGTTCTCATCACGCCAGATTGGCAATGGAGTTCCCCAGAAGCGTGAACGTGAAAGGTTCCAGTCGTTCAGGTTCTCGAGCCAGTTGCCGAAACGTCCTGTACCGGTGCTCTCAGGCTGCCAGTTGATGGTCTTGTTCAATTCTACCATGCGCTCCTTGCGGGCGGTATCCTTGATAAACCAGCTATCCAATGGGTAGTAGAGGATAGGCTTGTCGGTACGCCAGCAGTGAGGATAGTTGTGAACATGCTTCTCGCTCTTGAAAGCCTTGCCCTCCTGCTTCAACTCGTAGCAGAGTACGATGTTCAGGTCTTCTGCCTTATCAGAAGCCTTCTTGTCCCAAACACCATCCACATTAAACTGTGGGTCGTAGGCATTCTTCACGTAGTCGCCTGCATGATGAGCGTATGCCTCCTTGTTGACGCAAGCGCTTACGAAGTTGGCATCGAGGTCTTCGATGAGATAGAACTTACCCTGGAGGTCAACCATTGGGCGGGTCTCACCCTTCTTATTAATAAGGTAGAGCGCTGGGATGTTGGCATCCTTAGCCACCTTGGCATCATCGGCACCGAATGTAGGAGCGATGTGCACAATACCAGTACCGTCATCGGTAGTAACGTAGTCGCCGAGGATTACGCGGAAAGCCTCGCTATCCATCTCTACGAACTGATCGCGACCATCCTCAGAAGCGAACACCTTCTCAGGATGAGCAGCTGCATATTCTGTAACGAAAGTTGGTGCGAAGAGATCAACCTTCTCGCATGGCTTTACCCAAGGAAGGAGCTGCTCGTAGTGCAAGCCTTCGAGGTCTGTACCCTTCATGTGGTCGATAATGCGCCAAGGGCACTGCTTCTTCTCCTTGTCGAATGGCAGGAGATCGCCTTCCTTGCACTCCTGGTCTGCCTTCAGATATGAACCTACCAGAGCCTCAGCCATCACGAGTGTCATAGGCTCGCCATTATAGAGGTTGTAGGTCTCGATGGCTACATAGTCAATCTTAGGACCAACACAGAGAGCCACGTTTGATGGCAGAGTCCAAGGTGTAGTGGTCCATGCGATGAAGTATGGCTTGCCCCACTTGGTCCACTCAGCCTTAGGATCCTTGATGAGGAACTGGGCTGTGGTGGTGAGGTCCTTAACATCGCGATAGCAGCCAGGCTGGTTCAACTCGTGAGAGCTCAAACCTGTACCTGCACCTGGAGAGTATGGCTGGATGGTGTAACCCTTGTAGAGCAACCCCTTGTTGTAGAGCTGCTTGAGGAGCCACCAGAGAGTCTCGATATACTTGTTATCGTATGTGATATAAGGATGATCGAGATCTACGAAGTAACCCATCTTCTCGGTCAACTCGCGCCACTCAGCTGTGAACTTCATCACGTTCTCGCGGCACTTGTGGTTGTAATCCTCTGTAGAGATATACTTCTCTGAAGCCTTGTTGTCGATATCCTTCTTGGTGATGCCGAGTTCCTTCTCGACACCGAGTTCAACAGGAAGTCCGTGGGTATCCCATCCCGCCTTGCGGTGAACCTGGAATCCCTTCATGGTCTTGTATCTATTGAATGTATCCTTGATACTACGGGCCAACACATGGTGAATACCAGGATGACCATTAGCAGATGGAGGTCCCTCGAAGAAGATAAACTGAGGGCAGCCTTCACGCTCGTCGATAGACTTGTGGAAGATATCATTCTTCTCCCACGCTGCGAGTACGTCATTGTTGGTCTGTGTCAGATTCAGACCATTATGCTCGGCAAATTTCTTAGCCATATTATCTTATATTTTTATAATGTTTTTACTTTTGGGCGCAAAGTTACAAAAAAAATATGTTTTACCCAAAAATAGAAAGACTTTTTATATAATTATTTTATTATAAACAAAAAAGTTAGGAGTTGGAACAGCACCCCGACTCCTAACTTTTTATTTCCCGTTTTATTAAAACTTCGCTGCCATGTATTATAAATTTTCAGCCTCTTGCAGCCAGATGGCAGATGCAGCATCACTAGGCATACGCCAGTCGCCACGAGGACTGAGGCTTACGCTACCCACCTTCGGACCATCTGGCAGACAGCTGCGCTTGAACTGCTGATTGAAGAAACGGCGCACGAAGGTCTTCAGCCACTTCTTAATGGTTTCCTCATCATAGCTGTCAGGATCGTTATCGCTGATCTTCACACGTTCCAGTTCGGAATCAATAAATGCCTTCTTTGCCAACATGTAAATCTTGGCAGGACGGAAACCGAAACGCAGGAAATAGTAGAGGAAGAAATCATGAAGTTCGTATGGTCCCACCAAATCTTCCGTCTTCTGCTTGATATTTCCATTCTCATCTGCCGGAATCAACTCTGGGCTAATAGGAGTGTCGATGATATCACGAAGAGTGATGCGGCTCTGTTCGTCTACCCCACTCTCAGCTACATGATTTACGAGATGACGGATCAGGGTCTTAGGAATGCTGGCATTCACGCCATACATACTCATGTGGTCGCCATTATAGGTGGCCCATCCTAATGCCAACTCAGAAAGGTCGCCGGTACCGATAACCATACCCCCCATCTTATTGGCCAAATCCATCAGAATCTGGGTACGTTCTCGAGCCTGGGAATTCTCGTAAGTCACATCATGTACACTGGCATCCTGACCGATATCTTCAAAGTGTTGTGTTACCGCCTTGGCAATACTGATTTCCTTGATGGTGATACCGAGGCTCTGCATCAGCGAGATAGCATTGTTGTAGGTTCTGTCTGTAGTTCCGAATCCCGGCATAGTGACACCTACGATACCCTTTCGGTTCATTTTGAGTTTATCAAAAGCTTTTACACAAACGAGTAAGGCCAGCGTAGAATCCAAACCGCCGCTAATACCGATTACTACGGTCTTGGCATGAGTATGAACGATACGCTTGGCTAGTCCCATGAGTTGGATATTGAAAATTTCCTCGCAAGAGGCATTCATATCGCTGCTGGTAGGAATAAACGGATGAGGATTCACCTCACGTTCCAACACAAAATCGCGCTCATTCTCGGTAGGTTCGGCTTCGATATTTCGGATATTGAACTGACCGCCAAGAACAGAATATTTAATATTGCGCTGGGCATTCACATAAGTAGAATTCGTACGACGCTCGGTGCGGAGTTTCTCTACATCTATCTGTGAGATAACCATCTGAGGGTCAATAGAAAAACGCTCACTCTGTGAAAGCAAAACTCCATTCTCATAAATCAGGGCATTTCCACCATAAACCACATCCTGTGTACTCTCACCGAAACCACAGGAACTATAGATATATCCGGTCATGGTACGGGCACTCTGCTGGCTGAGCAGACTCTTCAGATAATTATGTTTTCCTATGAGTTCGTCGCTAGCAGAAAGGTTGAAGATCAAATCTGCTCCAGCCAGCGCCAGTTTATTGCTAGGAGGAGCCGGAGCCCATACATCTTCACAGATTTCCACACCAAACTGTACACCGTCGAACGTCTGGAATATCTGAACATCAGGCGTCAGTTTTACCTTATGTCCTGCATAACGGACTTCGCAATCTCTCAAGTCCTGAGCCGAGGCAAACCAGCGTTTCTCATAAAACTCGCTGTAGTTTGGAAGATAAGTCTTCGGTACAATACCGAGAATCTGCCCATGCTGGATAACAATACCACAATTGAGCAACAAGTCGCCCGCTATCACCGGCGCACCTACGATAGAGATGATATCGAGTTTGCGTGTGAAATCGAGCAACATCATCACCGCCTGCTCGGATGATTCGAGAAGCATCTGCTGGCGGAAGAGATCCTGACAGGAATAGCCCGTAATAGAGAGTTCCGGGAATGTAATGATCTCTACACCCTTTCCCTCAGCCAGCGCTATCTGTTCCTCTATCTGCTGGGTATTGAAAATGACATCCCCCACCTTTACGGCAGGGATGGCACTAGCTACCTTAATAAATCCGTACTTCATAATAAATTACTTAATTGTTACCTGTGTAGCACCATAGCCATACTCCTGGAAAGAAGCATCCTGATAGGTGCAACTCTTATAGCGATAGTTCAACTCATGAATGAGAGTCTGGCGCAACACACCTTCGCCCTTTCCATGAATAAAGATAATTTTCTGTCCCTTCTTTTTCTTATATTCCTCCATGGTCTTCTTAAAGATATCCATCTGATAATGAAGGATATCGGCAGAATTCATTCCAGCAGTTGTTTCAAGCACTTCATCTGCATGAAGATCTATTACAACTGTACCATCATCCTTCTTGCTTTTCTTCTTGCTAGTGTTGGCGACAACCTTCTCATCCTTATACATCTGCTCTTTCAGGCGCTTGGAATCAATGACCAGCGGACGGGCAATCTCATCGTTCTCAACAATCGTAAAGAGATAGGCTGGAGTCTCGAAGAAATCGTTCTCCTCGAAAAGATGAAGCTTATAGAATTTCACAGGATCGAGGCGGAACTGGACATCTGTTGCCGGCTTCAGAAGGAATGGCTTGTCCTTCTTGTAGGCTATCATCTGGATGGCAATATGCTCCATCTCGTTTAGAGCCTCACGACCGAATTCCTCGATGAAGAGTTTGGTGTTCGGTTCTATTTCTCCCTCAGCTTTCAGAGTCCATGCATTTCCCTCAGCCACGAGATAGGTATAGTGGAGATAGTAGTTGCTGTCATTCACCATATAGGTCTCGAAACGGGTATTGGTTACGTCCTTGATGTTGATAGGTACAAAGGCGAGATAAGCACTGAGTTTGTTGCCACCCGTACGTTCCTCAACCGGTTTCACAAAGGTTATCTCACGGTCGGCAGCATCATATTCCTCTACCTCCATATCCACGTCATCGTGATCATTCAAGATGGCCTTGATACTACGGCTGTCCTGATGCAGTTCGGTATTAGCATGCTCCTCAGCCTTCTGCTGCGCATCCATCTTAGCCGAAATCATCTTGCCCATGGAGTATTCATCCTGCTCCACCACAACTACCTCGTTGATAGGCATCGGAATCTCAAATCCATCCTCATCCTCAACGAGCACAATATTTTTACCTTGGAAGCCGGCAACCTTTCCGCCACCCACTTCGCTCAAGATTCTAACTTTATCTCCTTTTTTCATAATCTATTAATAATTTGTAATTGCAAAGATACAAAAGATATTGCAAAACAGGGCTTATTTTAATATTTTTAATGCTACTGATAAAAATAATCCTGTAAAAGATGCGCCATGTTAGATATTTTTCCGTATCTTTGCAAAGAAAAAGAAATAGTAACGAACCCTTTAAACTGAAAAGTTATGATTACATTTCCTTGCGCCAAGATTAATCTTGGTTTAAATATAGTTAGCAAGCGGAAGGATGGATACCACAATCTCGAAACTGTGTTCTACCCTATTCCGCTGACCGATGCACTTGAAATCAAGCTCATGGGCGATGAATTCCCTAGCGATGTTCCTTGTGATTTGAAGATTACAGGTAACGCGGTGGATTGCGACGAACAGAATAATCTCGTTGTAAAGGCTTATAATCTCCTGGCTGCCGACTTCAGAATTCCACGCATCCATGCTCATCTGGTGAAACGTATTCCTTCGCAGGCTGGTTTGGGTGGCGGTTCTGCCGATGCAGCCTTCATGATTCGTTTGTTGGACGAGCGTTTCCGTCTCAACATCGGTAATCCGGAGATGGAAAGATATGCTGCCAAACTGGGTGCAGACTGTGCCTACTTCATTTCTGCTGACCCCGAAGATGGTGACACTGCATGCTATGCAGAAGGTATCGGAGAAGAACTGATGCCGGTAAGTGGTCCTGGCGATAATCTGAAGGGCTATCATTTGGTTGTGGTGAAGCGCGATGATATTGCCGTCAGCACCAAAGAGGCATATGCAGCCATCACCCCACAGGCTCCAGCCAAATGTTGCCGCGACATCGTACGCCAGCCTATCGAGACTTGGAAAGAGGAACTTGTCAACGATTTTGAGGCACCTATCTTCAAGATGCACCCGGAACTGGCTGAAATCAAACAGAAACTATACAACCTGGGTGCCGTATATGCAGCGATGAGTGGTAGCGGAAGTGCCATCTTCGGTATCTTCAAGCATAAACCTGCAAATATCGAGGAACAGTTCGAAGGAATGTTCTGTAAAATAATGAAACTTTAATTTAGTTAATAGTTTACTCAAAATATAATGAACGAAGAAACACATCAGAAACTGATGACTATCAAGCGAAGCTTCCGCTTGCTGATGAACGGTCCGGGATCGCAATCTATGCGCGATAAGGGACTGGGATATAAACTGAATTGGGGCGTACCATTCTATGAACTGAAAAAGATGGCTGAGGAATACGGTAAAGACTATGACCTGGCCATCGAACTGTGGAAGGAAGATATCCGGGAATGCAAGATTCTGGCTACACTCATCATGCCTGCCGACAAGATGCTTCCTGAAATCACAGATTTATGGATGGAACAGGTACAGAGTCAGGAGATGGCAGAGATGCTTGCCTTCAACCTATTGCAGCACGTAGATTACGCGCCTGTCATCGCCTACCAGTGGATAGCGAGTGACAAGCCACTCTACGAGATTGCCGGTTTCCAGCTCCTGGCCCGTCTCTTTGCCAATGGGAAAGAGCCTAACGAGCGTGGCATCAACGAATTCCTGGATCAGGCTGCCGCAGCATTGCAGGGTGACAACATGGGAATAAAACATGCTGCCTCTAATGCGGTTCTCCGTTTCTGCGACTTCGGTGAAGATTTCGAACAAATTGCAAGAGGAGCACTCAAGGGTATCTACGAGATATAATGGCTCTGCTGACACAGTCAGAAACAGGCCACGACCTTGCTGAAATTACGTCCCGACGTAGCATGGTGCTGCGTCCCGACATACAAAAAAATACGTCCCGATGCAGCAAATGCTACGTCGGGACGTATTTTTATGGCTATTTTCGTCATTACATGAAATACTTCTGGTATTCGTTTTCGAAATTCGGAGTGAAAACACCCTTGCCGATGTTTTCGCTGATTTCATCTTTTGTCCAGAATCTGCCACCGGCTAATTCTTCCTGGCTCGGTTTCACCTCGCCATCATATACACAACGATGTACGTAAACCAGTTCCTTTTCCCGCTGACTCTCAAAGACATAATGTCCCAGAGATTCCGGTTCAAAATCGGTAATACCCAATTCTTCCCTTACCTCGCGATGCAATGCCTGACTCACACTTTCGCCTAAATCAACATGACCGCCGCAGGCTGTATCCCATTTATCCGGCTGGATATCCTTCCAGGCTGGACGATGCTGCAGATACAGATCACCCCGGCTGTTGAATACATGCAGATGAACAACCGGATGCAATATCTTGCTTCCGTCATGGGCATGACCGCGGGTAACAGCGCCCAGAATGTTGCCCATTTCATCTACTATCGGAAATTCCTCGTTCTTATTATCCATCATCATTTTAAAAGTTTATAGTTAACAGTTTATAGCGGCTTCACCGTATGGCAAGATTGCCCTATAAACTATCAACTCTTAACTATTAACTATCTAAAGCGTTCCATATTCATCAGAGTAGCGCAACATCTGGTCAACATAGCTCTCCTCATAATCCAATACCACGCCTGTAATTTCGCCTTCTTCATCCATCTCCAGCGTCATCTTCGGATTGATGAATCCCTTGTATGGAGCGAGATTCAGTTTCTTGTATCTTGCCAGTATCTCGCGATGCAATTCCGGATCAATATTCACGGCATACTTCTCAACCAGTAGGCGGGCAGCCTCGAAATCGCCCTCACTCTTGATGCGCTGAATTTCAGCAAGCAACTCGCCGAAGAGATGGCGGAGCTTGGCATAATCATTAATCTTCACATAAGTCTTCGTCGTAATGATATTGCCCTCGCTGTCCTTCAAAGCATCCTCGGCAGAAGCATAGTTCATATCCATCTTCACCAGTTCCACAGCACCCTCGGCATGCTCCATCACCCACCAGGCTATCAGCGCACGGTTGCGCATGTGGGCTTCCTCTATCTTGTCGCCTTCCTTAATGCGGATAGTCTGGGTGAGCAGACCGTTCATCAGATAACCATAATACTGAGCCTTGTATGCCTCATCATTCGGTGTCAGCCCCAGTTCTACCAATTTATGGTCGGCTACATAATAGAGTCCGAAGAGATCGGCTCTCGCCTCTTCTATCGTACTGCCATACGCCTTCAGTGCATCGGGGTCGGTACCAGGCAAAAGCTGTCCGCTACCATGTCCCAGACACTCATGCAGGTCGGTATGCAGATCATCGGTAATATCCTCGTACTGATTCATCAGACTGATGGTATCCTCGTCGATAACGAATTCATCGCGGAAACCATTGCCTTGAGCTGCCTTGTTATATGCCTCGGTCAGGTTACCGATGGTCACACTCTTAGAACCATATTCCTGACGGATCCAGTTGGCATTCGGAAGATTGATGCCGATGGCAGAAGCAGGATATTCCTCGCCACCCAACATCGCAGCACAGATGACATTGGCTGTAACACCCTTCACCTCCGGCTTGCGGAAACGTGGGTCTACAGGTGAATGGTCCTCAAACCACTGGGCATTCTGACTGATGGTCTGGGTGCGCTTCGTAGCTTCAAGATCTTTATATTCTACAATGCCCTCCCAAGTACCTTTCAGCCCGAGCGGATCGCCATACACTTCGATAAATCCGTTGATAAAATCAATCATTCCCTCGTGCTGCTGCACCCAGGCGATGCTGTAACGGTCGAAATCCTTGAGATCGCCTGTACGATAATACTTCACCAGGAGATCGATGAGATGTTTCTGTTCCTCATTTTCTGCATATTTCTGAGCACGGAGCAACCAGGAAACAATCTCCTTGATAGCTGCGCCATAGAGGCCGTCTTCTGTCCATTTCAACTCTACCAGTTCACCATTACGCTTGGTCAATTTAGAGTTCAGACCATAAGAAGGAGCCTGTTCGTTGCCATCTTCCTTCATTCTGGCATAGAAACGTTCAACTTCTGCCTGAGAAACATTCTCATAGAAATTGCAGGCAGAAGTCTGTACCAGATCCTCGCCATCCGTCTGATTCACACGCTTAGGCATGACTTCCGGATTGAAGATGACAGGCACCAGAATGCCCAACAGGTCTTCCTTGCTCTGACCCTTGGAAAGAGGCAGGTATTCATCGGCTACAGCCTCAACCATCTCATAGAAAGATTCCTCTGAAAATCCTGGCACAAACTTTTCACATCCATAGTGATGATGGATGCCGCTGGCAAACCAGACACGTTTCAGGTAAACTTCGAAAGCCTTGAAATCTTCGCTTTCTCGATTACCTTCGTAATGACGGTATACAGCCTCCAGGGTTTTACGGATGCGCAGATTATATTTGCCCTGCTGGTCGAAGGTGATATCACGTCCCAAGAGGGTTGCCTTCGACAAGCAATAAATATAAATTTTCTGTGTGAGCGACAGGTTTTCGAAACCCTTCAGCTCATAACGGAGCATCTGGATATCGGCAAATCGCTCTTGAGTGTTTACATTACATTTTGCCATTTTTATCTGTTTTTACCATGCAAAAGTAACACATTTTTTCCACATATCAAACTTTTTCTCCTGTTTTTCTCTCTTTGCAAAGTTTTTTACTTGAAATAAGCACTTTTTCTTTGAGAAAACTTTTATTTATGCAGATTATTCATTACCTTTGCATGAAAAACAAAACAAAAACATGCCGGTAAAGGCATAAATCATAAAACGGCAATCATGCAGATAAACGAGATATTAAAAAGCTATTTTGGATACGATTCCTTCCGCCCCAACCAGGAAGCGATTATCAAAGAGGTAATGCAGGGACACGACTGTCTGGTTCTCATGCCGACTGGTGGTGGAAAGAGTCTGTGCTATCAGGTTCCCGCATTAGCAATGGAAGGTACCGCTGTAGTCATTTCACCGCTCATCAGTCTGATGCACGACCAGGTGGAGGCGCTCAAGGCAAACGGTATCCCGGCTGAGGCACTGAACAGCGGAAACGACACGACCGATGAACTTATCATCCGACGCCGATGCGAGAAGGGAGAACTGAAACTTCTTTATGTTTCGCCCGAAAAACTCATCAGCGAGATACCTTATTTATTCAGCAATATCAAGATTTCGCTCTTTGCCGTTGACGAGGCCCACTGTATCAGCCAGTGGGGACACGATTTCCGTCCGGAGTATTCGCAGCTAGGCATGCTGCACGAGAATTTCCGCAATGTCCCGGTGATGGCGCTCACAGCTACAGCCGACAAGATAACACGCGAAGATATCATACGCCAGCTTCATCTCAATGGGCAGACGTTCGTAAGCAGTTTCGACCGCCCCAATCTCTCCCTCACCGTAAGACAGGAGAGTACCAAAAAGGCAAAGCTCCAATACATCACCCGCTTCATCAGTAATCATCCGGAAGAAGCGGGCATCATCTACTGTCTCTCACGCAAGAACACCGAAATGGTGGCACAGGAACTTATCGATCTGGGTATCAATGCCGCAGCATATCATGCCGGAATGACTGCCCAGACCAGAGCATCGGTACAGGAGCGGTTCAAGATGGACCAGATCCAGGTGGTATGTGCTACCATCGCTTTCGGAATGGGCATCGACAAGAGTAATGTGCGCTGGGTAATCCACTATAATATGCCTAAAAGCATAGAGAGTTTCTATCAGGAAATAGGTAGAGCAGGAAGAGATGGAGCACCATCAGATACCGTGCTGTTCTATTCGATGGCCGACATCATCACCCTCCGTTCTTTCTGCGAAGACAGCGGACAGCGTGATGTGAACATGGAAAAACTGCGCCGCATGGAGGAATATGCCGAATCGAGAGTATGCCGACGACGCATTCTGCTGAATTATTTTGGCGAGACATCATCCTGCAACTGCGGCAACTGTGATGTTTGCAAGAATCCTCCACGCACCTTCGACGGCACCATCAGAGCCCAGAAAGCCCTGAGTGCCGTGGTCCGTTCAGGTGAGCATATTGCAGTAGGTACCTGCATCGAGATTCTGAGAGGCATGCATTCTTCTGCAGTTGTGAAAAACAAATACAACGAGATGAAAACCTTCGGTGTGGGCAGGGATACAACATCTAAGGACTGGAATGCTTATCTGCTGCAGATGCTGCAGATGGGATTCTTCGAGATTGCCTACAACAACCACAACTACATGAAGGTTACCGATTTAGGCTGGAAGGTACTGAAGGGAGAACATCATGTTTCGCTGGCTTATATCGAAGAAGATGATAAAGCCACCCGCCCACAGAAAACGGTACGCAACAGAAAGGGCGCCATCGCCCAGCCGGGAAATCTCATTCCTGAGGTGCATGCCGAACGTGTCATCTTCCAGGAAGACTCGAAAGGCGTGGAAGACAAAGGGCTCTTTGAACACCTCAGAAAGATACGCAAGAACTTAGCCGACGAACAGGGTTATCCTCCATATATCGTACTCAGCGACAAGAGCCTTCATGAACTCGCAAGAATGAAACCTACCACCAAGAATGCCATGAGTCTGATCAGTGGTATCGGAGAATTCAAGCTCAACAAATATGGCGACACCTTCATCAAGGCTATCAGGAAATATACAGGACTATAACAGGAGAATATCTCCGAATGATAATTTCATAACCCTCGGAGATAATTTCGTAACTAAGGGAGATAAAAAAATCGGGATGTCTGCAAGTTTAGAACTGCAAACATCCCGATTTAATTTTATAGATTGAAGAGATGCGCAACTTAGTTGTTTACGCTACCTCCCACAATATCAAGCAATTCATTGGTAATGGCCTGTTGACGACTCTTATTGTACTGCAAGTTGAGTTCGCGCAAGAGTTCATCGGCATTATCCGTAGCGGTCTGCATGGCCACCATTCTGGCAGCATGCTCACTCGCCTGGCTATCCAGCAACGCTGTATAAATCATCAGACGAAGCTGCTTAGGAATCAAGACTCCCAAAACAGTCTCCAAGTCTGGCTCTACAATGAAGTCATCATTCAGAGGTTTTGCCTCAGAACTCTGGCGTTCGTCAGCTTCAGCCTGCTTTTGGCGCAGATATTCCTGAGCCTTTGCCGTAGCCACATTAGAGGTAAGGTCACGATCGTTGTCCACTCCTATCGCCTCAGTGCTGAGATCAATAGGCAAGAAAGTCTTGCGGGTCAGAATCTGTGAACCGGCACTCTTAAAGTGATGATAAATCATCTCCACCTTATCGAGCTCACCATCAGCATACTGCTTGGCAAGTGAATGGGCGATATCTGCACAGGCGCTGGCATGAGGATGATCGGCAAGATCATTAAAGTTACCACCAATCTTCAAACCCAGTTTCTGTGCCTTCTCTGCCACTTTTCGTCCGATAGGATATACCGTGATGTCGTCAATGCCTTGAGCCTTATACTCGTCCACCGCATGCATCATCATCTTGATAACGTTGGAATTGAATCCACCACACAAGCTGCTGTTAGAACTGTATACCACAAGAGCTACACGCTTGGTCTCCTTGTGCTCCAACTGCAACGGATGGTCGACATTCGGAGTACTTACCAGGAAACTCTTGAGGATATGTTCCAGCATATTTCCATAAGGCAGCATATTCTGGATAGCTACCTGAGCATGATGCAACTTACTGGAAGCCACCATCTTCATCGCACTCGTAATCTTACGGGTACTGTTAACGCTGGCTATGCGAGTTTTAATCTCTTTTAATGACGGCATAGGCTATTACGCTTTATATTGTCCTGCAACATTAGCCATGGTCTCCTCGACTGCCTTAATGGCATCGTCGGTGAGTTTACCATCGCCCAAAGTCTCAATCACATCAGCGTGCTGGCTGCGCATAGCATCGAGGAACTGATCCTGACAGTCGCGAACCTTATCCATTGGCACGTCGTGCATCAATCCGTGAACACCACAATAGAGAATAGCTACCTGCTCGCCTACCGGCATTGGGCGGTACTGAGGCTGAACCAGCAACTGGTCGTTCTTACGGCCACGGTCCAGAGTCATCGCTGTTACGGCATCCATATCGCTAGAGAACTTAGAGAAGGCCTCTAGCTCACGATACTGAGCCATATCAATCTTCAGTGTACCAGCTACCTTCTTCATACTCTTGATCTGGGCAGAGCCACCTACACGAGATACGGAAATACCTACATTGATAGCTGGACGGAAGCCCTGGTTGAAGAGGTCGGTCTCAAGGAAGATCTGACCATCGGTGATGGAAATCACATTAGTTGGGATGTATGCTGATACGTCACCAGCCTGTGTTTCGATGATAGGAAGGGCTGTCAAAGAACCACCACCCTTAACGTGACCCTTCATGCACTCTGGAAGGTCGTTCATCTGCTCGGCTACCTCCTGCTGGTCGTTGATACGAGCGGCACGCTCCAACAGACGAGAGTGGAGATAGAACACATCACCAGGATAAGCCTCACGTCCTGATGGACGGCGGAGGATCAGAGATACCTCACGATAAGCCACAGCCTGCTTACTCAAGTCATCGTATACAACGAGAGCAGAGTAACCACGGTCGCGGAAGTATTCACCGATAGCTGCACCGGCAAATGGTGCGTAATACTGCATAGCTGCAGGATCGGCAGCGGTAGCACTTACGATGATAGTATATGGCAGGGCGCCATGCTCCTTGAGGTTCTGTACCAATGCTGCAACAGTAGATGCTTTCTGACCGATAGCTACATAGATACAATATACTGGCTTGCCAGCCTCATAGAAACTCTTCTGGTTGATGATGGTATCCACTGCGATGGCAGTCTTACCGGTCTGACGGTCACCGATGATCAACTCACGCTGTCCACGACCGATAGGAATCATGGAGTCTACCGCCTTCAAACCTGTCTGAAGAGGTTCCTTTACTGGCTGACGATAGATTACACCAGGTGCCTTACGATCCAAAGGCATCTCGAAAGAATCGGTGAGGTCGATGTCACCCAGACCATCAATAGCCTGACCCAAAGGGTTTACGACACGTCCGAGGAAGTTGTCGTTTACGCGGATAGAAGCAATACGATGTGTACGCTTCACGCTCTGTCCCTCCTTGATGCCAGCTGTAGGACCTAAGAGGACACAACCTACATTGTCTTCCTCCAAGTTCATGACGATAGCCATGGTTCCATTCTCAAACTCAAGAAGCTCATTAGCCTCGGCATTGCGCAGACCATAGATACGAGCCACGCCATCGCTGACGGTAAGCACGGTACCCACCTCGTCAAACTGCTGAGAGCCATTAACCTCCTGGAGCTGCTGCTGAAGAACCTCAGACACCTCACTTGGTTTAATTTTATCTGACATTGTTTATTTACTTTAAAATTTTAAAATTAGAAATTCATAAAGAGTAAAGCACTTGAATTATTCCCTCATCGTTCTTCACTCTTCACTTATCTCCTACTTTTTGAGCTGTGTCAGAATGTTGCTGAGTTTAGTCTTTACGCTCGCATCCATTCTGTAAGTATCATACTCAAGGATGAAACCACCAATCAGTTCAGGGTTCACCTCGGTCTTGAACTCCACAGTACCTTTCGTTCTCTGCTCCACCATCTTGCGCATCTTGTCCTCCGTAGAGGCGTCAACGGCAGTGGCGGTGATCAGCTTACCGCGGATGATGTTCTTCTGTTTCCTGTAAAGAGTGATATACGAAGCAGCCATGAATTGCAGGGTGCTCTCCCTATCCTCTTTCAAGACGAGAGCGATAAACTTCTTGCTCAGTTCCGTAGGCTCTTTGCCCAGGGCTGTGGTGAGAAGTGCCTCTTTCTTGTCTTTGGAAAGCATAGGGTTGTCTATCGTAAATCTCAGTTCAGGCACGTCGATGTAGCTCTTAAAGAGCGTCTGCATCTCCTGGTACACCTGATCTTCGAGCTTCATGCCGAGTGCAGCCTTGATGAGGGCACGGGCATAACGCACCGATATTACACCTATATCCATAAGCTTTACTATTTGTTGTCAGAAGAAACCTCGTCCAGCAGTCGATTTATCATATCCATCTGTGCCTTGTCGTCAGAGAGTTTAGCCTTAAGCACCTTCTCTGCAATCTGAACAGAGAGTTCGGCTACCTGGCCGCGGATTTCACGAATGGCGTTCTGCTTCTCGGTCTCAATCTGCTTTTTGGCATCAGAGAGGAGACGTGCGCCTTCTTCGCGTGCTTTATCCTGTGCTTTCTCCACGATGGCATCGCGGGTTTCGGCAGCCTCCTTGAGGATGGCAGCCTGCTTCTCGCGAGCTTCCTGCAAGATGGATTCACCTTCTTTTTGGATATTGGCAAGCTTCTCGTTGGCTTCGTGGGCTTTACGCAAGCTCTCGTCGATGTAGGCCTTACGGTCGGTCACCATCTTGATGATGGCTGGAAATCCAGCCTTCCAGAGGATAATGAAGACGATGATGAAGACCAGTGTCATCCAAAAAAGCAAACCGCTATCAGGAATCAATAAATCCATATATACTGGTTAAAGTTTTACTTAAACGTTTTATTTTAACTAACTCTAGAATCATCTCTATCATGCCCCGGAAAGACATCAGGCTGATGCCTGAGACTTCCTTTTATCGGGGCAGATGATAGCGACAGATGAGATGATTACATAACGATTGCCAGGATGGCGATGATGACAGCGAAGAACGCAACACCCTCAACCAACGCAGCTGCGATAATCATAGAAGAACGGAGATCGCCCATCTTCTCTGGCTGACGAGCCATAGCGTCCATAGCCTGGCCACCAATACGACCGATACCAATACCTGCGCCAATAGCGGCCAAACCTGCACCTACTGCGGCACCCAACTTTGCAATCTCTGCTGCTAATAAAAGTGATAACATAATCTTAATAATTTAAGTTGTTAATATTTTCTTTGTTTATTATCTGAATGAAATTAGATCCGTAATCTATAATCTATAAACTACTTCACTACCTCTGGCTCAGCCTCATGAGACTTTACATGAGCCAGCGAGATGAATACTGCACTCAGCATGGTGAATACCAATGCCTGAATGTAGCTTACCAATACTTCGAGGAGCATCATAAAGGCGCTCATCGCAACACTTACTATTGTCATACCCGTACCTGCCACATAGTTGGCGATAGCATTCTCACTGATGTTGAACATGATGAAAATGATAGCCGCAAACGAAAGTGCGATGGCGTGACCCGCCATCATGTTGGCGAAGAGTCGGATAATCAGAGCCAGCGGTTTCGTAAAGATTCCGAAGAGCTCGATGAATGGCATCAGTGGCACAGGGACCTTCAACCAGGTTGGTACCTCTGGCCAGAAGATATCCTTCCAGTATTCCTTGGTACCGGTGAAGTTGGTAATCAGGAATGTCGTTACACCGAAGAATACGGTGCAGGCGATATTACCCGTCAGGTTACCACCACCTGGAGGGAATGGTACGATACCCATGATGTTCGCCACGAAGATAAAGAAGAAGCAAGTAAGCAACCATGGTGCGTACTTTGGCGCCTCCTTACCGAGCGTAGCCTCAATTACATCGGTATATACCGACATGATGAACATGTGCATCAGTCCCACAAATCCCTTTGGTGCAGGGTCATCCACCTTGTGTTTCCTGCACCAGCGGGCTGGTATCAGGACACAGAGCAACAGGATGATAGCATCGATGAAGAGCACGCAAACGGTCTTCGTGATGGAGATGTCAAGCGGACGAACCTCCTGGCCTCCCACCTTCTCTACTATCTTGTTGGGATTCGCCTGCGCATCAGCGTTCTTGATCACCAGGTTGAAAGGTCCTGGACGGTCTCCATTGGCATCCTTCTCTTCCGAGAATTCGCTGCTGCAGAACACGTGCCAGCCCGAAGTGGTGTTAACGATGATTGGCAGATGAATCACTACGGGATGATCTCCCACCTTGGTGATATGCCATTCATAAGAATCCTTGATATGACCCCACAATATCTCTTTCACATCGATGTTCTCCTTAGCCGATACCTGCAGAGGTGCCAGCGTGAAGAGCAGCATCGCCATCAAGAGGAATTGCTTGAGATGTTTCATATTCTTTAATTCTTACTTTTATTTATTAATTATTTGTTTCAGAACCGCTTATGAAAGACGGTTCTTTTTCTCTACCCGAGCGAAGTAGATGCAGTCGAACACGAGAAGCATGACATAGAACAGGGCGAAGATGACGGTGAATCCCAGGATGTTCTGCCTGTCGCATACCAGCACATAGATGAGGAATACCAATGTACCGGCTATCATCTTGATGACCAGCGCCGCCATGTAGAACTTGGCGAGATTGGCTGGCGATGACTTTGCAACAGCCTTCCATGCTTCACCATAAGCAGTACTTGCAACGAGTGAGAATATCGCACTCACTACCAGCGGGTTAACAACCTGGGCTATCATATCATCGCATTGAGCAGATAATCTGCAGGCAAAGAGCACGGCAAGAGCCACTGCTGCTGTAAGCCACAAAGAAATCTGCTTATACCTGATACTCGCCTGTCTGATAGTCTGCAAGCGCAACTTTTCGTCTTTTTCCATTATCTAATAATTAATCACTAAAAATTAATCACTTATCTAAACTTCTACACAAAGGCTTACTTCGTTTTTCTTACATTCCACGAATCCGCCCTTGATGTTCATTACCTGCTTGCCTTCCTTGGTAGTGTATTCCACCTTGCCCACTTCGAGCGAAGAGATGATAGGCGCGTGATCCTTGAGAATCTCGAACGAGCCGAGGGTTCCCGGAACCAATACGCTCTCTACCTCACCCTGGAAGACTACTTTCTCAGGAGATACTATCTTTAGCTGTAACATAATCTTTAACTTTGAATTTTGAACTTTGAACTTTGAACTTTATGATTACCCAATATTGCTATTGAATTCTTCGTTCTTCGTTCTTCACTCTTCACTAAAGACTACGCCTGTGCTGCTGCGAGCAACTGCTTAGCCTTCTCCTTCGCATCCTCAATAGTACCTACGTTGAGGAATGCCTGCTCTGGCAGGTCATCTACCTCACCGTCGAGGATGGCGTTGAAGCCCTTGATAGTCTCTTCGATAGGAACCATCACACCCTTCAAACCGGTGAACTGCTCTGCTACGGTAAATGGCTGACTCAGGAAACGCTGTACACGGCGTGCACGGTTCACGGTCAACTTATCCTCATCAGAGAGCTCATCCATACCGAGGATAGCAATGATATCCTGCAACTCGTTGTAACGCTGCAACAACTGCTTTACTCGCTGTGCACAATCGTAGTGCGCCTTGCCCACAATCAGCGGGTCGAGGATACGAGAGGTAGAACCCAGCGGGTCTACGGCAGGATAGATACCGAGAGATGCAATCTTACGGGAAAGCTCTGTGGTAGCATCCAGGTGAGTAAAGGTGGTAGCTGGAGCAGGGTCGGTCAAGTCATCGGCAGGCACATAAACGGCCTGTACAGAGGTGATGGAACCATTCTTGGTAGAAGTGATTCGCTCCTGCATGGCACCCATCTCTGAAGCCAGCGTTGGCTGATAACCTACGGCTGATGGCATACGACCCAGCAGCGCAGATACCTCAGAACCAGCCTGGGTGAAACGGAAAATGTTATCGATGAAGAACATGATATCCGCTGCCTCACCATTCTTACCTCCGTGATCACGGAACTCCTCAGCTACGGTCAAACCAGAGAGAGCTACAGAAGCACGTGCCCCAGGTGGCTCATTCATCTGACCATATACCAGGGTAGCCTGACTCTTGGCAAGTTCCTCAGGATCGACAAGTGAGAGATCCCACTTACCTTCTTCCATAGCTTTACGGAACTTCTCGCCATACTTGATAACGCCAGACTCGAGCATGTCTCGAATCAAGTCGTTACCCTCGCGGGTACGCTCACCTACTCCGGCAAATACAGAGTAGCCGTTGTGTCCCTTGGCAATGTTGTTGATCAACTCCATGATGAGCACCGTCTTACCTACACCGGCACCACCGAAAAGACCAATCTTACCACCCTTCATGTAAGGCTCAAGCAGGTCAATCACCTTAATACCGGTAGCAAGCATCTCCTTGTGAGTAGAAAGTTCGTCAAACTTCGGAGCCTCACGGTGGATAGGATAAGCGCCCTTCATGTCCAATTCATTCATACCATCAATAGGCTGTCCGATGACATTCATCATACGGCCCTTGATCTGCTCTCCGGCTGGCATCTGGATTGGGTTACCTGTAGGGATAACCTCCAAGCCGCGCTGCAAACCGTCAGTATTATCCATAGCGACACAGCGAACAGTATCCTCACCGATGTGCTGCTGCACCTCGATGACAAGTTCGCGTCCGTCTGGACGTTTTACCTTCAGAGCTTCATAAATTTTAGGAAGCACCTTCTCTGGATTCTCGCCCTTTGTATCGAAGTAAACATCGATAACAGGACCGATAATCTGAGAGATACGTCCATTAATTTGTGACATAAGCTTATTAGTTTAAAAGTTATATATATTTATATTATTCTTGACTGCAAAAGTAACAACAATTTATGGAAACCACAAATTAATTTGAAGTTTTATTCGGCTTTTATACCTTATTAAACCATTTTTAGTTCCCTTTAAACCATTTTCCTATGCAAAAGCAAGAAGCCAGGAGTTCAAACTCCTCTCTTCTTACCCTTATCTCTATAAATTAGATACTCAACTCGTCCAAAACCTTGATCAGTTTACGGTCGAATGGCTTATCTGAGCGGATGGCCTCAGAAAGTGGCACGTATACCACCTCGTTGTTGCGCACACCAATCATCACATTGCGCTGGCCCTGCATGATAGCCTCAATGGCACCACAACCGGTACGGCTCGCAAGAATACGGTCACGGGCTGATGGACGACCACCACGCTGCAAGTGGCCCAGGATGGATACACGTACATCAAACTCAGGGAACTCCTTGCGCACACGGTCGGCATAATAAAGAGCACCACACTTAGGACTCTCTGACACGATGACGATACAGCTCTTCTTAGACTTACGGATACCACGCTCCATGAACTGCGCCAACTGGTCAACGTCAGTAGAATCCTCTGGTATGATGGCTGCCTCTGCTCCACTGGCGATAGCTGAGTTCTGCGCCAGGAAACCGGCATCACGGCCCATCACCTCGATAAAGAAGATACGCTCGTGGCTCTGCGCAGTATCACGGATGCGGTCTACACATTCTACGATGGTATTCATCGTAGTATCATAACCGATTGTATTGTCTGTACCATAAAGGTCATTATCAATTGTTCCAGGCAATCCGATGCAGCATACATCAAACTCACGTGCGAAATTCATCGCACCGGTCAGTGAGCCGTTACCGCCAATCACGACAAGCGCATCAATTTCCTCTTTCTGAATCGTTTCAAATGCCTTCTGACGACCTTCTTCGGTCATGAATTCCTTAGAACGGGCTGTCTTCAGCATCGTACCACCTGTACCGATGATACCGCTTACGTTCTCTGTAGAAAAGGTTTTAATTTCATCATGAATGAGACCATCGTAACCACGATAGATACCTTTCACAGTGAAACCATTGTAGATAGCCGAACGGGTAACCGCACGGATAGCAGCATTCATACCTGGAGCATCTCCTCCAGATGTTAAAATTCCAATAGTCTTAATCTTTGCCATAACTATACCTTATTATATTATATATTTTTTTAATGTTAGTTTATTATCCTCTCAGGATGATGTTTTTCATCCATTACTCCTACATATACAGTAGGTATCCAAGGGTATACCCCTTGCTTTGTTTGGGCTTATCGATTTAAATAATTAGGTTTGCGGCACCAGCCACCAGGATATGGGAGAGCCAAAGGATAGCAAGTCCGATGACGCCACCCATCAAAGCTTTCCAGCCAATATTGCGGAAATACCATCCCATGTGCATACGTTCCATCTTCATCAGGGCAAGACCGCTGATTGTACCGATACCGAGCACGTTACCACCAGCCATTACGCAATACGCAATCATCTGCCAGTAGATACCATTGGTATGATAATCAGTAAGCATGCAGAATGAAGGATCATTCACACTTGCCAGATCATGAAGGGAGAAGAAATTCATGGCTGTAGCAAAGTTGTCAAGTACAGTACTGACTATACCTGCCAAGACACCATGCAGTAACACACCAGGATGCTTATCATCCATACCTACAGAGTTGAGAAGAGCGGCAAAATCGTCAAAAGCACCAGTCTCCTTCACCACTCCGATGGCAAGCATGATACCCATCACGAAAAGAATCATCTGGATAACTCCGTATTGGAAGACTCTAGGGGTGCGACGGTCAGCCATCGCATCCATATTCATAAGTTTACGGTTAAATATCTCGTTCACAATCCAGAGTACACCCAATACGCAGAGCGCACCGAGGAAAGGACTCAATTTCGTAATATTATGAAAGGTAGGGATAAACCACAATCCACCGATACCCACAAAGAGCATCAGCAAGCGCTGCCATACATTGAGGCGGGTATCATCCCCGCGGTATGGCATAGCAATCCATTCTGTCTCTACTCTTTCCGGCAGCATGCGCTGCATCATCACCAATGGTATGAGCCAAGCAGCAAGACATGGCAGCAGAAGCGACAGGAAATAATGGGTAGCCGTTACAGCACCCATATTCCACATCACCAGTCCTTCCGGATTTCCGATAACGGTAAGAGCTCCGCCACAGTTGGCAGAAAGCAGAATTGCACCTCCATACACCATGCGCTGACGACGGTTTGGAATCACTCCATGCATCATCGTAAGCATCATCACTGTTGTAGTAAGATTATCGAGATTTGCCGAAATAACAAAGGTCACGGCAGCGAGAATCCATAGCATTTTCTTGGCGCTTCGGGTACGTAACAATTGGCGTATGAAATCGAAGCATCCGTTGTTATTGAGAATTTCAACTATCGTCATAGTGGCTAGCAGGAAGAGTACGATTTCTGCTGCTCTACCCACATAAGGAAGGAAGATGTTACGGGCAATAAAATACTTCACCGTTGTACTGGTGGATTCTATCTCGTTCCACATTCCGAGATTCAGATAGCGTGAATAATCAGAAGAATGTTCACTGGTCACGAAGTCCATACCGAAACAGATATAGAGAACCCATCCTACCGTTCCAGCAAAGATGGCTACGGCAGCACGGTTCACCTTGGTAATATTCTCGGTTGCAATGAGAATATATGCCAGTATCAATATGGCAAGGATGACTAGTGTCATATCATTTATTTTATTATATTCATTACATTTTGAGCGCAAAGGTAACAATTATTTTGTAATCGCCAACATTTCGGTGTCTTTTTTTAATGAATTTAACTCATTTTCATACAAATGATAATTTCGTCCGTTTTTTCTTTCGCCATTATTTTTCTCCCCTCTTCATTTTCATCATAGAATTAGATGAAAACACGGATAACAGAGAAGAACATCACAGGAAGAAATATCGAGGAGGAAGTTATCAGAATATTGAAAGGTTATGCGTATATATATTATGTATTTCCCTGAAGGAACCTACCAAAAACAGTGATTTTAGTTAAATATTACTAACAAAAAGAAGAAATTCAAGAGTGAATGCCTGTAACTCAAAGAAAATGAGTAATTTTGCGCCCGATTTATACAATTCACATAAAGTCAAACTTTATTAATTTTAATTTTTTAATTATTTTTTATGTCAGATTTAAAGAACGTAAAGCCATTGGACGACTTCAATTGGGATGAGTTTGAGAATGGCACAAGCGCAAACGTCAGCAAAACAGACCTCGAGAAGGCCTATGACGAAACTCTTAACAAGGTAACAGAACACCAGGTTGTAGAGGGTACAGTAATCTCTGTAGACAAGAAAGAGGTTATCGTAAACATCGGTTACAAGAGCGATGGTATTATCCCTGCTTCTGAATTCCGTTACAACCCAGACCTCAAGGTAGGCGACAAGGTTGAGGTTTATGTAGAGAACCAGGAGGACGTAAAGGGTCAGTTGGTACTCTCTCACAAGAAGGCTCGCCTCAGCAAGTCTTGGGAGCGTGTTAATGCAGCTCTCGAGAACGAGGAAGTTATCCAGGGTTACATCAAGTGCCGCACTAAGGGCGGTATGATCGTTGACGTTTTCGGTATCGAAGCTTTCTTGCCAGGAAGCCAGATCGACGTTCACCCTATACGCGACTACGACGTATTCGTAGGCAAGACAATGGAGTTCAAGGTTGTAAAGATCAACCAGGAGTTCCGCAATGTCGTTGTATCTCACAAGGCTCTCATCGAGCAGGAGCTCGAGCAGCAGCGTAAGGAGATTATCGGCAAGCTCGAGAAGGGTCAGATCCTCGAGGGTACCGTTAAGAACATCACTACTTACGGTGTATTCGTTGACCTCGGCGGTGTTGATGGTTTGATCCACATCACAGACCTCTCTTGGGGCCGCGTAAGCGATCCACACGAGGTTGTATCTCTCGACCAGAAGATCAACGTTGTTATCCTCGACTTCGATGAGGAGAAGAAGCGTATTGCTCTCGGTTTGAAGCAGCTCACTCCACATCCATGGGATGCACTTGATCCAAACCTCAAGGTAGGTGACCACGTTAAGGGTAAGGTAGTGGTTATGGCTGACTACGGTGCATTCGTTGAGATTGCTCCAGGTGTAGAGGGCTTGATCCACGTATCTGAGATGTCTTGGAGCCAGCACTTGCGTTCTGCTCAGGACTTCATGAAGGTAGGTGACGAGGTAGAGGCAGTTATCCTGACTCTCGACCGCGCTGAGCGCAAGATGAGCCTTGGTATCAAGCAGCTCAAGGAAGATCCATGGGAGGCTATCGAGGCTAAGTATCCTGTTGGCAGCAAGCACACAGCTAAGGTTCGCAACTTCACTAACTTCGGTATCTTCGTAGAGCTCGAGGAAGGTGTTGATGGTTTGATCCACATCTCTGACCTCTCTTGGACTAAGAAGGTTAAGCACCCATCTGAGTTCACTTCTGTAGGCGCTTCTATCGATGTAGTAGTTCTCGAAATCGATAAGGAAAACCGTCGCTTGAGCCTCGGCCACAAGCAGTTGGAGAAGAACCCATGGGATGAGTATGAGGCAATCTATACTCCAGGTTCTGTTCACCAGGGTACTATCACAGAGTTGATGGACAAGGGTGCTGTTGTAGCTCTCGCTGAGGGTGGTGAAGGTTTCGCTACTCCTAAGCACCTCACTAAGGAGGACGGCACAATGGCTAAGAAGGGCGAGACTCTCGACTTCAAGGTTATCGAGTTCGTTAAGGAGACAAAGCGCATCATCCTCTCTCACTCTCGTACATTCGAGGAGGGTAACGAGCCAGTTGTTAAGACAACTCACAAGCGTGCAAACGGCGGTCGCAAGAGCAACAACGAGACAGCTATGATCAACAACGTTGCTGCTAGCACATCACTCGGTGATATCGATGCACTCGCTAAGTTGAAGGCTCAGATGGAGGGCAAGGCTTAATCTTAAACAGATCAGGCTTTTGCTATTCATTAGCTAAATAACATTCAGGGGACTGAAATTTCTGTAATGAGATTTCAGTTCCCTTTTTTATTATGTGTATTAAAAAAAATGAACTATCGGGCACTATCTGCCTACTTCTGTAAACTCATCTCGACTAATTCATATCCTAAAACCACTGATTCATGGTATTTTTCTATCAAAACATGTCGAAAAAACACAAAAACCTTTGGTAGTTTCAAGTTTTCTGCTTATCTTTGCAACCGATAAAGCAATAATTTATATGAGCTAGAGAAATCATTCTCTCAAGAATTATCTGAAAAGAAAGAGAAGCGATTCTCCAGATTACAAAAGAAAAAGAAAGTTCAAGATATGAAACAGTCAAGATTTATAGTAGCTGCTCTATCAATGAGTTGCATCACGACCCTCTCCTCCTGCTTCAAGGAAGAACCACTCAATGCCGAATGCGACATCGAGCAGGCCTTCATCACCAACAGCGGCAACTGGGAAGAATGCTTCCTCAAAGCCACAGATACCCTACAGAACGTGATGCCTACAGAAAATGAAATCTGCTTCCTCGTAAAAAAGGGAACCGATCTCTCGCACTTCGCACCGAAATTCCAGATTACCCCAGGTGCTACCCTATCGCCTGCCAACGGTTCGGTGCAGGATTTCACCAACGGGCAAGTAACCTACACCGTTACTTCCGAGGATGGCAACTGGAAACGGCAGTACAGAGTGGGATTCACCTTCCCGCCCGTGGTTTACGAAGTGATGAAGTACGACTTCGAAAACTATTTCCTCAACGAAAACAAGCCTATTCATAAATATTATGTCTGGAGCGACAAGAACGACGACGGTACGCTTGCCAACAACTGGGCTACGGGAAATCCGGGCTTCTTTATGAGCCGAAGCTCTGCCAAGCCAGACCAATATCCAACGGTGCCTGTGGAGCAAGGCTACGACGGTGCCTGCGTGAAGCTCACCACCAGCGATACCGACCAGTTTGGCGCAACGGCCAAGATGCCTATCGCTGCAGGCAACCTCTTCATCGGAAAGTTCGACGCCGGTCAGGCACTGAAGGATGCCATGAAGACCACCCAGTTTGGCGTACCCGTAAGTTTCAAGCCTACCAAATTCAGCGGCTACTACCGATACAAGCGTGGCGATGTGTTCACAGACCGCCATAAGAAGGTGGTGGAAGGCAAGAAAGACTACGGCACCATCTATGCCGTGTTCTACGACAACCACGACACCGATGGCAACAGCATCGTGCTCTATGGCGACAACGTGCAGACCAGCCCTCAGGTGGTGGCACTCGCCAAGGTGCCAGACATCGACGACACGCCCGAGTGGACCCATTTCGACCTCGACTTCGTTTATAAGAAGGAGGTGGATGCCCAGAAACTCAGAAACATGGGCTACAGCATGGCCATCGTCTGCTCATCGAGCGTAGAAGGCGCCTCGTTCATGGGAGCCATCGGAAGTACATTGTGGGTGGATCAGTTCCGCATCGCCTGCGAAAAGGAATAAATGATTCTGCTAAAGAAGATTCATTAAGAAGAGATTGAGAAGATTTAGAAAAAAAAGAAGACAAGACAATGAAAAAGTCATTCATCATATCAGCCGCAATCCTATCCCTCTGCTCTGCTGAGGCATGGGGACAGAATCTGGGAGAACTGCTCCACAAATTCACCTACCAGGCACGTATCGGCTACAACCTGGGTGGCACTGCCCCTATCGGCATGCCTGCCACCATCCGCACCCTCCACAGCTACACGCTGCAGCCTAACCTGCTGCTCGGCATCGACGCCCACTATCCCCTGGACAATAAGTGGGGATTGATGTTCGGCCTGCACTTCGAAGGCAAGGGCATGAAGATTGATGCGGGCGTAAAGAACTACCACATGACCATGGTGAAAGGTGGTGAGCAGCTGGATGGCGTGTTCACGGGCAACGTAATAACAAAGGTTGATCAGAGCCTCGCAACTATTCCAGTGCAAGCCACTTACGACGTTACAGAGAAGGTTCGCCTGAAGCTGGGTCCTTACTTCTCCTACGTCACCTCGCATAAGTTTGAGGGCAGTGCCTACGACGGTTATCTGCGCCAGGGCGACCCTACGGGGCCCAAGGTAGAACTGGGACATGAGGACGGAGAGCGTGGCGAATACGACTTCTCGGACGATATGCGCAACTGGCAGTTTGGCATCGACGTAGGTGCCGACTGGAATTTCTCGAAGCGCTGGGGAGCCTATGTGGGCCTTACCTGGGGCTTATCAGAAGTGTTCAAGAAAGACTTCCACGTGATAGAGCAGTCGATGTATCCCATCTACGGCACCATCGGACTGAGCTATCAGCTGAAATAGGAAATCTGCTCCAGGATATCTTATATATAATAATGTATAGGAGAGAAAAATCAATTATATCATAATAAAAGAAAGGAAAACTTATGAAGAAAATTTTTACTTTAGTAGCAGCAGCACTCTGCTCTATGTCGATGATGGCAAAGGACTACACCTGCCCTCTCGTGGTTAACATGATGGGAATGGACATGCCTGTGGGCGACATCAAGGTGAACGTAGATGAGCAGAAAGACGGCAAATACACCATGAGCCTGCTCAACTTCAAGATGAACGCTTTCATGCAGATTGGTAACATCGTTATCAAAGATGTAGAGGCTACCAAGTGTGGCAACGTCATCATGCTCAATGCAGCAAGGGATATCCAGATTACCAAGGGTGACGATGAGAACGTAGAATGGATGGGACCAGGTCTCGGCAACGTGAACATTCTCCTGAAGGGTGAACTGAAGGGCGACAATTTCAACGCCTACCTCAATATTCCATTGGCTGGCAACATGATTGTTGGCGTAAAGCTCGGCAAGAATTGCAACGAAATGGGTCAGTTGCCAAACGCCGGTTTCGAGAATTTCCACGAGGCATCTTACAGCAGCGCCAAGAGCCAGGAGCCTAACGGATGGCACTCTTTCATGAGCTCTACGGGCAGCATGGCAGGCGCGGTTTCAGCAGCTGTACATACCTATGCATCTTCTGAAGTGCGCGAGAACGCAGCAGAAGACAACAAGCAGTGTGTAAAGATTGTTTCTACTCCAGTGAAGGTGGGTTCAATTGTTGCAGCTTCTGCCAACGGTACCATCACCACCGGTCGTCTGAAGGCTGGCAGCATGACTGCATCAAGCAAGGACAACTGCTCATTCCTGGATTTCAGCTCTACAGATGTGGATGCCAACGGCGATCCATTCTATGCAGTGCTCAACAACAAGCCTGATGCCATGAAGGTTTGGGTGAAGTTCAAGGCTGGCGACGGCAACAAGAATCCTAAGGCTACCATCAGTGCCCTCTTGACCAACGGCAACATGGTTCAGGACCCGGAGGACGACAAGTATGCAGCCAACATCATCGCCCGTGCCAACAACTCTTCTATCGAGAGCAAGGACGAGTGGCAGGAGATTACTATCCCATTTACATACGACAATGCAGAGGAAATGCCTAAGGCAGCCCTGGTTACCATGTCAACCTGCGCTGTGCCTAGCGGCGGCAGCAAGAGCGAGACCAATCCAGACGTTTTGTATGTAGACGATGTAGAGATGGTTTACAATGCTGATGTGAAGAAGGTTATCATGGATGGTGAAGACATTACAAATAAGTTTGATGAAGCCGGAGAATTGGAGATTGAAGGCTACAATAAGAATTTGGATATCAACAACTTCCAGTTGGAGGCTATCGGTGCCGGTGCCTATGTTACGAAGAAGATTACAACCGATGGTTTTGATACCTACGTAAGCTTTACTGTTACAGCCAACGACTTGAAGAACTGCGTAACCCGCACCATCACCCTGAAGAACTATACCACTGGCATCAAGAACGTTGAGACCCTCACCCTGCCAAACGGCGTGAAGGCTATCTACAGCATGGCTGGTCAGCAGGTTACAGACATGCAAAGTGGCCAAGTTTACATCGTAAAGTATACCAATGGTGAAACCAAGAAGATGGTTAAAAAATAATCGATATTAGTTAAGATGTTTCGGTATTCGCTGAAAGAGAACTTATAACACCCACGGCTAAGAGTCTTCCGTGGGAACATTATATTGGGATTCACACTCACATCATAACACAAAGTTTCATCCCCAGATTTCCTTCAAAAGAAATCTGGGGATTCTATATATTATGTATTTGAGTCTGAAGAATAATTTCAAGTCGGAGTACAATCAAACAACACAAAATCTCTTCTACTAACACAATTTTTTACTCTTGATGAAGTATTTATAGCTTCCATTACAATTTAAGCGAGATAGTTGTACAACTAAAAAGTGTAAAGTTGTACAACTAAAAGGTGTAAGGTTGTACAACTAAAAGGTATGTAGTCGTACAACTAAAAGGTATGTAGTCGTACAACTAAAAGGTGTTGTCACTAGGCTCAGCAGAGCTGCTGACTGCAGTCGGCAGAGCTGCTGACTAGGCTCAGCAGCTCTGTCGAGCCTAGTGGGAATCTTCTAGAAGCAGTCTTCTTATACTTTAGAATCTATCTCCTTTCACCTCATATTCTATATCTTTGAACCTAGCCAAACAGCTTAATGCGCTTACACAGTAATCTCGTTTAGCTTGCTCAGTAGTATCATTTCGCTTGCTCAGTCGTATTATCTTGCCTATTCAAGTCTAATATGGTAGCGCTTTAGACGTTCTTACAAGCGAGAACGTCTGGATTTTTATGGCACAAAAAAGATTGCATCAGCGGAAATACTTCCAACCAATGCAATCTTCAGTTTTCTTTAATCTAGAGGCTAAACACTTTCTTACGAGAAAAATCACGGAAGAAAAGAGCCTAGCGTCGGATTTACTTCACCTTTGCAACGATAGCCTTGAAAGCCTCAGGGTTGTTTACAGCGAGGTCAGCGAGAACCTTACGGTTAATCTCGATACCAGCCTTGTGAAGAGCACCCATCAACTGGCTGTAGCTCATACCATCGAGGCGAGCAGCAGCGTTGATACGCTGAATCCACAATGCGCGGAATGTGCGCTTCTTGTTACGACGATCGCGATAAGCGTAGGTAAGACCCTTCTCCCAAGTGTTCTTAGCTACTGTCCATACATTCTTGCGAGCTCCATAGTAACCCTTAGTGAGCTTCAAGATTCTTGTTCTTTTTGCTTTTGATGCAACGTGATTTACTGATCTTGGCATAATTTTTTTTCTTTAAAAGTTCGACTAAAAAGTTAATAATTAACGGAGGCAGAGCAAGTCGCGAACCTGCTTCAAGTTTGAACGGTCTACGAGAGTCTCACCAAGGAGATTTCTCTTCTGCTTCTTTGTCTTCTTAGTCAAGATGTGACTGTGAAAAGCGTGATGACGCTTAATCTTACCTGTACCGGTGAAACGGAATCTCTTCTTTGCGCCGGAATTAGTCTTTACTTTTGGCATTTTTACTTTTAATTTTAAATTGTTATTTATTATAGCGATGGCAACGCATATACCAGGGCGTTACGCATCTTTTTTTCTTAATCCTCTGTTCCTTCTGCGAGTTTCTTCAGGGCATCGCCGCCTTTAGCATTGGCCAGCAAGCCATTCTTCTCAGCATTAGCTGCGCGCTCTGCATCTGCAGCAGCCTTAGCTTCAGCCTCTCGCTTCTCACGGTCCATCTTCTGCTGGCTCTTCTTTGCAGTACCAGCCTTCTTAGGACTCATGTAGAGGAACATCTTCTTACCTTCAAGCTTTGGCATCTGCTCTACCTTTCCGTACTCTTCCAAATCATTGGCGAAACGGAGAAGAAGAACCTCACCCTGCTCCTTGAAGAGAATAGAGCGACCACGAAAGAAAACGTATGCACGAACCTTGTTACCCTCGTTGAGGAACTCCATAGCGTGCTTGAGTTTGAACTGATAGTCGTGCTCATCGGTCTGAGGACCGAAACGGATTTCCTTGGTCTCCACCTTTACCTGCTTCTGCTTCATTTCCTTTGCATGCTTCTTCTGCTGGTAAAGGAATTTAGAATAGTCAACTATACGGCAAACTGGTGGTTGCGCATTAGGAGATATCTCGACTAAGTCAAGCTCTTGCTGACGTGCCAACTCCAACGCCTTACGTGCTGGCATCACTTCTGCTCCACCATCACTCACTACTCTCACGTCGCGTGCACGAATCTGTTCGTTTACGCGGTACTGATTTTTCATTTTGTCATTTTTCATTAACTATTCGATATATTCTTTTTTGTCTTTTTGATTAAACGGCTGCAAAGTTACGATTATTTTGTGAAACCACCAAATTTTCAGTGGGTTATTTTAAAAAAATCCGCAGATTTCCAAAGAAACCTGCGGATTTATATCATATTTTTACTCTTCAGCGGCCTTCAATTGCTCTGCAACCTCGGCATTGATGCGCTGAGCGAACTCTTCCATGCTCATGGTAGCCTGTTCGCCACCACCCTGCTTACGCATAGATACCAAGCCCTCGGCACTCTCCTTCTCACCAACGATGACCATGTAAGGAACACGCTTCAACTCGTTGTCGCGAATCTTGCGGCCAATCTTCTCGTTACGGTCATCAACCAAAGCACGTACACCCTGCTTGTCAAGATACTGACGTACCTTCTGGGCATAATCGTTGAACTTCTCAGAGATAGGAAGAATTGCAACCTGGTCTGGAGTCAACCACAATGGGAAGTGACCGGCGGTATGCTCGATGAGAACGGCTGTGAATCGCTCCAGTGAACCAAATGGTGCACGGTGAATCATCACAGGAGTCTTCTTAGAGTTATCCTCGGCTGTATACTCCAACTTGAAACGCTCCGGCAAGTTGTAATCCACCTGGATGGTACCCAACTGCCAACGACGACCGATGGCATCCTTTACCATGAAGTCGAGCTTAGGACCATAGAAGGCAGCCTCGCCAATCTCCTCACGAGTCTCAAGACCCTTCTCCTTGCAAGCCTCGCGGATAGCATTCTCGCTCTCTTCCCAAATCTCATCAGAACCGATATACTTCTCTGTATCCTTAGGATCGCGGAGAGAAATCTGTGCCTCGTAGTTCTCGAAACCGAAAATCTTGAATACCTTCAGGATTACGTCGATTACATTCTCGAACTCAGACTTCACCTGATCTGAACGGACGAAGATGTGAGCATCATCCTGAGTAAATGTACGAACACGAGTCAAACCATGGAGCTCACCGCTCTTCTCATAGCGGAATACGGTACCGAACTCTGCGATACGCAAAGGAAGATCCTTGTAAGAACGTGGCTTGCGAGCGTAGACCTCGCAGTGGTGAGGACAGTTCATTGGCTTGAGCATATACTCCTCATCCTCCTCAGGAGTCTGAATAGGCTGGAATGCATCCTTACCATAGTGAGCATAGTGACCAGATGTAACATAAAGACTCTTGCCACCGATACCTGGGCAGATAACCTCCTGATAGTTGTAAGGCTTCAGGAGAGAACGGAGCAACTCCTGCAAACGGAGGCGGAGCTGTGTACCCTTTGGCAACCAGATAGGAAGACCCTTACCTACACGCTCTGAGAACATGAAGAGTTCCATCTCCTTACCAATCTTACGGTGGTCACGCTTCTTAGCCTCTTCGAGAATTACCAAGTACTCATCGAGCATCTTCTTCTTAGGGAAGCTGATACCATAGATACGGGTCATCTGCTCGCGCTTGGCATCACCGCGCCAGAAAGCACCAGCCACACTTGTAATCTTCACAGCCTTGATAAGGCCAGTGTTCATCAAGTGAGGACCACGGCAAAGATCGGTGAAATTGCCCTGGGTATATGTGGTGATGGTACCATCCTCCAAGTCCTGCTCAATGTGCTCGCACTTGTAGTTCTGACCATCGGCCTTGAACTCAGCGAGTGCATCAGCCTTAGCCACCTCCTTGCGAACCACAGGTTCGTTCTTCTTGGCAAGTTCCATCATCTTAGCCTCAATCTTGGCGAAATCATTCTCTGAGATCACCTGGCCCTCGGCTGGCATCACGTCGTAGAAGAAACCACTCTCTACGGCTGGACCGAAACCGAACTGGATGCCTGGGTAAAGCTCCTGAAGAGCCTCAGCCAACAAGTGGGCAGATGTATGCCAGAATGTGTGCTTACCCTGCTCATCCTCAAACTTATAGAGTTCTACATTCGCATCCTCATTGATAGGACGATTCAACTCTACTGTCTCACCATTAACACCGCAAGATACAACGTTGCGAGCGAGAGCCGGTGAGATGCTCTCGGCGATTTGTAAGCCAGTTACGCCCTGCTCATACTCACGAACAGATCCGTCTGGGAATGTGATTTTTACCATAACAACTTAGTATTTTTATTAAATCGTTTGCAAAAGTACGATTTCTTTTTGTAACAAGCGAATAAAAATGCATTTATTTTGCTAAACTTTGCTAATACCTCTTTATATTAGGGGCTTTTAAGACCGAATATGCTGAGATATTGAAGTTTTCATCTGCTTTTCTACCCATATTTCGTAACACTTTGTAAAATTCAGATACATTTTTAGTCAATAAGTTTTGAAGAAACAAATATTTTCATTATCTTTGCATCCGATAACGTGACAAAATGTAAAGAAACAAAGAAAATGGCAAAACCAAAGATTCTCATCATCTATACCGGTGGTACTATCGGTATGGGAAAGGACCCGATGACAGGTGTATTGGAACCTCTTGATTTCAATCACCTCGTTTCTTCCATGCCCGAATTCAAGCTCATTCAGGCAGAAATCGATGTGCGAAAATTCGACCCACCTATCGATTCCAGCGACATGGATCCTATGCGCTGGGCAGAAATCGTAAGCATGATATCCAACAACTACAACGACTATGACGGATTCGTAATTCTTCATGGCACCGATACTATGGCTTACACTTCGTCTGCCCTATCTTTCATGCTTGAGAATCTGACCAAGCCTGTAATATTGACGGGTAGCCAGTTGCCTATCGGTGAATTGCGAACCGACGGCAAGGAGAATCTGATGACAGCCATAGAGATTGCTTCTGCCAAGAATGCCGAAGGACGCCCGATGGTGCCCGAGGTATGCATTTTCTTCAACGGCAAGCTGATTCGCGGTAACCGTGCCATCAAGATCAATGCCGAGGGTTTTCACGCTTTCGAATCATTCAACTACCCTCATCTCTGCGATGTAGGAATCAATTTCCAATATCACAACCATCACATCCTCACACCGGATTACAGAAAGCCAATGGTTCCACACCTGAAGCTCGATCCGAACGTCATTGTGTTCAGTCTCTTCCCGGGTATCCAGGATAACATTGTGCGCCACGTGATGGAATCGCCAGACCTCCGTGGTATTGTGATGCGTACTTTCGGTTCAGGCAATGCTCCTCACTCGCCTTGGATCATGCGTCTTCTGGATCAGGCTGCCCATCGCGGAGTAAACATCGTGAATATCAGCCAATGTCTTACGGGTAGCGTAGAGATGGAACGCTACGGAGCCGGCTTCCAGTTGAAAACCGCTCATGTGATAAGTGGATACGATTCTACCGTAGAGGCTATGGTCACCAAGATGATGTATCTGCAGGGAAGATATGCAGACAACAAAAAGGTAAGAGAAAAACTGACCGAATCTCTGGCTGGTGAAATCTCTATATAATATAAGGTGAAATCTTCATCCATATAATGAAGCAATGGAAGTAAATGACAGCCTCCTGATAGTGTATACGATTAAGCTACAGATTAGAAGACTGTCATTTACCCGCTCATTATGAGGTATTTAGCGAATACAAACAAAAATATTCTACTAAAACAGAATAATATTGCAGGAAATATGCAGAAAACTTTTAACGAAGGTTAAATATCGACAGATTTTTAGCCAAAAAACTTGTTGCGTATCATTTTTTTGTGTAACTTTGCAGCGTAGAAAAAAGTAAAAGATCAGTATCCTTAATAGATACCAATCCGTAATATAAATTAATAAATCAACAAAACCAACAAATTATGAACATTAACAAGGTAAAGAAGTATGGTGAGTTCGTAGAAATTGCGGCTCCTGTAGAAAGTGCAACAGCAGAAGAGTATCCAACAGTATTAGGTGGAGAAATTTGGTACAACTAAGAACTTCCTGCTAAGGATTCCTATCCTTTGTATCAGATAGTTTTCCTTTAGCAGAACAGAAGCAAAAGGCTATTTTTATTTGATTCAGAACATCTTATAATTTTTAGCAGACACATTATTGCTCAATGATAAAGGCTCAATCCTCGAATAAAATCGGGAACTGAGCCTTTATTGTGTTTATATCTTATCAATGAGATATACGGAATCGTAGATTAGTGCTTACCGCAGCAACCGCCCTCTCCGTGCTCGTGCTTGATACCACCCTCTACAGCCTGATGCTGGTCGCGGAGCAGATCGTTCACGGTCTTCACTGGGTTGAAGGTACCGAGAGGAACCTCTACGAATACAGTATTCCAGTCGCTCATCGCACCATTCCAGAGACCTGGCAACTCGAGTGCCTTCAAATCCTTACCATTCTTACTCTTGCTAGAGATGAAACCTGTAGATGGGTCAACGAACTTAGGAAGATCGAAGGCATTGCCCTGGTAATCCTTGGTAGCGCAGACGAGGTCTACCGGGTTGAAGTGTGTTCCCTCGGTAAACATCTTCATATACTCCTCGTTATTCTTGTCAATCTGAGAGCTCTCCAGAATCTGAAGACTTACGGTACCATCCTGGTTATAAGTAAGGAATGGACCACCACCAGGCTCGCCCACGTTCTTAACAACACCGCAGACACGCATAGGACGGTTCAGCTTCTTGCGCAGATAGATAACCAGTTCGGCATCCTCCAGCTCCTTGATATCAGCCTTGCGGCAGCAAAGGTCGCGCTGAACGAAGCGGATAATTTCCTCCAGCTTCTCATGGTTGTACTGACCAGAATCCAAAACCTTCAGATAATCGAAAGCCTGCTTCTGCAGAGTAACCAATACACCTGCAATCACCTGCTTCCAGGTAACAGTCTCTGCCTTCAAGCGATCAGGAACCACATTATCGATGTTCTTGATGAATACTACATCTGCATCAATCTCGTTGAGGTTCTCGATGAGCGCGCCATGACCGCCCGGACGGAACAGCAATGAGCCATCCTCGTTGCGGAATGGAGTATTGTCTGGATTGGCAGCGATGGTATCGGTGCTAGGCTTCTGCTCTGAGAAAGAGATGTTATACTTGATGCCGTAGCGCTGTGCGTACTTGTCAACCTTCTCAGCTACCATCTGCTTGAAGAGTTCCAGGTGGTCGTGAGAAACGGTGAAATGAACGTTTGCCTCGCCGTTGCTGCTAGCATAGAGCGCAGCCTCAACCAGGTGCTCCTCCATTGGAGTGCGTACCTCGTCCTCATACTCGTGGAACTGGAGCAATCCCTTAGGCAACTGACCGTAGTTCAATCCCTCTGGCTTGAGGAGATTAGCCACGATAGCCTTGTAATCACCCTTCTTGATAAGGCACATGATACCCTTCTCGTTGTTTACATGGCACTTGTCGCAGAGTGCCTTGCGGAAAGCAAACTTCTTGATATTCTCGAAGAATTGTTTTTCGAAGTCAGTAGTAGGAACATCGTATGGAGCATCGAGGAATGCAAACATGTTCTTGAACATGCGGCTTGCCGCACCTGAAGCAGGTACGAACTTCACAATCTTGTGACCCTCAGCCTTGTAGTCGTTCCACGCCTTCTCGTAGTCCTCTACTTCCTGAGCTGTAGGAGCCATGATACCCTTACCGATGGCAGCCGCACCCTCGAGTTTGAGGAATGGGAAGCCATTCTTGATTTGTTCCAACTGGTGTTCAATCTGCTGCTCGGAGATGCCGCGGGCAGCGATTTGGTTTAGATCTTGCTGATTCATAATACCATATTTATGTTAAATTTACACTATATGTGCTACAAAGATAATAGTTTTTTCTGATAATCAGAAATATTTCCGCTTTTTTTTGTACCTTTGCATTGAAAATTTAACGAAGTAGGCGCTTTTTAACGCTGAATCGCCATTGTTTGTCAAATTTAAAATAGAATATTGCGACATGGTTAGTAAATTATCAAAAGAGCACGACAGAAGAACGTTGCTATCAACGTATCTGTACGGAGTATCAAACTTATTCATTAGTGGAACCGGAATTGGAGGTTTTTCCCCCTTGGTTACCGGCGAAACTATTGGCATTTACAATATCCTCTTCTTAGTACTGGGCATTGCCTCAGCATTCTTCCTTGCCTATAGTGCTAACAGAGTGATGAAGTATAACGATAAAAAATAATAATTATGGAGTTAATAACAATATTTATGGGGCTGAGTGCCGTAATTAGCGCCAGTTTCGCCATCTGGCTCAACACCAAGTCTGGCCAGAAATGGATAGACGAGTTATAACAACTCAATAAATATATCATCTGTAGGAGGGAATGACAATGAACGAAACACCTTTTAAATTCACATCCGAAGAAAAGGAACAGACACTCCAGATACTGGAGCGCCTGAGAACCGCCGTGGGCGACACATTCAAGCCGGGCGATGAGCAGCATCTGCGTGAAGACATACAGCATGCCTTCATCAACCATCAGATTAAGCGCAATGTCTTCGGAATGAACCCTATACTCGCAGCCCTGCAGACAGCAGAAATCGCAGTAAACGAGATAGGTCTGAAACGAGATGGCATCATCGCCATCCTGATGCAGACCAGCGTTATCGATGGCTATCAGACCATCGAAGAGATACAGAAGAAATACGGAGATAGCGTAGCCCACATTATCAGTGGTCTGCTCCGCATCCACGATTTATACAAGCGCAACCCTATCATCGAGAGCGAGAACTTCAGAAATCTGCTTATCTCATTCTCTGAGGATATGCGCGTCATCCTCATCATGATAGCCGACCGCGTGAACGTGATGCGACAGATTCGTGATACCGAACAGAAAGAGGCAAAGCATGAAGTAAGCGAAGAGGCAAGCTACCTCTATGCCCCACTCGCCCACAAACTGGGACTCTACAAACTGAAGAGCGAACTGGAAGACCTCAGTCTGAAGTATCTAGAGCACGACGCCTACTATATGATAAAGGACAAGCTGAACGCCACCAAGGCTTCGCGCGATGCCTATATCGCCCGCTTCATCCAGCCAATCCAGGAGAAGCTCGATGCTGCCGGTCTGAAATATCACATGAAAGGCCGCACCAAGAGTATCCACTCTATATGGCAGAAGATGAAGAAGCAGAAGTGCGCCTTCGAGGGTGTATACGATCTCTTTGCCATCCGTATTATCCTCGATGCACCAAGAGAGAAAGAGTATATGCAGTGCTGGCAGACCTTTGCCCTCATCACCGACATGTATCAGCCAAACCCAAAGCGTATGCGCGACTGGCTCAGCGTGCCTAAGAGCAACGGTTATGAAAGTCTGCATACCACCGTACTGGGTCCTGAAAACAAATGGGTAGAAGTACAGATCAGAACCGAACGCATGGACGATATTGCAGAGCACGGACTTGCTGCCCACTGGCGCTACAAGGGCATCAAGCAGGGAGAAGGCGGTATTGACGAATGGCTTGCCAATATCCGTGCTGCCCTCGAAAACAATGACGACCTGCAGCTGATGGACCAGTTTACCACCGATCTGAAGGAAGACGAAGTATACGTGTTCACTCCAAAGGGCGACCTGCTGAACTTCCAGAAGGGAGCCACGGTACTCGACTTCGCCTACTACATCCACTCACGTATCGGCAACACCTGTGTAGGTGGAAAGATTAACGGCAGAGCTGTCACCTTCCGCCAGGAACTCCATTCGGGAGATCAGGTAGAAATCCTCACACAGAGCAACCAGAAACCACGCCGCGAATGGCTCAACATCGTACAGACATCCAAGGCTAAGGCCAAGATTCGCCTCGCGCTGAAGGAAACCCAGAAGAAGGACGGACTCTATGCCAAGGAACTTCTGGAGCGCCGATTCAAGAACAGAAAACTGGAGATTGATGAGAGCATCATGGCGCGCATCATCAAGAAGATGGGATATAAGGAGAATTCAGACTTCTACAAGGATGTAGCCGAGGAGAAACTCGACGTGAACAGCGTCATCGAGAAATACATTGAGGAGCGCGACCATGACTTGAACCTTGCCAATACCAACAAGCCTGCAGAAAGTGCAGAGAATTTCGAGTTTGAGAATCCTACCGAGGAACTGATGAAGCAGAGCGATGATGTGCTAGTTATCGATGAGCACCTCAAGGGCATCGATTTCGAACTGGCTCATTGCTGCCACCCTATCTACGGCGACCCAATCTTCGGATTCGTTACCATCAGCAAGGGCATCAAGGTTCATCGCATTGACTGTCCTAACGCCAAGGAACTGCGCCGCCGTTTCGGTTACCGCATCGTGAAGGCGAAATGGAGCGGCAAGGGAACATCCAAGTATGCCATCACGCTCCGCATCATCGGAAACGACGATATCGGTATTGTGAGCAACATCACCAACATCATTTCCAAGGAAGATAAACTCATCATGCGAGGCATCAACATCTCCTCCAAGGATGGTCTCTTCTCAGGCAATGTTACCGTGATGATTGATGATGCCGGCAAGACCGATGCACTCATCAAGAAACTGAGTGCCGTGAAGGGCGTTAAGCAGGTAACGAGAATATAAAACCGGATTACAGAATTACGAAAAAATCCCGCAGAGAAAATCTGCGGGATTTTTTTATTATTTCGACTTATTCAAGCGCTTGATCACAGAATAAGCATCATACAAGCCAAGTTCTCCTGCCTTTGAAAGATCCTGAATGGCAGTCTGCTTATTTCCGCTCTTGGCTCGTGCTATACCTCTATTATAATAAGCCTCTGCAAGGCGGTTATCAATTCTCAAAGCAATGGTATAATCATCTATTGCCTTTGAAAGTTCGTTTCTGCCAGCATGAAGATTACCTCTATTATAATAGATGTAAGCATTGTTACTGTTCAGGCGGATGGCATCGCTGAAATCAGCCTCGGCAGAATGGATGTTCAGAACACCCTTGCCCTCAGCCTTGTTAAATTCATCCATCTCAGCCTGACAGACTGCACGCTGCCAGTAAGCCAAAGAGTTCTTGTCATCGAGCGAGATATAATAGGTGAAATCACTGATGGCAGCCTCAAAATCACGAAGTACACTATGAGCGATGGCCCTGCGCATCAGGAGACGTTTTCTGGTTTCATTATCGCTCGCCACACTCAGCTCTGCCGAGAGTTTATCTATCATCGAGAATATCTTCAAAGAACCATTCTCATCGAGCTGCTCCTTACTGCAAACGATATAAACCTTGTCTGCCTTGGTATGCAGATTGAGCGCTTCCACCTCCTTATCATAAGCCTGAACTCCACTTACATTCTGACTGTTAGGGAAATAAGAAAGTTGATACATCGGCAGAAAGGCGGTTTCTACCTGACGGTTCTGAACCTTACCACGATACTCGCTCTTATAGTTGTGTTCGTACTTCGGTTCATCATCTACTACCAGCGAAGCAAATTTATTCGGATCAATCTCCGAGCGCTTACGCATCTCCTTCTTGGTCTTTGCGCTCCATCTCGGCTGGATACCGATATGCTTGTTCATCTGCGCCTTGAAGATACGGAATTCATCCATTTCTGCCTTAGCCGTCATACCCAGGCGACGGTAACAGCTGGCACGGTTAGACAAACCGGTCCAGAAGTTAGGAAACTGTTTGATGACCGTAGTATAATCCCTGATGGCAGCTCTCAGATTACCGGTCTTGTCATGCAATAGAGCTCGGTTGAAGATAGCCATGAAGTTCTGGGGTTCCATCTTGATAATGAAGTCGAAATCGGTGATGGCACGGTTATCATCACCCAACTGTACACGCATCAGTCCTCTATTATAATGAGCCAGGAAATTGTTCGGATCCAGATCAAGGGCATTGTCATAATCGCTCATCGCCCCTCTGAGGTTATTCAGATTGATACGCGCCAAAGCTCGATTGATGTAACTATTCACATTGTTAGGCTTGAAATGCAGACTCTTGGTCAATGCCTCATCTGCCATTTTCCATTCCTTTCTTGCCAGCGCCATATAGGCACGCGTAGTCCAGGCATCCCCATCATACGGATTGAGTTGCAGACTCTTGTCAAGCCATTTCTCAGCCTGCACGGTATCTTTCTGATGCAGATACACTTCAGCCTTGAGCGAATAAGCATTCGACCAGTCTTTCCATTTTCCTACGATGGTATCCAATTCCTGCTGCGCCGCCTCATACTTTTTGTTTTCCATCTGGCAGATAGCCCGGTTAAACCAATAGTTGCGGTTACGCGGTTCCAGTCTGATAGCAGCATTATAGTCAGCTATCGCATCATCAAACCTGTTTTGTCTGATGCGACAGATGGCTCTCAAGTCATAAATATCATTGATATAGGGATTGAGATGCAGCGCCTCACTGGCATCACTTTCGGCACCCGTAAAGTCATCCAAATTAAATTTTGCCACACTGCGGTAATACCAAGGCTCATATAGATAAGGCTTGGCGCCGATGGCCAGATTAAAATACTTGATTGAAAGGACGAAATCCTCATAATACAAGGCACTCCGACCGGCCGTAACAAGTCGGTCTACACGATATTGGGCTGAAGTCGATATGGCACCCATTACCATAAAAAGAACTAAGAGAATCTTCTTCATCTGTCCGTAACTCTCTGAAATAAAACCTATTGAATGTTGAAATAAAAAATATAGTAAGCTCAATCGTCACGATTACCATGAAGCTTACTATATTTTCGAAAGAACTATCGACGTATCTTTGTACGATAGGCAGCACGGAAATTGCCCTTGATAATACCCTTGAGCTTTCCTGCTATCATGTTCTTGCGAAGAGGAGACACACGGTCTACAAACATAGTACCCTCCAAATGGTCGAATTCATGCTGCATTACGCGAGCCAGATACCCCTCAATCCATTCATCATGCTCATTAAAATCCTCATCCATATACTTTACGTGGATGCGTGTAGGACGAACCACCTTCTCATTGATACCAGGAATAGAAAGACATCCCTCTTCAGAAGAGTCAGTATTCTCCTCATCGCGCTCCAAGATATGGGCATTGATGAAAGCATGACGGAATCCTTTATACTCAGGCAAATCCTCGCTGAGCACATCCAGGTCGATAACAACGAGGCGGATAGGCAAGCCAATCTGAGGTGCAGCCAGTCCGATGCCGTTGCTGGAATCAAGGGTTTCATACATATTATTAATCAATTCCTTGAGTTTTGGATAATCAGGTGTAATATCTTCAGCCACTTTTCTCAGCACTGGCTGACCATAAATATAAATCGGTAAAATCATTATCTTCTTGATTGCAAATAATCCTGTAATATGATGGTAGCACTTATCTCGTCTACCAATCCTTTGTTTTCTTTTCTCACTTTCTTCTTTACACCTCCATCTATCATGGCTCTATGTGCCAAGACTGATGTAAACCTCTCGTCATAATATTCAATAGGAATTTCAGGATGAGCCTTGCGCCAACGGTTGTAGAAGTTTTCTACTCTTGCCAGGTTTTCACTAGGCTGCCCATTAGGCTGCATCGGTTTTCCGATAACAATACGTTCCACCTGTTCTTTCTGAATATAAGTTTCGATATAAGTGAAAAGTTCATGTGTAGAAACTGTGGCCAACCCATTGGCAATAATCTGCAATGGGTCGGTCACAGCCAGTCCGGTACGTTTTTTACCGTAATCTATTGATAAAATTCGCATTAATCTACGGATATATTATCCTATATATAATATCGAATTACTTCTTTAAGAGCAACCAAGCATCTGGATACTTACCAGCGCGGAGCTTGTTGCGGCTCTTCACAGCTGCAGTCTTGTCAGCGAATGTAGAAGCTACTACGCGATACATGTTGCGGTCTGTGTTCAAAACAATCTGAGATTCGTAACCAGCGCTCTTCAAAGTGCTAGCCAAACCCTCTGCGTTAGCCTTGAGAGAGAAAGAACCAACAACTACGCTGTAGTTAGACAAACCAGAACCTGAGATAAGAGAAACATCCTCAGAACGTACGGTTGCGTTATCAACCTCAGTCTGCTCATCAGAAGGAGCCTGTGTCTCAAGAGGAGCAACAACTGGTTCCTGAGCAACTGGAGCCTGAGCAGCCTGCTGTTCCTGCTGCTGAGCCTTCTCATATGCCTTCTTGTATGCACTTTCCTTAGATGTACCACAACTAGCGAGCGCCAAAACAGCGCACATACCCATGCTTAATACTGTAATTTTCTTCATAATTTTTATGCGTTTTATTGTTTAATATTGTTGTTTATTCAATATAAATTTCGCGTTATGCGTTTTTTACTCTGCGAAAATACAAAAAAATGCTCGAAAAACGAAGAAAATACCGTCTAAAGTTTGTTAAATAAGGCTATTAAAACATTTTTAATGAAAAATTAAGGCAAAAAGGCTTGTTTTTTAGTGAGAATTTAGTATATTTGCAATGTCAAATGAAAAAAGACAAGAAGATAATCGTTTAACGTTTAAAATTTATAGCATATGAAAACATTAGGTTACATTGGTGCTTTCCTCGGCGGCGCTATCGCTGGTACAGCACTCGGTTTGATTTTCGCTCCAGAGAAGGGTGAGGATACACGTAGTAAGATTGCAGGTGCAGTAGACGATTTCTGCAAGAAGCACGACATCAAGTTGAGCCGTAAGGACGTTGATGATCTGGTTGACGATATCAAGGACGCTGCTCCTGAGGTTTAATCATCACCTATCATGATGTTCTCTAACGATAAAAATGTAGAAACTATCGGGCAGCTCATTGAGGTGCTTAAACATTACATCGGGCTTCAGAGCGAATATCTGAAGCTCGATGTTGTGGATAAGGTGGTACGCCTGCTCACTGTCATCACTATGACGGTGGTGCTTCTGGGATTACTCACGCTTACCCTCATTTACCTATCCTTTGCTGCTGCTTTCGCATTGGCAGACTTAATAGGTAGTCTGACAATCGGATTCTGCATCGTTGCTGCAGTATACCTATTTATATTAATATTATTTGTAGTTTTCCGCCATAAGTGGATTGAGAGACCATTGGTCAGATTTCTGGCCAGCCTCTTAATGGAAAAATAACCTCCTTTTCGCAACATGACAAATCATTCAGAAATCACAGAATATAATTCCTTAAATGATATACGACTCAAGAAAGAGGCGATACGCAAGGAAATTGATGCCGATGATGCCAAGATTCAGACTTTATGGAACTCACTTTTCACAAAACCTGAAATCCTGTCACGCAATGCGAGTCCTAGCAAGCGACTGCAGAGTTTGCTGCAGGTGGGAGCAGGAGCATTCGACGGTGCACTGTTGGCTTGGAAACTTTACCGTAAATTCAAACCTCGGAAGAGATGAATTCCATACCGTTTTTGGGGAGAGAAAAGATGCCTTGAAAGAAGGGATTTTCTAGTCTACAAAAGGGGATAAAAACAAAAAAGGGTCGCCGCTGCGACCCCAATACCTTGTTAACCTTAAATCTAATACTATGAAAAACACACATGCAAATATAGAAATAATCTATGATACTCGCAAATTTTTCTTAGCAAAAGACCTATCTTTTAATATTTTTTAATTCTCAAATAACGAATTTAAATCTTTTTTTAATAAAAACTCATTCATTTTCTACATATATCTCCATTCCATCGAAGCCAAATTCAAAGCCTTCGGGCAGCCTTTTATTCGCTTCATCGTGGAAACCAATCTGATGAGTCACATGGATAAAGTAAGTCTTTCTTGCTCCTATCCTTCGCGACACCTCAATAGCATCAGATACAAGCTGATGGCTGTGATGCGTTTTCTCAAATCTGAGGGCGTTGATTACGAGCATTTCTACCCCATCCAAATAAGCATATTCTTCATCACCCATGGATTTCATATCAGTGATATAGGCAAACTTACCAAACCGATAGCCGAGAATAGGCATCTTATCGTGCATCACACGGATAGGAACAAACTCAATGTCACCTATCTGATAATGCTCATGCGGATGAATGGTATGCAATTTGAGTTTCGGAGCTCCAGGATATAGCTTTTCTGCATCCTTCGGAAAACAGTAAGGCATCGTATGAGGCAGCCCCGCAGTAACGATTTCATCACCATAGATATTGATGTCACCAAAGATACAGAAAGGGCGCAAATCATCAATACCACCAACATGGTCGTAATGGATATGCGTAATCAGCACACCATCAATTTTTCTAAAAGGTACACGCAGTAACTGCTGTCGGATGTCAGGTCCGGCATCTATCAGGATACGGGTATTCTCCGTTTCTATCATTGCTGCACTACGCAATCTTTTATCATGCGGATCCGTACTTCGGCACACCTCACAGTTACACCCCAATGAAGGCACACCGCCCGATGTGCCTGTACCTAATAAAGTTACCTTCATTAATTATCAAATATTTTTCTGAAAACAAACGAATTCTTCACTTCACATTCACCTCCGGATGAATCTCTATACCAAACTTCTGCTTCACATCCTCCTGGATGGCCTCACAGAGTTTTACGATTTCCTCGCCCGTAGCACCGCCACGATTTACAAGCACCAGTGCCTGCTTATCATGTACACCGGCTCGCCCCAGACTCTTACCCTTCCAGCCACACTGATCAATCATCCAGCCAGCCGGAATTTTTTCATGAGAGTCATCGATAGTGTAATGAGGCATACCTGGATAAAGAGCAGCCAGTTCTTCGTACTTTGCTTTCTCCACAATAGGATTCATAAAGAAACTTCCAGCATTACCGAGTAGCTTAGGATCTGGCAACTTTGCCTCTCTAATTTCTATGATGACATCACGAAGCTGCTGGGCTGTAGGCTCAGCAATATGCTTAGTTTCGAGCGCAGAACGGATATTACCATAATCCAGATCCGGACAGAAGGTCTTCTGCAAACGGTAAACCACATGCGTCACCAGATACTTATCCTTCCACTCATGCTTAAATTTACTCTGACGGTAACTATACTCGCAGTCGGCATTATCAAACACCACTACCCTGCCCGTAGCTATCTCAACCGCTTCCACCTTATATATAATATCCTTGGCTTCCACACCATAGGCACCAATATTCTGAACCGCGCTGGCACCTACTTCACCCGGAATAATACTCAGGTTCTCGGCTCCATGATAACCATGTTCTACGGCATAAGCTACCACATCATCAAACACCTCGCCACTACCACAGGAAAGGAATACCCAATCCGGATTGCACAAAGCATCATCCCCCTCTGCTGCTGCCAAAGTCTTGTTGTCAAGAACCTCAATACCCATAATAGCCGAATGGAGCACTGTACCTGCATAATCACCAGTCAGCAAGAGATTGCTGCCACCACCCAGAATGAGCAGCGGCTGATCTGCCTCTGTCAGCAAGCCCACTATCTGTCGGGCTTCCTCAACCGATTTATACTCTAGAAATCTGCTGCATTTAGCATCAATCCCGAATGTATTGTGAGCCAAAAGGCTATAGTTACGAATATCCTTCATATCTGGTTAAACTATTACTACTAACTAAAAAGCTACATATTCAGTTTGATCAGTTCCCATTTTCCTCCAATCTTTTTGAAAGTAAGTGAGGTTTCCATACCATTGGCAATACCACGAATCACGAAGATTTTCTGGCTGCTCTCGGTATATTTCTGACCATAGATTATATTGTAAATCATGCCGTGAGGCAGTTGAGGCGCAAAGGCAGGCCACGTTTCCGGTTCTATATCGCCTGTCATCGTACTGAAATCATCATCAGGATCAGGACCGGTAAACTTCACCGGATTATGGAGGTGGCGAGCCTGGAATGCGGTATCAGTAGCAAAATGTCCGTAAAACTTCAGGAAACTGGCATTATTATTCTGATACATAGGCACGTAGCAGATGCTAGTCATCATCCACTGACCATTGATGCGATTAAACACAAACTGCTGAACTGTCTTTCTACTATAGAACACCTTTTCTATTACTACATGATCGATAGTAGTATCCTTCATCAGTTTCATCTGTTTCTGATTATCAAAAATCAGCGTGTAATAATCCTGGCGCATGAAGAAATGCTCCATCTTCCAATGTTTTTTTTCTATCTTCTTGGTCAGTTTCTCACCGTGATATACCGGCAGCGGGAAGACAATACGACTTTTCTGCAACTTTCTGTTAGCTGCAAAATTAAACACAAAATCATCAAAAAGCTCGTCAGCCGCCTTTGGCATCGGAGTCTCCTCTATCAGCTGTTCTGTAGAGTCCATCGCTTGGGTGTCGGCAATCACCGAGTCGGATGAAGCCGAATCAATGGCAGGCGCAGGCTTCTTGTCTGTACATCCCACAGACGTGAAACAAACGATGGTAAGCACCGCCATTAACACCGTTAATAAACAGAGTTTTTTCATAAACCTATTAAATTTCTCAAATTTTCCATGCAAAAGTACAACTTTCTTTTGAATTATTTCATCTTTTAAGCAAAAAATGTTATCTTTGCAGTCAAAAAAGATAAAAATATAGATATGTTATTAGAAAAAATAGACGAACTCTTGAAAGAAGTGAGCACTTTGACTGCCCAAAACGCAGAAGAAGTAGAGCAGCTTCGAATCAAGTATCTGAGCAAGAAGGGCGAGATTAACGCCCTCATGGCCGACTTCCGCACAGTGCCAGCCGACCAGAAGAAAGAGGTTGGTGTAAAAATCAACGAACTGAAGAACGCAGCCCTTGAGAAGATCAACGGACTGAAGGAGCAGATGGAAGAAGCCGAGGCATCAAGCGATGATATCGACTTGACCCGTACCGCCTACCCTGTAGCACTCGGTACCCGCCATCCACTCACCGTAGTGAAGAATCAGATTATCGACATTTTCGCTCGCATGGGCTTTACCCTTTTCCAGGGTCCTGAGGTAGATGACGACAAGCACGTATTTACGATGCTCAACTTTGCTGCCGACCACCCGGCCCGCGACATGCAGGACACCTTCTTTATTGAGAAGACCAACTCTGACGATGTTACCAAGAATGTGCTCCTCCGCAGCCATACCTCTGGCGACGAGGCTCACTATATGGAAACTCATGAGCCACCTATCCGTGTGCTCTGCCCAGGCCGCGTTTACCGTAACGAGGCTATCAGCGCCCGCGCTCACTGTTTCTTCCATCAGGTAGAAGGTCTCTATGTAGATAAGAACGTAAGTTTCACCGACCTCAAGCAGGTGCTCCTTACCTTTGCACGTGAGATGTTTGGTGCAGATACTAAGATTCGTCTCCGTCCTAGCTACTTCCCATTCACAGAGCCTAGTGCAGAGATGGATATTTCCTGCAACATCTGTGGCGGTAAGGGTTGCAACTTCTGCAAGCATACCGGATGGGTTGAGATTTTAGGTTGCGGTATGGTTGACCCTCATGATCTTGAGGCTTGCGGTATCGACAGCAATGTCTATACCGGTTATGCCTTCGGTATGGGTGTTGAACGTATCACCAACTTGAAATATCGCGTAAGCGACCTTCGTCTCTTCTCAGAGAACGACACTCGTTTCTTGCGCGAGTTTGAATCTGCAAAGTAAAAGATTCTCAACATATAAATTAATTTATGATTATGAAGAAAAAATTAACTAAACCTGTCATCGCAGTCCTGTTGGGCGCATTGACATTCAGTTCTTGCATCGGCTCATTTGGTCTGACAAATTCCGTACTCGACTGGAACAAGAGAGCTACCGACAACAAGTTTGTAAACGAGATTATCTTCGTGCTTATCTCTCCAGCTTACGCAGTGTGCTCATTTGCAGACCTTCTCGTTCTCAACTCTATCGAGTTCTGGACTGGCAACAAGGTGATTGGCCAGGTAGGAACTACTAAGGACGTAATGGGTAAGGATGGTCGCATGTATGCCATCAAGACATTGAAGAATGGCTACGAGATTACCGACCCAGATGGTGAGAAATCATACTTTGTGTTCGACAAGAAGCACAAGAGTTGGTCATACAGCAAGGATGGCGATATCCGTGAGCTTTTCAGCTTCAACGAGGATGGCAGCATCCAGGCTTGCTTGCCAAGTGGCGAGAAGATCAACGTCCCAGCAGATGCCAATGGTTTATACCAGGTTCGCATGGCTATGAATGATGGTTTGTTCTATGCATTCAACAAGTAAATAATCATAATAATTCCAGCCCGATAAAAGTCTCTTTTATCGGGCTTTTTTATCATCCCCTTTCTCTTTTCCTAAGCAAGTTCATATATCTCCGTTCCCAACCAAACTCTCCTTAAAATGTCCAAATATAAAAAAGTGTTTAATACAAAACAAGAAAGTGTCTTCACCACCCTTCACCCGTAACTCTCTGATCATCAAAAGAATCGCCAAAAAGGTGAAGGGTGAAAGTTTGAAAACTCTTTTTTATATATACGCGTGAAGGGTAAGGGTAAAAACCGAAAAAAAGACCCTAGGGTCAAAAATCGGAAAAAACCTAAAATAAAGAATATAATATAAAGTTTAAAATATACCCTTCACCCTTCACCTCACAAAAATCACATCAAAAACAGTTCTGTAAGCAACAGAAAATCATCTGCAGCAATCTCTGCCGGAATATATAATCGGGAGAAAATTCTCTTTCGGAGATATTTTCCTATTTATCGGAGATATTATTTTATCCTTCGGAGATAATTTTCTATTCTTCGGAAATATTTCTTCGAATTTCAAGATAAGGCATAAAAATATAAATTTCGCCAACTTTATTTCCCGAATCCACACAATTGTCACAAATCGCATAGCTATGAAACAGAAAAGAATGTATCTTTGCTGCATCAATCATAAAGGTTGATGTAGTTATGGTCTCGTCATGACTGCCAAATCGGGCTGACGCAAATGCATTACAACCAGTGACATTCATCAAAACTTGCAACCATCTACAATATTTTTCAGTTTCTCTCGTTAATAAAAGTATGAAAAATAGATTATTGATACTCACAATATGCCTCATCGCAACCATTAAGATGATGGCGCAGGAGTTTACCCTTCACGGCAAAGTGGTAGACGAGAACAACCAGCCACTGGAGTTTGCCATCGTTTCGGTGGCTAGCCAGGGAAAAACTGCCGTTACTTCGCTCAAGGGAGACTATAGCCTCAAACTACATTCTGCAGACAGCGTGGTTGTCAAATTCTCATATATAGGCTTCAAAACAAAAACAAAAGTGCTGAGAAGACCGCGAGGAAAACAAACCCTGCTGGTAGTACTTCGCGAAGCAACCACCACCCTCGATGAGGTAAATATCAAGGGAGAGAAAATACAGTCGGATCAGATACAGGAACTGAAGACTAAGGATATGAAGATGACGCCATCAGCCAACGGAAATGGGGTGGAAAGCCTGGTTCAGCAACAAGCTGGCGTGAGTACCCACAACGAACTCTCTTCGCAATATAATGTGCGTGGCGGTGCCTTCGATGAGAACTCCGTATACATCAACAATGTGGAAGTATTCCGCCCATTCCTGGTTCGCAGCGGACAGCAGGAAGGCCTCTCCGTCATCAACCCTTACATGGTAGATAAAATCGGTTTTTCTACCGGAGGATATGCTGCCAAATACGGAGACAAGATGAGTTCGGCTCTCGACATCACCTACAAAACCCTGAAAGCAAAAAGCAAGAAGCCGGTGGTTGAAGGCAGTCTGGCTGCCAGTCTGCTGGGCGCTGACACATACATCGGGCTGGGAACCCAGAAACTTTCATGGCTCAATAGTGTGCGCTATAAAACCACCTCTTACCTGCTCGGTTCGATGGAAACCAAAGGCGAATACAAGCCAAACTATCTGGACTATCAGACCTATCTGAGTTACCAGCCCAACAAACGATGGAAACTCGACTTCATAGGCTACATCTCTGATAATCACTACAACTTTGAACCGGAAGACCGAGAAACGAAGTTCGGAACAATGGAAAACGTAAAGAGCTTCAGAGTATATTTTGACGGTCAGGAGAAAGACCGCTTCCTCACCTACTTCGGTACACTCGGCATTACCCGCCAGTTTACCGCCAACACCAGTCTCTCGCTTCTGGGCAGCGCTTTCTACACCAAAGAACAGGAGAAATATGACATTCAGGGACAATATTGGCTCGATGAGACCGAAACCTCAGAAAACCTGGGTGTAGGAACTTATTTTGAACATGCCCGAAACTATCTTACGGCTCGCGTGATGAGTGCCAAACTGATGCTCAAACACAAGGTGAAGAAACATCAGATGGAGGCCGCAGTAAGTCTGAAGCGTGAACATATCGAGGAGAATTCAGTAGAATATGAGATGCGTGATTCCGCAGGATACAGTATTCCTCACAATGGCAAAGACCTCTATATGATTTATTCACTGAAGGCTCGCAACGAACTGAATGCCAACCGTATGGAAGCTTATATCCAGGACACCTACCGTTTCGCGGGAGGAACAGCCGACAGTACCGGGAACGGACAAACACATTACACCCTGAACTATGGTATCAGAATGAGTCATTGGAACTTCAACAGAGAAACCATCGTGAGTCCTCGTCTGTCGCTCGCCATTATACCAGCCAACCACGAGAATACAACACTCCGTTTTGCGGCAGGTCTGTATTATCAGGCTCCATTCTTCAAGGAATTGAGAGATACATCTACGGTGAATGGCATAACCATCGCATCGTTGAACGAGAAAATCAAGAGTCAGCGAAGCATCCACTTCATCGCCGGCTACGACTATAGGTTCAAGATAGGAGACCAACGCTATAAATTCTCTGCAGAAGCCTATTACAAGGCTTTGAGCAATCTGGTTCCTTATTCTGTAAGTAACGTGAAGGTAGTTTATTACGGACAGAACGAATGCAGCGGTCATGCTGCAGGACTCGACTTCAAACTTTACGGAGAATTTGTTCCGGGTACCGATTCCTGGCTCAGTCTTTCGCTCATGGATACCAAGATGAAACTGGGTGGCAAGAGCATCCCTTTGCCTACCGACCAGCGTTATGCGGTAAACCTCTTCTTCACCGATTATTTCCCGGGCAGCAAGAAGTGGCGCATGTCTTTGAAACTCGCCTTTGCCGATGGTCTTCCTTTCGCAGCACCCCACAGAGAGTTGGAGACCAACAGTTTCCGTGCCACCGCCTATCGCCGTGCAGATATCGGTATGAGCTATCAGTTGCTCGACAACAGCCGCCATGAGAAGAAGACCTTCCTGAAGAATGTGATGCTGGGGGTAGATTGTCTCAATCTCTTCGGCATAGACAACGTAAACAGCTATTACTGGGTGACAGATGTAACCAGCCAGCAATACGCCGTACCTAATTATCTTACCGGCAGACAGCTCAATGCCCGTATTCTTTTGGAATTTTAGAACCAAATAATAGTGATTTTTCACATTATTCTAAATATTTAACCGTAGATAGTTCGCTATCTGCGGTTTTTTTCGTATCTTTGCGCCCGAATTATGCGATGACGGTTCGTCCGCTCATCCCATGGATTCAGGAAAACATTCTATAAAGAATAAAGAAATAATACATAATAATCAATTATGAGCAAACAAGTAGAAAAGATTAAGGAGCTGATCGCTAAGCGCGAACAGGCTCGTCTTGGCGGTGGCGAGAAGGCCATCGAGAAGCAGCATGCACGTGGCAAATATACCGCTCGTGAGCGTATCGAAATGTTGGTAGATGCTGGCAGTTTCGAGGAGTATGATATGTTCAAGTTGCATCGTTGCACTAACTTTGGCATGGAGAAGAAGCAGTACCTCGGTGATGGTGTTGTAGCTGGTAGCGCTACTATAGCTGGCCGTCTGGTTTACGTATATGCTCAGGACTTCACCGTAAATGGTGGTTCACTCTCTGAGACTATGGCACAGAAGATCTGCAAGGTAATGGATATGGCTATGACTATGGGTGCACCTGTTATCTGCATGAACGACTCAGGTGGTGCCCGTATTCAGGAAGGTATCTGCGCCCTCGCTGGTTATGGTGAGATCTTCGAGCGCAACATCCTCGCTTCTGGTGTCATCCCACAGATTTCTGCTATCATGGGCCCTTGCGCCGGTGGTGCCGTTTACTCTCCAGGTTTGACCGACTTCATCATCATGAAGGAGCAGACTTCTTACATGTTCCTGACTGGTCCTAAGGTTGTCAAGACCGTAACTGGTGAGGACATCGATGCAGAGCACCTCGGTGGTGCATCTGTTCATGCAACCAAGAGTGGTGTTACCCACTTCGCTGCTAAGACTGAGGAAGAGGCTATCGAGATGATCAAGAGCCTGCTCTCGTACATCCCTAGCAACAATACAGAAGAGGCTCCACGCGTTGAGTGCACAGACCCAATCGACCGTATGGACGATACTCTGAACGAGATTATCCCAGACGATCCAAACCAGGCATACGATATGTATAAGGTGATTGGTGCTGTAACCGATAACGGAGAGTTCTTCGAGGTTCAGCCTAAGTTCGCCAAGAACATCATTACAGGTTTCGCCCGCTTCAATGGTCAGAGCGTTGGTATCGTAGCCAACCAGCCAGCAGCTTACGCAGGTGTACTCGATGTAAACGCTAGCCGCAAGGCAGCCCGCTTCGTTCGTTTCTGCGATGCCTTCAATATTCCTATCGTATCTCTCGTAGACGTACCAGGATTCTTGCCAGGTACAGGTCAGGAGTACAACGCTGTCATCCTCCACGGTGCACAGTTGCTCTACGCTTACGGCGAGGCTACCGTGCCAAAGATTACTATCACATTGCGTAAGAGCTATGGTGGTAGCCACATCGTGATGGGTTGCAAGCAGTTGCGTGCTGACTTGAACTTCGCTTGGCCATCTTCAGAGATTGCTGTAATGGGTGCCAGCGGTGCCGTTGCCGTTCTCTGTGGCAAGGAAGCTAAGGCTAAGAAGGAAGCTGGCGAGGATGTAAAGGCATTCCTGGCTGAGAAGGAGCAGGAGTATACTGACAAGTTTGCTAATCCATATCAGGCTGCTCAGTATGGCTACATCGATGATGTCATCGAGCCACGTAACACCCGTTTCCGCATCTGCCGTGGTTTGGCTCAGCTCGCTACCAAGCGTCAGAGCTTACCAGCTAAGAAGCATGGCTGTATGCCAATGTAATGATATAATTAAACATTAGAATAAATGGATAAGAATATTTATGCTGCGATTGCCATGGCACTCTATGAGTACCAGGGCAATAACGTACACGACAAGGAGCCTGGCATCATCACTATCAAGCCACGTCAGACGATGTGGAACGCCAAGTTCTTGAGTTTAACAGCTAAACCATAATGTAATAGAAATGAAAGAGTTTAAATATACAATTGACGGAAAAGAATACAAGGTTCAGATTGACGCTGTTGAGGGTAACATCGCAAGCGTGAACGTAAATGGCGAAGCTTACAAGGTTGAGATGGAACAGGAGGCTGAGCCAGAGAAGAAGAAGGTTGTGCTCGGTCAGCCAGCTGCTGCATCTGATGATGCTGAGGCTACTCCAGCAGCCAACGTAAATACAGCCAACGCTGTAAAGGCTCCTCTCCCTGGTACTATCACCAGCATCGAGGTGGCTGTTGGTCAGGAGGTAAAGGCAGGCGATACAGTTGTCGTTCTCGAGGCTATGAAGATGCAGAACAACATCGAGGCTGAGAAGGATGGTAAGGTAACCGCTATCTGCGTTAAGCCTGGTCAGGCTGTGCTCGAAGAGGATGCACTCGTGGTTATCGAGTAAATCAAGAATTTGAGAATGAGAGAATTATACTTCCAGATTCGGGATTATAATTCGGGTTCTTATAAAGAATATCAAAGGTCGCAAGCTGTTAATTGTTTGCGACCTTTTTCTATACTGCTGTATGAGCATAAACTGCTATACAAAGTAATTTTTTACTAAAGAAAAAAGACATAAAGTACAATAGAATGATAGATTTAACAGAAGAACAGATAGAAAGATACAGCCGCCACATCCTCCTTCAGGATGTAGGCCTCGAGGGGCAGGAAAAGCTCCTCAATGCCAAGGTGCTCATCATTGGTGCCGGAGGATTGGGTTCCCCAGTTGCCCTCTACCTCGCTGCGGCTGGCGTGGGACATATCGGTATCGTAGATGCCGATGTGGTTGACCTCAGCAACCTGCAACGACAGGTCATTCACCAGACCAAGGACTTGAACACCCCTAAGGTGGAAAGCGCCAAGGAGAAGATGATTGCCATCAATCCTGATGTGGAGGTAACAACCTACCATACCTTCCTCGCCTCAGACAATGCCGAGGAAATCATCAAGCCATGGGATTTCGTCATTGATTGCACCGACAACTTCCCGGTGAAGTTCCTCATCAATGATGCCTGTGTGCGACTGGGCAAGGCATTCTCGCATGGCGGCATCCTGAGATTCCAGGGGCAGACCTTCACCCATCTTCCAGGCACGGCTTGTTACCGTTGTTTCTTCAAGGAGCCACCTCCAGCAGGCACTGTTCCTACCAGTAGCCAGGCAGGAGTCCTTGGTGCCATCGCTGGTATGCTCGGAACCATCCAGGCTGCCGAGGCGTTGAAGTACTTCCTCGGTGTGGGCGAACTGCTCACCGACCGATTGCTCACCTTCGATGCCAAGACGATGAACTTCCGCACCATCAAGGTAAAGAAGCGTGCATCCTGCGAAATCTGCGGCGACCACCCTACCATCGATCATCTCATCGACTATGAGCAGGCTGCGTGTGATTTGAAACACCACTAAGATTTAGTGATTATTTTCGAATAAACACATATAACAAAAAGCAAAGTCACAATACTCAGCACCATCAGCTAGGTATTGTGATTTTTTTTCAGAACCGTCCCCAAGCCCAACAAAGAACAAAAACCTTGATTATAAGATACTTTATAAAACATTTCTCCCATTTTTCTTGCATGATTCAGATAATAATCGTAAATTTGCAGCAGATAAAATACGCAAGCTTATGAAAGAGAAAAGATATCCTATTGGCTGGCATCCGGCTAATGAAGAAGAAGCCGTGGCTAGGATTGAAGCCATTGAAGCGGAGTATGAAAGGACAGGCAAGGCTACAGATTTTGAAGAATTTATAGAAGAATTAAAGGCAGAAGGATTATGGCTTATCCAATAAAAGCAATACCAGCACTCTATGGTGAGGCGGCTCGTCGTTTCCAAGAAATGGCAGACGAAACAGAGCGCAAATATGATATTAGTCCCAAGCGAAACATCAAAAAAGATCCTCGCTATCATGCTATGCGCACAATACTTGAAAGGTCTAGCATAAAATAGAACATTTACAGGTGGCTCAATAACGGGCTGAAAGCCCAAAAGCTCTTAGCCCAGGGCAACGCCCTGGGTACACTCGCAGTCAACAATGCGCCCTGTAAGGGCAAAAGCTTCGTATAATATTTTTACTCCTAGCAAGCATTCATCTTGCAAATCCAAATAAAATTGGTTATAAAGCAGCATATATTCAAGGCTTTTGCCCTTACAGGGCGCAGGGGGACAACGCCTTAATACCCAGGGTGTTGCCCTGGGCTAGGAGCTTTTGGACCTTCAGCCCGTGCTTGAACCACATGCAAAAGTTCAATGATTTACTTCTTAATCAGGCATTTTATACTCATGTCTAAGCTTCCAGATAGTTCATCATATCCTCCAATGTATCGAAGTTCTTGACATTCCCCCTCTTTACATCCATAATAGCCTCCAACAAATCGCCCTCATACACTTGTGGTCTAGTATGCTTCTTATCATCCATAAAATGAACCACACGTACATAGCCAGAGCGACAAGCCTTCGAATTTTCCTTCTTGGAACAATCAAAAGCGTTCTTAAAATCTATAGTAATCTGCTTCATAATTATTTGGACTTTAAATTAAACATCTATTTTAATACTATCGTTGCATTTATTCTTTTCTCTTTACCCAAACCTTATGGCTGCCACGACCTAACGAATCTATCGGCGAAGTCTTGTCATTTGTCAGCTCCTTCTGTTCCATAGAGGCGGCAGTACGGCTCAGGTTGTTGATAGAGGCATAATCGCCTAGGGTGAGGACTCCGTTCTTCTCTATCACCTCCAGGGCTCGGGCGATGCGCTCTTCCTTGGAATAGAGCTGCTTACGGATAACCTTTACACCACCCATATCACGCTCCAGGTCACGGTCGGTTTCACGCTTCACATCCTTGACAAACTCTGGAGACGCCTTGAAGTTGATGTCCTTCACTCCCACCTTGCGGTACGTCATCTTATCATCTGGATTCAGAATTTCCCTAGGCTTCTCATCCTCGAAAGCGAGGGAGAGGGAGAAGGTGCCGAAACCTTCCAGATTCACGTTGTACCCCATGGAGAGCATGTCTGCCAGCATATCAACCACATCAGTCAATACAGCCTCCGTGGTACTTTCCGAAATACCGCGATGGTAGTTCTGCATCATCTTGACGAACTCTTTTCTGGATAGTGTACGGTTGGTCACCATCTTGGGATAAACTCTGCGCTTGCCATCATAGCGCATATCCCCCATTTCCTGCAATTTGTACTTAGCCATATCAGTTTCCTTTCTTATTTTAGTTTATCTGTATTTCTTATTGCAGCAGCCTTTGCATCCTACAGCATTTATGATCACACTTAAGAAGAAAAGACCACAAACCTAGGAAGAAAAGTATTTAATCCTAGGAGAAATCTCCGTTCATAGACATTGAACCGACATTCAAAGTCTATGAACCGCCATTCAAAGACACTGAACGGACATTCAATGTTTATGAACGAAGATTTCTACCTTGCAAAGATACAACTTTATCAGATATAAAACAAGACTTTTCCTGAATATCTTTACTTTTCCGGCCATAATTCTTCGTTTTTTGAGCTTATTTCTTTGCGTATCCCAAATAATTGTGTTAACTTTGTAGTCAGATTGCAAACCAAAGGCTAAAGGATTGCAAGACAAAGAAAAAGAAAAAGACTAAGATTAGACATTCTTATGAGTATGAAGATATTAGCAACCAGCGACTGGCACCTGGGCAACCTGTTTCACGGCAACGACCGTCTGCCGGAACACAAGCATTTCCTAAAATGGCTCCTGGAACAAATCGCTGAACAAAAGCCCGATGCTCTCCTCATAGCAGGAGACATCTTTGATAACGGAAATCCATCGGCAGCGGCACAGACCGTTTATTACGAGTTTCTTGCCGATGCTACCCAACTGTGCCCGAACATGCAGGTCATCATTACCGCCGGCAACCACGATTCCGCCAGCCGACTGGAGGCTCCCCGTCCGCTGCTCACCCGATACCACGTGGAAATAAGAGGAAACGTAAGGAAAATCTGGAAGCAGGGAGAAAGCGAGGACGATGATAAGACCGGCGGACATTGGATCTATTCCTTCGATGACCTCATCATCCCCGTAACCAACGAGGAAGGAGAAGAAGTCATCATCCTCGCCGTACCTTTCCTAAGAAGCGATGTGGTGCAGAACGCCAGCTACTCGCAGGGAGTCAACGACTTTCTGAGAGAACTGACGGCTGAGGCTCGAAAGAAATACCCGGGCAGGAAGTGCATCATGATGGCACACATGTACGCCAAGGGTTCGGATATCGCCAAAAAGGATGCGAGCGAGAAAATCATCATCGGCGGACAGGAGGAAGTGGACCTGGAAGGATGGAACGACCATCCTGACTATATGACTTGCGGACACATCCACAAACGGCAACATATCTGGAACACCGACTGGGCAAGATACACGGGAAGTATCCTCCCGATGTCGTTTGCCGAGAAAGACTACACCCACGGCATCGACCTCATCACCATAGAACACGGAGAAGAGGAGGAAGGAAAGGAAACCGGCAAGAGCAAGGAATGGAAAGTAGATTTCCTGGAATACAAGCCTCAGAACGCCCTCCGCATCCTGCCCGAAGATGAGGAAGAGCTGACCTTCAAGAAATGGCAGAAGCTCATCAATTCAGAACTTTCAGAGAGAACAGACGGCAAACTGAGCGACCACTTCGACTACGTGATGCTGAAGGTGAAACAGGAGAAACTGACCAGCGATGACATCAAGGAACTGGAGAAACTCGTCAACGAAAAGGATGCCGTGCTCTGCAAAATCCAACGCATCATCCCGCAGCTGGACCTCTCCACCATCCAGGGTTCCCAGCACATCACCAGCATAGAAGACATCATCAACCGTCCTCCGCTCGATACGCTGAAGGAAGCCTTCGCCATCAGACACAACGCTCCGATGAACGAAAGACAGGAGAAAATGTTATCCGATTTATTAACGACATCATCATTATGAAATTCCTACAACTCGAAATACTCAACCTCGCTTCGCTAGACAAACAGGGTGGCGAGGTCATCAACTTTGAAGAAGGTGCCTTAGGCGAGAGTACCATCTTCAGCATCGTAGGTCCGACGGGAAGTGGCAAGTCTACCCTACTCGATGCTATCTGTCTGGCTCTCTACAACCGCGCCCCTCGCTACCCTAGGAAGAAAGGAGACAAGAACCAGAACATCGAGATTTTCGGAGCTGCCGATGCCAGCGAAAGTAACCGACTGGCTCCTACCGACAGCCGAAACATCCTTACACGTGGCAAGAAAGAAGGCTACAGCAAGCTCACCTTCCTTGCCAACAACGGCAGCATCTACCGCGCTGAATGGCACGTCAGATTCCAGAGAGTGCGCTACGAGAACGCCAAGACTGCGCTCTATAAAATCACAAGAAACGGCGAAGAGATAACAGAGAAAGCTGCCGACTGGAACGAGCTGCCGAACATCATCGGACTCGACTACGACCAGTTTCTCCGTACCGTACTCATCGCCCAAGGCTCGTTTGCCAACTTCCTGACGGCAAAGGAAAACGAGCGGTACGAACTTCTGGAAAAACTCATCGGATGCGAGGAAACTTATACGAACATCGCTACTGAAATCAAGAAGGCGAAAGACCAGGCGACGGATGCCTACAACCAGATGGCTGCATCGGTTGAAGCCGTAAAACAGAATCTGCTGAACGATGAAGAACTCGCCCAACTGCAGGAGGAAATCGCCCGGTTGGAAAAGGCTGAGAAGGAACTCGACAGCCAGTTGCAAGCTATCTCGAAAGGCCTGCAATGGTTTGAGGAAAACGATAAGCAAATCAACCAAATAGCTATCTGCCAGTCAGATATGGAGCAAGCAGCAGATGCCATTAAAGCGATGCAAGCCCAGATTCTCCGTCTGCAGTTGCACGATGAAGTACAGCCTGCCGTCAACCAGCTGCAGGAAGTAGAGCGACAGACGCAAAGCATCCACGAGCAGGAAGAAAACATTCTGAAAGCGGAAGGGAACATCAAAAGTCAAGAGTCTGCCATCAGCGAAAGCGAGAAAATTCTCGCCAGTCTGAAGGAAGCAGTCAGCAAGGCACAGGAACAGCTGGAAAAGGCGCTGCCGGTCATCGCTGAAGCAAGGGCGCTGAAAACCAAAATGGAAGCGGCTATGCCGAATCTGAAAGAGAAGAAAGAGGCATTGGAGTTGGCTCAGAAAGAGAATCAATCTGCCCTGAAAGACGTGGAGGAAAACGCCCGAAACATCCAAAAATGGGAAGCAGAAACGGAGAAAGCGAACCTTGCCCTCAAAACGACAAAGGAAGAGATTGCCAAGCAGAAACAGGTTCTGCACGAAGCGACGCAAACCGCTGAACAGGCTTGGGAGACGGAAAGAAATAAGACTGCCGGACAGAACATAGAGGAACTGCAGAACAGCAAGACAATAGCCGACAGGAAACTGCAGGATGTCCAGCAAGCCATCAAGGTTGTGGCTCATCTCGATGCTGCCACAGCAGAAAAGCAGAAGAATGAGGAGCGCATTCTGGTCTTGGGCAAGAGAAACGCGGAGATAGATGAGACGCTGGGCAAGTTGACCATCGAGGCTCTAACCCAAGAGACCCTGACGCTGAGAAATGCCTATACCCTCATGGTGAGCGAGAAATGGGAGATTCATCGTGCCAATCTGACCGAAGGCAAACCTTGTCCGCTTTGCGGCAGCACGACCCATCCTTATCATACCGACAACAGACAGTTTGAGGAAGCCACCACAGAACTCTCGCAACTTCTGAAAGCCAAGGAGGATTTGCTGAAACAGCAGCAGAAAGAGGAGAAGAACCTTTCCGGCGAAAGAAAACAGAACGACGGCGAAGTACAGACGCTCCAGAAACAACAGGAAAAGCTCTCGGGAGAAATCGCAACTTACGAAGAGGAATGGAAGGCGCTCATCGCCCAGTATCCAAAGATTCCGAAGGCAGAGACAGAACTGAAATCGCTCTTGCCTATCTATGAAAACAAGGCGAAAGATGCGAGCAGCAAACTGAGTCTCTTTAACAAGATTCAGAAAGAGATAGAACGGCTGACCCAACTCAAGGATAAGGCTGTAAAGGATGAAGCTGCGTATGAAAGCAAGGCTTCTACTATACAGAACAAAGCCCAGGAAAATACTTCAACCTGCACCACAAAACTAGCTGAGCAGAAAGCACTTACCATCAACCTCATCTCACAGCAGAAGAGTAAGGAGGAGGCTTACGGGAAAGCCCTTCAGACATGGAATAGCGCCAAGAAGGAAATGGAGGAATGGCAGGAGAAATATAAGCAGATTCTGAATGGCGAAGAGCCTGATGCGGCAGAACAAAGACTGACAGCAGCAAAGGATGAGGCAACGAAAGCAGCTGATACTCAGAACGAGAATATCAACAAACTGAAGGCGGAACTCGCCAACAGTATAGGTTCGCATCAAACCATGCTATCTCAGAACAAGACGATGAAAGAGAATCTGCAAGAGAAGGAAAAGGAACTCGACCTTTGGATTGAGGAATATAACAAGCAGCTTGAAGAAAAGAGCATTGAAGGAAAAGACTCCGAAGAGGAAGGCATCGAGGAAAGAAGTATCGAACCAAGCCTTATCGACCGAAATACCATCCGAGAGATGCTTCACTCCGCCGAAGACTGGAATGCCATCCGACGGGAAAAGGACGAAAAGGAGAAAGCTGTGGCTTCAACAACTGCTCTTTACCAAAGTGCAGAAAAGGCGCATCAGCAGCACTTGGAACATCAGCCTGCCCAAACCCGTGATGCTCTCTTAGCCATTCAGCAGGAGTATCAGGAAAGAAGCCAGCGCAACGAACTGATTGCTGCCAAAGCCAGGATGCAGAACCACCAGGAAGCCGTAAAACAATTGGGCGACAAGGCTGAGGCTCTGCAACTCGTAACCCAGGAAAAGGATGACTGGACAGCCATCACGGATGCCATCGGAGCAGACGGCAAGACGCTGCGCAAAATAGCCCAATGCTATACACTCAGTTTCCTGATAGCGCACGCCAACCAGGAAATCAGAAAGTTCAACAGCCGTTACGAACTGCAGCAGGTAAAGCATTCGCTGGGCATCAGAGTCATCGACCACGACCGTGCAGACGATATCCGAGACACCACCTCCCTATCAGGTGGCGAAACCTTCATCGTGAGTCTCGGTCTCGCCTTGGGCCTGTCGGCATTATCTTCCCGCAACATCTCCTTCGAGAACCTGTTCATCGACGAAGGCTTCGGAACCCTCGACCCTGACACCCTAGCCACCGTCATCGACTCCCTCGCCATGCTGCAAAGTTCGCAAGGCAAGAAGGTAGGCGTCATCAGTCATACCGACACGATGAGCGAGCGCATCACCACCCAGATAAGAATTATCAAGAATGGCAACTCCGGCAGCAGCCATATCGAGATCTATCCTTAACCCATCGCAATTATACCTTCATAAAATTGTAATTACACCATTATATATAGGGTACACATACATTATCCATCCGTGAACAGGGCATCACCATCGATGTGGCTTACCGCTATTTCCCCACACCGAAACGCAAGTTTATCGTCACAAAACAAATATGCGTTCCTACGGATTCATCTATCCACAGGAACGCATATTCTTTATGATTATCATACTAGATTATCATTCTTTATACAATTCTATATCATCATACGATATTTAAACCTTATTTCCCTCTTTAGGGAAAACCACGGTTGGCTGGAAGGTCTTAGCCTCCTCAAAGTCCATCAGGGCATAAGCGATGATGATAACGGTATCTCCCACCTGCACCTTGCGGGCTGCAGCACCATTCAGGCAGATACAACCGCTGCCACGCTCACCCTTGATAATATAGGTCTCCAAGCGCTCACCATTGTTGTTATCTACGATCTGAACCTTCTCGCCTGCAATCAGATTAGCAGCGTCCATCAAGTCCTCATCGATGGTGATGCTACCCATATAATTCAGGTTAGCCTCAGTTACGGTCACACAATGGAGCTTACTCTTCAATACTTCTATCTGCATTGTTCTGTTATTACTTGATCTGTTACGGATTAAACTTAATAAAGAATATCTATAGAGGAATTTATCCTTTATACTTGATATGGTCGATGAGACGGATAGGAGTCTTACCGCAATAAACGGTGATGCAACCTACCACGTATGCACTATCCTCCCATGAAGACACATCCTGCAGGCTGTCGCCATCCACAATCTGGAAATACTCTACCTCCAGACCCTCTACAGCATTGATGTCGGCAACCACCTTATCATGAGTTTCCTGTACGGTATGAGTCTTGGCATACTCCACACTCTCCTTCAGGGCCTTATAGATGTTTGGCGCAATGGCACGCTCATCAGGAGCCAGCAAAGTATTACGGCTGCTCTTAGCCAAACCATCCTCATCACGGATGATAGGACACTCAACAATCTGCACATCGCTGTTGATGTACTTCACGAGCTGCTTGATGACAGCAATCTGCTGCCAATCCTTCTCACCGAAATAAGCACGGGTTGGTCGAACGATATAGAAAAGACGGCTCACTACCTGACATACACCATTGAAATGACCCGGACGCTTGGCACCCTCCATCACGGTAGAAACAGGTGGAAACTCAAAGTGGCGTGTATCAGGTGTAGGATACATTTCCTTCACCGATGGTGCAAACACATAGTCAGCACCACAAGCCTCCAAGAGCTTGCAGTCAGCATCGAGGGTACGAGGATAGCGGTCCAAGTCACCCTGATCATTAAACTGTGTAGGATTCAGGAACACAGAAACTACAGTCACGCCATTTTCCTTTACACTGCGCTTAACAAGAGAGGCGTGACCCTCATGCAGCGCACCCATAGTTGGCACAAGGCCGATTTCCTTTCCCTCCTTACGACACATGAAGAGTTCGTTCTGGAGGTCAACAATCTTATTGAATACTTTCATCGTCATAATCTGTTTTCGGGTGCAAAATAACAACTTTTTTCTCAAATGAGAAAGAAAAAACCTAAAAATATGCGAATTATTGCCGAAAATAATGAATTTCGGAGAAAAAATGCCCCTAATTTGAAGTTTTTTTTGTACCTTTGCACGTAATTCGTAAGAATAAAATTTAAATTTTATGGCAAAAAAAGTATTATTTATCAATCAGGAGATCGACCCATACGTAGCCGAGTCTCACATGTCAATCATGGGACGCGAACTGCCTCAGAAGATGCAGGAAGCAGGTTTTGAGATCCGCACCTTCATGCCTAAGTGGGGCACCATCAACGAGCGTCGCGGACAATTGCACGAGGTCATTCGCCTGTCTGGTATGAACCTTATCATAGATGATACAGACCATCCGCTGATCATCAAGGTTGCATCTATACCAACAACACGACAGCAGATTTATTTCATCGATAATGACGACTATTTCAAGAGCCGCCAGATGGGTACCGATGAAAACGGAAAGGAATATGCCGACAACGGAGAAAGAGCTATCTTCTTCGCACGTGGCGTATTGGAAACCGTGAAGAAGCTCCGCTGGCAGCCTGACGTAATCGTCTGCCAGGGTTGGGCTAGCGCAGTAGTACCATTCTATGTAAAGACTGCCTACAGCGAAGAGCCTTCATTTGCAGAATCAAAGGTGATTACCGCTCTCTATACCAACGAACTCAAGGGTGAACTGGGTACCAACTTCAAACGTTGCGTTGCCTTCCGCGATGCCAAGTCAGAACTGCTTGACGGCTATCAGGACGACTTCAACTTCATTGAGCTCGGCAAACTCGCCATCGACTACAGCGACGGTGTGGTAGAAGGTGAAGAAGAAGCTAACCAGATTCTCTTTGATTATGCGAAGGAGAATAATAAGCCTGTACTGGCTTATCCGGGAGAAGATATCCAGGAGCCATACGCAGACTTCATCAACAAGGTTTGTCCTGACGCAGAATAAGATTCCGACAACAGAGACACATACATACAAGGATAATGAAAATTTTAAGACTCTTAACAGTATTAGTAATAGCAGCGCTCACTTTCGCTGCATGTGATGACACCACCGAGGGAATCGGTGGTAGCATCACTAACGATATTGACAACATCAACATCTCTAGCGCAGTATTTCCTGTAGCTACAAAGTCTATGGTTTCAGGTGCCGTATTGAGCCGCAACAACAGCGGTCTCATCGGTAAGATGAAAGACCCGGAAACCGGCAACTATGTAAAGGGTGACTATATGACCCAGTTGGGCGTACTGTCTTCTTTCGATGTAGATACAGTTGCCATCAAGCAAGCCAACAACGGCTCTATTGAAGCTTATGGTTGCTACTTGTTGATTTCATATAATGCCAACTATGGTGATACTATCGCCCCAATGAAGGTCACAGCCTACGAGATGACCAAGCCAATGGCAGAAGATCAAGAGTACTACTCTGATTATGATGCATTCAAAAACGGCTGGGTAAGCGAAAGCAATCAGCATTGGAGCAGTAATTACAACTTGAGCAACACATCAGATGTAAAGAACTTCCAGATTAGTTTGAACAAGCCATATACCAAAGATGGTAAGACTTATAACAACTACGGCTCATACATTCTGCAGACATACGCAAAGCATCCAGAATACTTCAAGACCAACTACAAGTTCCTGCACAATGTTTGTCCTGGCTTCTATATCAAGAATGTAGGTGGTACAGGTAACATGGCTAAGATCTGGAATACAGAGCTCATCTTCCAATACAGACGCCAATATACGACCAAGGCAAAAGATGGCGTTACAGATAGTATCATAGTAGATAGCCTCTACAACCGTTTCGATGGAACAGAAGAGGTATTGCAGCTCAACAAGATTGAGAACGATACCGAGAACATGAAGAAGTTGGCAAATCAGGAGAACTGTACTTATCTCAAGTCGCCGGCAGGTATCTTCACCGAGGTTACCCTCCCTATCGAAGATATCATGAAGGGACATGAGAAGGATACGCTCAACACAGCTACCATCTCTTTCCCACGACTCAACAATGAAAACGAAGACAACCCATACAACTTTGCTACACCAAGCACCATCCTGATGGTTCAGAAAGACAGTTTGCAGTCGTTCTTCGAAAAGAGCAAGTTGGCAGATAGCCGTACTTCTTATACCACAAGCTACAGCAATACAGGTACTTATAAGAATGCCTATACATTCCAGAACATCGCCAACCTGGTTTCTGCCATGTATAAGAACAAGGGCAAGAGTGAAAACTGGGATAAGGTTGTACTGGTTCCTGTAAGCATCATCACGGTTACACAGGGCTATACTACAGTCATCACCAAGATAAATCACGATATGGCGCTCGCTTCTACCCGACTGAAAAGAGGTGTAATAACCACCGACAGCAACGGCAAGGAGACAAGTCCTATACAGATAAAGGTGATTTACAGTAAGTTTAAAGAAAAAGAATAAACATTCATCACGCAAAGTAAAAAAGGGAACGAAGCATGGCAGATAATTTTTTGGAGCGTCATCGCGAAGAATACGAGATACGCAAGGCTGCATGGCTCAAGAAAAAGAAACTATTCATGAAGTCAGGCAAGAAACAGAAGCCCCAGACACAGATGCCACGTCCTGAAGACGAAGCGTTATAGGCACGAAAGTGTTCTAACTCCTATACAAGAGGGTGTATCATTAAACATTTGATTGTTTATGATACACCCTCTTGCTTTTTACCGCATATTCCTTAAAAATGACCGCATAAAGCTACACAGACGCCATTTAACACAAAATAAAACTAAACTCATTTGGAAGTTACCGTTTTTTTTTATATCTTTGCAGCGTAAATTAAAATATAGAATAATCAAAAACTGACAAGATAAAAATATTCAAGATATTGGGTAGAAATACCGGTCTATGGGTTTAACTTTTCTAAGAACTTACAATGTAAAAAATGTATATGAAATACTTGGTTTATGTTTATAGATAAAGGAGCTTTTGCTCTCTCTCTTTAAAAAGATTAGTTTTTAAGTTTAACAAAATGCTAAAGTTAGATGTTAGTAATATAAGTTCCCGTAGTGACCGTGAGGCTACTGCGGGAACGCTTTCAATTTATAGTATATAAAATTAAAAAGGGCAAGACCACTAATGGTCTTGCCCGAACTATTTTTATAAATCTTTATCAATATTATAAGATTCTACCTGTAAGAGAGAACTTCAAAACAGGATAAACTTTCAAGTCTTTTACGAACTTAGAGAGATCATCCTCGCCAGCATCTTCCAATGCCTTATTGATATCTATCTCGTTACCATTCTGGTAAACCTTGAGCTTGCCCATGAACTGGCAACCCAACTCAAAACGGCAACCGATACGGTTCTTCGGAACAAGACGACCGAAACCTAAACCAAGGTATGGACGAACATTCTTGCAACGGATATCGCCCTGAACATTGTAGTTCTCATCGAGCTCCAAATTGTAACCACCCAAGTTGGCATTAGCTGTAGAAACAACAACCTGATGGAATTGATCCTTCATATCCTGAGTAGGCAACTTCTGAGAGATTTCACGAAGTTCGTCGCATGAACCGGTAACCTCTGCTATCTTCTCTCCACCAATTGACAAACCTGCAGCGATAAAGAACTTACTGCCTCCACCGAAAGGATACAAATTAGCCTTTACATTAAAGGTGGTACGACTGAAATCTCCATCAACATGAATGGTAGCAGGATTAGGATAACTAACTCCAGATACCTGAGGCAAAGAACTAGAATCATAATCTACATCCAAATCACCAGACAGTTTGAAAGATGGCATGACATTCACACCCGCTTCAACCTCAAAGAAACTAGTAACTGGAGCTGCCAAACCTACACTAATACCCTCGGTACCTGCGCCTACATTAAGACCTACATGGTTAAAGATACCACGCTTGTACTCATTCTGCGCCATTACACTCCCTACACTAGTAAGCAGAATTACTGCCACCATCATTAATTTTTTCATAATCGTTCTGTTTATTAGTCCTTATATCAAATTATTTTTTTCATATCGTTCTTAAAAACAAGTGCAAAAGTAAACAAAAGTTATAAGAAAAACGAATAATAGGGGGTAAAAATTAAGGCTCTTTAATACTTTTACGTACTAAAGAGCCCAATATCTTGTTAAAAACCTAAAATTACAGACAAAAGACATACCCGTTGCCAATAAGAACAGATGTCTGTATTTCGTACTTACTAAAGTAAAATACGAGGCTTAATCTACAACCGTAAACTTGGCAAATTTCAGCAAAAGCTGTTTGGTACCAGAATGAACGAACTCTACTGTAGCCTTCGTATTCTCACCAGTTCCCTCAATCTTCAATACCGTTCCCCGTCCAAAACGCTGATGTTCAATCTTCATTCCCTCTTGCAAACCGCAAGAAGAACTGCCAGCAGATGATGCTGCAGAAGAAGAAACTGATGATGCAGCAGATCCAGTACTGCGAGAAGCAGGATGAGAAGAATGCGTCTCCATGTAACGTTTAGCTGCATTCAGCGCTCTTACAGACTTGAAATTTCCTTCAGAAAGAGAAGGCTTAGGATCTGCCACAAACTGAGATGCTACCGGTTTCGAATTCTGATATCTGCTACTGTATCTAGGCTGACCAGCATCCTCCCAAGGTCTGCGAGGACGTTGCGCTCTCGCCCACTCCGGCTGGTCAGACGAAGAATCAGCTCTAGAGCCAAACAAGCTTCCACCAGCCTCATCCTGACTATCTATCAACTTGCTGTCAATCTCATCAATAAAGCGACTCGGATTATCAAACTCCATCTTGCCATATCTCCAGCGGTTCTTGGCGTTCGTCAGAATACAATGTTTCTCAGCTCGCGTAATGGCTACGTAAAGCAATCTCCGTTCCTCCTCCAGTTCTCTGAGCGAAGCAGCAGAAAGCGGACTCGGGAAGATATTCTCTTCCAATCCTACCACGAAGACCGTAGGAAACTCCAGACCTTTGGCTGCATGGACCGTCATCAGAGATACACGAGGTTCATCCTTATCACCATCGCTGTCAGCATCGGTTAGCAGCGCCACATCCTGCAGATAATCCTGCAGGAAGAGTTCATCGAACCTACCCTCTTCACGGCGTTCCTCCACAAAAGCAGACATACCGCTCAAGAATTCCTCCAGGTTCTCCTGACGTGCCAGATCATCGGCATCCTTGCCCGACATGATATCCTGACTGATACCACTCTCCTTAATAATAGCATCACCCAATTCATAGACATCTATAGTTTGAGCCCGGTCGATAAACGAAGAAATCAGCAATCTGAAGGTTTCCAGCTTGTTCATCGTACCCTTGTTAACCGCCAGTCCATACTGCTCAGGAGCACCGATTACCTCCCAGAAACTCACCTGGTTCTGATGGGCACAGTCAGCAATCTTCAGCACCGTAGTAGCACCGATTCCACGAGCCGGATAGTTGATGATACGCTTGATAGCCTCTTCATCATCCGGATTCGCCACCAGACGGAAATAGGCTATGATGTCCTTGATTTCCTTGCGCTGGTAAAAACTCAGTCCGCCATAGATGCGATAAGGAATACCCTGCTTTCTGAACTCCTCCTCGAAGCTGCGGCTCTGGGCATTGGTACGGTAGAGAATGGCAAAATCACTATACTGGCATCCATCCTCGCGCCGGATACGCTTCACATCCTTCGCCACAATCACCGCCTCTTCCTTGTCGCTGTAAGCAGGCTTATACTGAATCTTCTCGCCCTTCGCATTCTCGCTGAACACATCCTTAGGAATCTGGTTGCGGTTATGCTTGATCAGACTGTTAGCCGCCTCAACGATAGTCTGGGTAGAGCGGTAGTTCTGTTCCAGTTTGAAGAGACGCGTACCCTGAAACTGGCGCTGATAGTTGAGAATATTATCGATATTGGCACCACGGAAGCTATAGATACTCTGCGAATCATCACCCACGGCACAAACACGCTGCTTTTCCTGACAGAGTTGCATGACGATAGACATCTGAACGTGGTTGGTATCCTGATACTCATCCACCAGGACATAATCGAAGCGGGCGGCATATTTGTGGCGAATATCCTCATGCTCCCTGAAGAGCTGATAGGTAAGCGTCAGCAGATCATCGAAATCCATGGCATTAGCCTGCTTGCAACGCTGCACGTAAGCCACGAAAATCTTACCAACTTCAGGCATCTGCGCACGCTTGTTCTGCTCGAAGATAGCCGCATCGCTCTCATAAGCTGCAGCACTCATCAGGTTGTTCTTCGCCATCGAAATCTTGGCATGAACGGCAGCAGGCTTATACTTTTTATCATCCAGTCCCATCTCCTTCACAATCGCCTTGATCAGCGAGCGCGAATCACTTTCATCATAAATGGTAAAGTTGTTGTTGAAGCCGATATGCTCGGCCTCCGCTCTCAGGATTCGGGAGAAGATGCTGTGGAAAGTACCCATATAGAGATGCTGTGCGAGATCATTTCCCACCAGTTTTCCGATACGTTCCTTCATCTCTCTAGCTGCCTTGTTGGTAAAGGTGAGCGCCATGATGCTCCAGGGTTTCATGCCCTGGCTAAGGAGATAAGCTATCTTATAAGTAAGTACACGCGTCTTACCCGAACCTGCACCGGCTATCACCAGCGAAGGTCCGTCAATATATTCTACCGCAGCACGCTGCGCTTCGTTCAAGTCGTTCAGTAAATCCATTAATCAATATTTAGCCGGAAAAAATAATCACTAATAACTAATAACTAATCATTAATAACTAATCACTACTCACTCATTACTTCCCCCTATATCCTCCCACAGCCGTGCCTGGGTCGAAATCTTCACCCTCACGAGGGAAGGTAGGGATAAATCTCATCTGATGTTCTATCTGTCGCTGGCGCTTTTTCATATAAGCGCTAGGATGCAGCGAACTGAATTTGCGCGGATTAGGAAGCGTGGCTGCTATCAGCGCACACTCGCCACGAAACAGGTCTTTCGCTTTCTTGTCGAAATGATATTCTGCAACCGCATCCACACCATAGATACCCGGTCCCATCTCAATGCTGTTGAGATAAACCTCCATGATGCGCTGCTTGCTCCACATCATTTCGATAAGGAAGGTAAAGTAGACCTCAAATCCCTTGCGGGTCCATGAACGGCCAGGCCACAGGAAGACATTCTTAGCAGTCTGCTGACTGATGGTACTGGCTCCATGCACCTTTCCACCACGTGCATTATTCTTCGCCGCACTCTCGATGGCATTGAAGTCGAAACCGTGATGCTTCAGGAATCTCGCATCTTCGCTCGCCATCACCGCCACAGGCATGTGAGGCGAAATCTTATCCATCGAAACCCAATGATGATGCAGGGTAATACTCTCGCCATCAGCTACTTGCTGAAAGCATCTGATAAACATCAGAGGAGTGACATACACAGGAATGAACCTATATGCCACTACAGCAAGAATGGTGGTACTGAAAAACAGCACCACCACCCATTTTACTATATTCTTGATTTTCTTCAAAATCATCTATTTAGTTTTTCCCTTCCGGGAACATAAAGTTATTACTTCAATGTACCATTGTTGGCTGCGTTAACCATAGCTTGGCTAGCATACATGTAAACCTCTACACGACGGTTCTGGGCACAAGCAGCAGTAGTATTAACAACAGGGTTAGCAGAACCAAAACCCTGAACATTCTTTACCTGACGGCTGGTAACACCGCAAGAAGCAAGATAGTTGTAAACTGCCTCAGCACGCTTCTGGCTCAAAGGCAAGTTGATACCGTCATTACCTGTAGCATCAGTATAACCCTGGATAGAAACCTCGCAGTCGGTATTGTTCTTCAATACACCGGCAAACTGAGCCAAATCAGTCTTAGCGCTACTGCTGAGAGTAGAACCATTAGTTGGGAAGAGGATACCAGAAGCAAATGTTACCTTAACGGCAGACAAGCCATTGGCATCTTTTACAGTCTCAACCTGTGCATTCTTCACCTGTTCAGCCTCAGCCTTTACCTTATCCATGTGCTTTCCGATGAGGTTACCAGCACCGCCACCAACAGCTGCACCGATAGCAGCACCTACGAGAGCACCGGTACCACGATGGCTATTATTGAGCAATCCACCAACGAGAGCACCCAAAGCTGCACCAGAACCGGCACCTACTGCTGTACCTGTCTTCTGATTGGTTCCACAACTTGAGAAAAGCAAGCACAAAGAGAGGCCTGCAACTGCAAAATTAGTCTTTTTCATTTTAAAATCTCCTATATTTATGTTATTTAATTGCAAAGATAACTCTTTTTTCTCCATAATGGAGAGTTTTCTAATATTTTTTTGTATTTTTGCATGCAAATTTAAGGGTATTTGTCGAAATAGAGCTAGGAAATCACCTATTTTGGGGTGGAAAATCCCTAAAAGTAGGATTTCAGACACCTGCAGACAGATGAACTGCCGGCAGCAGATGATGAAGGCTCTTGCTTATACCTTAATATATAAATAACAGAAGAAATAAAAAACAAAATAAATAGAATAAAGCAATATGGCTAAAGAACTCAAGAATTTAACCAAGCGCGCTGACAACTACAGTCAGTGGTACAATGATTTGGTAGTAAAGGCTGATCTCGCTGAGTTGTCACCAGTTCGTGGTTGTATGATTATCAAACCATACGGTTACGCTATCTGGGAGAAGATGCAGCAGCAGCTCGACAAGATGTTTAAGCAGACAGGTGTACAGAACGCATACTTCCCTCTCCTCATCCCGAAGAGTTTCTTCTCTCGTGAGGCTGAGCACGTGGCAGGTTTCGCCAAGGAGTGTGCCGTAGTTACCCACTACCGCCTCCGTTCTACAGAGGATGGCAAAGAGGTTGAGGTTGATCCTAACGCAAAGCTCGATGAGGAGCTCATCATCCGTCCTACTTCTGAGACTATCATCTGGAACACCTATAAGAACTGGATCCATTCATGGCGTGATCTCCCTATCCTCTGCAACCAGTGGTGTAACGTAATGCGTTGGGAGATGCGTACCCGTCCGTTCCTCCGTACTTCTGAGTTCCTCTGGCAGGAGGGTCATACCGCTCATGCCACTAAGGAAGAGGCTGAGGCAAAGGCTCAGGAGATGCTCAAGGTTTACGCTGATTTTGCAGAGAACTACATGGGCGTTCCTGTATTGCAAGGTGTGAAGAGTGAGACTGAGCGTTTCGCAGGTGCTCTCAACACTTATACCATCGAGGCAATGATGCAGGATGGCAAGGCTCTCCAGAGCGGTACTTCTCACTTCCTGGGTCAGAACTTCGCAAAGAGTTTCGATGTTACCTACTTGAACAAGGAAAACAAGCCTGAGTACGTATGGGCTACTTCATGGGGTGTTTCTACCCGACTGATGGGTGCCCTCATCATGGTTCACAGCGATGATAACGGTCTCGTATTGCCTCCAAAGTTGGCTCCTATCCAGGTGGTTATCGTTCCTATCAACAAGGGCGACGAGCAGTTGGCTCAGATTACTGCTAAGTTGCAGCCTGTCATCGACCAGCTCCGCGAGTTGGGCATCACCGTGAAGTATGATGACAACCCTGCCAAGCGTCCTGGCTTCAAGTTCGCTGACTATGAGTTGAAGGGTGTTCCTGTACGTCTGGCTATGGGTGGCCGTGACTTGGAAAACAACACCATCGAAATTATGCGTCGTGATACCTTGGAGAAGGAGAACGTAAGCTTCGACGGTATCGTTGAGCGCGTAAAGGATATGTTGGAAGACATCCAGAAGAATATCTTCGAGAAGGCCCGTGCTTACCGTGATGCTCACGTTTACGAGTGCGACAACTACGAAGAGTTCAAGGAGCGTGTGAAGAATGGTGGTTTCTTCCTCTGCCATTGGGACGGTACAGCCGAGACCGAGGCTAAGATCAAGGAGGAGACTCAGGCTACCATCCGCTGCGTGCCTTTCGCTTACGAGCAGACTCCAGGTGTAGATATGGTAAGCGGCAAGCCAGCCGTTGCACGTGTCATCATCGCAAGAAGCTATTAATCATCCCCGGTGTCGGGAGTTCATCCTGACACCATAATATATTTAATATGAGGCAGTTGATACTATACATCCTTTTTCTGGTGTCCATGGTCTTTTCAGGCTATGGAGAGGTATCTGCTGCCTCTATTTCTTTTACTCCCGAGGATTCTTATACCGAAGATGCAAGCCATAAGAAAGATGGTTTGGCGAAGGTTGAGTATGACAAGAGCCAGCCTGAGGCACAGCTTGAAAACGCTTCACAGCTTGCTTACCGCATCTGTAGCAGCCGTCCGCAGCGCATATTGCCAAGTGGCAACATGCACAACAGTCAGACTGCCAGCAGATTGCTTACAAATAGAATCCGTTATTTATCATCCCTTTTATCAGCTATAGAAGGTGGCATAGAGCCTTTCCGACAGGAAACTGCCCCAATCCACTTTGATGTCGCCAGCAAGTATTATGTCATTTGCCTGCGACATCTGCTCTGTTAGTGCTTATTCTTTTCTCTTTTTAAAATATCATATAGGTTTATCGCATCTTTCCTAAGATTTGCGATAAGACTGGTTACACCCCTATTCAAAACAAAAAACAGTTCAATATATATTATTTTTCAAGAATTAAGAATAAGCAAATAACAGTATAAAATTATGGCAAAGATTAATCATTTAGAGATGGGTGCTGATGTTTTGGCACTCCAGGATGTACAGGTAAAGAAAGGTTTCATGGGTTTGACTGTCAAGCTCATCTATCAACCTACCAACAGTGTGATTAAGATAAAAGAGAAAGAATATTCTGCAGAGGATGGAAGAAAGCTTGAGAACATCCTCAGCGCAGCCCCTAAGGATGTAGAAGCAGCTATCAGCAACTTCCCTGTTTCTGCCATCAGCATGGGTAATATGAAGTTACAGGCTTGCATCTCTGACGACCACCAGTTTGTTGCCACACAGCTCCTTGCCTTCAAGGATTTCGGTTACAAGCCGGTTACAGAGATGAAGACCTATACAGGAAAGACAGCCGAGGCTTTCGCTCAGTTGTTTTAGTTATATCACAGTTTCGGGACAGGGGACAGAACAATTCCTCTGTCCCTTTTTATTTTATAGGTATAGGATGAAATCTTTATTTGAAAGAAGGCGGTTCATTCCCCTCTTCCCAATTACGGTAATGCTTAGGCGACAGACCGGTATGTTTCTTGAAGAAGGTTCCGAAGGCTGAAGCATTGGGAAAACTGAGTTCATTGGCTATCTGCTGTATCGTCTTCGTGGTGTTCTTCATCAGATAGATACTGCGACGGATCATCGCCTTGAAAAGCAACTGCTGGACCGTCTGACCGCAAACCGACTTGACCAGTACCGACAGATATTTCGGTGTAAGACAGAGTTCATCTGCATAGAAAGCCACACTGCGCTCACGCATATAATTCTTCTCTATCAGCAGTACCAGCGACTCAAAGATGGCAATCTTCCGTTCCATCTCCTTGCCGGCAGCCTTGAAGGATGCCGAGAAGATGCTGCACAAACGGTACGTAACAGCCATCAGCAACAGTTTCTGCTCATGCACACAATAGGCATCCAGTTCACCACTCTTCTCTTTTTCCTGCTCCAGTTTCCTCAGCATCAGGGCATAGGAAGTGAGCATATCCTCATAGCCCGTCTTCCTTACATGGCAGGGTTTGGGATAAATCGTAGCATAAAGACGCATGGTAACCACGGTATTGCCCAACATGTGACGAATCTGTTCAGCACGGTAAAAAAGAAGGGTATATTTAAGGTTCTTGCCCGTTTCCTGCACATGAAACATCACTCCTTTGGAGAGGAAAACGGTCTCACCCTCAGATGCAACAAAGGATGTTCCGTCTACACAAAAACGGAACATCCCCTGATGACAGATTACGATACCGACATAGTCGGAGTAGAAAGGCTGCATCAACAGCTGAGGAAACTCCTGAGCCTCGTATATGATGATATTATCTGTTATTTTCATGATGAATATGGGTCTGTTATCTTCAGATTTAACTGCGAAGATAACAAAAATATCCATTCATCAGATGAGCAGCCTGTATCTTTTATGATATTTTAGCACTCCCCTACCTTCTTCCCAGGGATTTCACATCTACATTCTTCAGCAGATACTCACGTGTCAGTTCCCCGATATTGCGCTTGCGCCAAGGGAGAACGAGCATCAGTCCGGCACATAGCAGACAGCCGTAGAAGGTCCAGCCTGCCATCTCCTTGATGCTCACCAGCGTGGCCTGTACCTGTACCTTTCCCTTCGTACTCATGGCAGCCATGTTCTGTGCCTCGGTTACACTCTTGCCCTGATATTGCATGCCTCTTACCGTCTGGTCGTAAGTCTTCGCCGTCTCTATGCTCGTACGGTCGTAATCCTGGGCAAAGCGGGTTACATAATACTGCTGTCTGTGCTGCAGCACATTGGTATAGAGCGCCGAGCCGATGCAAGGGGCAATGACCATACGAACGGTAAGCATGATGCACACCCAGGTTGACATGAAGCGGTAAGGCATGCGTTGGTTGGCTATCGTGGAGATGAGCGAATAGAGCAGCATCATTCCCGTAGAACGGATGATGATAGGCCATTTCATACGCTCATACATGCCGTCGTTCTGTACTTCGAAATACATGTACAGCGCATAGGCTCCGATAAAGAGGAAGCCCAGACTGTACATCCACTTCAGGTGAACATTCTTGGCTCGGGCGATGACGGCGAATATCAGTCCCACGGTGTAGCCCACCATCACCCAGTTGCCCAAGGTGGCGTTCTGCCAGTTGTCTATCTTCATGCTCACATTGGTGAACACGTTGACAAACATGGCGCTCGAATTGCAGACCATCAGCAGGAAGAAGAGCAGGATGCCGTAGTTGATGACCCTGAGCTGGAACACCTCCATGATGAAATAAGGTGAACGCCGCGTCTTCTCCAGATAGATGAACAGGGCGGTAAAGATAAGACAGACCACCGAAGAGAAGCGGATGGTAGGATCATCAAACCAGTCGAGTGTCTTACCGAATACCATGACATAAGCAAACGAACAGAGCATGATACTGAACACCGTAACATTGCCAAACTTCGACATCGTTATCGGGAACTTAGGCATCGGATACTTATGATAAGGCATGGTGAAGAACACGATGATGATGCCTGCCAGCATGAATGCCATCATGAAATGATAAACATACTGCCACTCATAAGCATAGGCAAGCCATGCCGTAAGCCAGGTTCCCAACTGTCCGATAATCATGAAGAAGAGATAGATGACCGGCTGCGACACCATCTTCTCCGAATCTACCGCATCCCATGCTTCCTCGGTAGTAGGCTCGCATCCCGGAGTGATATTCCTCGTAGCCTCTATTCCGAAACCGTATCTGATGAGCACAAAGAGATGCGCCATCAGCAGCGTCTGGCGGACAAAACCCATCAGCAGACTGCACAGTCCGAGTATGAACAGCGAGTCGGTCTGGGCACACACGAAACTGAGGATAAAGAGAATGGAAAAGCCCACGATACACATCATCTTCTCTCTACGGATGCACACCAGATCATAGAAGAACGGCGAGAAAGCCGCCATTCCTATCGAGGTGCAGAAGCCCGCAAAGGCGATGTATTCCGACTGGATGCCGAGCCCGCTCATCATCTCGCCGCTGTTGGCAGAATAGACACCACTCATCGTAATCATCGGCACGAAGAGGATGATCATGAAGATGATGCCGAGCGGTTTGGGCACCCAATCATAAAACGGATAATTCTTATATTCTTCTTCCATATATTACTTCATTTCCATCTAGCTGTTTTTTACTTTCTCTCAGCCTTGACAACCACCATCATGCCCGCAGCAAGATGCTCATTATCCTCTTTGCTGAGGTTGTTGAAATCGATTCTTACAGGCACACGCTGCTGAATCTTGACAAAGTTGCCAGCAGAATTGTCTGTAGGTACTAGCGAATATTTCGAACCGGTAGCACCAGAAATGGCGGTCACCGTACCCTCAAACTCCTTGTTACTGATGGCATCTACGGTCATACGTACCTTCTGTCCAACATAGAGATTCTCTATCTGGGTTTCCTTATAGTTGGCAATCACCCATTTGTTGTTGGTTGGAATGATGTAGGTAATGGTGGTTCCTGCATTCACCATCTGTCCCTCCTCGATAGAGCGGCGCCCCAGTTTACCATCACAAGGAGCCACTACCACACAGTAAGAGAGGTTCAGCTTTGCCATCTCTACGGCAGCCTCGGCACGTTCGATGGAGGCAGCCACATTCTGCTTGCGGGTAGTTACCTCGTTTACTCCCTTATAGGCAGCAGCCTGCTGCTTCTTTACCCCTTCGAGTTTCTTCTTGGTGGCTGCATATTCTACCTCCAGCTGTTCGAGCTGGATAGGAGTAGCCGCCTTCTTTTCTACCAGGTTGCGATAGCGTTCGCAGTCCTTGGCGAGTTTGGCAAGTCGTACATTTATTTCATCGATAGATGCCTGATAGATAGAAGCTGATGTCTCGGTGGTCTGCTCTGTAGCGTTGATGACATTGGCTCCTGCCTTGGCATCCTTGAGGGCTGCTTCAGCCTCCATCAGACGGATACGATACTCCCGGTCATCGAGCACAAGGAGGGTATCTCCCTTGTGTACTTCCTGATGTTCTCTGAAGCATACCTTGGCGATATAGCCGGATGCACGGAGATTAACCGGTGAGATATATTGCTCTATCTGAGCATCATTGCTCGTTTCGTTAGAGCTATAATCGAGGAAGAGGCATACGATCTTCCAGAGTCCGAAAGCCAGGATAGCAACACCTATCAGACTGGCGATAATCTGTCTTACGCGCTGTTTCTTGAGTTTTTTCCTGGTTTCTTCGTGAGATACCTGTGTAGCCTCTGCAGTTTCTACATTTTTATTTTCGTTCTGTTCCATAGTTTTATTGTAATTTGGAATCAGGGAATATGAAGTAAAGTTTTTTACATCCCGTTTTCCTGTTTATGTTTTATTTTTTAATGATTTATTCTTCTCCGTTATTTAGCAACCGAAATCTGGTTGAGCTGTCCAGTCAACTTGAGCAGCGAAAGATTGGCAACCTTGTAGCGATAGTAGGCTGTGAGATAATTGTTCATTGCCTCGCTCATACGCATCTCGTCCTGCAGCACCGCTGTCATCGAAGCCACACCCTCCTTATACTGGTCGGCTGTTACGTTGTAAACATCCTGAGCCATGGTATAATTATCAAACTGCTTCTTGTAGTTGCGCTGACTGTTGTTCACCTCGCTCACCGCATTCATATAGTTTGCCTGCAGTCCCTTCAGGGCGTCCTCGTAACCGATGCGTGCATTCTCCTCCTCTATCTTCGCCTTTCTGATTTTAGAACGCTTTTCAAAGCCATCGAATACAGGCACTCGCAGCTGGATGCCCAGACCGTTGGAACCATACCAGTGGTTTGATTCGCCCGAATGAATCCAGTGATCTATCCTATCGGTAAAGGCTGAATACATCAGGTTTCCGGTCAGCGAGAGCGATGGCAGATAGCCGTCCTTGGCAAGTTTGGTCTGCTTTTGGGTGAGCAGTTTCTTCTGTTCCAGCAACTGGAGTTCGTAGAGTCCCGTATCCAGTCCGTCAGCCTTCACCATCTCAATCTTTCCCGGATCTACGGCTGTCACCTTCATCTCTTTCTCGGCAGGATAATCTATCACATACTTGAGCATGGTATACTGCTGTTCGAGCATGGCGATGGCGTTATCGCGCTGCACGGTGAGGTTCTCGATATTGAGATTCACACGCTTCAGATCGACCTCCAGACTCATCTGGTTGTCATAGAATGCCTGGGTGATGTTTCTGAGTTCTACCAGTCGCTTGATGTTGTCATCCGTCAGACGAATCTGCTCAGATGTGTTCTGCGCCATGTAATACATCTTGGCAGTCTGCACGATGAGGTCTTCACGCGCCTTCTCATAAGAGAGTTGGTTGAGCTTATCGGCAATCTTGGTGATGTCGATGGCGGTAAGAATCATCTGGTTATACAGTGGCATCTGCAATTGTACACCCGCCGAAGCATTATACTGCAACGTCTTGGTTACATTATAAGGCTTGCCGTAAGCCGAGCCGTCGGTAACCGAAACAGGCGGCGTAAAGTTGTCGTTGAGCTGTGCCACCGCATTGATTTGCGGATAGAGTTTAGCCTGATTTTCGCTGATAGCGTACTTTCCCTTAGCTATTTCGTTTCGGCTGCTCTGGAGCGACAGGTTGTTATCCACTGCCATCTGCAGGCACTGGCTAAGCGTAAGCGTCTCCTGTGCGCCAAGTGTATGGAAAGCTCCGAGCGCGAAACATAAGATGATTATTTTCTTCATTTCTTCTTAATGATTTCTATTGATTTACGTTTCATTCATTATCTGGGTGCAAAGGTACGGCTTTTCGGTGATAAATGACTATTCACATCTTATCACAATATGTTCAAAATTTCCGAAAATAACAGGATATGGTTCAGTATCAGCCTCATCGGCCTACTGGCTTTCAGCTATGCGCTTCTCCAGAACCTTCTTCAGGTTATCAGCAGAGCCCATTCCCAACTTCTTTCTGATGTTGGCCCGCTGGGTAGTGATGTTCGATTCCGACTTGTTGAGCAGCGTGCAAATCTCACTCAGCTTTCTGTTCTGCAGGATAAGGTAACAGATTTCCTGTTCAGAGGCACTCAACTCGGGAAAGACGCGTTCTATGTTCTGTTTGCTCAATTCGCGGGTCTGGAGATATTGCATCACATTGTCTATGACATTCTTCTGCGAAGCCTCACCCAGAAGATCAAGCAAATGCGCGGTAAGTTTAACATCATGCCTTTCCTTCGCCAGAGCCACGTATGCCTTAATCTGCTTTTTGTTTATCTTCAGCACCTGGAGCAGTTCTTCCTCATCACGCTGCAACGTTCTGTTCGCATTGACAAGATACTCACCGTTTCTGGCAACAGCCAGACTCAGCACGCTGATAAAAAGCAATATGAGCATCATCATGAAGAAATAATCCATGAGCGATTCATCCCCCGTTACAATCACACTCAATATATAAACCCCAAAAGCTATTCCCACAAGCCAGCGTGTGAGACGCGCCTGATAAGCCGCCAGCGAGAAAAACATGTTGCCTGAAAGGATAAGCATATTGATGAGAATCACCATTCTGTTATCTTTCAGCGTAGGCATAAAGGCACTGTAGAGGATATCGGCTCCAATAAAGCACTGGGTGGCGATAGCGATACAAACGATTGCCCTCACCATTGGGATTTTCCCGAAGAGATAAGCCGTGAAGGAGGATAACACGACTATCAGAAAAACGATGTTAGACACGGTAAAAAACGGATCAAAGGCTCCAGAAAAGCCCAGGATATTTGACAGGATGCCCAAAGAGAGCATCACGGAGAAACACACAAGGATAGCTTGACGTTGGCGGTCCAAGTAATTAGATTCTCTCTTCAGGAAAGAGAACCCTAACTGATGTATCTTAGATATCTTTGCGTTCTTTTCTTTCATATTCATAATGGATAGATAAATTATTTCGTATTGACAGATGAGGCAGGTTTGCCCTGACTGACGAATCATTTTGCACAGACAGACGAATCGCTTTTTCTTCTTGCAAAAATAATAAAAAAGATTGGTTTTGATGTATTTTGAGGGATATTTTTTTATAATTCCAGAAAAATCAGCATTTTTCAGTGTACTTTTCTCCCTACCGAGAGTGGTTTTCCATTACTTTTGCATTTGAAAATTCAAATCATTTATCAATCATTTAATACTAATTACGTATGAAAAAGAATATCACTTTCAACAGTAAGCACATACAATGGTTTCTGTTTTTATGCTTAAGTTTCAGCATCACATTCTGTATGTTTCTGCTATCTTCATGCAGCGATGATGACCATGAAGAAGTAAACAATCAGGCACACTATCAGGACGTACCAGCCAGTCTGCTGACCGATGCCAAGAAACTGGAGATGGTCCGGTCCATCCAGGACTTGAAAGACGGAAGATTCTTCTATCTTGACTATACGGAGGATTACAAACTCTCTACCATATCAGGCTATAATCTTACCGACAACACCCAACTGATTGGTGCCGTATTGAAAACCCTCTGCGACAAAACACCATCCTGGCTCAAGGCAAGAGTCAAGCTGGATGCCGGCTGCAGTGCCTTTGCTGTTACGACACCAGATACTGGTGATTATCTGATGGGGCGCAACTTTGACTACTCTCACGATAATGAACCGATTGCAGCAGCCCTGGTTCGCACGGCTCCAGAAGGTGGACTGAAATCCATCAGCATGGTGGATGCCTACTGGATAGGTTACCGGCAGGATCTCTGGCATTACATTCTATATAACAAGGAACAGTTTGAGAAGTATAAGACACAAGACCTGTCCTATATCATGGCATTTCCATATCTTCTGATGGACGGCATGAACGAGGCCGGCTTTGCCGTATCCGTACTCCATCTCGACGGCAAGCCAACCCAGCAGGCAAGCACGGGCAAGAAACTGACTACAACCCTGGCCTTACGCATGATGCTGGATCATGCAAGAACTGTAGATGAAGCTCTCAAGATTCTGGACGGATATGACCTCTGGATACCGGATAATGACGGCAACTATCATTTCTACATGGCAGATGCCACGGGCCGTTATGCCATCGTAGAATTCGTATATGACAAGGATCACCAAAGCAAGATTTACATCGACGATGAATATACGGGAGAGGACGGAAAGACTCATTTCAAATATCCTGACGTATTGCCAAACACCCGCGAGGTGATAGAAAAGCGCTATGCCAGCAACTTCTATGTATCTGAAACCATGGCATGTTCAGATAAAGGTCCGAAACTCTCGAACCACGGCAAGACCCGCTACGACATGATGGAATTTGTCATCAAGCAGAACAGTAACCAGTTGTCAGAGGAAGGAGCCATGAATCTGCTCAATGGTGTGAGTCAGGCAGAAACTCCAGGCAATCCAACGAGCCATACCCAGTGGTCGGTGGTATACAATCTCTCCCAGCGCAAGGCAACCGTCTGCGTGAACAGAGATTACAAGAACAAGTTTACGTTCTATGCAAAATAACACATTAACTGGTAAATGGACAAGATTATGAAAAAAGTAACATTATTTTTAAACAAGGCTACTTACTTGGTGATGCTTCTCATAGCTTCGCTGACTATGTTTACAGGCTGTTCGGATGATGACAAAACGTCTTCTGCGGAAAACTTTCCACCATCAGATGAAGAAACCCATTTCAACAGCGCTATAACTGGAGTTCAATATAAGGGCAATACTGTAATGCTGGGATTGGGCGAAAAGGCTGAAATGACGAAAGCCTGTGAACTCCTCTTCCCTAACAGACAAGCCACGGTTTCGGAATCAACCGACCTGCTGATTATCCCTGCTGGGGAAAAATACCAGAAGGAAGCTGAGCAAGTTATGGAGCAGGGCGGAATTGTAGCAACCTACCAGCCTTCTGATGATATTCTGCTATCGGCTACGGACGGTCAGGGGTATAGCTACAAGGTATATGAACCTAACCTGGACGAGGTATTCGTTGACAATAGCCAGGAAGCGGCTGAAACCCAATCATATACCAATCTGTTTGATGACGTGGAATGGAATCAGCCAGAACTGCAGGAAGAAGACCAGAATAATGACGGCTCCGGTGATGAGATGGCCGACCTGGATGCTGTAGACCCGGAACTTGGGGACAACGACATCTATACCTATCTGAACGGATGGGTAGCAGATATGAACAAATACGAAGAAAAGAAAGTAGAAAATTCAAATGGGGATGATGACCTCAGCAAGGATTTTACCCAGTACCATTATGGTAAGACTTTTACTTATAATGACAAAAAGGAAGTTCGCCATCTGGCATTGTCGAAACGGGATTATATCGAAGGCAGCGGAGCCATCAATGTTTCGTTTGACATCTATCAGGTTCATTGCTATGAGGGCCAGGCAGGTTCGGGCGATTACTATATAGTGAACATGTCGTCAAGCGTAAGCAATAATGACATGTACAAGGGTAGATGGTCGAACAGACACGGAGGTACATATGTACGTATTTGCGGTTTCTACGGCAAAGCATTCGCCATGGAATGTATCCCGTTGAAATGTGAGACAAAGAATGGCAAAAAGGTATATACGGAATTGGATACAGACAATATATTTTTTACAGCGAGCGGAACACCTAGTCCACAAACAACGATTAACCAGGTTACCTATACCTCTTCTCATACTCATGGTGTAGAAGCTGGGCTATCCGTAGCAGCAGGAGCCAAGGGAGACATCCCATATGCTGAAGCAAAATACACCATGAAGGCTGGATGGTCATGGACTCACTCCAAGACCTATACCATTAACGACATGGACATCAAGAATACGCAGAGGAAGAACATTGCAGCCTATGAGCTGGTATTCAAGAACCTGCCATATTTCAGATGGAAAAGTAAGAATGGATTTGAGGAAGGAAATTCCAACATATATAAAGCTACTGCCGAAGTGAATGCTGCATGGGCATGGTATATGCCTAAAATGGCAGACAATTCGGAAGAATCGCCTATAGCCATCAGGTTTATCGCTAGGCCAACCTATGGTGCCATGAGTTTTATCTCAACCGGAGCAGATCTTCATACACTTACCTTTACAGACATAGGAAATGTTAATCACATCTTCGACCTGCAACCTTTCACACGAGATCGCTATGCACCGCTTCAGTTCACAAACAATCTGAACGACAAAGTTGCCATCTCACACGTTGAGATTTACAAGAAGGGAGAACAGAAAGCTATCTGGAGCTATAAATCTACCCTGCAGAATGGTTCCAGCATTACAACTCCACCATTAAGAATAGCAGATAATTACGAGGTTGAGTTTACCACAGTAAATGGCAAAACCTATAAATACAAGAAGTACAATCAGGAATTGTCTCTCCAGTGGGATATCTCCAACATCGATTGTAACAAGATTTATGCAAAAGAAGATTTTGCCGAGAAATAATATAAAAATAGGTCTAGCAACACCGTGCTTTGCGGGGGTCGCTAGACCTATCTTCTTATAGTTCTTCCTTCAGTTCATTATACAAGTCCACAGGACCTAAATGCCAATATTTGGTACTTTCTGTAGACAGCTTTTTATATAGTTGTGAATGATATATACGATTGATGGCATCTGTAAGACTTATACCCTTGTCTTGCGAGAGCCAAGGAGCAAGCCATCCAATCTTCAATGGCAACAACATATAAAGATTGTCTTGTGTTATTTTTGCACTCATAACTGTATGATTTCTGATTCAACAAATTTAATGGCAAGCAGTGACTTCTCTGTATGGAAAAGATACTGGTCAACTAATTTATAAGTTTTCAACTCTTTAATGAGAGTAGGCAAACTGATGATGCCGCCTTCATAGAGTGCGAATTGGGTGTAAACGCTATCGTTTGCTACAGGCCCATACACAACATCATAGTCGTGGATAAATTGTCTATCTGTACGATTCCTCATAACAAAATTCACCCATTCTTCTGTTGTTTTTTCGAAGAAGAGTGATTTCATATTCTTTAGAGCGTTATCATCCAACTCGTAGATATTTATGTATCCGACAGCTACTCCCTTATCTTTCATTCTTCTCTCTACCCATTTCTTTGCCTGTTCGTAAGAAGTAGTTGTATAGAAACCGAACCCATAGTCAAGAGAACGGTTAGGTTGACGTATTTCCGGATTTCTAACTTCCTCAATACTTCCATGATAAATTATGCTCATTTTCTTCTTTCGTTTATCATTTTGTCAATTTCTTCTATCAGCCACTGACCACCTTGTGTATGAAGCACTTCATAGAATTCACAGAAATGCTCAGCTATGCCATACTGTTCAAACAAATTCACTACATCTTCTGTAGACATATTCTTTGCCTTAGCATATTGTTCTATGCAGAATGACACAAATACAGCCTTGCCTTGTTTTTCTTTATTCATTATTATTCTCCTTTCTGTGGCTCAGCCACACATAGTTGATTTTATATTGCTATAATCTGATAGTTTCATAATCATCTCTATTTTAAAACCTTTCTGCAAAAATACGGTAATTATCTGATAATTCAAAGAATATTCGATATTTTAACACAAAAATGTATCACAAAGTATTTGCTTATCCAGAAGAGAACAAACGAAGAATGGCGAAACCAGCAGACTGTCAGCCTACTCATTTCGCCACTTACATATTTATTTATCTCGCAAAAAGATGAATTAGTCTTCATCAGCAAACTCATTCAGAGTATATGCGCTGCTGCCATCGAAACAATGGGTACATACCTGGCACTTTGGAAGACCGATGGCCTCTACCAGCTGCTCGATGGTGTTGAACTTCAGGGAAGTCAAGCCCAACTGGCTGGCAATCTCATCTACCATCTTCTGATACTCAGGAGAACCAGTGGTAGCATATTTATCAAGATTCTTGTTGGCATCGCCCTCAAACTTCTCGATGATGCGACGGGTAATCAGCTCCATATCACTCTTTGAAGAAGTGAAGTTGATGAACGGACAACCATATACCAATGGAGGACATGCAATACGCATGTGGCACTCCTTCAAGCCAGCCTGGTCGAAAAGCACCTTCACATTGTCGCGAAGCTGGGTACCACGCACGATACTGTCGTCACAGAACAATACTCGCTTGCCCTTCAGCATCGCCTTGTTAGGAATCAGCTTCATCTTGGCTACCAGTGAACGCATGCTCTGGTTGCTAGGAGTAAAACTGCGAGGCCATGTAGGCGTATACTTGGCAATACAACGCTGGTAAGGCACACCCTTGCCGGCAGCATAACCCATCGCCATACCTGTACCCGAATCAGGAATTCCGCTACAGCAGTCTACCTCCACATCATCGGTCTTGGCGAGATTAAAGCCATTGGTAAAACGCGCCTCCTCTACATTCTTGCCCTCGTAGGTAGATGTAGGGAATCCGTAGTAAACCCAGAGGAAAGAGCAAACCTGCATCTTCTTGTTGGCAGGACGGATCTGCTCCATGCCATCAGCTGTAATCTTCACGATTTCGCCTGGTCCTACCTCATATGCTGTTTCATAATCGAGATTAGGGAACGAGGTGGTTTCGCTGGAAGCCGCATAAGCACCTTCCTTCTTGCCGATGATGATTGGAGTACGTCCCCAACTGTCACGCGCACAGATGATGCCATCCTCGGTAAGGATCATCATGGTGCAGGAACCTTTGATGTGATGGAAAACGTTTTCGATACCTTCTCTGAAGGTTTTACCCTGAATAATGAGCAGAGCCACCAACTCAGTAGGATTGGTACTACCCGAAGACATCTCTGCAAAGTGCATGTTCTTTTCGAGCAGAAGCTGAGTAAGTTCATCCTTGTTTACTATCTTAGCTACAGTGCAAATGGCAAAGCGGCCAAGATGAGAGTTCATGATGAGTGGCTGGGCATCTGTATCGCTAATCACGCCGATGCCCGATGTAGCTCCTTCAAACTTGTTGAGTGTAGGTTCAAACTTCGTTCTGAAGTATGAACTTTCCAGATTGTGGATAGAGCGCACGAAGCCCTTCTCACTACTGTAGGTTGCCAAACCGCCCCGGCGTGTGCCGAGATGTGAGTTGTAATCTGTGCCGTAAAAGAGATCAGCGACACAGCTTTTCTTGGAAATAGTTCCGAAAATGCCTCCCATAAGAGTATAATTATATGTTATAATTTTGTAATATGGGTGCAAAGGTAAATAAAAATCAGAAAATATGCAAGTCTTTTTGCTTTTTTTCTGTAAAAACATGATAATGAGAGTAACTTGCTACCCTATTTCGAGAAGAATAAACGGCTATTGAAACGAAAAGCGCTCCGGCAATAATTACCGGAGCGCCATGATATGATTTCCTATGAAATTAATCCAACTTCAGGCTCTTCTTGATAGCCTCGATCTTATCCATTGCAGCAGCTGTGCAGCGATTGTAGCAGCCAGCGCACTTGAATGAAGGATCCTTAACCTCAATATAGAACTTAATCTTAGGCTCTGTACCTGATGGACGGACACTTACCTTGGTGTTGTCATCGCAGAACCACTGGAGTACATTGCTTGTAGCAGGCATATCGAGCTTCTCTACGCTGCCGTCAGCATGCTTAACCTCCAGGCTCTGGTAGTCCTTCCAGGTTACCACCTTGCTGCCACCCAACTCCTGTGGAGGGTTGGCACGGAAGTCTGCCATCATCTGCTTAATCTCGTCAGCACCAGTCTTACCTGGGCGAACTACGTTTACAGTGAACTCCTTGCTGAAGCCATACTCTGCATAAATCTGCATCAGGAGGTCGTAGAGAGTCTTGCCCTGATCCTTAGCCCATGCTGCAATCTCGCAGATGAGGCAGATAGATGCTGGAGCATCCTTATCGCGTACCTTATCGTATGGCAAGAAGCCGAAGCTTTCCTCACCACCACCGATGTACTGCTGCTTGCCCTCAGAGATAGCAATCTCACGTGCAATCCACTTGAAACCGGTGTAGCAGTCGCGCAACTCTACGTTGTTCTTCTTGGCAATCTCAGCAATTACCTCTGTTGTAACGATGGTCTTTACGAGGAAGTCTGTTGGCTTCAACTTACCCAACTTCTTCTTGTTCTCGATGATGTAGTAGCAGAACATCATGGCTGTCTGGTTACCATTGATAATCATCCACTCGCCCTTGTCGTCGCGGCAAACGATAGCCAGGCGGTCAGCATCTGGGTCGGTAGCAACCACGAGGTCAGCGTTCAACTTGGTACCGAGCTTCATACCGAGGGTCATAGCCTCTGCATTCTCTGGGTTAGGAGAAACTACTGTTGGGAAGTTGCCATCTACTACCATCTGCTCAGGAACTACATTGATGTTCTGGAAGCCCCAAGAACGCAGACAGAGAGGAACGATGACACGACCTGTACCGTGCATAGCTGAATAAACGATGTTGAGGTCTTTCTGACGGTTGATGACATCCTGGTCTATCATAGCAGAATGAACGGCTGTCATGTAGTCGTAATCCATCTCACCACCGATAATCTTGATCTTATCCCAGTTAGCCTCAAACTTCACCTGGTCGATAGTAACCTTGTTTACTTCCTCGATGATACCAGTATCGTGTGGAGCCAGAACCTGAGCACCATCACTCCAGTAAGCCTTGTAACCATTGTACTCCTTAGGGTTGTGAGAAGCAGTTACGTTGACACCAGCCTTGGCACCGAGCTCACGGATAGCGAAAGAAATCTCTGGTGTAGGACGGAGGCTCTCGAAGAGATAAGCCTTGATGCCATTGGCAGAGAAGATGGCAGCTACGGTCTCAGCGAAGAGACGGGAGTTGTTACGGCAGTCGTGACCTACCACTACAGAAAGGTTCTCCTCACCTGGGAAAGCCTTGAGGATGTAGTTAGCAAAGCCCTGAGTAGCCATACCAACGATATATTTGTTCATGCGGTTGGTACCTGCGCCCATGATACCGCGCAAACCACCAGTACCGAACTCCAAGTTCTGATAGAATGCATCAACGAGGGCTGACTTGTCCTCTGCGTCGAGCATTGCCTTTACTTCCTTACGGGTTTCTTCGTCAAAAGCAGGTGTGAGCCACTGCTGTGCTCTTTCTTCACACTGCTTGATCAATTCTGCGTTATTAGCCATAGTTTGATTATATTATGTTATTAATTAATTCTTATCGAGAATGATGTGCACGAAAACAATGCATAATTTCTCTATTTGCGTACAAAGTTATATAAAATATTTGATAAACCAAACATGTTTGAAGTTTTTTTTGTATTTTTGCACATTGAAATGGAATTGAAAATAGAATAAGGCTAATATTTAGCAATATTGTATTGGTAAGATAACAAAAGTTGAATGAACAAAATATAAAACAATAGAATATGGAAGTATATTACACGGGCGTCATCATCGCCGTATCCACCTTTTTAATAATAGGTATCTTTCACCCTATCGTCATGAAGACGGAATATTATACGGGCACTCGCTATTGGTGGGTTTTCCTCGTTGCAGGCATCATCTGCATAGGAGCTGCCTTCCTGGTTGCCAACGTGCTCTTCTCTGCCATACTGGGCGTAGTAGGTGCTTCATGCCTTTGGAGCATCGGTGAACTCTTCGAACAGAGACAACGCTGCGAAAAAGGCTGGTTCCCGAAGAATCCGAAAAGAATAGGAACAGGATATTACAGGGACGAGAAGAAGTGAAGAACGAAGAAACAACGTTCGACGGACGAAGTGAAAGTCAATTCAAGTGTAAAGTGTATAGGAAGAAAACACCAACGAAATGAAGACAGAACTCATTTTGGTCGGAAAGACCGTAAACAAGCATTTCATTGCGGGCATCAAGGATTATGCTGAACGCATCACCCATTACATGCCTTTCAACATAACAACCATTCCTGAACTCAAGAACACCAAGAGTCTCAGCGAACAGCAGCAGAAGGAACGGGAAGGAGAACTGATTCTGAAACTCCTCCAGCCTTCGGATACGGTGGTGCTGATGGATGAACATGGACAGGAATTCCGAAGCATCGAGTTTGCCAAATGGATAGAGCGCAAGCAGGCTACTGCCCGCAGGCTCGTCTTTGTCATCGGCGGTCCTTACGGCTTTTCACAGTCTGTCTACAACCGCGCCAACGAGAAGATCTCCCTCTCCAAGATGACCTTCTCGCATCAGATGGTGCGCCTTATCTTTACCGAGGCGCTCTATCGCGCATGTACTATTATAAAAGGTGAACCTTACCACCACGAATAAGGGTAAAAAGGTAAAAGGGTAAAAAGAGCCTTTCCCCCTTGCGCCCCGTTCCCAGCGATTCCATCGCTGGTCCCCTAATCTTAAAAGAAGAAAGAATATGCCAAAAGATAAATATATAGAAATAAAAGGGGCAAGAGCCAACAACCTCAAGAATATCGATGTGAAGATACCTCAGGGCAAGTTTGTTGCCATTACGGGTGTCTCCGGATCGGGAAAATCATCGTTGGCTTTTGATACCTTATATGCTGAGGGCCAGCGCCGCTATGTGGAGTCGCTCTCTTCATACGCACGCCAGTTTCTGGGACGTATGAGCAAACCGGAATGTGATTTCATCAAGGGATTGCCACCTGCCATCGCCATCGAACAGAAAGTGATTTCGCGCAACCCACGCTCTACCGTGGGCACAAACACCGAAATCTACGAATACCTGCGACTGCTCTACGCACGCATCGGAAAAACCTATTCGCCTATCAGCGGACAGGAGGTGAAACGCCATACTACCGAAGATGTACTCGCCTGCACCCGACAGTATTCCCAGGGTACCAGGTTTGTCATCCTCGCCCCTATCCACGTCATCGAAGGGCGCAGTCTGGGCAAACAGCTGGAGATGTACAACCAGGAAGGTTACGCGCGTATATATATAAAAGGTGAGTTCGTGCGCATCGAAGACTTCATGGAGCAGGCTGATAAGGAACTGCTGGAAGTAAGCGGCGACAAACTGAGAAAGAGAATGCAGCAGAAGGATGAAGAAATCTTCCTGGTCATCGACCGTGCTTCGGTAAGCGATGAGAAGGATGACATCAGCCGACTGATGGATTCTGCCGAAACTGCCTTCTATGAGGGAGATGGAGCCTGCCGCCTCGTCTTCCTGCCAAGCAATATCTGCTACGACTTCTCTACCCGGTTCGAAGCTGACGGCATGCAGTTTGAAGAGCCTACCGACAATATGTTTGCCTTCAACTCCCCTCTCGGAGCCTGCCCTACCTGCGAAGGTTTCGGCAGCGTGATAGGCATCGACGAGAAACTCGTCATCCCGAACACTTCGATGAGCGTCTATGACGGATGTGTGGTTTGCTGGCGAGGCGAAAAGATGGGTATGTGGCTCAAGGAATTCATCCGCAGAGCTGCAGAATACGACTTCCCTATCTTCAAGCCTTACTTCGAACTGACTCAGCAGCAGAAGGACTGGCTGTGGCACGGTCTGCCTGGCGAGAAGAAACGTAAACAGCAGGAAAGGGTGAGCATCGACGATTTCTTCAGAATGGTAAAGGAGAACCAGTACAAGATACAATACCGCGTGATGCTGAGCCGATTCCGTGGAAAGACGATTTGTCCTGACTGCCATGGTACCCGACTCAAGAAGGAAGCCAACTATGTGAAGATTGGCGGAAAGAGCATCACCGAACTGGTTGAGATGTCGATTGTGAACCTGAGCGAATGGTTCAAGAAACTGGAACTCTCGGAGCATGAGAAGGAAATCAGCAAGCGTCTGCTCACCGAAATCACCCACCGCCTGCAGTTCCTCCTGGATGTTGGTCTGGGTTATCTTACGCTCAACCGACTCTCCAACACCCTCTCCGGCGGTGAGAGTCAGCGCATCAACCTGACCACCAACCTGGGCTCATCGCTCGTGGGTAGCGTATATATCCTCGATGAACCTAGTATCGGACTCCATAGCCGCGATACAGCCCGACTGATTAAGGTGCTGAAAGAACTGCAGCAACTGGGCAATACGGTGGTTGTGGTAGAACACGACGAAGAGATTATGCGGGCAGCCGACTATCTCATCGATATCGGTCCAGATGCCGGCAGACTGGGCGGAAGAGTGGTCTACGCCGGTCCGTCATCAGAATATTCAACCACCGACAAGGCTGAACAGGAAAAGCTGCTGGCTGAATATCCGGAGAGTTATACCATCAAGTACCTGACCCACAACGAGGAGATAAAGGTGCCAACGAGCCACCGTGCCTGGAACCAGTATATCGAAATCAAGGGAGCCCGGATGAACAATCTGCGCGGCATCGATGTTAAGATACCGCTCAATGTTTTCACCTGTGTAACCGGTGTATCAGGCTCAGGCAAGAGTTCGCTCATCAAGGGAATCCTCTATCCTGCCATGCGTCGCCGTCTGGACCTCGTTGCAGATGCCCCAGGCGAATATACATCGATGGAAGGCGACTGGAAGAGCATCCATCATGTAGAGTTTGTTGACCAGAACCCTATCGGAAAGAGTACCCGCAGCAACCCTGCCACTTATCTGAAGGCGTACGATGCGATACGTGCCCTCTTTGCCAACCAGCCACTGGCTAAGCAGATGGGATTCACGCCGCAGTACTTCTCTTTCAATACTGAAGGCGGAAGATGCGAAGAATGTAAGGGTGCGGGATATGTTACCATCGAGATGCAGTTTATGGCAGACCTCACGCTGACCTGCGAGGCTTGTAAGGGCAAGCGGTTCAAGCACGACATTCTGGAGGTTCGCTATGGCGGAAAAGACGTCAATGATGTGCTGAACATGACGGTAAACGAGGCCATTGAGTTCTTCAGCGATGAAAAGCTGCAGCGCAACGAGGGTGACTTTGACAACTGCCGCATCATCGTAAACCGCCTGAAACCGCTTCAGGATGTAGGTCTGGGTTACATCAAACTCGGTCAGAACTCAAGTTCGCTTTCGGGTGGTGAGAATCAGCGTGTAAAGCTCGCCTTCTTCATAGGTAAGGAAGAACAGGAGCCTACGCTCTTCATCTTCGACGAGCCTACCACGGGTCTTCACTTCCACGACATCAAGCGCCTGCTCCATGCCTTCAATGCCCTGATAGAAAGGGGCCATTCGCTGGTAGTGATAGAGCACAATCTGGATGTCATCAAGTGTGCCGACTATATCATCGACCTCGGTCCTGAAGGCGGCGATAAGGGCGGCAATCTTGTTGTAGCCGGAACTCCGGAAGAAGTAGCAACCTGCAAGACAAGCCTTACAGGAAAGTTCTTGCGTTAAGAGTTGGGGATATAAAAAACTGTGTCAAGTTACAACCAAAGTAATTTGACACAGTTTACTTTTTCAACCTCATCACAATCTGATGAAGTATAATAAACTGAACTTTCGCATGTGGTTCAAGTACGGGCTGAAGGCTCAAAAGAGGGTGTGTCATAAATCAACAGTTCGCAAGTCCGTTAGGCGCTAGGGAGATACGCCTAGCGGACTTGCAAATCAGTATTACGGACTTATACCACAGCACCTTCTGCCCTGTTAGGGCGTGTGGAGCTTACTTGCAAAACTTCAGTACAAAACTTTTGCCCTTACAGGCGTATTGGGTAATTTCAACCGTACAGGCCGACATTTTTCTCTTTTATCTGCTAATAGTTGGAACAGAGATGCTGATTTTGTAAAACCTCGAGATTTTTTTTAGATGCCTCGTGCAAAGATCTCTCAGCTTATTGCTTTTGAACGGATTGTCAGAATCTCCATCTTCCTTAGGATATATAATGATGCACGGAACAGATGGAGTCGGTGAGTCTTCGTCAATCTCTTCATATCCTAACTTACTCAAAATTGTTAGATCACGACTATAGCCACTCAGTTGCCTAATGACGTATTTGTCAAGCGTCCCTTTCTCATATTTAGGGATATATTTGGTATCCAGTATAGCATTGAAATGTTTCGACTTGTATAAAAAGTCTGGCAGTCCAGTTACTCCCCGATACTGGTAACTGATTTTCTCCCGATAAGCTTCATATAACAAACCGTACACATAATGTTCGTATAGTAAAGACATATCGAGCACAAACGGCGTGACCCTATTTTCCGTGGCTTCCACATTTGAGAGACTATAGTCAAAATGCTTTAATATGATCTTGGCCAATCGCATGGCTTCCGCATATTCCCGATAGAGTTTATTGGAGCGTATTTGCCCAATGGAATTGATGTTGATGTCATCGCTCACATAATCAAATTTCGATAGTGCTTTCATGACCATCTGATTGACTTTTGAATATACTACATTATTGCGATTTATCTTGGCGACAAATCTCTGAGAGAAGACAAGGGCTTTCTTTAGCAGTCTGTTCTCTGGAGTATCTACTGAGTAGTCAGCGTATTCGCAATAAATACGGTCGTATCGTTTTACGGCGATATTGATGCGTTCGTTTTTGAGCATCTTGATATGCCCCTTCACCTTCTTAAGGTTCTCTTGGCGCAGAACATATCCTTTTCTTAACGACTTGATCCTATTTACCACTCCTATGAAATGAAACACGATAAGTGGACTAACAACACTGCTCAATGCAGGGGCTACAATGGCAGGCTTCTCCTGATCAATGGAATAGATTTTGGAAAACGATTCCACCGCAAGGTCAGAGCAGAAGCATGTCATAAACATGCGCAGGAAATCGATTTTCTCCATTCCCCGTTTTGCCGTAACCACCAATGCTTCTTGCTTGTCAATCCATTCTGCTCCAATTTTGAATGAGGCATAGTACCCCCATGCACTATTATCCATAGGCTTATCCCATTGAATGAGTTGAAGGTTATCGTACCTTTCGCTTTTTTCAACGGGTAAGTCATTCTTGCATAGTTGTTCGTGTTCTTGGAGTTGTATCATTCTATTCGTCTTCTTCGTCTATATTATCTTCGTCCTCATCGTCTACTATCTGCACGGGTTGGAGGGACTCCCAGGCATCAAATGCCTTTTCTTTCTCTTGGTCGTTCACGGTCAAGATGCCGTCATTGATATATTCAGCGATGAGGGGTATTATTTCAAATTCCACCTTGCATTGTAGTTCTTCTTTAGAGGATGCCATAAAGTAGCTGTGACCCACCATCAGGTCGTCAATGCACAAGTCGCCACACAGATGTTTTGGATTTGTGATGAAGGCTTTGATATTGTTAAACAAGTCGATGGCTATTGCTTTCAAGTCGTCGTTGCCCAATTTCTCATAATGTTTGACTATCACATTCGGGTCAGACTTTAACGTCACAAATGCAAAGCGGCGACGGAGGGCATAGTCAAGCGTCCCCGTACTTCGGTCTGTTGTGTTCATTGTGCCTATGATGTACAGGTTGCTTGGCACGCCAAACAATGTCTTGGAGTATGGTAATGTCACTTTTATGGGGTGATTGCCTTTGTCTCGTTTGTCCGCTTCAAGCAATGTAATCAGTTCACCGAATATCTTGGAAACATTTCCTCTGTTTATCTCATCAATGATGAGTACCACTGATTTGTCTGTCTTGGCGTGATATTCTTTCTTGACCGCTTCAATGAATGCCTGAGCATATTGCTGCCAATTGTTCTCACATCCTTTTCCCAAGGCTTGAGCCTTGATTTTCTCGATATTCAGTGGAGACGGAGAGTAACTTTCCTCGCGTTGACTTGTAGAGTTTGTACTTCTACTGCTGACGGTCTTGTTCCCTTCGTTCCACCATACATACAACGACGATTTCCCGGTTACCGTAGGTATTTCCCGACGGTTCTCAAATCCCTTTATCTTTTGCAGGTAATCATCAATGCACTCTATAATATCCTTGCTGTCATCGGTCACCACAGCGTTGCATGCTCGTTTGAAGATGCCGTCTTCTGGCTCGTAGGTCACGCCAAGACTTTCGCCATTCTCGTTCGTCTGAACGCGAGGTTTCAAACCTTCGACGAAATCCTCATAGTCAAGAGACTGATGGAATGTCGTGAAGAATATGCGGTCGTCCTGCAACTCTTCATATTTCTTCATTACTTCATCGTGATTGTCAAGGTCTACTCCGTCTATACCAAGCACACTGAGCGCAATGGCTGCCGTATTATAGGTCTTGCCAGTGCCTGGAGCACCTTGAAGAATTATGTTGTGCTTGGATTTCAGTAGATTGGCACACTTGTTCGTAAAAGCTTTATTTTTCATATTTTCGAGCCATCCGTCTATATATTTATACTGTTCTGTCCATTTTCCGCAGGGAGAGAATGTTCCTTGGGTGAAAAGCCCTGGGCGGGGTTGTTTGTATTCGTTTGCCCATGCTAAGATATGCACCTTTCGGAAATTCTCGTTAATGTACTTTTCTGACAAATTTGGATCTGTGAAATTTTCCCCTGTGATTTGGCATAGGGCGATTGCCTGACCTCCTTTTCTTACCAGGACAATGTTTCCGTTGTCTATATGCTTGAAATTGTCACACTGTTTGTCGTCCCATTCTCCTGTACCAATCACTGGCTCTTTCTCTAACAGCATGAGTGTTGGATCTATTTCCGTGCCATTTTTCCCTTCTGGAAGATGCATTTGTATGTGCCAGTATTTCTCATATTTCATGTTTAATGGACTATATGTTGCGCCATGTTGCGCTATTCGTACTATATCGTCTATCGTTGTGTCTTTGCTTATCCAATATTTCTTTGCCCCCACAACAATACCATATTCAGACATGGCTTTTTGTAACAAGGTATCAAGTTTGACATCCTGTACTTTCTGGTAGAAAATCTTTATCTTGTTGTCAGTCTCAGTGCCATTGCCAGGGTTGGCTTCATGCTTTTCCATCGTGTTGTCAACATATCCGACAAAACGACTTGGAGCAAAGTATATTTGAGAATCTACGACTTCTATGACATAGTTTTTCCCTTGGGACATCCTTTGGATAGCCCAGTCTTTATGCTCGCTGTCCACCTTACCATCGAGGTAAGAATAAAGCGTTTTGATGTTTTGGACTATATCTTCGCGCGTTTCTATGAAATCGTTCCTATCCATAAGCGTTTATTGTTTTACAAATTTCACAACACTATAATTTAATGTTTTTTATAAAATAGAGATGCGTTATCTCGTTGAAAGCGGATGTATGCAGATCTATTCTTTGAATGTCCATGTTATAATGTTTCTTTGTTTTCTTTCTCCTCACTAAATGCCTTTATCTCATCAGCAAGGACTTTCTGTAATTTCTCTTTCGGTACTATCAACTGATAATCCGCCACTCCAATAGGTTTTCCCATATCTTCAAGTGCGAGTTCCACCTCTACACGGTCTTTCTCCGCACAAAGTATGATTCCTATAGAACGGTTCTCGTCAGCACCACGTTCAAGACGGTCAAGCAGAGACAGATAATAGTTCATCTTACCTGCATATTCTGGTTTGAAAGGACCTATCTTTAGGTCAACAGCAACAAGGCAGCGCAGTCCACGATGGAAAAACAACATATCTACCTTACTTTCTTTACCATTGTATTCCAATACATGCTGGTTGCCAATGAAAGTGAAACCATTATCAAGTTCCATAAGGAAACGGGTGATAGCTTTTACAAGGCGGTCTTCAAGTTCAAGCTCCAGAATGGGACTTGTTACTCCCAAGAAACCAAGATTGTAGCTGCTGTTAAACACCTCGTTGGCATACTGCGCTTGTTCGGCAGGAAGAGTACGGTCGAAATTGTTATCTACTCGTGCCAATGCCTGTGTCTCATACATATTGAGTTTGATGGCATTGAGCAACAAGTCACGATTCCAACCTTTGGTTATAGTTTCCTGAGCATAATATAGCGTGGTTGCATCATTAAATCCCTTGCTCAGCAGTAGCAGATTGTGCGACCACGGCAAAAGTGCTACGCTCCGTAGCACTTTTTCATCATGTCCCGCGTAACGTTCATAAAATTTCTTCATGTTCCAAAGTTGACGTGGTGAAACACCCATCTTCGGGTATCGTTCTTTCAGGTCTGCTGACAATCTTCTTACAACGCTGTCACCATACCCGCTTTCAATCTTGCGCTCATGAAGCATTTGACCAATCTCCCAATAGGCGGTAGATACGTAGCCATTGATATGTCGGGCTATTTCTGTCCGTGCATGCTCAATTACTGCGACAGCGTGTCGCAGTATCTCAGCATAATCGCTACTTCCTATTGAGAGTTTGTTGTCTTTATTGTCTGTTGTCATTTTATCAGTCTATTATTTGCCATATGCAGATGCATATTTAATTACAAAGGTAATTATAATACATCACTATTCCGCATAAACGCAGTGAATTTTATGTTTATTTAGCACCTTGATAAAAAACTGTTATTATATTGCACATCCCCCTTAAAAGTGCGGTAAGGAGACCGCCATCCATAGCTTTTGCCGACTTACTTGTTTTTGTAACTGAACTTTCGCATGTGGTTCAAGTACGGGCTGAAGGTCCACAAGAGGGTGTGTCATAAATCAACAGCTCGCAAGTCCGTTAGGCGTTAGGGAGATACGCGAGTCCGTTAGGCGTTAGGGTCCGTTAGGCGTTCCTGCGGATTTGCAATCTTCAATCTTCTTGTATGGATTCCTTCGTAGGAGCACCGCCATATCTGTGGCAGGTATATATGATTTTCATCAAACTTCCAATCGCTGAAAGGCTCGAATTTTTCGCTCTTTTTATTGCCTTTTTCTGCTTTTCTTGCTTACAATTTGCTCATTTCGAATAAAAGTTATAATTTTGCAGCATAATTTCAAAAATCAGGAAAATAGAATGAAACAGAATAATAGTAATTTATTATATCATCTTGTGGCTTTTATCACCGTAGCTATCTGGGGAACCACCTTTGTTTCTACCAAGGTGCTGATGCTGAACGGACTTTCGCCAGCACAGATCTTTACGCTCCGTTTCAGTATCGCATACATTATGATGCTGATGGTGAATCATAAGCGGATGTTTGCTGATAGCTGGAAAGATGAGTTTAAAATGGCGATGCTGGGCATTACGGGCGGTTCGCTCTATTTCCTGAGTGAGAACGAGGCGATGAATTATACCACAACAACCAATACTTCGCTCATCGTATGTTCCTGTCCGCTCTTTGCTACCTTGCTGGTTCGTCTGGTTTATCGCCATTCTTCGCGTATCAACATGATACAGCTATTGGGCTCTCTGCTTGCTTTTGTAGGTATGATTATCGTGGTGTTGAATGGCAGATTCGTGCTGCATCTGTCGCCCGTAGGCGATGCCTTGGCTTTTACGGTATGTATGAGCTGGGCTGTCTATTCGCTCCTGATGAAATCGGTATCGGGCGATTATGGCGCAGCTTTTATTACCCGCAAGGTCTTCTTCTATGGTGTGCTTACCATCTTGCCTTATTATCTTATTATCCCTGGGTGGCCGGCATGGGATGTATTTATGAAGCCTCAGGTGGTGGGTAATCTCTTGTTCCTGGGCTGTTTGGCATCCATGATATGTTTCCTTACCTGGAACTGGTGTATCTCTAAGTTGGGTGCCGTGAAAGCTACCAACTGGGTTTATTTCAATCCTATCACCACAATGATTTTCGCCTCTCTGGTATTAGACGAAAAGATAACTCCTTACTTCCTGGCAGGTGCCTGCTGCATTCTTGCAGGTATGTATATTGCGGATAGAATGACGAAGGCGGAATAAAAAATGACAAAGGAGGAATAAAAAGAGGGTGTGTCATAAGTCACATCCTATACGCCCTGAAAGGGCAAAAGCTTTCAATATCAAAGCTTTTGCCCTTTCAGGGCGACTTTGCTTTTTGTCAACATTACCCAGGGCGATGCCCTGGGCTAGGAGCTTTTGGGCTTTCAGCCCGACCTTGCTGCCATTATCTGGACTTATGACACACCCTCTTTAAATAAATCCTTGCTGCTTGAGGGCTTCGAGAAAACCTTGGCTCATCGCCTCGCAATCCTTCTTTGTATATCGGATGTCGGTGAAAACCTGGGCTAGGGTTTCGACGTTGTTGATGCGAACGAACTCCTTGTTCTCTTCAAGAGCTTCCTTTTCTGCATAGAAGTCATCTATCTTTTCAGGGGTATAATCCTCGAAATGCTCGTTGTGGATGATGCTGCGCAGAGGGAGACGGTCGCTCAGGGCTGGATGTTCTGCAGGCCAGCCGATGGTCAATGTGGCTACTGGCATTACGAGCTTAGGGAGCTTCAGGGTGTCGATGATCATCTTTGGCATATAAACCGTAGTTCCCAGGAAACAGGTGCCTAAACCGGCTTCTTCTGCCAGATTGGTAAATGTCTGGGTAAAGAGAAGGGCATCGGTAGCTGCATTCATAAAAGAGAGAATGTTGTCATAGCCCGGGGTTCCCTTGCGGTTCTCTGCCCAGAGGGTTGTGCGGCGATAATCAGCACAGATGGTGAGGACGACAGGGGCTTCTGTTACCATCGGCTGGTTGAAGTGGGCTGTCGCCAGTGACTTCTTTCCTTCTTCACTTCTTGTTACCACAACGCTGTAAAGCTGCAGGTTTCCCATTGTCGGGGTGCGCTCTGCCTCTTCCAAAAGACGGTTCAGGAGTTCTTCAGATACTTCCTTTTCTGCATATTTTCTGATGCTTGTTCTGTTCTTAATCGATTCCATATCTTTTTTATTTTATCATTATACCTTATTATATATAGGAGTTCTGTTCTATTTCAGAACCCTATTTTTGCTGCAAAGTTAGTGAAAGTTTCCCAAAAAGTTGTCTTTCTTTCGCTTTTTTAGTGAAATATATGCCAAAACGTTTCAGATTTTAGAAATAAAAGTTTAATTTTGCACCTAAATATGAAACGTTTGATATGAAATATACTGAAAATATGACTTTTGAAGAGGCTTCCAAGGCTCTTATAGATGAATTGAATGCTAATCTGGCAACACTTCATCAGAATTATCTGGTAGAACAGTCTGATTGGAATAAACTCTATGATCAGATAGCCAATGTTGTTTCTGCGGAAACTCATCTTCCTGTTTTCTCTCCTGAAGTGATGGAGGTGCGACCAAGAGAACTGGAATGCGATGTGGTGCGATTCCAGAATAATAAGGAGAAATGGGTGGCTCTGGTAGGACTGCTCGATGGTCATCCATACGAAATCTTTACGGGTTTACAGGATGAGGACGAGGGTATCATGCTGCCTAAATCTGTAAGCAAAGGTAAGATCGTGAAGACCATTCTGGATGGAGGATTGAAGCGATACGACTTCCAGTTTGTGAACAAGCGAGGCTATAAGATTACGGTTGAGGGATTGAGCGAGAAGTTTAATCCTGAATACTGGAACTATGCCAAGCTGATTTCCGGTGTGCTGCGCTACCGTATGCCTATAGAACATGTCATCAAGCTCGTTTATCAGCTCCAGCTTACTTCAGATAACATCAATACCTGGAAGAAAGGTGTTGTGACAGCCCTGAAGAGATATCTGAAGGATGGTAGCCTGATGAAACTTTACGATGATAGCGATTCTGAATCCTAATCCCCAAGATAGAAACTGATATAAACTATGCTTTTCCGTAGTAAGATATACTTAAAGAATGTCCGTTTCCATGCATATCACGGCGTTTTGCCACAGGAGACCCAGGTGGGCAACGACTATGTGGTGAATCTGGATGTCAGCTATGATTTCTCCAGAGCCATGGAAACCGATGATCTGGCTGGAACTCTCAACTATGCAGAACTCTATGAACTCGTGAAACAGGAGATGGAGATACCTAGCAAACTGCTGGAACATGTAGCCGGAAGAATAGGAAAACGACTCTTTGCAGAATACCCGGCTATTCAGGAAATCCAACTCGCCATTACCAAAGTTAATCCTCCTTTTGGAGCAGACTGTGATGGTGCAGGGGTAGAAGTTGTATTAACAAATGATAAAACTTTATAGTAGATTTAGGTTTTCTGATACAAAAGTAGTAATTTTGCAAAATCATCAGAAAGATATGTTGAAGAAAATAACACTCATATTGACCCTATTGTGTATGTTGGTGCTGACAGCGACAGGCGCCAACCGCCGTTTCACGCTCGTTATCGACCCAGGTCATGGCGGTCATGATGCGGGTGCACTTGGTGCTATTTCCAAAGAAAAGAATATCAATCTCTCTGTGGCATTGCAGTTTGGCAAATATGTTGAGCGCAATATGCCGGATGTGAGAGTCATCTATACCCGCAAGACGGATGTCTTTATTCCTCTGAAAGAGCGTGCCAACATTGCTAACCGCGCCAATGCCGACCTGTTTATCTCGGTACATACCAATGCGCTGCCAGCCGGTAAGATAGCCCGCGGTTTTGAAACCTATACGCTCGGTATGCACCGTGCCAAGGATAATCTCGATGTGGCTATGCGAGAGAACTCCGTTATCTCGATGGAGAAGGGCTATCAGCAGACCTATCAGGGTTTCGACCCAAGATCTTCTGAGAGTTACATCATCTTCGAGTTCATACAGGGTAAGAATATGGAAAGAAGCGTAGAACTGGCGCGCAATATCCAGCGGAAGGTATGCAACAGTGCCAACCGTCCGGATAAGGGCGTACATCAGGCTGGATTCCTGGTTCTCAGAGAAACTTCGATGCCTAGCTGTCTGATAGAGCTCGGTTTCATCACTACTGCTGACGAAGAAAAACTGCTCAACGATGCCAGCAGGGTGGATGATATCGCCCGAGGTATCTACGAAGGTTTTGCGCAATATCGCAATAAATACGATAAATCCATCTCGGTTCCTTATCGTGCTGCAGATACCGAATCGGTGTCGGTTGCCAAGATCGTTTCTGATACGAAGCGGGAGCAGGATGAGCGCCGGGCAGAGGAGGCGGATACTGCTCCGAGAAGAATGGTGAAGCATGTGGAAACCAGAGCGGAAAAGGCCAGAACGGTTCAGCAGAACAGAAGACAGAACCAGCAGGATAAACAGGATCAGCAGCGCAGACAGACGCAGCAGAGCAGACAGAACCAGCAGAACAGAACTGTAGCTCAGAACAAGCCGGCACAGCAGAAAGCCCATGTAGCTGATGCGCCTGTCTTCAAGCTTCAGATATTTGTCAGCAACCGCATGCTCCGCAAGGGCGATGCCCATTTCAAGGGCGAAACCGGTTACGACAGTTTTCAGGAAGGCAATATGGTGAAATATACGATGGGAGCCTCTACCAATTATAATGAGATTTACCGTTTGCGCAAGACGCTTGCCGAGAAGTTCCCGGAAGCTTTCATCATAGCTTTCAAGAATGGAAAGAAATATGATGTGAATCAGGCAATACGTGAGTTCAAGCAGAACAGAAACCGCTGATTGACCTGAGTAAGGATAAGATATAAGCACGAATATATAAAGAGATAAATATGAAGCTAACAAAAGAAATCAAGATAGCTCTTGTAGCTATTGTCGGTATTTTGGTTATGTATTTCGGAATCAATTTTCTGAAAGGCATGAATCTGTTCTCTACCAACAACGCCTACTATATGACGTTTGATGACATCCAGGGACTGGGTGCCTCTACGCCTATTTATGCGGATGGCTATAAGGTAGGTACCGTGGATGGTATGGAATATGATTACAAGGAGAATGGTCCTATCAAAGTAAAGGTGGATATTAACAAGGATTTGAGAATCCCGCAGGGCAGTAAAGCCGAGATAGTAAAAGACCTGATGGGTAACCTGCAGGTGAATCTGCTTCTGGCAAACAATCCGCGCGAAAGAGTAGAACCGGGTGGTGTTATTCCGGGTGCTGTAAACGGAGGCATGATGGATAAGGCTGCCAACCTGATTCCGGTAGTGGAAAAGATGTTGCCTAAGTTGGATTCTATCCTTACCAGTGTGAATGCGCTTCTGGCTGATCCGGCTCTGGCTGCTTCGCTGCACAATGTGGAAACCATCACAAGCAACCTCACCGTTTCTACACGTGAGTTGAATACGCTGATGGCGGGTCTCAACAAGCAGGTTCCGGGTATGGTAAGAAAGGCGAATGGCGTACTGGATAATACCAACCGTCTGACAGCTAATCTGGCCAGTCTTGATGTGCAGGGTACATTGAACAGGGTGAACCAGACTTTGGAGAGTGCTCATCAGTTTACTGAGAAGCTGAACAGCAACCAGGGAAGCCTCGGATTGCTGATGAACGATACCAAGTTGTACGACAATCTGACGTCAACCATGAGTCATGCCGACTCTCTGGTTATCGACTTGAAGGCACATCCGAAACGCTATGTCCATTTCTCTGTTTTCGGTAGAAAAGACAAGTAAGAAGAGTCAAAGCTAAATAAATTTAGTCTAAATAAGATTTAGAATGTTTCACGCCCCGAACTGACTCGCAAACTGTTTGTTTGTTAGCCGTTTCGGGGACGTTACATTATTGTTTCACTGAAATTCAGTCTATTATATTGATGTTTTCAATAAGTGTTTGATATTCAGTAAATTATAGACTATCTATTAAAATGTTTTAAATAAGAGGATTTGCATTTCTCCTATTTTTTTTGTAACTTTGCACGTGATTTCGCATCTTTCGGTGCGTCCCATCATTTGTGAATTAAAGTATTAATAATATAAGTAATCAATGTTAGCAAGTCCAAAAGCCCTCTGGGACAACAGTCTTTTGCTCATAAAGGACAGTGTAACAGAGCAGCAATATAACACATGGTTCAAGCCAATCGTCTTTGAATCGTACAAGCCGTCGACAAAGACTTTGTTGGTGCAGGTTCCGAGTCCGTTCGTATACGAGTACTTGGAACAGAACTTCGTTGACTTGTTAAGTAAGGTGCTGCACCGTAATTTTGGGGAAGGAATCCGTCTCACTTATCGTGTTGTAACCGATAAGGAGCATAAGCTTTCTCAGGATATCGAGGCGGATCCTGACGATGCTGATCTGGCAAAGCAAGCTCGTGAGCGTGCCCAGCAGCCGGCTGCCCAGCCTGTCGCTCCCCAGCAGCAGGAAGACATTGATACGCAGTTAGACCCGAAGCTTACTTTCAACAATTATATGGAGGGTGACAGTAATAAGCTGCCTCGTTCCGTAGGATTGTCTATTGCCGAGCATCCCAACACCACCCAGTTTAACCCAATGTTCATTTACGGACCTTCGGGTAGCGGTAAGACGCATCTGGTGAATGCCATCGGTCTGAAAGCGAAGCAGATGTATCCTCAGAAGCGTGTACTCTATGTGAGTGCCCGTCTTTTCCAGACCCAGTATACCGATGCCGTGCTCCATAATGCGAGCAATGATTTCATCAACTTCTATCAGTCTATCGATATGCTGATTGTGGATGATATCCAGGAGTGGGCTGGTAAGGCGAAGACGCTGAATACCTTCTTCCATATCTTCAACCACCTTTTCCGCAACGGAAAGCGTATTATCCTGGCGAGCGACCGCCCTCCGGTAGAGTTGAAGGATATGCCAGACCGTCTGCTCACCCGTTTCTCTTGTGGTCTGGTCTGCGAGTTGGAGAAGCCGAATATCCAGTTGTGTGTGGATATCCTGAGCAATAAGATCCGTCGTGATGGTTTGAAGATTCCGGTAGATGTCATCTCTTTCATCGCCCAGACCTGTAACGGAAGTGTGCGCGATTTGCAGGGAGCCATCAATGGTCTCCTGGCTTACAGCATTGTTTATAACAGCAGCATTGATATCCGTCTTGCCGAGCGCGTTATCAAGCGTGCCGTGAAGTTGGATGATAAGCCGCTCACCATCGATGATATTGTTGAATCGGTTTGCCATCATTATAATGTAACGGTTACTGCCGTGAACAGCAAGAGCCGTAAGCGTGATTATGTCGTGGCAAGACAGGTGACGATGTATCTGGCACAGAAATATACAAAAATGCCTGCTTCGAGAATCGGCAAACTCGTTGGTAATCGCGATCATAGCACAGTTATCCACAGTTGTTCAAAAGTGGAAGAAAGACTGAAGGTTGATTCCGGTTTCAGCGACGAACTGGTTAGTATTGAAAACGGATTAAAGGTGAAAAGGGCATAAAGGATGTGCTTTTCGCTGATTGGATAAGTTTAAACGCGGAACCTTGGTATAGTGGTTCTTGTTTATATAAATGAAATAAAAGGAAGCCTGGCAAGTTTGTATTTGCCTTGGTTTCCTTTTTCCGTTTTACTTTGAGCTTTGCAAGTTTTGCGCTTACACGCCCTGAAAGGGCAGAAGCTCCTAGCCCAGGGCAACGCCCTGGGTATAATGGCA